>Ga0153950_1000663_pt1 | contig 15366 bp, 20 predicted proteins | sample TSNJ034MetaG_FD_104737 | JGI IMG/M metagenome (GOLD analysis project Ga0153950, IMG submission 104737) | Attine ant fungus gardens microbial communities from New Jersey, USA - TSNJ034 MetaG | ecosystem: Host-associated > Fungi > Mycelium > Unclassified | place: USA: New Jersey, Wharton State...
GAGGTAGCGAAGAGGCTAAACGCGACTGACTGTAACTCAGTTCCTTCGGGTTCGGTGGTTCGAATCCACTCCTCTCCACCATTTATTTGGGGCATAGCCAAGCGGTAAGGCAACAGACTTTGACTCTGTCATCCCCCTGGTTCGAATCCAGGTGCCCCAGCCATTTTGACCCGCTAGCTCAGTAGGTAGAGCATCTGACTTTTAATCAGAGGGTCAGGCGTTCGAGTCGCCTGCGGGTCACCAGTTATAAATTGTATAAGCGGGTGTGGCGGAACTGGCAGACGCACTAGACTTAGAATCTAGCGGGCAACCGTGCAGGTTCGATTCCTGTCACCCGCACCAATAATCTAATTTCCGTTGATTTAATCAACGTTTTTTTATACTCTAAATCTAAATCCCTTAAAAATCCCTTAATTAGATTAATAAAGCAAGATTTATTCTTGCTTTTCTAATGCACTATAATATACGAATATGTATATCTCTTTTAAGGCTTCTAACAAATCGCCAGCAATCCTGATCAATTCGTCCGCTCCTATATTAACAAAACCATTCTCTCATTTAGCGTAAGGAGTTCGTGTAGACCAACCCATTTTTTGAGCCATTTCATCTTGTGTTAAACCTTTTACAATTCTTTCTTCTTTTATTCGCTTTAAATTTAAAATCATTTAATCACCTCCTTCGTTCTCGTATGGGAACGTACTTTCGTTCTAATTTATCCGTTCCCGATTGTCAATTCTTAAAAAAATTTTTTAATTAATTATTGTGTTCTTTTGGGACATGCTATAATGTAATTGTAATTATTTTTTGGAGGTAAAAAAATGAGAACCAATGAAGAAATAGTTAATTTAATTGTTGAATTAAAGAACGAAAAAAAATGTCATTGAGTGAACTGGCTTTAAAAGTCGGAATGGCAAAATCTGCATTATCTAGGTATTTTAATAAAACACGAGAATTCCCTCTAAATCGTGTTGATAGTTTCGCTAATGCTTTAGGAGTTTCGGCAGAATATTTGTTAGGTTTATCAGAATGGTACTTTGGATGGAATTTACAGTTTTATATGAGAAAATCAGAGAAAACGAGAATTGAGTAGCAACAGATTTATACATTTCCTATAAAAAGTTGAATGATTGGATTAACGGGAAGGAATATCCTACAGAAATTGAACTCGACTTATTGGCTGATTATTTTAAAGTTAGGAAAAATGACTTAACCAAATATGATTATGATTTACTTGTGAATAATATCAATGAAAGTTATCAACAAAAAACCGTTCTATCTACCATAGAACATGGTATTGACAAAGAAATGGCTACTCGTGTTGAAAAATTACTTAAGTTAAATAAAGAAAATCTAACTAAGTTAGATGAAAGAATAGATGAGCTTTTAAAATTACAAAAGATAAGGAAGGAAAAATAATGAAAAAGTTTATTAAGTATTTATTATGTTTAGTATTATGTTTGGGAGTTGTTGGGTGTGGTAACAGTTCAGAATCAAAATTAGATTATGATGAAATGAGACGAGAAATCAAAAATAAAGGTTTTACAATTGAGGCACTTGAACTTAGCTCAGATTCTATGAAAGACATTTTCAAAATCATCGAATTCAACAACGGTTCGTATCTTGAAAATGATGTTTTAAAACTAACATTCTTTTTCAATGTCGAAAATAACAAAATTGATAAAGTTCTTTTTTCAGTCCGTAGTTACTATTCTAAAAGTTCTTCAACTTTAGAAACTTATAGTTATTATGTGAAAAACTATAAATTCAGCGAAAATAACGATTCTGAATATCACTCAACCGATATGAAAGTCTTAGAAGATTTTATAGACTTTATTGGCTATTCTGAAAAAGATTTATTATTATTTTTAGAAGATTACTACGCAAATAATTATTACGAAAAAGATTTCTATGATTGGGCACTGCTTAAGTAATAAAAAAACTAAATAAAACAAAAAAACACTCTACACCAATAGAGCGGTTCGCATGATAAGAAGACAATTAAGACGTCCACCACGACATACTTTATATCTTTTATCATGCTCTATTTTAACACAGAAAGGAGCATATTACAATGCCAATTTACAAAATCGAAGGAAAATCAAAGAATGGAAAACAAGCTTACCGGGTACGAGTGCCTCATATAGATAACACTGGTAAGCATAAACAATAAGAACGAACAGTTTACGGTAAAACAGAAGCCGTTGATATGGAAGGTGTTTTACGTAACCAAATATCTCAAGCGACTAACTTAGATATTCTGTCTCAAAAAATACCAACTTTAGATGAGTTTTTATAGATCAGAATGCGGTCGTTACAAAAACCATATAAAAAAATTCTTAGGTAAGTATAAACTTGATTAACTTACTCCTAGATTATTGCAAATCTTAAACAAGCATAGATATGTTTTCTAGTTTTCTCTGTTAGTCCTTTCTGATTAATTTCGTTTTTCCAGTGCAATTTTAAACAAAGCCGTAAAATTAGATTATATTGCTAAAAATCCGTTAACTTCGATTGATAATTTTAAAGACCCTAACGAGCAACCTAAAGAAATGGATTATTATACTGTAGAGGAATTCTCTAAATTTATAGCAGTCGCAAAACAAGAAGCTACTAGAGTTGAAAAAGAATGTAATTCCATCGTGGAGTGGCATTATTATATATTTTTGATGATTGCTTTCTTTGACGGTTCTCGTAAAGGCGAAATTAATGGATATACATGGAATGATTGGTTAATCATACTCTTAGTATCAAACGAGCTGTTTATCAAAAGAACAAAGGAGAAGACATTATAGGCTCGCCTGACGAATTTGTTCTAACTTTTTAGTACATTGATATATAGAAATCAATCTTAGGATTGGTTTTTTCTTTATGAAAAAATCATTGCCGAGAAAGGTTGGTGTATATGATTTACTATAGTAAGACAAGGAATTGATGTGGAGGAATCACTAAAACAAAAGTTAGAATATATATGTAGCTTTTGTAATACTGAATTTAAAATTATAAATGGGAGTATTAAAAAGTTGATAAAACAAATTTAAATTATATTGAACCTCATAGAATAATTATTAAAGATATTACATTTTTAGCATTTAATTACTCAAGTGATTTATATATCGGAAATCTTCATACTAAAATTAAATTATCAGAATTAGAAAACTATATTAAAACTAATACCTAGCTTTGAAGAATAGACATAATATTTAAAATATTGTATTATGTATATGATAGAAAAAGGTTTATTTAGATAAGTAAATGTATTAGCTAGTAGTACATTTACTTCTTTTTTTTGAAAAAATTAGAAAAAGGAGATGCTTTAATTGTTTGAAGGAAAGAAAATATGTAGTCTCTGTACAAGGGTTTCAAGTGAAGATCAAGCTCATGAAGGAAATTCACTAACAGAGCAAAAAGAAAGATTAGAAGCTATGGGTAAGTTCAATGGCTACGAAATATATAAACATTATAGAAGATGGTATAAGTGCTAAAACGAGTAATAAACGATCTGCATTTGATGAAATGCTAGAAGATATGATAGCTGGCAAAATCAATACTATAATTGCTTAGACGGAGTTACTCGTAGTGTTTATGATTGGGAAAATTTAGTTAGCTTTTTATAAGAACATGATGGCTATATTGATTGTGTGCTAATGATGAGATTAATACTACAAATGCTAATGGAATGGTTTCAAGAATTATGATGAGTGTATCGCAAATTGAAATTGAAAGAACAAGCGAAAGAACTAAGATTGGCTTAGCAGGAGCGATTAAAGTTGGAAATATTCCTTATAAAGCACCATAATGAAATTGCTTTGATTGAAAGTTATAACAAAAAATGTGAAGTTGAAAACAGACAATTTAGAGAAAGTATTGCTAAACCATATAAGGAATTATATGCGTCTGGCCATATTGAAAAAAACGAAATTGCGTTATTTGGTAATGTTGCAGGAACTGTAAGATTTAGTGAGTATATTCCAGAAGAAAAATTATCAGAACATATTATAAGGTTAAGACAGTTTTATGGTGTTGACTACTATGAAGCAATTTACAATACTAAAAACCAAGTATTCTATTTTAACTTCCGAGAAGATAAAAAAGCTATTGTCAGAGTATTCCCGTTAGAAGATTATCGAAAGACTGATCCAGATATGAAGATGGAAAAATATAACTTCGGAGAACTTTATATAAAAGAAGAAAATGAGCTATATAAAGTTGAAAGATGCCGATGATTATTGTAAAAACTTTAAAGGCAATAAACAAATAGATAAAGATGATTTTGAAAGATAGAACAAAAATGATAGAAATGGTATAATTGTATATAGAAACTTGAAATAGTAGGTGTTAAAAATGAAAATAGAAGAATTTTGCGTGAATAATAATTTTGGCAATGTTTTAAATATAACAAGGTTATCTGGTGGACTTATGCATAAAATGTTTAAAGTTGAAACAGATAAGGGGTTATATGCAATAAAAATACTAAATCCAGAAGTTATGTCAAGAAGTGAAGCGTATAATAATTTAGTTATTTCTGAAACTATATCAAATTTAGCAAAAGATAATGGAATTGTAGTGTCAAGTGCTTTAAATATTAATGGTAATTATCTAACTAAATTTAATGATATATATTATATGATTTTCGATTTTGTAGATGGTAATATATTATCTGATGACGAAATAACAGTAGAACATTGTAAAAAAATTGCTAGAATATTATCTCAAATTCATTCTCTAGATTATTCTAAGCTAGGATTAGAAAATGATATCGTAGCATATAAAAGATTATATGATTGGGAAGGTTATTCATTAAATTCAAATTTTTCTCAAATGCCTTATAGAGAAGAATATTTGAATAATTACAAAAAATATAATTCAATTTTAAAAAGAGCAAATGAAAGATTTAATGAGACAAATAAGATATTTACTTTATGCCATAGAGATATGGATCCTAAGAATGTTATGTGGAGTGATGGTAATCCAATTGTTATAGATTGGGAATCTGCATCACTTGGAAATCCATATCAAGAGTTGTTAGAAGATGCTTTGTGTTGGTCAGGTTTTTTAAGTGATAGTTTTACAGAAGTAAAGTTTGTTGCAGTATTTCAAGAATATGCTAAAAATAGAGCTATTAAAAATGTTGATTGGTATTCTGTTATATGTGGTAATTTAGTTGATAGATTTGGTTGGCTAAAATATAATGTTGAAAGAAGTTTAGGTATTATTTCTAACGATGAAGAAGAGATGAATTTAGCAGAAAATGAAGTTTCGAAAACAATGAATGAAATAAATAGATATTTAGAATTGATTGGAACTATGTATGATATTATTCATAGGCTCACTGTTCCAGAATCTAAATATTATGATTCTATAATTCAAAAAATTATAGATGGTAATGATATTTTAAAAGGTAAAGAATATCAACTTATAACTGCTGGATTTACTAATACAATTTATTGTGTTGAAGACTATATAATAAAAATTTGCACCAATAATGATAATGAGAATAGATTTAAAAATGAAATAGACTTTTATAATAAAAATGAGGATAACGATAATGTTCCTAATTTATATGTTGGTGATATAACAAAAAGTGTAATTCCTTATTATTATGAAGTGATGCAAAGAGTATATGGTAAAACATTATATGAAACTTGGTATAAATTATCAGCTGAAGAGAGAAAAAATGTAATTTTAGATATTATAAATATTTTGAAAACTTTCCATGATATTCAAGTTGAAGGATATGATTTTAATATATTTATTAAATCAGAAATATCTAATTTAGTTAAAGAATGCAATATTGCCGATGAAATGTTTGAAAATTTATTGTCAATGTGTGATAGTTATTTTAGTGAAAATAGATTTGGATTAATTCATGGGGATTTACATTTTGATAATTTTATGTATGATAATGGAAAATTAAGTTTGCTAGATTTTGAAAGATATATGGTAGCACCAATAGATTATGACTTTAGAATATTCATTAGATATTCAGAAACACCGTGGTTATGGGCAAGTGAAAAAACTGATATGCTTACAGTTGAATCTGATTATCAAGAATTAATGCCACTATTTATACAGAATTATGATGAATTAAAAAAAGTTCCTTATTTGGAAGAACGATTATTTATATATGGAATTATAGATACTTTAAATAATTATAGAGACACTAAAAATCCAGAAACATTAGAAACAGTCAAAAATAAAATAAGAAAATTAGTTGCTGAAAAAGAGAATCCAAGGCAAATATAATGATAATGATATCATCTAAAGCAACTCCCCTAGCCACTTCAGCAATGACTAAATCTCATATTCTTTGAACATTGCAACGATAGGAAAATTCGTGGTTTCAACTTCTTTAATTTGATATAAATTAAGAACTTGATTTACTTGATGTATAGTATAATAATAAAAAATGAAAATTATTTAAATTAGAAGGAGCAAGAATATGAATTATTTGATAAATAAACTAAGACCAGAAGATTACTATAAGTGTAGTAATATATGGGATATGGAAAAAGATCCTACAATGACACAAAAATGGTATGATGAAATTGTTTCTGGAAATAGGATTGTTTTTATTTATACACAAAATGATGAATTCATTGGAGAAGGAGCATTGGTTTTTAACAATGACGATCCTGAATACACAATCGATGGTCAACGAATTTATTTGTCACGTATGATAGTAAAATCCGACTATCAAAGTCGAGGTATCGGAGGCATTATCTTGGATTTTTTAATTAACCATGCTAAACAGATAGGATATAATGAAATATCCCTAGGTGTTAATAAAGATAACAAAAAGGCGAGATATTTATATGAAAAGAAAGGATTTAATACCATTATTTTTGATGGTGAAGATGAATATGGTAAATACTTTAAGTTGTTAAAGAAGCTTTAACTTTGAAGTATTTATGGTTAGCCTTCTTCTTTCCTTCATTCTATAGTATTCAATTAATAGACAATGTCTGCAAGCATAATTAGGTTTTGGTACTTTAGATATGGTATTTAATGACAATTGGAATTCTACAACTATTTGTATTCTTTACCCAGATGGTATGACTCCTATTGAATTTAGAAATTTATACCTTTCTTCTTTCTAATGTTTTTTTATTTGTCTATTTTACTTGGAGCTTGAGATAGCCTATCAGTGTTTTTTGCTATTAAATGAGTGATAACTCTCTTTCTAATTTGAATAATAGAACCAATAATAAGAAATAAATCTATGCCTAATATAAATAAAGCACCAAGGAATTCTTTTTTCGTTACTAGTAATACTCCTAGACTCGTTAATCCAATAAAAATGAACAGATAAAAAATTGCTAATCCTATACCAATAAGAATACGTATCCACAGTGGCACTTTACGATAAAAGAAAAGTGCCACTAATCCTTCAAATACTACTTCAAATATGAATTCAAAAATAATATCCATTAAATCCCTCCTAATGAAGCCTACTACTACTCTACTTCTATCATAACTTAACCTGAATGAAAAATAAATAATTTGTAACATATTTAATGCTGTCTTTAAAAGAAATATAATCTAGTAATTAGTAAGAATACATAGAGAAAAAGCTTACAAATAAAAAGTAGCCGTAGCTACTTTTGTTTTAAACTCTTTGGTATTGCAAAACAATGAGTATGAACTGAACTTAACAATTTAAAGCGTTCTACTCGATGATACAATGTATCAGAAGCAATATATGCAAAATATTGATCTAACATTGCTATATACTCTTTAGATAATTGTGATTTATGCTTTGCCATCGCTTCTAATTTTAATTCATATGTTTCACTAATGTCGACTATTGTATTATCACTATCTGTGAAATAGAAACCTAGTATTTTAGGTGTAAAAGCTTCACTATCTGGAGTTTTAGCATTTGGATAATACTTAGCACCAGAACGATGAAATGCCTCTTTAAACGCATTTCCAACTAATATATGCATAGGATGTATTTCATTCTCTAAATTAGGATCAACGCTAAAAATAGCATCAGGTTTTATGTCTCTTATGACCTTAACTAAATCTTTCACTAAGCTATAGTGTGTCGTTTCATCAATCTCATAATAACCTAAGTTTCCTAAATCAATTGCTCCAGTAACATCCATCGCTTCTTTGGCTTCTACTTTTCTTATTTCAGCCAATTCATCTGGAGTAATTGTATCAGAACCACCTTTTCCTAAAGAAACAGTTAATCCATACACTTTTACACCACGTTTACTTAACAAAGCCATGGTCCCACCAGCACCGATTTCATTATCATCTGGATGCGGTTGAATAAATAATGCAGTTTTAATAGTATCCAATGTTGGATAAGCGAAATAGTTTTCTATCATATTTTATTATTTCCTTTCTAGCGAACTCCGCCTCCGCCTCCACCTGAGAAGCTTCCGCCTCCACCTCCAAATGAACTAGAGCCTCCACCTCCATGAAATGAACTATCATTGGATGCTGCTTTACTAGCTCTAGCGGCACTTGTTATTCCATTATAAGCAAACATTCTAGTAGCCATCGTAACATAATAGATATCAAGATTTGAATGTTCTACAAACTCTGGATATAGTTGTCCAATTTCTTTTTCAATCTTTTCTGCCAATCCTAAGATAGAAGCAAAAATCAAATAATCTTCCCAAAGCATTACTTCTAATACTTGTTTTTCATTTAAACTAGAAAATTCTTTTAAGAATTTTTGGAAACCAATTACATGATATATTTCTTCTCTAAACTCAGGTGTATATAGGTTAATTTTCCTTTTTTGAGGAAAGAATAATACTTTGCTTTCAACAATATGAGTTTCCATATATCCTAGTTCTTTAACAAGTGATTCGCAATATACCTCTAGCATTAAAAACCAAGCGTCAATTTTTGTATAGTTTTTCTTACACCATTTTTCAAATTCTTTATTTTCTAAAATACCATCATTGCCAGCTGCTAAACGAAAATAATTATATAATTCTTGTTCATTTTCAACTTCAAATTCAACATTTTTTGAAAAATCAATGGCATAGATGTCTTTTTTTGAAAAGAGTCCTTGTTTTGTTCTTTTTTCAAAAGTTATGATTCCACTACGAATCCATGAAAGTAAAATAGCAGACAACATGCCTGATTTTGCTTCTTGTTCATTGATTAAGTTTACTTTTAAGCAAATATAATAAAAAACATATAGATTCTTATGACAAGGAATATCTCTAAAATAATTAACTTCAGCTTTCTTTATTAACTCATTTTGATTATCTGTAAATTTAAGACCAGAAGAATTCTTTTGCCCTCTATTCTTAATTAATAAAAAGAACATAAGACCCATTGCTATAAAATATATAATAGCCATACTAAAATAACGAAACTCAGATCCAAATGAGACAGCAAAAAAATTACTAGTTTCATTATCATAATAGCTTCCATCACCATTATAATAATCTTGATCGTTGGTAGGTTTTTGATAATCACTACCTTCCATTGCTTCATCTACCATATCTTGAAAACTTCGACTACTATGCTTTGGATTTGCAGAAGTAAAGGAAGCACCATAAAATCCAGATAAAACATTAGCATATTGAATTCCACCATATTCACCCTCGGCCAACACATTCGTTGCTTCAATATAATATTCACCATTATTTTCTATTAAATAAACAGTACCTTCAAAACCAAATGCATATACTTTAGTTTCATTAGTAAACAAAGATGAGTGAATCGTTATGACAAACCAATCAGGCATAGTATTCATTTCATTAATTAAGCGATAATTCATACCATAAATATCTGAATACTGATCAACAAAATTACTAATTGTATATTGGAAAGTAAACGTATGTTGACCATAATCACCTACCCCAAAGCAAAGCTCATAGCTATTTCCGTTTTGGATAATACCAGACTTATACTTTTTTTCTTGACGAGATGCATTAATATCCCAAGAAGACAAGGCAGTAAAGCTAGTTTCTCCTTCTGATACACTAAAATCATAGATTTCACTACCAGACATATTTTTCATTTCTTTATATATCTCGGTTCCCTCTGTTACATAGATTTCCCAAGTTTCTACAATTCTAGCACTACCATCTTCATTTAGATATACATCCATCGTAATATTGCTTAAATCATTTGCACTTGCATAAACTGGAACAAATGAAAATAAGGATGCAATGAATAAACATAGGATAAGTACTAATTTTTTAAATTTCATGTTAAAACTTTACCTTTGGTGTTTCTTTCTCAAAATCCTCAATTAAGAATAATTCATAATGCTCAAAATTAAACATGTTGGCAATTATTGATGATGGAAAAGATTCCAAACGATTTGTATAAGTATAAACAGAATCATTATAAAATTGTCTTGCAAATTGTATTTTATCTTCTGACTCTTTTAAACTTTTTTGTAATTCAACAAAAGAAGTATCGGCTTTTAATTCTGGATACGCTTCTGCCAACAACATTACTCGATTAACTGCAGCGGATAACTCTGTATTTGCTTCTATCTTTTCAGCAGAGGTATTTGCACTTAAATATTTATTTCTTGCACTAATTGTTGCTTCCAACGTTTCTTTCTCATGTGTCGTATAGCCTTTTACTGTTTCTAATAGATTTGGTATTAAATCACTTCTTCTTTTCAATACAACATCAATTTGAGACCAGTTAGTTCTGACTTTATTCTTTTCTTTGACTAAAGAATTATACGTACTAATAACATAAATAAGAATAATTACAAATACTGCTACAACTCCAAAAATAATATATTTCATTTTTTTCATCTCCACTCTCTTATATATATAATTATACATTTTATTTAATTAATATACAATTATTCTTATGACTTTCTTTTACAAATTGCATAAATAACAAGCAACTACATAATTATTACTAAAAATAGTAAAATTAATTCTAGTTGAAATAATATTTCAATAATGATATCTTTTATATAGAGATGCAATCATCAGATTGTTGGTAAATCAAATAAACTAAGTCTAATCAATAAAAGTTGTTTTAATATTTCTAAATTTTCCTATATTTTCTGCAAAATTATCGGTTTTTCTCTCGTTTTTATATACTTATTAAAATAATGTAGAGTATTTAATTCTAAAGTGATATTATTTAGATATTGGGAGGGATAGTATGTCTATATTTAGCGAAAGACTTCACATTGCTAGAAAGAGAAAAGGTATCAAACAAAAACAACTTGCTAAGCAAATTAATGTTTCGTCTCAAAATTATAATCATTATGAAAAGGGAAGATATGAACCAAGCTTAGATGGTTTAAAAGCATTAAGCGAAATTTTAGAAGTAAGTGTCGATTGGTTAATCGGCAATAAACAATTATACACATCATCATTTGCATTAGCAAATAATATTGAGGACTATGAGATTATTCCTGTATTGCAAAATATATCTTATAATGATGGTAAAATATATGGTGAATTGAAAATAAATTGGCCAAAATTATCACATATTGATAAAACATATAATTTAGCAACGATAGTTTCTGATGATGGATTATTACCATATTTAAAAAAGGATGATGTTGTGTTAATTAATACAAAAAGTAATTCACCTATTTTTAATAGATATTTCTTAATAGATTTTGATTCATTAAACTTTATTAGTAAAGCAATTGAAATCGATAATAAACTAAAATTTAAAATAACAAATACCAATATAATATTAGAAGAAAATTACCATATTATTGGAGAAGTCGTTGGTAATTTAACGTTTTTCGATAATGGGATAGGAAAATAATTTCCTATTCTTTTTATTATCATTCTACTTCATGTTTAGTTGACTTTTATGACAATAAATGCTACTATTATTTCGGATTACGGGAAGTAGCACAGCTTGGTAGTGCACCTGGTTTGGGACCAGGGGGTCGCAGGTTCAAATCCTGTCTTCCCGACCATTTGAATGGGATTTAGAGAACCTGCTTTACAACGCAGGTAGTTAGCAGTTCGACTCACTAAGCTCCATCTTTTTATTTATATATTTATTGATTTATTCTTGGCGGTGTAGCTCAGTTGGCTAGAGCAATCGGTTCATACCCGGCAGGTCGGGGGTTCAAATCCCTTCGCCGCTACCATTTTTGTGATCATCGGAGGTTTACCCAAGCCTGGCTGAAGGGATCGGTCTTGAAAACCGACAGGGGATGAAAGTCCCGCGGGGGTTCGAATCCCTCTAGTCGGAGAACCGTTTGATATTAAATACTAATCTAAAACAAGCAAAAGAGAAAATCCCCTATAACGACAAATGACGTTATAGGGGATTTACGTTCATGGATTAGGTTTGTTTTTTAATTTTTCCTGTTCTTTTTTCCACTCCTCAAATTCTTTTTTACCCTTTTCACTTTCAAGAAACGCCTGTATTCTTGGGAGCAAGCACCTTGCCAACCCCTCAATTTCATGTTTAGGTATTCCTGTGCCATAGTCTTTGTTTTTCACCATGAATAATCGCCCAAACCACCTTTTCAATCTTGTTAATATAAAATCACTGCTTTCTAAAAAATGACCTCTGAAACACGCTGTCTATAAGGGTTTCAGAGAGTAAAAGCGTTACATACCATGCTTTGATATACGGTGTCTTTTCACTCTTGCGGCAGTTGCCTGCCGCTTGCCTGTTATTTGGCACTTTTCAGAGCAATATGTTTGTTTTCCATTTGGCAGAAAACCTTTCCCACATATTTTACATTTTTTCGTGTGCTTGCCCATAAGTGCAGCGTCCAATTCCACATCATTGGGTAACACAGCATTTTGAAAATATGCAAGTGTGACCACACTTGCCCTGCTTCTGTTTAGCGAAAGGTATAAAAATGAGAGTTGACACAAAGTATGTCAACTCCCAGAAGTGCTTATTTTGTAGGATTGCTCCATTTAACTTTCATATTATCACAATACGCCCAATTTCCACTTGAAAATGTCCCCCGACAAATCTTTTTTCTGTATTCATTTGATGATAAAGATATACTTTCTAAATTGACTTTGCTCACGAAAGTATATTGTTGTTTGCCATTGTCAAAATTTTTGCGCCATTCTTTCCATCGTTCCCAATCACTTATTATCAAACTAAAGTCTGATTGCGATATAGGGGTTAAAAAGTAATTGTTAGTCCAATCATCTTTTTCTTCATTAAAAATACGCTCATATATGCAATGAATATTTTCATAGTCAGCAACACCGATTTTGCAGCCGTCGAAATAATCATTTACCGTCCAAACGATATTGCTATCCATAACTTCACCCCCCATAAAATATAAATTATATAAATCCAGTATACTCCACTTTCCCACTAAAATCAACTTCGGACCAAGTTGGCCAAAGTGAACTGATAACTTTTATTGTCTACTGTGTTGTGTTATAATGTACGCGGCTTGATAATTTATCATAGGAGGATATTATACGTTTTATGGAAGCAATTAGTATTATCTTAGACCGTGACAGTGTTTGCATGGCAGACGATTGTTTTTCACATAAAAAAACAATTGATGTGAATAAAAAAATGAAACTTAAAGATTTTATATTATATTTTTTGAAATTACCAGTAGAAAAAACCTATACAGAAAAAGGGTTGATTGAAAAATCTATAGAGGTTTTCCCACACATCTCAGGCGGAAACGCAACATGGATATTGAAAATCAGAAAGGAATATAAGGACATATGCAACATTGCGATTATAGCACAACAATGGGAAGAGCCAAAACTGCTGGTAGATAATGTGCAGATTGGAGAACTTGTGGCTGATTATAATTCAAATGAGTTTTTTATGAAATATCTATGCCAAACAGACCCAGAAGAAATATATAATGAGCTAATTATTGACCACACACGGTAATGCCCGCCATTTGATGTTAGTTAGTTGTGACACTTTTTATAAGAATGGGTGAAATGCTGGAATACAATAAATTCAAGCGAAATCAAAAAAAATTTATTATAGTATCAACAAGTAGCTTTATAAATCAACAACTATTACTTAATATATAGCATGGGTGTAAATTATCTTTCAATGTAAAATTATAATTTTCTTGTATTTTATCAAATGTATGGTATAATATTATTTGCGTTATGTAATATTACTATGTATTATATACGAAATATATCGCGGGGTGGAGCAGTCTGGCAGCTCGCCGGGCTCATAACCCGGAGGTCGGAGGTTCAAATCCTCCCCCCGCAACCAAATTGGTCCGGTAGTGTAGTGGTTAACATGTCGCACTGTCACTGCGAAGATCGCGGGTTCGAGTCCCGTCCGGACCGCCATATTGGTTCCGTAGCTCAGTCGGTAGAGCAGAGGACTGAAAATCCTCGTGTCGGTGGTTCGATTCCGCCCGGAACCACCATTCAAAATATAAAATAACAATTTTAAAAGTAGTAGTACCTACTTTTTTATTTTTACAATAAGACGTAATCATCAACGATCATAGATTACTATATTTCTTTTAAGGAGGATATCGAATGTCAAGTGTTACAATGTTTGATCTATATGACTTAAATAAGATACTTAAAGAAAAGAAATTACCTTATAAAATTCATTTACGAGATACTTGTGGTAATCAAGTTATGTGGATTGAATATTTACAAGAAGAAGTAATTGATGATACTCTCTTTACAATCATTCAATCTTTCTTTAAGGAGCGAAAACTAACTGTACAATTTAATTCTTCTAAAAATCAATTTTGGTGTATCTAAAAAGCTGTAGTATGATAGTCTAAGCAACTTCATTCTACAAGCTTTTTATTTTAAGATACTAAATAAGATTTTATTTGTAATATCATAACATGCAAAAGGATTATTTATTATCCAATTTTTTAGGTTAGGAAACTATTAAAATCTTTTTCTTCTAATTCATAATCAACAATTGATTGCAAGTTGCCTAGTTGATCTTTCCAACTGTCTTTTCTTACTGCTATTTTATTAAATCCTAATTTTTCATACACAGCTTGTGCTCGCTGATTTTTTAAATTAGTATCTAAAATAATTTTAGATACATGTACTTCATTAAACAAATGCTTTATTAATAGCGATAAATAAATTTTTCCTCTTCCATAATTTTGCTTCGTTTCCACACAGATTTTAATTCCAATCTCAGCAATATCCTCAGATTTCATTCGATAATTAGCTTCTCCAATAGCGACACCATTGTCTTCCAATACGAAACGATAGATAGGTAAACTATCAAACTCTTTTTCAACCTTTTCTACTGTCGTATGTAAACCTTCTGGAAAACCAGCATGTGCCATAATCCTACCATCATTCCACCACTCTACTAATAATTTTGCATCTTGTTTAGTGGCCTCACGAATCACTAAATTATTATGTTTTAAATACATATATATACTCCTCTCCATTACTATAATGAAAGGGACACCTTTTGGTCCCTTAAACTTAAATC
>Ga0153950_1000665_pt1 | contig 15301 bp, 13 predicted proteins | sample TSNJ034MetaG_FD_104737 | JGI IMG/M metagenome (GOLD analysis project Ga0153950, IMG submission 104737) | Attine ant fungus gardens microbial communities from New Jersey, USA - TSNJ034 MetaG | ecosystem: Host-associated > Fungi > Mycelium > Unclassified | place: USA: New Jersey, Wharton State...
AGCAGGAAGCGGTAAAAAAGCTGACAAAAAGCACCGATAAAATTCATATAAAAAGGGAATTGACAAAAAGAAGCCTGCAAAACAATTGAAGTGGATACCCAACAGGGTATATCAAACACTTTGATGTCCGGATGTTGTTCCAAAAAACAGCAGGCGAAAAACGCAAGGCAACTCCGGCCTTTCCTCGAAGCGTTGCAAGGACTGGAGAAAAAGCACAGCGCAACATATGAGTATACCGGGCTTATAGCGAAGTACCTTGACGGATGGAGCGAATAAAATGAGGATAAATCAAATTACAATTACTATTGAGCGGTTCGGGGAGGCCGCGCCGGATGGGGAGAGGCAAAAGCTAAGTATCTATGCGGATTCTCACGACATTTACGCAGCCTTGTGCTCGGCCTTTTATGGTGCTCTCCGCTTTTTAAATGTGTCCGGCCTAGCGTTGCCGCCTGACGGCGCGCTTGATGTGCGCGACATCACGAAAGGGTATCCGTGGGAGCGCCCCGCACCGGAGAGTAGCGAGTGAACACTTTAGTAGCAGCAGAGCCGCCCTTGATTGGGGCGGCTCCTTTAGTTTCTGACTGGGTCATCGGTCGACTCAACTAGCCACGAATTGAAACATAACCTGCCATTATAGCAGCAAACCATTCTGGCATTTTCGACAAATACATGGTACAATATTCCTTGCAGGGCCGCTACCTACCCATATGCGATATATTTAACGAACGCAGAGAAAGACAACTTGAAATTCAATGATAGGCGACGGATGCCCCATTTAAAAAAACGGATTGCAAAGAGAGGCTGATATAATATGGACAACCAAACCTACAACTCAATCGTGAGCTTTATATGGGGCATCGCTGACGACTGTCTCCGCGATGTTTATGTGCGCGGTAAGTACCGCGACGTCATTCTTCCTATGACCGTTATCCGCCGCTTGGACGCGGTGCTTGAAGATACAAAAGACGATGTATTGAAGATGAAGGAAACGCTTGATAAAGCTGGAATAGTTAATCAGACCGAAGCGTTGTGCAAGGCTGCGAATCAGACTTTCTGCAACTGGTCGCCATTCCGCCTAAAAGACCTTACGAGCCGTGCTAATCAACAAAAGCTGAAAATAGATTTCATAGCATATTTAGACGGTTTCTCCCCTAACGTGCAGGAGATACTAAAGAAATTCAAGTTCCACGTTCAAATTGATACTATGGTAGACGCGGACATTCTCGGCGCGGTCATTGAGAAATTCGTGTCGCCGACTATAAACCTAAGCCCATATCCCGTACTTGACGACCTTGGAGGTGTCCGACTTCCGGCACTCGACAATCATACAATGGGTGTTATCTTTGAGGAGCTTATCCGGCGCTTCAACGAGGAGAACAACGAGGAAGCCGGAGAACACTTTACGCCACGCGATGTTGTAGAGCTTATGGCAGACCTGATTTTTCTACCGATTGCCGATAAAATTAAAGACTCCACCTATTCGTGCTACGACGGCGCAAGCGGTACGGGCGGTATGCTCACCGTGTCGCAAGACCGCTTGCTTGCGCTTGCTGAGCAGGGCGGTAAAGCAGTATCTATCCATTTATTCGGACAGGAGATTAACCCCGAGACCTACGCTATCACCCGCGCCGATATGCTGCTCAAAGGCGAGGGAGACGGCGCGGAGAACATCGCCTACGGCAGCACCCTGTCGGATGACCACTTTCCGAGCCGACAGTTTGATTTTATGCTGTCGAATCCTCCATATGGCAAGTCGTGGAAGAACGACGCGGACAAGCTCGGTGGTAAGAAAGGCATTATAGACACCCGCTTCGTAACCTCGTTTGCCGGTGAGGGCGAATTTTCGATGATACCCCGCGTAAGCGACGGCCAGCTTCTATTCCTGCTGAACAACGTATCCAAAATGAAAGAAACGACGGAACTCGGCTCCCGAATAGCGGAAGTACATAACGGCTCATCTCTGTTCACGGGTGACGCCGGTCAGGGAGAGAGCAACGCACGCCGATACATGATAGAGCGCGACCTTGTGGAGGCGATAATCGCTCTGCCTAACAATATGTTCTACAATACAGGTATCGGCACGTTTATATGGGTGTTGTCCAACCGTAAAGAACCCCACCGCAGAGGAAAAATACAGTTGATTGACGCGACCACGCTCAAATCACCGCTTCGTAAGAATCTCGGACAAAAGAACTGCGAGCTGACGCCGGAACTGCGGGAGCAGATAATCAAGCTGTATTTTGACTTTGAGGATAATGAATACAGTAAAATATTTGACAATAGTGCGTTCGGATATTGGAAAGCAACGGTACTGCGCCCGTTGCGATATTGTATTCGTGTAACAGAAGAAATATTAGCGGAAAAGAGGGCGTATTTAGAAAGTATAGGTGTTTATGAAGACTTAACTATTGAAACGGGAAAACCTATCGTTTCCAAAAATGGGCGCAGCACAAAGATGGGGATTACGGATGCAGAAAAGTACGCACACCTCGCTTGCCAATTGGCAATGTTCGCATTGGAAAATATTAAAAGAGATACTCCCTATTTTAAAATTGACAAATTCAAATCGCGTTTTGATGAAGCAATTACGCATGTAGCTGACAAGTTGCTTTACCTTGACGAGGGAACGGAGCATATAAAAAATGAACTCATTCAGCGTGGTTTATTAACCTTTGAAAAGTTAGATGATTTGGGGTTATTCCACTACGAAAAACATGCAGAAGGATTTATCGCCGAAACGAAACGCGGCGGGAAACTGGTTGATAAAGACCTGACTGACACCGAACAGATACCGCTCGATTATCCGGGCGGCATTGACTCTTTTATCAAGACGGAGGTGCTACCCTATGCCCCGGACGCTTGGGTAGACGAGAGCAAAACGCAAATCGGTTATGAAATCAGCTTCACCAAACACTTCTACAAGCCGGTTCAACTCCGTGAGCTTTCGGATATTATCGCCGACATACGAGCGTTGGAAGCGGAAACCGAAGGGCTGTTGGACGAGGTGCTTGGCGAATGAGTTATATAGTATATCGCCCAATGGATGAGTTATGGTTAACAACCATTCCTAAACATTGGGACAATCGTAAAATCAAATACGCTTTCTCAGAGCGCGCGGAAAAAGGCTATCCCGATGAACCGTTACTTGTTGCTTCTCAAAATATGGGTGTCGTTCCCAAAGAAGTATACGGCAATCGTACAGTTGAAGCAACAAAGGATTTACATAATCTTAAATTAGTATGTGTTGGTGACTTTGTTATTAGTCTACGTTCATTTCAAGGCGGCTTGGAGTATGCCTATTATCAAGGTATTATCAGTCCTGCGTATACAGTAATGATACCTAACGACTATATCTCAAGCGGTTATTTCCGCTTTTTAGCGAAATCAAGGCTATTTATCGAACTTTTGCAGATGTGCGTAACGGGTATACGCGAAGGGCAAAACATAGATTACAGCAAACTGAAAAATCACTTGATTCCCCTCCCGCCCCGCGATGAGCAAGACCAAATCGTGCGCTACCTCAACTGGAAGGTGTCGCAGATAAATAAGCTTATCAACGCCAAGCGGCGGCAGATTGTGCTGTTGCAGGAGCAGAAGCGAGTGGTGATAAATGCCGCTGTGACAAGAGATGGAGGGAGTTGGCAACACCTTCGTATCAAAGTGGCAGCAAATATTTTGCGCGGAAAGTTCTCTCACAGACCAAGAAATGACCCCGCGTTTTATGATGGTGATTATCCTTTTATTCAAACTGGTGATGTTGCACGCGCGAACAAATACATCCAAGAGCACAGACAGACACTAAATGAAAAAGGATATTCTGTAAGTAAGCAGTTCCCGAAAGGAACTTTAACAATGACAATCGCTGCCAACATTGGAGATGTCGCCATCCTTGATTTTGACGCTTGTTTCCCGGATAGCATTATAGGATTTGTTCCACATGATGGGGTAGACTTAGAGTATCTTTATTATGCGCTTTTCAACATGAAAGATGAGTTTGTTAGAGAAGCCCCTGTAAATACGCAAGGAAACTTAAATGTTGAAAGAGTCGGAGCAATGGTTATCTGTATTCCAAATGAAGATGAGCAGAGAGAGATAGTCATGGAGATTGAAGCTCAAACCCAAAGAATTGACCGTTTCATTTACGAAATACAGACAGAAATCACCTTATTTACCGAGTATCGCACCCGCCTTATCTCCGATGTTGCAACCGGTAAGCTCGACGTGCGCAGCGTGGTCGTGCCGGAGTATGAAGCGACAGAGGATGTTGCGTGTGGCAATGAGGACGTAGAAGATTTAACAGAAACGGGGGAAATACTAAATGGGAGATACAGCTAATAAAATTGCAAATATTCTTGTAGAATCCGCCGCCGATGCGGTATTTGACGAAATTCCGCTATCCGAATCGGAGAAAGTAGATAAAGCAATAAAAACAGTCAAGGGTGCCTTGGATAAAGCACACTCAGGGACATTAGCAATTATGGAAGCCAAACCTTTGTATAATCTTTTGACAAACTATTGTCGTGCAGAAGCTATACTACTCATAGATAAAACTGTAAGAAAATACGAGAAATTCATAAATGCGACAAGCCCGATTACAGGTCGAGTTGTAGTTTATAGAGAAAACTTTTATTCCGATAAGTCAGACAGTTATATTCAACACGATATTAGATTCTCAATACTTATTGTCTATTTCGCGGCGATTACCGAGGAAGGCATGAAAACGGCTGTAACAAAGGCGTTAAAAGGAATTTTGGGGTATTAAAGGCAAGCGAAAGGATGGTGAACAATATGCCCACCAACACACGTGAATCCGGTCTTGAAACCTTAATCGTCAACTGGTTTGTCACCAAAAACAACTACGAGCAGGGTGTAAGCGCAGACTACAATCGCGAATACGCCGTGGACGAGCAGCGCCTGTTCCGTTTCTTGGAAGACACGCAGCCGGAGCAGATGACGATGCTCGGCGTCCGTGACAGCGACCTGAAGCGCATACAGTTCCTCGACCGTCTGCGCGGTGAAATAGCCAAGCGCGGCGTGATTGACGTACTCCGGAACGGTATCAAGGCATATCCGGCAAACCTTATCATGTTCTATATGACCCCATCGGAAAAGAACCCGAAAGCCAAAGAGCTTTTCGATAAAAACATATTCAGCGTGACGCGGCAGTTGCAGTATTCAAACGACAACACAAAACTGGCGCTTGACTTGGCAATCTTCATAAACGGTCTGCCCGTGATTACCTGTGAACTGAAGAACCAGCTCACAAAGCAGGATGTTGAGGATGCGGTGTACCAGTACCAAACCGACCGTGACCCAAAGGAGCTTTTGTTCCAGTTTAAGCGGTGCATGGTGCATTTCGCCGTGGATGATGCGCGGATAAAATTCTGCACGAAACTCGATGGTAAGAAATCGTGGTTCCTGCCCTTTGACAAAGGATATAACGACGGAGCGGGCAATCCGCCCAACCCTGACGGCATTATGACGGATTACCTATGGAGAGAGATACTGACCAAGACTGAGCTTGCCAATATCATCGAGAATTACGCGCAGGTGACCCAAGAAAAAGACAACAACACGGGAAAGGTGAGCTATAAGCAGGTGTTCCCGCGTTATCACCAGCTTGCGGTCGTAAAAGCGCTGCTCGCTGATGTTCGTGAAAAGGGCGTTGGGAAAAAATATCTCATACAGCACAGCGCGGGTAGCGGAAAGTCAAACTCGATAGCGTGGCTCGCCCATCAGCTTGTCGGGCTTGAAGTTGACGGAGCGAACGTCGTGGACTCAGTAGTCGTTGTAACCGACCGCGTGAACCTTGACCGGCAGATAAAGAACACCATCAAGCAGTTCATGCAGGTGTCAAACACCGTCGCGTGGGCGGAACACTCCGGCGACCTCCGAGCCGCCATCACCGGCGGTAAGAAGATAATCATTACGACGGTGCATAAGTTTCCGATAATCCTGAACGACATCGGCACAGCGCACAAGAACCGCAAGTTCGCCATTATAATAGACGAGGCGCACAGCAGTCAGAGCGGAAGCATGTCGGCCCAGATGAACATTGCGCTTGGAGGCGACTACGACCCGGACGCTGACGTTGAGGATAAAATCAATATGCTTGTTGAGGGGCGCAAGATGCTGACCAACGCTAGTTATTTTGCGTTCACGGCGACACCGAAGAACAAGACCCTTGAAATGTTCGGAATACTTATTGTGGATGAGTATGGAAATCCTATATTGAATGAAAAAGGGCAACTACAACATAGACCTTTCCATAACTACTCCATGAAGCAGGCAATTCAGGAGGGCTTTATCCTTGATGTGCTGCGGTATTACACACCGGTAAATAGCTACTACAGGCTGATAAAGACCCTTGCGGATGACCCGCAGTTTGATAAGAAGAAAGCGCAAAAGAAACTCCGCAAGTTTGTGGAGAGTGACAGTTTCCCCATGTCCGTGAAAGCCGAGATGATTGTGGAACACTTCCATGAGCAGGTCATCGCCAAAGGCAAAATCGGCGGGAAGGCTCGCGCTATGGTCGTTACTGCGGGGATAGAACGCGCGATAGATTATTACCACGCTATCGGACGCTGTTTGGAAGCCCGCAGAAGCCCATATAAGGCAATCATTGCGTTCAGCGGTGATAAAGAGTACGGCGGCGAAAAGGTCAATGAATCGTCCATCAATGGCTTCCCAACGGGCGCCATCGAAAAGACTTTCAAGACAGACCCGTATCGGTTCCTGATTGTTGCAGACAAATTTCAGACGGGCTACGATGAGCCGCTGCTTCATACGATGTATGTTGATAAACTCCTGACCGACATCAAGGCGGTGCAGACATTATCGCGGCTCAATCGCGCCTATCCGCAGAAGCGGGACACGTTCGTGCTGGACTTCGCTAACGACCCCGACGACATACAAGAGGCGTTTTCGCGCTATTACCGCACGACTATCCTGTCCGGCGAAACCGACCCGAACAAGCTGTACGACCTTATTGCGGCAATGGAAAAGCACGAAGTATACACGCAGCATCATGTTGACAGTTTTGTTGAGCTTTATCTCGATGGGGCTGAACGCGATAAACTTGACCCGATACTTGATGTATGCGCAAAAATGTATAAAGACCTTGATGAAAATGCGCAGATAGAGTTTAAATCCTCCGCAAAAGGATTTGTCCGGACATACGGCTTCTTGGGTGCTATCCTGCCTTACGGCAACCCCGAATGGGAGAAGCTGTCAATCTTTATGAATCTGCTGTTGCCCAAGCTGCCATCGCCGGCAGAGGAAGATTTATCGGCGGGAATATTGGAAGCAATCGACCTCGACAGCTACCGCGCCGAAGCTAAAGCACAGATGGCGATACAGCTTGACGATTCAGACGCGGAGGTAGCCCCTGTACCTTCCGAAAAGATTGGTTACAAACGTGAGCCGGAACTTGATTTGCTGTCAAGCATCCTGAGCATATTTAACGACCTATTCGGTAATATAGACTGGAAAGACGCCGACAACGTAAGGCGGCAAATAGCTCGGATTCCAGCTATGGTATCAAAAGACCAAACCTATCAGAACGCTATGCGGAACGCCGACAAGCAGGAAGCACGCACCGAGAGCGACCGTGTGTTGCAGTCTGTCATTTTCAGTATAATGTCCGATAATATGGAGCTGTTCAAGCAGTTCAACGACAATCCGGCGTTTAAGAAATGGTTGTCCGATATGGTGTTCAACACCACCTACAACACAGAAGGAAAGCCGCTTGATAGCGATTTATTGGTGTAAGCTAAGAAAAGCGATGAATGGAGAAAGTGGATAGAAAAGGAAAAGTGCAAACAAGTGTTACAGTCAGCAGCGCAAGAGCCCGACGGGAATGCTGAACCCAACCATTTCACGGATTTACTTACAGACCTTGCCGTAATTCGCATATCAACAAATATGAACGTGAAGCCATTTTTCGAGTGTGTTACTTACAGAGCTACTTACAGAACACATGTAAACGAATATGGACAAATCGCAAAAACAGACTGCAAAAAAGAAAATCCCGTTCTTAAGGAACGGGATTTTCTTTCGTGTAGAAGTGGCTTAGTTACCGCATTTTTCAGGCTTTTCGCACTTCTTACTTTTGGTTGCCCGACTAGGATTCGAACCCAGACAAACAGAGTCAGAGGGTATGATTTCCAAAAATCGGGCATGCAAAACTGCGTTTTTCCTGATAACAATAGGCTTTTTATCATATCAAAGCATGAAAGCCAAAGGGTGATTATAAAGGCTTGGCTTACATGGTGGCTTATATTGGCTTACAGAATTTTGGATTATATAATAGTTCCTTGCGGCCAGAGTAAGTCTATGTTATAATTCCTATATAATGAAAATTTGGGGAGAAATCATGAATACAGAAATCATAAATGCAGTAGATATAGAAATTGTAATAAAAGAGAAAAGGAAAAGCCCTGACGGCGTTGCTACAAATGATTTGGTTTTTTCTTCCTCTGTTTGTTCAAACGATGAAATATTTCCAGATATTATTAAACTATATGTTGCAAAAGGCTCCACCGTGGCAGATGTTACATATGGTAAGGGGGTATTTTGGAAAAAGGTAAATAAGAAGTTATATGATTTTTACCCATCAGACATTAAAACTGGAACAGATGCTAGGAACCTACCATACCAAAATGATAGTTTTGATTGTATTGTATTTGATCCTCCATATATGCATACACCGGGAGGGACCGCGCATGCCAACCACCAAAATTTTGAGCAGTATTATCAAAACAATGTAACCGAAAGTGAAAAAAAATATCATGAAGCCGTACTGGATTTATATTTTTTGTCCGCAAAAGAAGCCTATCGTGTTTTGAAAAACAAGGGAATTTATATTGTTAAATGCCAAGATGAAGTATGTGCTAATAAACAACGTCTAACCCATGTAGAAATCATCAATGAATTGACTACTTATGGCTTCATCGTAGAGGATTTATTTGTGGTGACGCGTAAGAATAAACCTGGGGTTAGCAGAATAAAAAAACAAAATCACGCAAGAAAAAATCACTCATATTTTTTAGTGTTTCGCAAAAAATCAATTGCTTAAATCGTCTGTTTCATGAAAAAACTCACCTAATGATTTGACATGAATTTTAGGGAATATATTATTTAATGCCTCGTATCTGATAGGGGTATCTAAATAGTATATTCTCTTTAATTGAGCAATAAATAATTGATAAACACGCCATTGATCGGGTAGGCATATTTCGATTACTTGATATGTGCGATGGTCTAATTTCGTCTCACTCAAACAAGATAGAAGCCCAAGAAAGCGCCCTGTACCGTACACTCCATCCAAGACTCTTTGATGTGCCCATACCTGTACAACACGCTCACGAGTGGATGTTTTTACTGGAACATGGAATTTCGGGTTATTTTCGCCTAAATCGAAAATAAAGTCAGTTGGAAGTTTGGATTTCATATCAAGATTCAAAACTTCAAGCTGGCTTGATGGTATTATTCCAAACTGTCTGCTAAATAGACAGCCAATGAAATACTCATAATACGTGCCTGGCGTCTTCTGGTCTCTTTCTTTTAATAGGTCAATCATACAACAGAAACTAATTGCAATGGTATAGCACGCCTGTGTTATTTCCGCAGCAGATATACTATGTAATGAATTTTGATATAATTGTTTCCAAAACTCGTCAATTAGCGTATCATCATTAAGATATAGCTTTTCATTGACTGCTCTTGAATACTTTTTGCCATAATCAAAAGAAAAATATGTCTTCGCAGGAATTTGTGACAACAAAGTCCTGCGACCTAAAGATAATAAAAATTTTCGGGTTAACACATATAATTCTTTAAGTGTATCAACCACATTATTTGACAATGCAGATTGATTAAATTCATATTTAAGTTGATTGTACTTGGCCAAAACTATTTTAATTGGCATGTCTTATGCACCCCACAGTTCGTTGTTAATAATTATAATACAGAACCTCAACTCGTTCGTTGCCCTTTTTGCTACCCACAGATGTAGTTGTCTGGTACTCCATTTTAGACCAGCCCTTGTCAGGGGTCAAATATTTATCATACAGGATTAAATCATAATTGCTAATCATCACATAGCTGTCAGCATCAGCAATGGCCTGTACAAACTGTTCTTGGTCTGCATAGCTGTATGACATGGAATATACCTGCTTGCCCAAATCCTTAGGTGATTTCCCTTTGTTCTCACGTTGGATAGCTTCTGCTAAATTAGGTTCATTCTCCCAATCTATATTCTCCAATAGCTTTTCTTCATCATCTGGTTTGATGTAAGAGGGGTCAGCATATATCATAGCATTCGGGTCTACAAGCCAGTGGTGCATATTTGCGTATAGGATAGTCGTTTCCTTGTCGGTCAAGTCAGCATCATCAACAGCCCAATCAAAGAAATTGGTTGCGTCTATTTGTGAAACATATATACCTTCCAGCCGTTCAGCACAATCAAACAAATTTACTACTTGACGCTGAAATGCATCCGTAGACTTGCCAATAGAAAAATGAAGCCCCATGCCATCACGAGACATTTGAAATGTGATATAGGTAGCCGCCGCGACTTCAACATCGGACAGCTTGGCTAGTTCCTTGTTGATATCCCTCGTGCGGGGCAAATATCCGTTTTTATCAATGAAGATTAATCGCTCTGAGTATTCATCCCACAATGGTTTTAGACCGTCAGTATAATTCTTATTTAACTCAAGGTCACGACAATTTTCCAAGATAAAATTATCAAATTGTGCCCTGCTCATTGCAAGAGGACACAAACCATTATCCACCAGAAATTTTTTCAATCTTCTGGATGAGGCTTCAAAATCATCTTCCACAGCGTCAAATATTTTTTTGTGCCTTACAAATTCATCCTCACAATAAGAAATATCAGACAGGTAGTAAATGAGCTCGCGGGCGCTGTTATAATTCGACAAGACACTCATTAGGGTTGTCAACCCTTCGCCATAATCATTATATTGTTCGTATGAGTGCCTTGGCTTGTTTAACAGAACCCTGCACATACCACCGTAGGGCGTGAGGAATTTATCAGTATTTTCATAATCCAGCTTTGAGACGATAAAGTCGGACATTTTAGCCTTGCCGCCGTAAAAGGAAGATATAGACAAAGGGCGTTGCTTCATTTGCTTTCTCCTGACGCCATAGCTGGTTCTTTTGTTTCGTCAGCGGAAAGATATTCAGCAAAAGCATCCTTGATAATACTGATTACACGAGTAGTAACCGCACCTGCCCCTAATCGTTTCAAATTGCTATATCGGCCTTGTCCAGTTTTTATGTATCCTCGCTTTTTCATTTCAGCCTTGATGGATTGCAGTTGATATGAGGGGATACCACTTTCAATCAGTAATAAATCAAAGTCAGCGACAGGAATATGATACATACCATCATCATGCTCTGTGGCTTTTTTAACAGGGGCATAGCTGGATGCAAAATCTCCAATGGTATTAAATGCCTTTGTGAATATACTTGCATTGGCAGATGGGTTGCCATAATGAATATCCATATAATGCAGTTCAATAGTCTTTTGCAAGCCAGCATATACAACAGGCTTAAACGCAACGCCATAGTCCATAAATTCGCGCAAACTACCACCCAAGCCAGTTAACGTGCTTTCCACTGCGCCATTAAGCACATTGTTTTTAAGGCATTCAATATATAATGTCTCTCGTTGGGTGTCAGCGTCCTTATAGACAGTCAGCTTAAAAATAAAGGGTATGGCTCGGTCGATATCCAGATTGTCACCCTTTTTATAGCCTTTAGGGATATTAACAGCAATTTGATTATTATTGAATGTCCATTCAAGCTTTTGACTTGGCATATGCTTTCCCCCGATGTCTGTCGAATTTGATATATTTTTAGTATAACATAAGCAATCTGCATTGACAAACAAAATCATATAAGATATAATAACTTAAAACGTAATTTTTCTGTTTTCGTTAAATAAGTAACCAGCGCAACCACATGTAACCGGTGTAACCTATGACGACTTTTTAAAAAGCTCATCAGTTGCAAATATTAAGCATGAAGCGAAATTTATTTGCTTTGCATTGATTGTAAATTTATCTCTTAAGCACTCATCTTTTTGATGGGTGTTTTTTTATTTTGTTTATACTGGAAATTGGGCTAGTTGATATTAGAGGTATTCAAAAAAATAAGCATGAATTGTTTAATCATATCCGTTTACATGGTCTGCACTTGTTTTGCAACAGGAATTGGAATTAGTGTTACAAAAGAATTTTGGGAGGATTTACAACAATGGAAAATGTATTAGGTTACATAAGGGTGTCAACAAAAGGTCAAGCCAAAGATGGATATAGTCTTGAAAAGCAAGCAGACGAAATTAAGAAATATTGTTTCTCAAACAGTTTTAATCTGGTTAAGATTTTTGAGGACAAAGGGATTAGCGGAGCGAAAACTGATAAAAGAGAGGGGTTGTTGAGCATGTTGTCACGGCTGAAAGATGGGGATATTCAATATATTGTCGTGTTATCAACAAATAGATTATGGCGGGCTGATGTGGTAAAAATGGTTGTTCACCGTGAATTGAGAAAACATAAGGTGGATATTAAAGCCATTGACAGACCATCATATTCAATCTATACAAACAACCCAAGCGATGTATTGATGAACGGTATTTTTGATGTATTGGATACATACGAACGCTTAGAAATTGCCTTAAAGCTGGGACGTGGCAGGAAGAAAAAAGCTGAAGGCGGTGGATATAGTGGCGGTGGTGCTCCATATGGATATCAGGCGGTGCGAGGTAGCAAGGTTTTGAAAATAGATATACAAGAGGCCAGAGGGGTTTACAGGGTGTTTCAGCTGATGAGGGTGGGGCCTGATATGACATTGCGGGAAGTAGCGTCACAACTGACCCAAGAGGGGTACAGGGGAAGGCGGGGCGGCAACTTCAATCCAATGTTGGTAAAAAGGATATTGGATAATGAATACTTTTATCGGGGGTTATACAAATATGGGGATATTAAATGCAAAGGCCAGCATGAGCCAATACTCTGATTTGAGTTCGTTATTAAAAATGGGTAATGCGGTACCGTTAATAGTGTTGAAAAAATAAGGTACATATGAAGCAATCAGCATTTGATTAAGTTGTATTAGTGGGATAGGTAAATGATGAAGGCGGCGAAATAGAAAAAATTCATTTAAAAAATCAATAAGTGCCGGACTCCAATAAGGGTGGTGGCTAGTTAAGAAAATTCAGACAGTAAAGAGTGCATTGCAGTGGGTGCATAGGTGAATTTATTTAAAAAAATTCAGGGTGATATGGAGGGCTTAAAATGCAGGAATACGATTATTGGACGGAAGAAACAGCGATTATGGAATATACAAATGATTTGCGGTATGAATTGAATGACGCAAAGGCTTTCAACGCGATTTTTAATTGCTTCAAAAAGAAAGATTTGTATTCTTTGGCTCAACTCATGACAACAATGGCAAAGGGTAGGAATAACTTGCATACAACTATAAGAGAGTTGAAAAGCAAAGTAAGCTATTTAACGGCAGAGGTAGAGAAAAAAGAAAGCGTCATTATTCGGGTAACAGCCGAGTTGGATGAATTGAAAAAACATATACCCAGCAAGGATATACTATTAAACGAGAGAGTTAAAACCTTATATAGCCAGCACAAATCACTTCGCAAAGTGAGTGAATATCTCGGTTGCGATAAATCGACCGTAAAACGTCATTTGATTAAAATGGGGTATACTTTAGATAATAATAGCCGGTGACTATTATGCACCGGGGTATACAGAAGTTAAAAAGGCTGTTCTATTTGATATATTAAGGCGGACGGTGCTTCAACCCCAAATAATCAGGACATATAAGGTTGATAGATGGAACAAGGTGAAAAAAGATAAACAAAGTATATTTCCTTACTTCTGCAACTGAAATAAAATTGTTATCCTCTCCTACGACCATGATAATATATATAATTACTCACTCACACAAATAGGCCATAATAAAAAGGACAATCCTTCGATGGACTTGTCCTTTTGCTATATACTGTGGAAAGGCCATAATTACATAAGGAAATCTATAGCTATTTCAGCTATAGATTTTATATACTGGTTCGCGGTACACTCACGACCTGAATTAAACATAAAGGTGGTGAGGAACATGGATTATAAAGGTGCTTATCTGCATTTGTTCAACAAGGTAACAGACACAATAGAAATACTGAAATCAGCACAAGCAAAAGCGGAGGATATCACGATAGCGGAGGAGAATACAGTAATCGAGCTGGCAGACTTGAAAGAGGATGACCTTGAATAGGTGGCCTTTGCTATTGACGAGAGAGCATAAAAGCGTTATTATATGAGGGAGAATAATAAGTGCGGGCACCTGAAGCCGGGATTAGGCCCCCGGCTCCAGGCTATGCGGATGAGCGTGCATCCACACAACAGCGTTAAGCTGTACCAGCAATACTATTATATATGGCTTTGTTGGATTTATCAACAGAAACATGTGTGATAGCTGTGTTTGCTATTATGATAGGACTATCATAACAGCGGTGTGCGGAGAACAATTCGCACACCGCCTTATTATTCTCGGCAGTGGACACCCAAGGAGGGATATTGCCCTCCTTGCGGTGAAAGCTGTACGAGAATAATGATAGTCCGACCAGTGTAAAAGTGATGTGGCACGGTCAAGGACAGATGGGAGGGAATTTGAGCGGGTCACATCAGACATTACATTGGGAGGACAGAAGATGTTAAAGAAAACTGTGATATGCTTAATAGCGTTGGGAATGTTTACTCTGGCAGGTTGTGGTTCTGGCTCGGGTTCAAATGCTACTGTAAACAACAGTGATAATAGCAACTCGCAGGAGTATATCAGGTCACAAGAATGGATAGACAATCCAATTCACGATACTCGTGCGAACGGTGGAGAAAAATATGAGTATGACGGGAATTATGGTGGTTTAATCGCATATGGACACGAGACAGGAAGCACCTTAGACGCAACGGTTGTATTTCCAACATTCAAAGAAGCGCCGGTCAAGATCATTGGTTCAGACTACGCCCTTTCCATGACATACTTGTGTAATGTGACTATTTGCGAGGGAATTGAAATCATCCAGCGCAATGCGTTTCAGGACTGTCGCAAATTGGCATGGATTGCGATACCGGAAAGTGTTTACAGGATTGATGAAGATGCGTTTAATACAGCTTCTGACTTGACCTTACTTGTGCTTGAAGGCAGTTATGGAGAGGAATATGCCATTGAGCAGGGATTGAACTACAAGTATTTTACATGG
>Ga0153950_1000671_pt1 | contig 15182 bp, 14 predicted proteins | sample TSNJ034MetaG_FD_104737 | JGI IMG/M metagenome (GOLD analysis project Ga0153950, IMG submission 104737) | Attine ant fungus gardens microbial communities from New Jersey, USA - TSNJ034 MetaG | ecosystem: Host-associated > Fungi > Mycelium > Unclassified | place: USA: New Jersey, Wharton State...
CAAATCCCACAAGGACACTCCGCATGGTCGGGATGACAAGATTCGAACTTGCGGCCCCCTGCTCCCAAAGCAGGTGCGCTACCAAACTGCGCCACATCCCGATATTAACTTTTTACCTGTTTCGTGCCAGTTCCCAAACCAAGCACTCTACCAAACTGAGTTACGCCTCAACGCAACATGTTTAGTCATTATATAGTATTTTTTTCTATAAGTCAAGGTAAATAATGTGTCGGGAGAGGAGAAAGGCGTTGATCACAAAAAATCAAGAACAGAGAAAGGTAATTCACAAGATTTGCGATTGCGCCTGTATTTCATTTTCGTTACACCAAAGCGGTTATAAGCCTCGACAAAAACCTCAACTACCGCTTTTAGAGTATCGAGTTTCCTTGCAAAACATCGGCTTTTACGCGCAAGGAGCGGAATGTAATGCCGCAAATCGGCGTTTACTCCCTCGACCGTGAAGGTATCACTCTTATCCCGTATATTTCTTACGTGCTGACCAGGATATAAATCACATTTACATAGCCAAACCAACCGTCAGTACAGTATCTTGAGGCAGCTGGCGCACAGTCAACCATCTTTTGTATTCTTTCAGGCGATTTATCACATGCAACATCAAAGCCTACGATTTGCCGAGGGTTTCGGCTTACCATAGTCATCAAGTACACATTTTCGCGGGTTTCGGTTCGCGGTTTTTTCTCGATATACCAGTATAACTCGTCAAGTTCTAAACAATCGGGTGCGTTTTCCACATTTACTTCGTTTTTTTTATCCAGTTATAAACATTCGCCTTGCTCATGCCCAAAACTTTACCGACGCCGCGTCCACTGGCTCCCGCATAATAGATTTTTAGAGCCATTTCTCTCGTTTCTTCACTGTAAGCATGGCGTTTAGGCTCTAAAGTATACGATTTTTTGCAGTGTCTGCACATTATGCGTTGGGTTCCTGAACGATTGCTCCCGTTCTTGACCTGTCCCTCAATTCGTCCGCATATTGGGCATTTTTTCTTTTTATCTGGCTGTTTTTTGTTATAGTATTACGCGTCATGGCAATGGACTTTAACCCCGCCCCGCCCTTCTTTTGCGACAGCCACCCAATATTGTCTGTCTGCCAATACTCACGCTGTTCTATGCCGCCGCGCGCCTTCTCAAGCGTCTTGTGATACTCACAACCACGCAAAAACTCTGAATCCTCAAAATATATGAAAGGCATATTCCGCATGTTTTTTTTGATTTTAGTGGGCTGGCACTAGCGGCAGCTCGTTAAATCCTTTTTGAAGCTCTTCATCAGTGGGGATATGGTCACCCATTGTCTTATCATTAAATTGAGCATAGGCATTCATGTCAAAATAACCGGTGCCAGATAAGCCGAATAGAATGGTTTTAGCTTCGCCGGATTCCTTGCATTTAAGAGCTTCCTGGATAGCGCTATAAATAGCGTGCGAAGATTCTGGCGCAGGTAAAATTTGCTCATGGGTGAGAAAAACCTTAGCAGCTTCAAAAACCTTGGTTTGCTCGACAGCAATTGCTTCATCAAATATACCGTCATGGTACAGCTTTGAAATGATGGGGCTCATGCCGTGGAAACGTAGACCGCCGGCGTGATTGGAAGAAGGGATGTAGCTTGATCCCAAAGTATACATTTTTGCCAAAGGCGTTATTCTGCCGGTGTCACAGAAATCATAGGCATACCTCCCTCTGGTCATTGACGGGCATGAAGCGGGTTCCACGGCAATGAATTTTGGGGTTGCTTTGCCCAGCAATTTGTCTTGCATAAAGGCGCTCATCAATCCACCTAGATTGGAGCCGCCGCCGGTACAGCCGATGACGATATCGGGGTATTCCCCTAGCTTTTCCATGGCGGCTTTTGCTTCCAGCCCAATAACGGACTGGAATAGCAATACCTGGTTTAAGACAGATCCCAAGGCATACCGGCAGCTATCATTTTTCAGGGAAACCTCTATGGCCTCAGAAATGGCGCATCCCAAACTGCCGGTTGTATCCGGATCTTTTTCCAGGATAGCGCGGCCAACCTCAGTGGTATCGGATGGACTGGAGATAATTTTTCCACCATAGGTTTCTATAACGGTTTTGCGGAATGGTTTTTGCTGCGCGGATACCTTTACCATAAAGACAGTGAGATCAATGCCAAAGTATGCGCAAGCCATTGCTAAAGCAGTGCCCCATTGGCCGGCGCCGGTTTCAGTGGTTAACGCTGTCAAGCCCTGCTCTTTGGCATAATATGCCATGGGCGCCGCCGCATTCAATTTATGAGAGCCGGATGTGTTCTGTCCTTCAAATTTATAATAGATTTTCGCAGGGGTATCCAACGCTTTTTCCAAGTTGTATGCCCTAACCAAAGGGGAGGGACGGAAGGTTTTATAATAGTTAAAAATGGGTTCGGGTATGTCGATATAACGAGTTTTTTCATCCAATTCAAAGTCAACCAGCTTTTTACAGAAAATTGGGTATAAATCCTCATTACTCAAAGGCTGTAATGTACCTGGATGTATAATAGGGTCGGGCTTTTCCTCCATATCTGCGCGGAGATTATACCATTGCCTGGGAAGTTCTTGTTCAGTCAAATAAGTTTTGTATGGGATCTTTTCCATGTTTTATTACCTCCAAAAATAAAATAAAAAAAGCTTTTGCCCCACACAGGGACAAAAGCTGAGTCTGCTTCTGCGGTACCACCCAATTTGGCGCAAACGCGCCCACTTAACACGCACATAAATATGCTCTTCCATGATAACGGATGGAATTCCGTCCCACCTACTCCCAACTGGTTTCGGATAACCCTCGTAAGCCCATTCCAAACCGCTCACATTACCATGGTCCCACCCGTCCACGGCTCTCTTTAATGCTACCTGGTTTGTACTCTCCTTACTCATAGGTTTGATCAATTTGTCTTATTATACGTCACTCTAGCTGAAAATGTCAATACTTTTAGTGGCATAAAGCAGCTATAAAACTTTAGGCCATTAAGCCCAACTCGATTCATCTACTATTTTAAATGTCATGGTGTATGCATACTTGTTGGATCTGTAGGAGGAATAATGTTCAGTACTTTGTATGGGATCTGAAGAGATCAAAAAGCCGGCCTGCGGAAAGGCCGGCATGTTTTATAATGCATAAAAAGGTTACTCGCTGTCCTCAGCCAGATGAACAACACCATTAGCGTCATTAACAGGCAGCACTAAGGAAATGCCCCTGGCCTCGGTTTTAATACCCGCTTTTTCCACTATGCTTTTGAGGATTTTATTGACCTTCTTTTTTTCAACCACATTGAGCAGGATTTCCCGCTCCTGTTCAATATTAATTCCAAGAAACTGTTCGGCGGAGGTAAAGCCGGCGCCCCGTCCATTAATGATAATGCCGCCTTCCGCTCCAGCCTCACGGGCAGCGTCCATGGCGTCGTCGGCATAGCCTCTGTTGATTATGCTGATGATTAAGGCAAACTCTCTGACACTCACTCTCTCATATTCCTCCTCAGCCAATTTTTGCTGCATATCTGGAAGGGTAATACCCTTTGCTTCTAATATTTTCTTTAAGACAATCAACCCCGCCGTACCCAGCGAAGGAACCGTAAACATGATGCCTCTGCCGGGCTCTTTGAGACGCATATTTTTGCTCATATGCCTAATCACCGAGGCGGTGCGGAATTTTGGGATGTTGAGTAAAATAATTTCGTATTCAAGTTCTTGTTCCAGGCCCCAAAGGTCCAATACACTGTTCTTTGCCGTGCCTCTGCCCAAAAAAACGATTCCCCCCAGCACGCCGACCTCCTGTGCATAATCCAATGCTTTAGATGCGGTTCCTCTTTTTGTAATGAAAAAGCCCATATCAAAGATAGACAGGGGTTCGTTACATACCTCACTCATACAGTTTCACCTTCTTCAGTTCCTTCCATGATTTCATCGCCCGCAATTTGATCCGATTCATCGTCAAACATATCCGGAGGCAGATCAATTTCGTCGCCGCTGCTTTCAATCTCAAGCTGCATTTCCTGATAATCCTTTTCCAGCTCTTTGGATTTTCGGCCGTATAAAACACCCATAATCTGTATGGCGATTAGAGGAGTCATTGCTACCATTGCCACTGTGCCGAAGGCGTTTGACATAACATTGCCGCCGAGGCTATCGGCAGCCCCTATGGCAAAAGCCAGAATAAAGGTGGCGGTCATAGGGCCTGAGGCCACGCCGCCGGAGTCAAAGGCGATGGCGGTGAACACGTTGGGGGTAAATTTCATCAAGACAAAGGAAAGGGCATAGCCAGGGATAATGTACCACCAGATAGAAAAATCAAAGACGATCCTGACCATAGCCATAGCAATCGCTACACCCACGCCGATAGCCAGCGTATATAACATGGAGCGTTTACGAATCTGGCCGCCCGAGACTTCAACTACCTGATCGTTGAGCACTTGTACAGCGGGTTCAGCCATAACCACCACAAAGCCCAAAGCAAACCCGATTGGAATCAATAAGTAGATAGATTTATTGGCTACACTTTCACCCAGAAGCTTACCCACCGGCATAAAACCAACGTTGATACCGGTTAAGAAAAATAAAAGTCCTATGAACGTATATAAAAGTCCTATGCAAACCCGGATGAATGCCCTCTTCCGCAAATGGAGAACAATGAATTGGAAAAGAAGAAATACAGCTACCAACGGAACCATCGACTGAAAAACCTCAACAGCGATGGTAGGAATCTCATGCAAGAATTCTTTTATAACATTCAATATGATTTCCGTCATCTATAAACCACCCCCAGGATCAGACAGGCTAAAATTGGACCCAGAGAGGCAAGGCCGACAATGCCGAAGCTGTCCTCCTCCGCAGATTTACCGGCGCGCATGGATGAAACACCCATACCCAGTGACAGCAAGAAGGGCACCGTCATCGCGCCAGTAGTGACCCCGCCGGAATCGAAGGCAATTGATAAAAAGTCGGAGGATGTAAAAATGGCAACTATAAAGACAACGATGTAACCGAAAAGCAAGGTTTTTCGGAGGGGAAATTGCGTCACAATGCGGACCAATGCGATAGCCACAAAGATGCCCACTCCCGCTGCTACACTAAATACAAGTGTATTTTTGCCAACCAAACCACTGGATACGTCGTTGACTTGACCAGCCAAAACCTGTACGTCCGGTTCCGCAATGGTGATCATAGCGCCTATGATGAAACCAATAACCACAATGATCCACAGCTTTTTCCGTTTGGTGATGGCAGAACCGATCTGCTCCCCCAACGGATTCACTCCCAAATCCACGCCCCGCAAAAAGATGCCAAGCCCTACGATGGTGATAACGGTTCCCAAAATAAATTTCACAAGTGTTTCCGTATCCATAGGCACAACAAAAAAATGAATCAGCATCACAATGATAAATACGGGGATAATGGAGATAAAGGCCTCCTTTAATCTCTCATAAAAACCCATTGGCATTGCTCCTTCCACATATAATATAGTATAAAAAAAGATTATACAACCTGATAAATAACCAAAGAATAAAATGATAATTTGTATTTATTATAACAAAATTTCCAGAATTGGGCAACCAATACTTTGGAGGCAAAATGTTAATAAACTTAAAACGTAGCGCTCGAATAGTTGCTTGTGTCACAATAGACCGACAAAGTTGCCTCTGCACTGTGGCCGTACACCGGTTTTATCAATTATTTGCACTGTAAATAAATACATATATAAACATGAAAACTTATACAATATTTACATATTCATTACAAATTCGGTCATTATGCCTAAATATACTTGCAATTCAAAAATATTATTGCTATAATTAAGTTGAAATTGGAAACGTTACCGGAAACAATTCCGAAATCGTTTCCGGTAATTGGTGAACGATTCCACAACAAAGCAGTTTTAGAAAAAAAGAAAATACCGTTTTGCTGGCGTACTATAAAGAATCCATTTGTTCTATTCATTTTTCCAATCATTTCTAAAACGGCTCTAGTTGACTGTAGGAGGAACATGAAATGGCGGAGGACATAAATATTATTGACATTGCACGTTTTGCCGGCGTCAGTGTCAGCACAGTTTCCAGAGTCCTCAATAATCATCCGGACGTCAGCCCAAAAACCCGGCAAAGGGTGGAGGGGGTCATTGAGCAGTACGCGTATGTGCCCAACAACAGCGCCCGGAACTTAAAACGGGAATCTTTGAGGGCTATAGCCGTCCTCGTTAAAGGGTTTACAAATCCCTTTTTTACGCCTATGATCGATGTAATTCAGCATGAGCTTCAAGATATGCGGTACATGATGCTGTTGCAGCAGTTAGACCAGGACCAGGATGAACTGGATGTGGCCATCAGCTTGGTGAAGGAAAAAAAACCTCGGGGCGTTATTTTTCTTGGAGGGAATTTTGATCAGCCGCAGGACAAAATATCAATGCTGGGCGTACCGTTTGTTATGACAACAATTTCTATTCAAAAGAGCATTAATCCGGAAATTTACTCCAGCGTCACCATAGATGATTATACAGAGGCGTATAAAGTGGTGGACCATATTTGCAAGTCAGGACATAAGCGGATAGCGGCTATCGGATTTTATCCCAACGACAGAAGCATTAGCTATTTGCGGATGGAGGGATATAAGCATGCTTTGAGGGACCATGGACATGAGGTTAACAATGAGTTGTTAACCTATGCTGGAGATTTCTCTATGAGCGCCGGCTATAATACGGCGAAAAGGCTACTGCAAAAAAGAAGCGACTTTACATGCCTGTTCTGTGTCTCTGACCTCATAGCGTTAGGCGCTATACGGGCTGTTTATGATGCCGGGTTCCGTATACCGGAGGATATCTCAATCGTCGGCTTTGATGGCATTGAGGCCGGACAATACTCTATTCCGTCACTGGCCACCGTACAGCAGCCTGGTGACGTTATGGCGCACGAGAGTGTTCAGGTGTTGATGAACCGGCTCCGGCGGCATGCCCCAAATAAGCATCTCATTTTCGACGCTCACTTTCGGAAGGGAGAGAGCTTCAGAAGACTAGAAGACGGTGATTTATGTAATTGACATCCAATAGGATGTTGATGATATGTAGCTGGTACAAAGTAATAATTAATAAAGGAGGACATAATGTTATGAGTTTCAAGCGTTTATTTGTTTGTATTCTGACCCTCACACTGCTCATGGTAACTATGGCAGCTTGTGGCAACGTAGATGAGGGTACATCCTCTGCCAACACCAGTTCCCCGGAGAATTCCAGTGACAGCAGTGAACCAAGCGATGAATCAAACAACGCAGGTTCCGGCGTTACCATTCATATTTTTAATTCAAAAGGGGAAAACGCCGCTGAATTTGAAGCCATGTGCAAGGCGTTTTCGGAGGAGACAGGCATTAATGTGGTGCCATTCTCTGTTGGTGCTGGAGAAGACGCCTCCGAGCCATTGCGCGCTCAAATGCAGGGAACCAATCCGCCCGCAATCTTCCCTATGCAGGGATTAAAGGAATTGCCTGAATGGGAGGAGAGCGGCGCAGCTCTCGACCTAACAACCGTTACCGACCCGGATTTCAAGGCTATTGTGGATGTCATTCCGCAAGATATGAGGCTTTCTCCAGACGGACAAAAAAGCTACGGTGTTCCGTATAACGTAGAGGGATACGGCTATATTGTAGATCCCGTTATGGTGGATGACTTATTTGGAGCCGGCAATGGTGAGGCAGTCATCGCAGCCTTGCGGACCGCTTCTTATGAAGATTTTATCGCCTTCTGTGACGCTGTGGACGCCTACATCTCCGCTCCCTCCGCTGCTGAGGTGACCGTTGGGGGCAGCACCTTTACCTTCCAGGCAGAGAAGACCGGCCTTGCTGAAAACCTAAACGGTGTATTTGCATTCGCGGGCTCGGAGAAATGGACTTATGGCGATCACTTGGTGAACGTAGCGCTTAACGCCGTGCTCAGCAATCCTCTTGCCGCCAGTAATATTACCGACGAGCAGTTTGAAGCTCTTCGCAATCCCCTTATGGCCTATGCTGAGGCTTTGGATTATATCTCCACCCATGTGGGAGCGCTTAATGGTCCCGCAACCCGTAGCCGTGACTTAATCAGCAGCACAAACTTTGGCTATGACCAGAGTGTCCAGATGCTGGCCGACGGCAATGCGCTCTTCCTGCAACAGGGCAACTGGGTAGCCAGTAATATTGCGAAAGTCAATCAGGAAGTTTCCGACCGCGTTGTTTTTATCCCAATCAAGATGCCTGTCACCGATGACATGATTGTTACCGAACGTACCGCCGCAGAGTTTAATAATTCTATTCCCGTGTTTGTGCCTAACTACTATGCGGTCAATGCCAAGGTGTCTGAGGAGGAGCAGGCTGCCGCCTTCAAGTTCTTGGCTTGGATGCATGAAACAGAGAATATGCAGACCTATGTTGTGGATTCCTTTAAATTCATTCCTTGGTTCAAAGGCAGTGAGCTGACTGTCACCGATTCCTTGAGCAACTCCATCACCACATACGTGGATGAGGGGATGACCTTGGCGGCTCCCTACCATGGCGCTCCCGGCGCATGGTCCGGAGATACCTTTGGGCTGAAGCTTATGGAAGAATATCTCATCAAAGAGGATTGGACCGCTGACGACTATGCGGCTATCGCCGAGTACGGCATATCTTCCTGGAAAAACCTTCTTTAAACTGACCATAGCAATATAGGGCCTGTCCTCGCCTCCGGCTGGGGGCAGGTCCTTTATTTGAATCGGCATTAACACAATTTATTGGATGAGGTTTAGTTGGAGGAAATATGAATAAGTATTATAAAAAGTGGTTTCTTCCCATGGTGCTGCCTGCCATATTGTTTTTCACCTTTGTGATTGGGATTCCTTTTATTATCGGTATAATTTATTCTTTTACCGGTTGGCGGGGAACCTATTTTGCAGGCGGAGACCATTTTTGGGAGTCTTTTGTGGGGTTTGAAAATTACATAAAGGCATTCCAGAGCGATAAGTTTATCAACTCACTGATCTATACTACCATGTTCACAGTGGTAGCGGTTATCGCTATTAACATTGTGGCATTGGCGTTTGCTTTAATGCTGGGCAGTATTAAAAGGGGAGTTGGGCCGTTTCGGACTATCTTTTTTATGCCCAACATGCTGGGCGGTTTAGCCATGGGCTATGTATGGCAATTTATTTTTGAGGTGGTTTACACTGAGTTAATTTTCAGCCCGGATGGAATTTTCCATGTGGAATTTATGCGTTATATGCTGCAAAATCAAACCCAAGCGCTGTTTGCTATGGTTATTATGACTGTTTGGCAGTCAGCGGGGTATATGATGCTGATCTATATTGGAGGCCTTAATTCCATCTCCGGTGATCTCTATGAGGCGGCGTCCATTGACGGAGCAGGGCCAGTGCGCAAATTTTTCAAGGTTACGCTGCCGCTGCTGATGCCCTCTATTACGGTGGTTTTGTTCCTGACCCTGGCCAACTCCTTTAAAATGCTGGATATTAACGTGGCATTGACAGGCGGCGATTTCAATACCCGCCTGGTGGCGCTTCAAATTTTGCGCGTTATCCGCGACACTTCGCCCCCCAACTACGGCATGGCCCAAGCTGAGTCGGTGATCTTCTTTGTTATTGTAGCGGCCATCGCTTTGTTGCAGGTATCCCTGACCCGCAAGAGGGAGGTGGAGATGTAATGACCCTGGGAAGCAAGATTGGCAAGGCTATTCTCTATATTGTGCTGGTTGCGTTAGCTCTTTATACCCTTATGCCGGTAGCCTTTCTGGTAGTAAATTCCTTCAAAAGCCAGGCTGACATTATACGTAATCCGCTGGCTCTGCCCTCTGCGTTTACTTTAGATTACCTGAGTAACGCATTTGAAACAATCCAATTTCCAAAGGCGTTGGGCATTACTGTTGGGCTCACCGTTATGTCCCTGGTACTGATTGTATTGGTTTCTTCCTTTGCGGGCTGGGCCATTACCCGCCACAAATCCAAGCTGTCCACCGCGGTATATATGATGTTTGTGGCCGCAATGCTTATTCCGTTTCAGGCGGTTATGTATCCGCTGCTCAATTTATTTGGCGCGGTAGGGCTTAAAAATATCACGGGTTTGTCCATTATGTACACTGGATTTGGCCTATCCATGTCGGTTTTCCTCTACAGCGGATTTTTCAAAAGCGTGCCCTTGAGTATAGAGGAAGCGGCGTTGATAGATGGAGCGGGAATTATGCAGATCTTTTTCCGTATCGTGTTCCCTTTAGTCCGCTCCACCACCGTCACAGTGATTGTCCTCAATGGCATGTGGATTTGGAATGACTATCTGTTGCCGTTTATGGCTTTGGGAACATCCAGTACGCGCACTTTGGTGCTTGAGCTATATTACGCCAGAATGTTGTCGGGCCAGTTTGGAAATCCGTGGGAGCTAATATTCCCGGCCGTTCTTATTTCTGTTTTACCCATGGTTATCGTCTTTTTATGTTTGCAAAAATACTTCGTCAAGGGTGTTTCGGAGGGGGCTGTAAAGACCTAATTCAATAGGCTGCCGATGAAACCAATGTCAATTGTAAAGATGTCATAAAGGTTCCGCTACAGTGGAATTTTTGTGGCATCTTTAATTTGTATTATCCACCTTAACCCAACGCTACAGGAAAGGGCATATCATTTATTCATAATAATTGAATTTTATTTGAGAGAATGGAATAAGGCTAATATTGTGTAGTTTTTTATTTTTATAGGCTCTAGCTAGTTAATGTTTGATATGGTACAATAACTTGGAAGGGGGTCCATAAATTGGCAAAAGAGGTTGTAGGGGTTTTGTTTAGCTTATTTATACTGGTCTCCGGAAACATGGATTCACAGTTTAGTTTTCCTTTTTCTCACCTCTTTCCCATAGAGGCGGTTGAGGAAGAGGAGCAGGGAATTACATATATATATTTACCGGCCGTTGATTTTATGGATGAAAACCAATTTGCGTTTAGCGGTCCAATGGCGGATTATGTTTCTATGACATACAGTGAGTTTTGTGAAATCCATGAACTGGAGGAGCTCTATGCCCAGGGGATTGTAGACGCATCCACCTTCATATACAACGACTACCAGTTTGATAACCTGGTGGGGGGCTCCACCCTGGTCATTGACGGTCGGTGGGAAGAGTCCGTTGTAGGAGAGCTAGGGATTGGGACAGCTATGGAATCTGTTTATGCCCAGTATGGCGAGCCCCAGTTTGAGAGGGGATTTTATCAATTATCTGGTTACAAAACGAGGACTTTTTATGTGGCTTTTCAGGGTGGAGAGACAGTGGAAAAGATCTATTTGTCCCGCCGCTATCCCTTAAGCCCTCAGGAAGAGGCCCTAATGATACCTGAACTGCTTACAATGTACACCGATGACTTATATTATCTTGGGGAGGATTTCTACGGCTTTAGAGGGTATCAGCTTTGGGATTCTTATAACGACTTTTTCCACACTAGTGGGGTGGCTTTTTGGCTTTACTGGTACAACTGGTCAGCTCCTTACCTCTGTATCTACAACGATTTTACCGGACTGGTTCCCGAAAATCTGGGGGAAAATCTGGGTGTTTCAGGAGAATGGATGGGGATGGATTACCCGGAGCACAAGATATATGTGGCCTGTAAAGAGTCCTATCAAATCCAAGTGAAGGCCAGCGGTGAAAAGTCCGGCGCATATTTTTCCGAAGACGGCCGGACGGCTCTGATTCCCAGTGAAAGGTGCGCTTCCTTCCGGGCTGGCTTTATCACTCATGACAGGACAGGAGAGAGGCCGGATCAATATATTTCTCTTGGATATTATCCCGATGAACCTTTCTGGATCGATGACCGCTATATTCTAGTGACCTTCACCTATGGGGCTGGGATATATGATCTGTGGACGGGGGAGGAAATCCTTTATATAGAAAGCTATGGCTTATGGCCAGAGTATGTGGAGCAGAGGGAGGACAGATTCATTATTGATTGCTATTATTATGCCTATGTAGTGTATCCTGAGGATTTGTTAAACAGCGATTTTGATGACTGGTTTGATGGTGAGTGGTTTGAGATGGACATGGATGAGGCTTTGGAAGTGCGGTATTGGTATGACGACAGTGAACAACTTATGCTTGAGCTATCCGTTGTGTATTTAACTGAATCCGCGTAAGGAGGAAAATATGTATGAAAATCATTGAAATAAAGCGGGCCCAAATGCGGGTCCCCGCTATCGGAATAGGTTGTATGCGGATGTCACGGCTCGCCCGGCCTGAGGCGGAGCGGTATATTGCAACGGCCTTGGAACTGGGTTTAAATTTCTTTGACCATGCGGATATTTATGGCGGCGGGGAAAGCGAAACCATCTTTGCCAAGGCCATTGGTATGAATCCCACAGTGCGGGAAAGGGTTATTCTGCAGTCCAAATGTGGGATCAAGCGGGGCTGGTATGACAGTTCAAAGGAGCACATACTGTCCTCGGTGGATGCAATACTGAAACGTCTAGGTACTGATTATCTTGATTTTTTATTGATTCACCGGCCGGATGCCCTGGTGGAACCAGGGGAGGTGGCGGAAGCTTTTGATGCCCTAGCCACCGCCGGGAAGGTGCGCCATTTTGGGGTGTCCAATCACAATCCGGCTCAGATGCAGTTGCTGCAAAAATCCTTAAATCAAAAGCTTGCCATCAACCAGCTACAGTTTGGCATTGCCCATACAGGCATGGTGGATGTGGGGATCAATGTGAATATGAAAAATGAGGCTGGCATAAACCGGGATGGAAGCATACTGGATTATTGCCGCCTCAATGATATCACTATCCAGCCCTGGTCACCCTTCCAATACGGTTTTTTTGAGGGAGTGTTCATTGGCAGCGACAAATACATTGAGCTCAACAAGGAACTTGATAAGCAAGCGCAGCAATACGGCGTCACCCCCTCAGCGGTCGCCATAGCCTGGATTCTCCGTCACCCAGCCGCAATGCAACCCATTGTGGGCACTATGAACGCGGGGCGCCTGCAAGAAATTGCCGAGGCGGCAAAGGTGGATATGACTCGTGAAGAGTGGTATGCTATCTATCGGGCGGCAGGTAATGTGCTCCCATAAATTTTAAGTAACAAAAGGCCTTGGCTTGCATAAGCCAAGGCCTTTTGTTACTTAAGCCTATCCAACAAGATATGCGCTATTGCGGATTTTGTTTGCTTTTCCAACAATTCCGCATTACTGGGAGTAATGATAGTCACTATGTTGGTGTCAACCGCGAACCCTGCTCCCTCCGTTGTCAGGTCGTTGGCTACAATCATATCCAGATTTTTGGCCTCAAGCTTCTGCCGGGCGTTATCCAATAGATTTTCCGTTTCCATAGCAAAGCCGCAAAGCTTTTGATCAGCCCGCTTGCGTTTACCCAATCCCAACAATATGTCGGCATTAGGTATCAAGACTAATTCCAGGGATTGGCCTTGCTTCTTTATTTTTTGCTCCGATCTTTTGGCAGGCCGGTAATCCGCCACCGCCGCTGCCATAACGGTGATATTTGCGTCGTCAAAGCGCGCCTCCATAGCGGACTGCATCTGTTGGGCAGTTGAGACCTGGACAATATCCATACCCCCTAGCTTGGGTATGCTGAGGCGGTTTTCTCCCAGAACCAGGGTGACATTTGCGCCCCTGTGCCAAGCGGCCCGGGCCACTTCATACCCCATTTTGCCAGTGGAGCGGTTGGAGATAAAGCGGACCGGATCAATGGCCTCCACGGTAGCTCCGGCGGAAACCAGCACATTTTTCCCGGCCAAATCCTTCTCAAAAGCGACCTCGCCCACAATGGCCTCCACAATTAAATCCTCATCGGGGAACCGTCCCTTGCCAATATCCCCGTTGGCAAGCATACCGGTTTCCGGTTCCAGAAAGCGGTAGCCCAGCGATTTCAGCTTTTCTATATTTCCTTGGATAATGGGGTTTTCGTACATCACCGTGTTCATAGCCGGGACAATCATCTTCCCGCAAGGCATGGCGGAAACAGTTGTGGTCAGCATATCGTCGCAGATGCCGGAAGCGATTTTGCTGATGACATTGGCGGTGGCGGGGGCTATTACAAGGTAATCCGCCTTTTTGGCTAAGGCAATGTGCATCACATCCCACTGGAAATTGCGGTCAAAGGTATCCACAGAGCACCGGTTACCCGACAAGTTTTCAAAGATAACCGGGGACATCAGCTTGGTGGCGTTGACGGTCATGATGACATGGACGTCCGCTCCCAGCTTTTTTAATGACCGCACAACGTTAACGGCCTTATACACCGCGATGCTGCTGGAGACGCCTATTACAACGGTCTTTTCTGATAACATGCACTAACTCCTTTTAGTCCTGATAGAGAAAATGAAAACCTCCTGTAATAAAAGGTTTTCATCCAGTTCATCAGCTTTTCTCTTGGGTATATACTAAACAGATTTTGTGATTGGCAAACTCTTCCACAGCGAGCCGAACCGGCTTGGTCTCAAGATAATGTTCAAACGGCCCCAAATCATTGGGCAGTTTGCCGCCCCCTTGGTCGATCAATAACCGCTTCTTTTCCTCAACGCCATCTGTGATCTCCCTGGCCCGCTTAGCCACGCCGATCACCAGGGAAAAAACACTTTCATCATTTTGTAGGATTTCCGATATGGAAGGTCTTAACATCCCTTTATCACCTCATCAATTTCATTTTTCATATATGTGGATTTGCATTTTTCAGCAATAAAAATGGCCCGGACTTTCTGAGACGACTCGAGGAAATCATCATTGACCACGACATAACCATAGTTATTGGCCTGCTTCATCTCCTCCTTGGCAACCGCAAGCCGTCCGGCTACTATGTCCGGAGGCTCCGTCCCCCGGCCTGAAAGCCGCCGCTCCAATTCCTCCAGTGAGGGGGGCAGGATAAAAATGCTGACAGCATCCGGCACCGCCTCCATAACCTGGCGGGCTCCCATTACTTCGATTTCCAATACAATGTCTTTGCCCGCCTGCCGCCACTGCTCAACGGTATCGGCAGGCGTACCGTAGTAATTGCCGCAGTATTCGGCCCACTCCAACATACCGCCGGAGTTTATTTTTTCCTCAAAGGCTTGCCTGGCGATGAAGAAGTAGTTTTCTCCATCCACCTCGCCTGGGCGGGGAGGGCGGGTAGTGGCGGAGACAGAATAACGCAGGCTGTCCAGCTTGTTCTCTCCATCCAGCAATTGAGTCAGGATTGTGCCC
>Ga0153950_1000673_pt1 | contig 15152 bp, 15 predicted proteins | sample TSNJ034MetaG_FD_104737 | JGI IMG/M metagenome (GOLD analysis project Ga0153950, IMG submission 104737) | Attine ant fungus gardens microbial communities from New Jersey, USA - TSNJ034 MetaG | ecosystem: Host-associated > Fungi > Mycelium > Unclassified | place: USA: New Jersey, Wharton State...
AGCGCACAGCGGCAGCGGAAAAACGAAGCGGCACCCCCTGACCAAACACGATAGTCAGAGAAAAATTAAAATACAGATGAAATTGTGGCCGCGGGCAAATTGCGGCCACACATGGGGCGGTGGCTGCCGTCAAAAAACAATCCGCGTTTAGCCTTGCCTAAACGCGGATCAATTTTGCTTGCTTATTGTTCCCGGGGCCGCGCAAGGAATACGCTTCTTTGGGTTATTTCTTTTCGATCTCCCGGATGAGATTGACCATTTCAATGGCGGCCACCGCGCTGTCAAAGCCCTTATTTCCAGCCTTTGTACCGGCGCGCTCCACCGCCTGCTCAATCGTATCGGTGGTGACCACGCCAAACATTACCGGAATGCCGCTGTTCACAGAGACATTGGCGATGCCCTTTGACACCTCGCTGCAAACATAGTCGTAATGGCTGGTGGAGCCTCGGATAACCGCCCCCAGGCAGATGACGGCATCAAATTTCTCTGATTTCGCCATTTTTGCGGCAATGAGAGGTATTTCAAAGGCGCCGGGCACCCAGGCCACCTCAATATCCGAATCCCGCACATTATGCCGTTTCAGCCCATCCACAGCGCCGCTGAGCAGCTTGGATACGATAAACTCATTAAACCTGGAGGCCACAATACCAACCCGTATATTTTCCGATACCAGCTGTCCCTCGTAAATTTTCACAGCAAAATCCCCTTTTATCTTTGTTTGATTAACTATTTCAGCCGAGCATGTGCCCCATTTTCTCGCGTTTGGTTGCCAGATAAAAGGCGTCGTATTCATTGGGCGGAATGTTTATAGGCACACGCTCCACAATTTCAAACCCGAAATCCGAAAGCCCGTAGACTTTTTGGGGGTTATTGGTGAGGAGGCGCAGGGTTTTCACCCCCAGGTGGGCCAGAATCTGTGCGCCGATGTAATACTCCCGCAAATCTCCGGCAAACCCCAGTGCGTGGTTGGCCTCCACCGTATCCATCCCCCCATCCTGTAGCGCATAGGCTTTGAGCTTGTTCATCAGCCCGATACCCCGGCCCTCCTGGCGCATATACAGCAGAATTCCCCGACCCTCCCGGCTGATTTGGGCCATGGCGGCGGAGAGCTGTTCCCCACAGTCGCAGCGGGAGGAACCAAAGGCGTCCCCGGTGAGGCACTCGGAATGGACGCGGCAGAGAATTTCCCGGCCATCGGTGATATCCCCCGTTACCAGGGCCACATGGTGCTCGCCATTCAGCCCGTTCACATAGCCATGGGCGGTGAAATTGCCGTATTTGGTGGGCATCTGGGAGGTGCTGACCCTCTGCACATGCACCTCCTTCCTCTTGCGGTATTCCCGCAGATCCCGGATGGTGATAAAGGTGAGGCCGAATTTCTCCGCCAGGCGGATCAGGCCGGGGGTGCGCATCATGGTTCCGTCCTCCTCCATGACTTCACAGCAGAGCCCGCATTCCCGCAGCCCGGCCAAGCGGCAGAGATCCACGGTGGCCTCGGTATGCCCGCCCCGCTCCAGCACGCCGTTTTTTTTGCTAATCAGGGGGAACATATGCCCCGGGCGGCGGAAATCCTCCGGTCGCGCGTTTTCATCCACGCATTTTAAGGCGGTGACCGAGCGCTCCGCCGCAGAGATTCCGGTGGTGGTATCCTTGTGGTCTATGGAAACCGTAAAGGCGGTTTCGTGGTTGTCTGTATTCTCCGGAGCCATGGGAGGCAGCCGCAGTCTCTGGGCCAGATCCACGCCCATGGGCATACAGATAAGCCCCTTGCCGTGCACCGCCATGAAGTTTATATTCTCGGTGGTAGCGAACTATGCCGCGCAGACAAAATCCCCCTCATTCTCCCGATCCTGGTCGTCGGTGACCAGAATGATTCTGCCTTTGCGCAGATCCTCCAGCGCCTGCTCAATGGTGTGAAATGTGAACATGAAAATTCCTCCCTTACAGTTCCTATCTGAATTTTTTAAAATCCCGCTCCAATTAAAAACTCCGCCGTCATAGTGCTTTTGGCCGGAGCCTCGTCCCTGCCGTCCTCTAAATATTTTTTTATGTATTTCGCCACCATGTCCGTTTCCAGATTCACACTGTCGCCGGATGCCTTACATCCCAAGACAGTGGATTTGGCGGTGTGGGGAATCACAGAAACCGAAAAACTGTCCCGGGCCAGGGTGGCTACCGTCAGACTGATGCCGTCTATGGCCACCGAGCCCTTTTCCACAATATAGCCCATAACCTGCGGCGGGGCGGATATGGTATACCACAAGGCGTTGCCGTCCCGGCGGATTTGGGCGATAGCGCCGGTGCCGTCGATATGCCCCGACACCATATGCCCGCCAAACCGTCCGTTTGCCGCCATGGCGCGCTCCAGGTTCACCCTGTCCCCCGGGCGCAGGCCGCCTAATCCGCTGCGTCCCAGGGTTTCATTCATAATGTCGGCGGTAAAGGCATTCCCGCCCAAACCGGAAACGGTGAGGCAAACCCCGTTTACCGCCACGCTGTCCCCGGTTTTCAGATCCCCCAAAACCACCTGCCCCTTTATTTGCAGCACATGGGCCCGGCTTCCCTTTTTAATGGAGAGGACAGTGCCCATCTCCTCAATAATTCCGGTAAACACCGGCAGCCACCTCGCATTCCAATAAAATATCGTCCCCTAACCGGGTAACCTCCCCCAATGTAAAGCCAAACGCGTCCGAGGGGGCTTCCACGCCGGTGCCGCCGACAGGCGATTTTGCTCCGGCCCCGCCAAAAATCTTGGGGGAAATATAGGCGTACACCTTTTGGACAACACCGGCGGCCAGCGCGCTGCCGGACAGGGATGCGCCCCCCTCCAGCAGGATGCTGTCCAGTCCCTCCCCGCCCAGCTTTTCCAGCAGGCCGGGGAGGCTGATACCACCGGAATCCATAGGTACCTCCAGGATTTTGCAGCCCAAGCCGGTAAGCCGCCGGATTTTGGGGGAATCTCGGCTGGCGGTGGCGATGATGGTGGGAACCCCAGAGGCGGTAGCCACCAGCCTTGCATCCTCGGGGACGCGCAGATGGGTATCACAGAGGATTCTCACAGGGTTCCTGCCGCCGGGCATCCGGCAGGTAAGCAGGGGGTCGTCCGCCAGCACAGTGCCGATACCCGCCATAATGCCGGAATACCGGTGGCGGAGCCGGTGTACATGCTCCCGGGCCTTTTCTCCGGTAATCCATTGGGACTTCCCGCTGCGGGTCGCGATCTTGCCGTCCAGGGTCATGGCGTACTTTAACGCGACATAGGGAGTGCGGTGCTTGATATAGTGGAAAAATACCTTATTGAGGCTGTCGCATTCCGCCTCCAGAACGCCGGTGTCCACCGCGACTCCCCCGGCGCGGAGCTCCGCTATCCCCTTGCCGCAAACCAGCGCGTTGGGATCAACGGAGCCTACGACAACGCGCCTTATACCGCTTTCCAGGATAGCCTGGGTACAGGGGGGCGTTTTTCCATAGTGGCAGCAGGGCTCCAGGGTGACATAGAGCGTCCCGCCCCGGGGATCCGCCGACGCGGAAGCGAGGGCGCGGCGTTCCGCGTGGGTTCCGCCGAAACGCTGATGATATCCCCTTCCGATAACCTCGTTGTCCTTCACCAAAACGGCGCCCACCATAGGGTTGGGATTTACAAAGCCCTCCCCTTTTTTAGCAAGCGCTATGGCCAGTGCCATGTATTCCCGGTCTGTCAATCCATCCTGCCTCCTTCACAGTAAGAAAAGCAGCGCCCTTACGTAAAAACAGGGCACTGCTTTTCATCAGCGCGGAATGCGGATACGGCAACCACCGAAAAAAACTCTGAAATGATAACCATTTCAGAGTGAATAAATCGGCAAACATACCGTAAACGCATTCGCGGCAAATGCTTGTAATCTTCTTTCATCCAGACTTTACTGTCGGCTTCGGAATTTAACCGAATCATACCTTGCGGCTCGTGGGCTATACCACCGGCTGGGAATTGCACCCTACCCTGAAGACTTGTTATTCTGTTATGAGAACAGCTTACTCCTCATCCGTCGGATTGTCAATAGAAAATTGCCTTTATTTGAGCTTTAGCCTTCCCTTCATAAATCCGTCGGCACAATAAACCGCTCCGGCGGGGTTGTGGGCCAGCACCCTGTCCTTGACAATCAGCGTGGTCACCAGGGCATTGGAATATTTGTAGAACATGGAATCGTGGCCTACGCACAGCCCCACCACGATGTTCAGCTGGGTATCCTGGGAGTTGAGGAGCTCCGCCTGGGCGATGGGGTTACACATAGCTTCAAAGCCTTCGGGCCGCAGCTTCCGGGATATTCCCGCCTTTTCCTTGGGGATGCCTCCGGTTTTGCATATGACGGAAATGAGGTCAAAGCCATTGCCCTGCATAATCCTGTCAATGATTTTGGCTTCCGCGAGCAATCCCTTGCAAAAGGCCATCCCCACCCGAGTGTAGTTCATTTCCCGGCAAAGCTCCATAATTTCCCGCAGGCGAACCCACTCCCCATACCCCAGGGCCTCCAGTTCGGAGGCCGTTACATAGAATTCATGATTGTCCTCACTTCCGTATTTTACAAAGGACTCCTCAATCAGCTCGGACTGGCGCATGGGACAGTTGTCGGGCATCTTCTCTCGCATATTCATCGAGCAGGCGGCGGCACCGCATTTGGCGCAGGTATACATCTTGTGTCCTCCTTTCAGGTTTTGGCTTAATAGCTTTGCAGGGCGTCCATAGAGAACGTGTCCTCCCTAAAATCGTTGAAATAGGGTATTTTTGCCCGCGCCTCCGGAATTTGATCCAGGTCGATATCACAGAGCAACAGCTCCTCCTCTGTTTTGGAGGCCGCAGCCACCAGCTCGCCGTCCGGGCCGTATACCTGCGAGGTGCCGCAGAGGTTTTCACCAACCGGGTTGGCCCCCGCCATAAACATCTGGTTGAACAGCGCGTTTCCGGCAAGATCCAGATCCCAGCGCCGAGCGCCCGCCTTGCTCCACAGCGCCGGCACAAAGACAAGCTCCGCGCCCTTGAGGGCTAGAATACGCGCCGGCTCCGGGAATTCGCAGTCATAGCAGACCAGAATTCCGATTTTGCCTATCGGCGTATCATAAACCGGGAAACGTCCCCCGGCGCGGAATTTTTGTTTTTCCTTGCCCCAAAGGTAAACCTTCCGCATATTGCCGATAACCTCCCCCTTATCGCTGATAAAGACGGCTGAATTGTAAATCCGGGAGGGAATGTGACAGGACTCCGCATAGCCGGAGATGATGTAAACGCCCCGCTCCCTGGCCAGTGCGCACAGGGTTTGTACATGCGGGCCGTCGCTGGGCTGGGCAAGGCTTATGAGCTGCCGGGCGGTGAGCTCATAGCCGGTGTTAAAAAGCTCGGGCAGGCAGACGATGTCCGCGCCCATATCGGCTGCCTGTAAGATTTTCTCGCATCCCCGGCGGGTATTGGCTTGGGTGTCGCCATTTGACAGCTCCGTCTGTACCAATGCAATTTTCAGCTTTCGTTTTTCCGACAGAAGAATCGACCTCCTTTATTAGTGCGGTAATGCCCGCTTTTTTGCGGGCTTTCTACTTCTAGTTTATCACCTGTGTCAATATCCCTCCTCCATGGCGGAAGCCTCATTACCGCCGCTCAAATAACTTCTTTATAAATACCGGTTTCTATGTTATACTGGAAAGCAAATCATTATTTGTTAGAAGAAGGTAACGCTATGGCAAACGTAAGGTTAAAGGATATCTGTAAAACTTACCCCGGCGGAGTTCATGCCGTAAACAATTTCAGTTTGGACATTGCAGACCGGGAATTTGTGGTTTTTGTGGGGCCGTCGGGCTGCGGGAAAAGCACCACCCTGCGGATGATAGCGGGGCTGGAGGATATTTCGTCGGGGCAGCTCTATATCGGGGATAAGCTGGCCAACGAGGTCGCCCCCAAGGATCGGGATATCGCCATGGTATTTCAGAATTATGCCCTTTATCCCCACATGAGCGTCTATGACAACATGGCGTTTGCCCTTAAAATACGGGGCCTCCCCAAGCCGGAGATCCGAAAAAGAGTGGAGGAGGCCGCGGAACAGCTGGAGATTGGCGAGCTGCTGTCGAGAAAGCCCAAGGCATTATCGGGTGGTCAGCGCCAGCGGGTGGCGCTGGGCAGGGCGGTGGTGCGCGACCCCTCGGTATTCCTGCTGGACGAGCCCCTGTCCAATCTGGATGCCAAGCTGCGGGTTTCCATGCGCGGCGAAATCGCGAAGCTGCACAAGCGGACGGGAACCACCTTCATTTACGTTACCCACGACCAGACAGAGGCCATGACCATGGGCGACCGCATAGTGGTAATGAAGGATGGAATTATCCAGCAGGTGGATACCCCGGGGAATATCTATTCCCATCCCCGAAACCAGTTTGTGGCCAGCTTTATGGGTACGCCCTCCATGAATTTTTTACCGGCCGCCATACAGAAGCGGGGGGACGGCTTTATGGCGGATATCCGGGGATTTAAGACTCCCGTTCCCGCCACGCCGTCGCTGAACGGCTTTACCGGACGGGAGGTTACGTTGGGGATCCGCCCGGAGGATATGTCCCTTGCCGACGGGGAGGAGGCGTTGACAGCCGGACTTGTACTCAATGAGCTGATGGGCGCGGAATGCTATCTTCATCTGGAGTTTGCCGGTCAGGAGCTTATCCTGCGGGCACCGGCCCGGGAGCAATATGGGGACAGGGTGGGGGTCAAATTTCAGACCGATAAAATCCATCTCTTTGACCCCGCCGACGGCAGGACAATTGTATAAATCGCAAAAACTGCCCCCGGAATCCAGTTGAAAGCGGATTCCGGGGGCAGGCTGCATTTTTACGGACGATTACATTCTAAATATTGCGCCGTGACTATTTACCAAGGTAAGCGTCAACCAGATCCTGGCCAACCTTCGCGGCGATGCTGTCATATACCGACTGGGCGGCTGTCTTCATTTCCGCGTAGAGCTCCTCGGATACAGGCACGATCTCTGTGCCGGAATCGGTGATGACAACAACCTTCTCAGCCTCAAACCTGTCGGCCTCCGCACGGGCGGCGGCAACGGCGTTTGCTGCTGCCTGGTCAACAATTGCCTGCTCCTCGGCATTGAGTTCATTGTAGACGCCGGGGTTCATTACAAGGCTGAGGATATGGGGCAGGTGGTTTGTCTGGATGACATAATCCTGAACCTCATACAGCTTGTTGGCAGCGATAACGGCATAGGGATTCTCCTGGGCGGTTACAGTACCCTGCTGCAAGCCGGTGTAAAGCTCTGCAAATGCCATAGGGGTGGGGGAGGCGCCAACCGCGCTCCAGAAGGCCATATGGTTGGGGTTTTCCATGGTGCGGATCTTAATGCCGCTAAAGTCGGCCATGCTCTCCACCTTTTTGTTGGACGACATGACGCGGAAAGTCTGGTCGGCGTAGCCAAGCAGCTTGTAGCCGGCCGCATCATAGTAGCCCCTGATCTTGCCCATGAAGTCTTCATCGCTGAAGATGTCGCGGAACCCTTCAATGGTAGGATAAACGATGGGCATGTCGAACACGGCAAGCTCGGGGATAAAGTTTACCTGGGGAGCGGTTGTCTGGACAACCATGGTGACGTTTCCGTCATAGACGCTCTCCAGCAGGGCTACGTCACCGCCCAAGGTGCCGTCGGAGTAGACCTCCACGGTCATTTTGCCGCCGCTGAGGGCGCTCATTTCATTGGCGAAGGCTTCGCCGTAAAAGTAGGTAACGGTATCCTTGGGGGAATCCATTCCCAGTGTCCAGCTGTGTTCACCGACATTCGCGGTATCGACAGCCTCGGTGGTAGTGCTGTTGGCAGCCGGCGTGCTGGCGGCGGGGGCGCTGCTGGAACTGCCGCCACCGCCGCAGGCGGCGAGGGACAGGGACAGGGCCAGAGCCATAATTACAGCTAAGCGTTTTTTCATCATACGTAAATCTCCTTTATTATGCGTATATTTGGTTAAACCGGCAGGATCCGTGAAAATTCGGGGCCCTCGCCGGTACGGGCCGATTAAACAAGCGCCAAGCTGATCTGCGGGAAGATTACAATAAGCGCTAGGGCAACCAGGAACAACAGTATATAGGGCAGAGCCTTCATTGCGATCTTCATAACCGGAACCTCGCTCAAAGAGCTTGCGACAAACAGGTTGATGCCCATAGGCGGGGTAACAAAGCCGATGGCCAGGTTTACAACCATGATAATACCGAAATGAATTTCGTCGATGCCCACCGACTGGGCGATCGGCAGCAGGATGGGGGTCAGAATCAGGATCGCGGGGCTGGTATCCATAACCATGCCCACGAACAGAAGGAAGATGTTGATGACAAGCAGGATCGCAAATTTATTGGTTCCAAACACATCGGCGATTCCAGCGCCTATCGACTGGGGAACACGGAGTAGTGTCAGCACGCGACCGAAACCGACGGCGGCTGCCAGGATGAAGAGCAGGGGCGCATAGGTTCTGACGCTCTCAATAAGGATTTTGGGAATCTCATTGACCTTGAGGGATCTATAGATGAATAAGCTGACGATCAGCGCGTAGAAAACGGAGACGGTGGCGGCTTCCGTGGGGGATACTATACCGGAGTAGATACCGCCGAGGATGATGACGGGGGTCAGCAGCGCCCAAAAGCTGTCCTTTAATATCGCGCCAAAGCCCTTTTCGCGGAGTTCGCCCACCTTGGCGTTGATTTTCTCCTTGTCCTCGCCATGCTTTTTGCAATAGAATATGGCATAGCCCATCAGGCAGAACGCGATGAGGAAGCCCGGCAAAATACCGGCAATAAAGAGTTTGCTGACGGACGCGCCGGAGGACATGCAGTAGAGGATGAAGGGGATGGACGGGGGAATAATAACTCCCAGGCCGCCGGAAACCGCAACGGTAGCAGTAGCGAACTCCTTGTCATAGCCCAAGGCGATCATAACGGGTATGGTCATGCTGCCAACCGCGGCAACGGTGGCGGGCGCCGACCCGGAGATCGCGCCGTAAAACAGGCAGGTAACGATGGCCGCGCAGGGCAAGCCGGCTGTTTTGTCGCCTATAAAATAGGTAAAGAAGTCAAACAGCTTCTTGGAAACGCCGCCCCTGGCCATAAGGACGCCTGACAGGATAAACATGGGAATGGCAAGCAGGGGAAAGCTGTTGATTCCCCCCAGCATTTCGCGCACCAAATAGGTGCCGTTTGCGGCAAATTTCGGATCCACAAGGGTGGGGACAATGGATGTAAAGGCAATGCTGACAGAAATCGGGACAGATATGAGCAAGACCGCAAAAAATATTACAAAGATTACTCCAGCTGACATAGAGAAAAGCTCCTTTCAATAATCAAGTTCGGTGATTTTTGGAACTATTACGCTTTTCCAAAGTTCATGACTTTTATCACCAGTTCCTGAATAAGCCGGATAATTGCAAAAGCGAAGCCAACCATTGGCGCGGCAGCAACCACAGACATGGGGAGCTGCATGGCGGGGCTGAGCTGTCCGCTTACCAATGCGGCCACATAATAGCCGTAAGCAAACTTGACCATATAAACGAAGTAGAACAGCATGATCACATGCGCGAGAATACGCAGGCAATCTCCGGCCTTGGCGGGAATGGATATCACCAGCTGGTCAATTGTAATGGAAATCCGTTTTTTGATGGAGTAGCTGATGCTCAGGAAGCCTGACCATACAAACAGGAACCTTGCGGCCTCCTCGGACCAGGAAAACGCGCTGTTTAACAAACGCGCCACGATCTGTGCCATCATAATGCAGGAAATAATGACTAGGAGACAAACCAGGATTACCTCTTCAAAGTTTTCATCAAATTTCTTTAACGCTTTCATAGGCCACCTCTTCTTTCCTCTCTCGAATTGTGTTGCCCACGGCGGAACGGTTCTATTCTCCGCCAATGGGACAGAACGGCAAACAGTTGGATAAACAAGTTGACGAGCCCGGTCATTGCGGGTATAATAGCTGAAAGTAAATAAAACGGCCGAAAGGTGGTTAACTATTGAATTTACAACAGCTATCCTATTTTAAAACAATATCTGAGCTGGAGAGCTATACAAAAGCCTCGGAACGGCTGCATATCGCCCAGTCCAGCTTAAGCCACTCCATTTCTGAACTGGAAAACGAGCTGGGGGTGCCTTTGTTCATCAAGTCGGGCAGGAACATAAAAACATCCGAGTACGGGCTGGAATTTCTCAAATACGTTACCTACGCTCTGGAATCCATCGAGGCCGGTATCGACGCTACCCAAAAAATGGTCAACCCCTACATCGGCACGGTCCGCCTGGAATTTGTGGATACCCTGACGCCCTATTATATCCCCCAGATGCTGAAATCCTTTTACGAGGATGAAGCCCACAAGGATATTCATATCACAATGAGGCAGAAAGCAACCAAGCTGATTCTTGAGAGCTTTCAGGAGCGCCAGGTAGACCTGGGCTTCGGTTCCTTTGTCGGGAACACCAATATGACCTTTTTCCCCATTATGAACGAGGAGATGGTGGTCATTGTCTCCACACAGCACCCCTTGGCCGCACGGGATAGCGTGGATCTGCGTGAGCTCAAAAACGAAAAGCTCGTCACCTACAACATGCACAGCGGCACCAGGCCATACATAGACGCCTGCCTGAGGCGGTTTGACATCGCCATGGAGATTGCCTGCGAGGTGGAGACCGACACCATGCTGGTGGGATTTGTGTCAACAAACGTCGGTGTGGGCATCATGCCCAAAATGTACAGCCTGGGCCTCTACGACGTAAAGGCGCTTAAAATTATCAATTCCGCTTTTAGCAGGCCTCTTTATATGTTCTGGCCCCGGGATGAATTTATGCGCCCGGTTGTAAAAAAGCTCCGGGATTTCATCATGGATTCCACTCCCGGCGCCGCCCTGTCCAGATAACGTCAGATATCCACCCTCCGGCCTTCCTCGGCGGAGAGATAAGCCGCATAAATCACCTGCGTGGTGAGATAGGCCAGCTCAAAGCCGGAAACAGGCTCCCGGTCGTGGTAGATGGTTTCGGCAAAATCCTGTAGCTCCCCGGTGAATCCCCGGATAACCTCATCGGACACAAATGCCTTGTTCCAGCCCAGCGCCTTAGGCAGCATCTCCGAGATATTCACATCCTCCATCCCCTCCTCATCCAGGAAATAGGTGTTGAGGATATCGGTGGGGGTGAGGGTGCACATCAGCGCGTTGTCGTTGCAATAAACCTCTACATAGTTCTTTGTTCCGCCCAGCACCGTGTCTGACGAGATTACCAGCGCCTTGGTATTATCCGAGAACGTGATGGTCACCGACGCAAAGTCCTCCACGTCTATGGGGCTGGCGGAGATATGCCGGTGCTCGTGCCGGGACAGGCAGGCTGTGGTTACGCCGGTATCGGCCATAACGCTTTTCACGGTGACGGCCTCGCCCCGGGCCTTAGCCTCCACCTGCTTTAGGTAGAGAACGCCGGTGAGGGGATGGCAGCCCGCCCGGATCAGGATCCCTCCGCCGGTATGCTTCCACGAACCCGCTACCGGTGAGCTGGAGCCCTTCAGGCTTTCCTCGCCCTTGAGAAAGAGTACCTTGCTTTTCCGCTTTGTTATGATCTCGGCAGCCTTCTGGATGGGAGGGGCATATACATAGTTTTCAGCGTAGCAAAACCTCTTGCCGCTGGACTTCACCACCTTCCGGAGATTGTCCATGGTCTTAAGAACCTCGTTATACATTTTGGACTTGGGGACGTTTTTGCCGATTTCCTCCGGGTCGCCGCTTTGTCCAAAATAGCCTGTCAGCGGTTTTTCACAGATCACATGCTTGCCGGCGGCCATGGCCTTCTCTATCATTTCCGGATGCAGAAAGGGCGGCGTAACCAGATCCACCACGTCAATTTCCGGGTCGGCCAGCAGCTCGTCAAAGCTGGTGGTTGCCTGCTCAAAGCCATACCGGGCCTTAACCTGTTCGGCCTTGGAAATGTCCAGATCCACAACCGTTTTAAAACGCAGGGGAACTCCGGCAACCTTTTCATAGCCGTTTCCATGTAAATAGGCCGCGTATCCGCTGCCTACCAAACCGATGCATACGTTCCTTATTTTCCTCACCCTTTCGTTTCAGACTCCCTTGACCATCCGGTACATTGCGGGCTTTTGCCCAAGGCGCCGCCGGTTATCGCAAGCTTTCCACCGCCGCCTCTTTGCAGGCAGGCCGCATTACACCCGCAAAATCAATGCCCATGCCCTTCAATCTAGCCTCCCTTTCATACGCTCACCGGCCACCCGGTTCCCCCCTGGGATACGCCCGGAGCTTCGAGCAATTTTTTCACCCCTAATTGTAGGGGATGAAGGGTGTCAAGTCCAATACTGAATAGCCATATATATTATCGGTTTTATACATGCTTTGTTTATAATATTCATAGATTAGATAAATAATGCACAAATTATGCCGTTGCTTTTTGTTATATCCGCAGTCAGGCTATGGCGGGATGACTCAAAAAAACAGTCAAAAGTCAGGAGGTAATCGCTTTGAAGAATTTTAATTGGGGTGTTGTGGGATGCGGCACCATTGCCGGAAAGTTTGCCGAGGCCGTGGCCGGGATGGAGGGTATCCGCATCCATGGCGTGGCGGACGTAAGCCTGGAGGCCGCGGAACGCTTTGCCGGGGAGAACGCCATCGGCAAGGTCTATCAATCCACCGCCGCCCTTTTCGGTGACGGGTCGCTGGACGCCGTTTATCTGGCAGCGCCCAATACCTTCCATTACCCGCTTACCAAGGCGGCGCTGCTGGCTGGCCGGAATGTGCTGTGCGAGAAGCCCTTTGTACCCGCCGCCGGGGAGGCCCGGGAGCTTGTGGAGCTGGCCGGGGAAAGAGGCCTGTTCCTATGCGACGGGCTGTGGACAAAAACCCTGCCGGTTTACCGGAAGCTGCGGGGGCTGGTAGCCGAGGGGCAGATCGGGGATATTCGGGCCGTAACCGCGGATTATTTCTTCCGCGCGCCCCTGGATCCGGAATCCAGGCTGTTCAGCAAAGCCCTGGGCGGAGGAGCCCTGCTGGATATCGGGATTTACGGGCTGGTGCTGGCCTGTATGTTCCTGGGTTGTGAACCGGTGGATATCCGCTCCACGGCTTACACCGGCGTCACCGGCGTTGACGAGCAGGCCGGTATCCTGCTTCGGTATGAAAACGGCGCCATCGCCAACCTGCTGTGCTCCATCCGCACGCCCGCTCCCCAAAAAGGCGTTATTCTAGGGACAGGAGGGCGGATTGAAATCAGCGATTTTGGCCGTGCGGAGAAAGCTACGGTATACATCTATGACGAGGAAAACCCCAACGATAGCGGCAGCGGCTTGGGAAAAGGCGTGCGCCGCAATCTTCCCGGCAGCCGTACGGTTGACATCCACCTTCCCCATCGGATCAACGGCTTTGAGTATCAAATTGAGGCGGTGGTCTCCGCTATCCGGGAGGGAAAAACGGAGTGTCCCCTCATCCCCCACCAGGAGTCCATCGGCCTGCTGAAAATTATGGACGCCTGCCGGTCACAGTGGTAAAAATAGTATTACTATAATAAAAGGAGCCGCCGCACATATTGGCGGGTTCCGATAAGATTTGCGGCTGTATAGTCCCCCGGGGTTATTCCAGGTAGAAGGAGGGGCAATCCGGCACCGACACAGGCAGAATCCGGCCCGTATCCCCGGCCCGAACGCATACGTCGGCCACCATGCTGGATACATAGCCGTCCCATGCGGAGGGGCCGATGATTTTACCTGCCAGCATGCTCTGCACCCACTCCCGCAGCTCGGCGGCATAGGCGTCGGCAAAGCGCTCCTTCCAGCCTTGGCAGACGGGATGGCCCGCCATCCCGTTCCGCCGGAGCAGCGGGGAGGCCGGGCTGGGGAGGGAAATGGTTCCCTCCTCCCCCACCACCTCACAGGCAACTTCATAGCCATACCGGGCGTTCATGGAGATTTCAGCGTCCACATATATCCCGTTTCGCGTGCGGAGAATCGCTACCTGGGGGTCGCATACGCCCTCACCGGCATGCCTGGAGGGACGGGGGCGCAGAATCTGGGCCGAGACAAACTCGTCCCTTAGCAGCCAGCGCGTAATGTCAAACTCATGGGAGAGCGCCCGGGTAATCAGGGTTTCGCTGGTGTGGCCGACGCCGGTGGGCCGCACAACCCGGTGCCTGGAGTGGAGCAGCAGCGGGTTCCCCACCGTATGCGCGGTAAGCGCGTCCCGCAGCATGCGGTAGCAGCTGTCATACCGGCGCATGAAGCCCACCTGGAGCAGTCTTTGACCGGCCGCCATCTCTGCCTCCATCACCCGCATACAGCCGGAGGGGGTATCGGCCAGGGGCTTCTCGCAAAATACATATTTTCCGGCCCGGATACTCCTTATTACATACTCCTCGTGGGTGGGATCCCAAGAGGCCACCAGCACCGCGTCCACATCGGGGGAAGCGATCAACGCGCCGGAATCCTCCATAAAGCGCGCGTCCCGCTCCGCGGCGATCCGCCGCGCGTTTTCCTTGGCGATATCGTTCAATGCCACCACGCTGCACCCGGGGATGCTCCCAAGGGTGTCAATGTGCAGCTCTCCAATGCTTCCTGTACCGATAACGCCGATTTTCACTTCCGTCATCTGTCATTCCCTCCGCACTAGTACAGGCTTAGTATAGCATATTGCTCGGCCAATGTCACCATTTAATAAGGAATCCTTTTAACGCTACTATAAATAAAGACTATCCGACTGTCCTGCTTGCACATAATGCCACCGGTATCCGCCGGAGAATTGGATTCTTGAGAACCGGAAGTCTCCTTTTCGGGGGCGAGCTTCGCCTCGTTTGGCCGGGTCGCTGCCTCTGGTGTAACCTTGTGCCAGGCGTTAGCCTTGCGGCTCGCGTGCTTTTGAAAAAAGCAGCGCCGCGCTGGGCGGCAGCCCGCCGACGACGCACCCCGCACCACCGCGCCAACAGTGTTTGCCAAGGAACACTGGATTCTTAAGGACTAGCAGTCCTTAAGCGGGGGTTTTAGGGGCCGGTGCCCCTATTTAAATATCGTAGATACCTATAAATGCGAATCAAGGGTTAAAAACAGCCAGCAAGCAGTAAACAAACAACGGAAATGCGAGCGAAAACAAAGGAAAGCAGGCCCTGCAAAGAGCGAACCTTG
>Ga0153950_1000674_pt1 | contig 15152 bp, 14 predicted proteins | sample TSNJ034MetaG_FD_104737 | JGI IMG/M metagenome (GOLD analysis project Ga0153950, IMG submission 104737) | Attine ant fungus gardens microbial communities from New Jersey, USA - TSNJ034 MetaG | ecosystem: Host-associated > Fungi > Mycelium > Unclassified | place: USA: New Jersey, Wharton State...
ATCGCTCTCTCCGTCCCATGGCGTTTTCCTGCGTGATTTTACTCTGTCCATCGTCATCCCTCCTGCGGACAATCCTATCATGTCATGCAGGAAATAGCAACACTATGCTTTTGGGGATTTATTGTTTTTTATCATAGAAACCACCTCCATTAAGGAAATAATTCCCACATTCTGGCAATCTAATACAAATATTAGATTGCGCGAAGCAAAATATTCTTTTTCGCCGCATTGTGTGAACTTTGCACGCAGTTGGGAATTCTTCCTATCAGGCGCCGCCAGTCATATAATAAAAGCAGTTTACAACAAAAAGTGGAACAGATCTTACCGCCAACGCTTCCCTACAGAAGCACATCGTTACCTATTCCAAGACCCGCGATGTGTATGTCCAGTACCGCAATGCCGGATACAGCAAGGCTTTTAAGGGAACCCACGAAGCCGATATCCTTTTGCATCAGGCAGCGAAGAAGCATTTCGATTCGCTCGGTATGAAAAAACTGCCCACCGTCGCGTCGCTCCGCGCGGAGTACGCCGTACAGCTTGAGGAAAAGAAAAAGGCGTACCGCGAATACCAACAGGCCCGGACGGAAATGCGCGAATTGCTTATGGAGAAAGCAAATACCGACCGTCTATTGAATATTCCCGACCGCCCGAAGGATCGCGAACCCGATGCGCCTACCCTATGGCACACACACATTTTTTAGCGGCCAGATGACCGCGCAGCCGACCACGCAACGCGGGAACGAGCGGTTCTTCTTTTCGACATTTGATCAGTCCTGTCGTAAGAAATAACCCGGCTGTGACAATTTGTTATGATTTGCTTTTTAAGATAACAAAGTCCCTACTTATGCTTCTTTCCATCCATAAACCTTAATCAGCCGGTGCTGGGGATACAGATACGCGCTGACCGGAAAACTGCGTTGATCGGCGGTATTAGAGTTAATTAGGTAATCCACAATATTATCGTTTTCATCCTTGATAACATCTGTAATAATGACCACATGCCGCCAATTGTCTTCATACCCCAATTGAATCAGATCTCCGGGTTCTCCCGACCAGTAATTGGCGTCGACATCGGCTGCCATGCCGTAATCAATGTTGTTTGCGGCATAAGCGAAGAACTCCTTGACGCCTGACCATGAGCCGGAGCGGCCAGATGCAGCTTGGGCAGTGCTGGGTGAGGATCCGTACCACTTCCACTGGTTGGTGCCGAAATAATCCATTGGGATTCCCCCGGCGAACAGGCACTGAGAAGTATAGTTGGCGCAGTTTCCCCCGTTGCGGTCATAGGTGGGCCAGTTATCCGCGTTGCGGGTCTCCACCCATTTCATGGCATATGCGACCGCCGACTGCCTGTCATAATCATGTGCCCAGCTCGCAGCCGGGGGAGTGCTAGGGTCATATGTAACCGATTGCCGCTCCCGCTCCGCGAGGTTTTCCATATGGCTTTTGAGAACATTGTCATGCTGCTGCGCCAACTGAGTTTCCACATCGGTACTTTCGGGGTTTGCGTTGCCTGCCGCGCCATCCCTGCGCAAATCCCGCCACATCATACTGCCGATCGCCACCATGTTCGCGGAGTCCATCTGCGTATGGGAGTGCAGCCGCCATCTTTCGTCCGTATCGGTCAGTTCAAACCGGTGATAGACATTGTGAGACTCGCTGTCCACTCCGGGGAAAGCGGTAAAGTTCTGCACAGCTTTTTCCCGGACTGATATGGAAACGCTCCCGTCGTCATTGATACCGATGTCGATGCAGAGAATTTCATAGGAAAATGCCGTAAGCGAGAGGTCAGCTCGCTGTGCCTTACGCACATCAATAATAACCTGCCATGCGCTTTTCCGGGTCAGTGCCCTGTCTTTGGAATTCGTGGCAAACAGCGGTGTGGGGTCTTCCGATTCCAAATAGCTAAGCGATTGATAATACATGTCCATGTAATCCAACAACAGCCGTTCCTGCTCAGTATTCAATGCTTCCCCGTCCGGCTCATCATAAGAAATCACACCGGAGCCTTTTGTTTTCCGCGCCACTACGGATACCGGTCCGGCACCTATGTCCGATAATTCGGTCGAAGCCGCCAGATTTGGTACATGCTCAATGTGGGGCTCCACGGTGGAAAGGCTGCTCGCGTTTTCCACCATGACAGGATGTTCGGTTAATCCTGCGGAACACCCCGCAAAAATAAAAGCAGCGGCCAAGAATGTGGCCATTACATAATATCGTATGGGAAGCACAACTCATTCACACCTTTTTATGCTAATATAATCTATAATCAGGCGTCAATACTTACCAGCTCATATTCACGGCTTCCCAGATTGATATCCACGGCGTGTTCAATGGTATGGATGCCGTTACGGGATTCGATCCGCTCAATCAGATCCTTCCCGTCGGGGGCTGCGTATACAAGGTCGACGCAGGCTTGATCCAGCGCCACCGGGTCAAGTGAGGCGAGGATGGCGATGTCCGCCATGGTCGGGGCGGCGGGATTGTTTGAGCAGTCGCAGTCGACCGACAGGTGGTTCATCACATTGATATACAGGATATTATCACCGGCGGAATCCACAACCGCTTTCGCCGCCTCCGCCATTGACTCCAGAAAATCGTCCTGCTCGCCGCCACGCATGCTGGTGGAACTGGCGCCGGCTGTGTGGATCAAATTCTTACCGCTAGAGGAAGCATAGCCGATAGATAGATTTTTAAGCGCTCCGCCAAAACCGCCCATGCCGTGGCCTTTGAAGTGGGAGAGAACCACATGGAAATCATAATCCGCAAAACGGGCGCCCACGATGTCCTCCGTCAAATGTGTCCCGCCCACCACCGGGATAGTCATAACATCCGTCTCGTCCATGATGACCACCGGCGCGATGGCGGTAAATCCATGATCCTCGGCGACCTGATAGTGCAAAGCGGTGCTGGCGCGCTGGCCGCCGTAGGCTGTATTGCATTCAACAATTGTACCATCCACCGTCTGGACAAAATCTTTGATAAGGTCGGGGGAAAGAAAATGATTGCCGCCGGGTTCACCGGTGCTGATTTTCACGGCCACGTTATCCCCTGACGCCTGGCGGCCAAGAGCCTCATAAACGGCCATTAAGCCTGCCGGACTAATATCGGTGGTCATATAGACAACCGGTGTTCCGTCTGCTGCTTCAGGCGCGGACGCTACCGCAGATACCTCTGTTGTTGATGTGCTTTCCGGGGCGGCGGCGCTTACAGCGCTCGAATCCGCCGCATCGCCGGAATTGCTTCCTGCCATGCCGTTTCCGCTTGAACCACAGGCGACCAGCATGGAAACGCTCAAAATCATCGCCAGAATTACGCTTGTTTTCTTTTTCATCTCAAATCCTCCTAATATAATGATTTACTTCGTTTATATTTCATCAAAACCCGAACAGCTTCGATGCTTTCTGCATGTTGTCCATGATATTTACGTCAAAGGGACAGTTCTTCTCGCACTGCCCACAGGCGACGCATTCCCCTGCGTGATGGCTTAAAATCTCGTAGTGTCCGCGCTCCGTGTCGGGAACTAAGCCCTGCGCGAGACATAGATTCAGGTATTTGGTTACCGCCGCCACGTCAATTCCAACGGCACACGGCGCACAATGGCCACAGTACAGGCAGTGGCCGGAGAAGGTGAATTTATCCATGCCAGACAGCACACCGGAGTAATCCCGCTCAGCGGCCGTCGCGTCCAGATAGGAAAGCGCCGCGTCCAGTTGCGCCGTGTCACGGCAGCCCGCCATCACAGCCGCCACGGCGGGGCGTGTCAGGGCGTAGTGGATACACTGTACCGGCGTAAACGCCTTGCCGAACGGCGACAGCTCCGTGCTCAAAAGGTCGCCTCCGCCGTAGGCTTTCATCACGTCAATGCCGACGCCGCGGCTTTCGCACAGCTCGTAGAGCCGCTTCCGCGCGGAGTTTTGATTGTGCAGGGCATGGGCGTAGCTTTCTGCCGCCCAGATCTTTTCCAGATTTTCATCGCCGGGCTGCATATCGTAGCATGGGTTTATGGCGAACATCTGCGCCTCGATGAACCCGCTCTCCACAGCGGCGATGGCAACGTCCGGATTGTGGCTTCCGATACCGATGTGGCGTATTTTCCCGGACGATTTCAGCGCGAGGACATATTCCATAAAGGGACCGTTTTTGATGCTCTCCCAGTCATCCATGCCGTCCACATAATGTATCATGCCGACGTCGATGTAATCCGTACCCAGCCGTACAAGTTGATCCTCGAAGGCGGTTTTCGCAAGAGCCACGTCACGGGTACGCAGATACTGTCCGTTCTGCCACGCCGAGCCGATATGTCCCTGGATAATGATTTTGTTCCGCCGCCCGGCAATCGCCGCGCCAATGTTGGAGCGCAGAACCGGATCGGAGGCGAACAGGTCAAGGAAGTTGACGCCCCGTTCCATGGCATAACCCAGTTCGTGGCACACCTGTTTTTGTTCTTTGCCGTCAAAGCCCGCGCAGCCAAGCGCTATTTCGCTGACAAGCAGACCAGTGCTTCCAAGGCTTCTATATCGCATATTCATTTTCCCTTTCTTGGAACGTTATAAAATAATATCAATCAGCACCCCCGACAGGAACGCGAATATCATGCTAAACAGAATATACAGGATAAACCGCTTTGCCCCCAGTACGATTTTCACCGCACCCAGGTTCGTGATTTTTGTGGCGGGTCCAGTGATCATAAAGGCGGTTGCGGCTCCCATGCTCATCCCGCTCCGCAGCCAGTCCATAAGAAGAGGGATTGTTCCGCCGCCACACACATACATGGGTACTCCGATAGTAGCGGCCATGAGCACACCGAAGCCCTTGTTATTTCCAAACAGCGTGACGACCACATTCTCCGGCACATACCGCTGAAACAGCGCGGACAGAACCACGCCCAGCAGAAAATAGGGGCCGGTGGCTTTGAGGTTTCTCCAGATATTTTTCAGCAATCGCAGGAGCGGATTGGGGTCTGTGTCACGGTTCGCAGGCCCGGCAAATCCGGAAAAGTTGAAAAAGCTCTTGTCACGGTAAAATACGCGGACGCATATCCCCGCGGCAGCGCCACAGATAAAGCAGGATATAATCCTTATGAACAGCGCCGTTCTTCCAAGCGCGGCGCTGTAGATAATCAGTTGCGGGTTAAGTAGAATGGAGCTCATCATAAATGCGGCCAGCCAGTCGTCCTTCATGCCCTTCTGCGAAAAGGAGGCGGCGATGGGGATGGTTCCGTACATACAGAGCGGCGAGGCAATTCCGAGCAGACTTGCCGGAATCACACCCAATACTCCCAACTTTTTGTGCTGCAATGCGCTGAATAGTTGGTTGATACGCTCTTTCCCGAACACCGAAATGACGGAGCCGATGATGATTCCAAACACCCAATACCCAAAGATTTGGCGGAACTGGATGTCAAAGTAGTACCAGAGATAGACGCATTCCCGCCTTAATACATCAAGCACTGGCATCCCCCCCGTTTTACTGTGATTGATACTGCAAATGACTTCGTTTTTGAACGTCATAGAATAAAAAATATTGTTCCTCCAACGGAATCCACTTGTCCTTAAAATGCACGGAACACAATTCGCCGTTCCTGCGCCGGATACGCCGAAGCTGTTCCGCGGGATCGATTGTAAGGAATATCCGCAAGCCGTAGTGGCTGCTCAGCATTGGATGGCAGGAATAGGAGCCCTCGACGATATTGATCGCGTTGGCATGAACCCTAATCGTCTCGCCAAAGGCTTGACTGTGACAATCGTAAGGCCGATAGGAAAAATCCTCGCCTTGTTTGAGCGGCAGCAAGGCTTCTTTCAAAAAACGCTCATAATCCACGTTGCCACCCGGTTCCCTCAACCGTTTCGGAGTGCGCTGCTCCGGGCGCAGGAAAAAATGATCCATGTGGATGACGTTGCAGGATAGCGATTCTTGGAGATACGCCGCCAGGGTGGTTTTCCCGGCGGCACACCTGCCGTCAATGGCTATAAGCAAATGCAGGTTTTTTCGAGAAATTGCTTTAATTTCATATAAGACGGTTTCGTTTAGATTTCCCATCGTTTCAGTTTCCAACAGTTGTTCCCGCTGCCTGCGGCTTCCTTGAAAAATGCACCAGTCCTGTTCTGTTTAATGCAACCATAATGGATGGAATCAAGATAAGCTGTAGTACAATTCCGGGAATAGCATTTAGCAACGCGCCGGTCATGAACATCTGCCATGTAAAGGCTTCGCTTGCCACGCCTGTCAACAATACGCGAACCGCACCCCAGACAACTCGCCCGCAAACCATTGCGGCAATGAGTGAACGATAGAGCGAAAACACACACTTCCATTTGGAATGGTTATACAGAAACCCTATCACGAATCCATAGATTGACAGCTCAAAAGCCATCGCGATCCCTATCGGAAAAAGAACGGGCATACCAAAAAGCATGAAACGCAGTGGCGGCAAAATCAGCCCGACCACCATGCCGTACCGCCAGCCGCAGATTAGGCCGCACAGTAGAACCGGAATGTGCATGGGAAGCAGCATGTTGCCAATTTCTCGAATCTGCCCCGTTAAAAAGGGCAACATAAGACCAATTGCCAAGAACATGGCTGCTAATGTCATATTTTTTGCTGTCTGATTTTTAGTCATATGATTTCCTCCTATTTGTAGCAATCGATAATGCTCGCTAAGTCATATTCAAACTGCCCAAGCCTATCTAAGCGACGTAATTCAGAGTACTTATTTGTTTATTCCGCAATCTCTACCAACATCTCCATTGATTCCCCAAGTGCGTCAAATACCGACAAATCCGATGTGATTTTTCCCATACGGATTAATCCCGATAAGCTGGATTGGTCTTCATTGGCGAAGAATATGGCCAAGGACGGTCCGGGAGAGTAATAGGTCACATCGCCGTTGGAAAAATCCGGGATTGCCTCTCCGTTCTGGGATAGGGGTTCCACTCTGCCGTAATATTCCCGGTCTGCGTAGCGACTCATGGCCAGCGTTCGGGGCAGGGTGGCAAGGAACTCCTGTGTTGTTTCACTGTTATCCAGTGTAGCCGTGATGACCGTTTCTCCAGTAGTCATGGTGATGTTGGTGGTCTCCGATTGTACAGCAGTGGTAATATTTTCTTGCCCGGAATCGGACGATTCATCGGGGAGTCTCTCGTTGACAACGGAAATGGCACTCAGTGTCCGGGGAACCCCCATGTATGGCATACACTGGGTGATGGCGGCGATAATTTCGTCCTTGCTGTACCCCGCGTTGAAAGTGCCGATCACATGTCCACCGAGCTGCGGTGCTCCCATGTTGGCCAAGGTGCACATGGTCAGCAGCTCCCTGTCTTTAAAATCCAGTGCGCCCCTGGTGTAGAAATCGCCGAAGCAGTAAGCCGAAACAAATTCGGTGATGTGGTCTCCTCTGGTCGGGTTCATACCAAAATGTTCTGCTTGTACAGCCGCGCCTGAGTCAAACCGATCATCATCTTCCACCTGCCGCTGGCTTTCCGGAAGTGCGACGTCGTTTTCCAGAAACGTCTCTGTAACCGCGATAACCGCTTCATAGGTAGTAGCGATGCCGATGTAAGGGGTGCAGTGGTAAACCGCCTCCATAACCTCCTCAGGCGTCAGGCCCACATTCAAAGCGCCAATCGCGTGTTGCTTCAGTAATTCATACGATTGATGGGTGGTCAGGGAAGCCAACGTAATTAGCTCTCTCTGTCGAAGATCCAGCAAATCGCTCTGATAGTAGACATCCCCATAGATGAAATTGTTGATAATATCGGCGTAATCCGGGTTTGTCGCATAAAGGGAAAGCTCCATATCGCCGAATATTTCAGTATACATGGTCTCTGCCCGCGCTGTCCGCTCAGTTTCTTCTCCCGGTTGCCAGATTACAGCAGGAGCAGAATCTATTGATTTCTCTGTTGTGCTCGTGCAGCCGGAAAACAATGATATGCATAATATGAATGCCAATGCGATGCTACGCGTTTTTTTCATTTTGTCTTCAACTTTCTGTTTGTTTTTTGAATGCGACATTAATTGTAAAAATAAAATGTGAGAAAAGTGTGAGAGATGTGTGAGAAAAGTTTAAAAATATTATTTTTGTTCCGCCTTTATTGATTAACCATGCGCAGCATCGCCTCGGAATACCTCTCACCCAAAACGGGAGTGCCGGACAATATCCGCTCCAATTGCGATAAGTCATTTTCGGAAAGCTCCACATAAGCGGCGCTCATGTTCTCTTGCAGGCGATGTGGGCTTTTGGTGCCGGGTATGGGGACAATCCACGGTTTTTGCGCCAGCAGCCAAGAGAGGGCAAGCTGTGCTGAGGATAGACTGTGCTCCTCCGCAAATTCCCCCACTGCTTCCGCAAGCGCCTGGTTTGCCGCAAGATTGCGCGGATCATTAAATCTTGGAATGGAGCGGCGGATGTCGTTCTCGGCAAATGTGGCGTCTTTCTTCACTGTTCCGGTCAAAAAGCCTTTGCCTAGTGGACTGAACGGTACAAAGCCGATCCCCAGCTCCTCCAGAACGGGCAATACATCCTGTTCAGGTTGGCGGTACCACATGGAGTATTCGCTCTGCACCGCCGTGACAGGGAATATCTTGTGCGCCTTGCGAATCGTCCCAGTCCCCGCTTCCGAAAGGCCCCAGTGCAGGATTTTTCCTTCCCGCGCAAGCTCCTTCATCGTCTCCGCCACCTCTTCGATGGGGACGTTGGGGTCAACTCGATGCTGGTAATACAGATCGATGTGATCGGTGCGCAGCCGTTTCAGCGACCCCTCCACCGCTCTGCGAATGGTTGCCGGGCGGCTGTCCAGACCACATACCTTGCCGCCCTGGATATCCCAGCTGAACTTAGTGGCGATAACTACCTGACTGCGGAAGGGCTTCAGTGCCTCCCCCAGCAACTCCTCATTGGAATAGACGCCGTAGAGCTCCGACGTGTCAAAGAGATTCTCGCCCATCTCCACCGCCTTGTGGAGAAATTGGATCATTTCGCTTTTTTGGAGGAATGGAGGATAACTTTGACTCATGCCCATACAGCCAAGACCGATAGAGGATACTTCAAGTGCTGAATTACCCAGTGTACGTTTTTTCATTTAAAATAAACATCCCCTTCTTCTATTTGTGACCACCAAATACAACAAATTCCATACGGTCAAGTTTCTCGTCAATAGAAGCAATTTCTGATGTCGAGAGCATTACCTCTGCGGCACTCAAATTCTCTTTTAGCCGCTCAGGTTTTCTGCTGCCCGGAATGGGTACAATCCAAGGCTTTTTACACAGCATCCATGCCAGCGAAATCTGAGCGGGAGTAGCGTTTTTGGAATTGGCCAAATTGGTCAGCAACTCTAAAAGTTCCTTTCCTTTTTCCATGCCATCGGATGTGAATTGTGGCATAAAGCTACGGTAATCTGAACCAGACTCAAATTTGGAATTTTGATCGTAGCGCCCCGTTAAAAAGCCATTTGCCATTGGGGAAAAGGCCACAAAACCAACGTTCAGTTCTTCCAGCGTCGGAAACAGGCTTTCGTGCCAGCACGCCATCATGGAATAACGATTTTGCACAGCGGTTACCGGGCAGACCGCATGAGCAAGGCGGAGATATTCTTCCGATGTTTCGGAAATCCCCCAATGAAGAATCTTTCCTTCTTTAATCAAGTCAGCCATAGTTCCGGCCACTTCCTCAGCTGGGACTTTCGGATCGATGCGATGTTGATAGTAGAGGTCAATACAGTCGATTGCAAGCCGCTTCAGGCTATCCTCTACCGATTTGCGGATCGTTTCGGGGCGGCTATCCAAGATGAGCTGGTGATTGCCGTGTTGTACACCGCATTTTGTTGCAATAATTACTTTATCCCGAATGGGACGCAGCGCTTCGCCAACCAACTCCTCATTGTAGGAGGTAGAGCCATCCTCGTTAATGCCGGTATAACATTCCGCTGTATCAAAAAAGGTATAACCCATCTCAAAGGCCTGACGGATTATTTTGATTGCCTCTTTCCTTTCAGTAGGGGCTCCACTGGCGTGACTTAAACCCATACATCCCATACCGATGGGGGAAACCTCTATATTGCCAAGCTTTCGTTTTTTCATCACCTTAACTCCTTATTGTCTTTTCTCAAATACCGAAGCAACGTCTTCAAGCAAATTCATGATCAAAAGATGCTGTGGACAGGAGGTTTCACATTTACCGCACTTTATACAATCAGATGCCTTTCCCGCACTCTGTGTATGCACCATATAATACCAATCGCTGTTCCAATCCTGATACTGTTTTTTGGCATTCATACAGGAAAACAGGTCGGAAATCGGAATATGCTTCGGGCATCCATCGGTACAATATTGGCAAGCGGTGCAAGGAATGCTATCTTGCTTCCCCAATATTTCACGCACCTCATTAACGGCTGTAAATTCTGCTTCGGACAAAGGATTAAACTTTTTCATATAACGGATGTTGTCTTCGAGCTGTTCCATACTGCTCATACCGGAAAGCACCACCATAATTCCGTCAAAGCTCGCGGCAAAACGGATTGCATAGCTTGCGTAGCTGCCGCCATGAAGCGCATCAAGAATTGATTTTGCCTTGTCGGGCAGATTGACTAAGCTGCCGCCTTTGACCGGCTCCATAACAATCACAGGCTTATTATGCTTGCGACACACCTCGTAGCAGAGGCGGCCTTCGATACTTGTATCCTCATAATCCGCATAATTAAATTGAATTTGCACAACCTCAATTTCAGGACGCTTTGCAAGAATCATATCCAAAACAGAGGTCTTATCATGGAATGAGATGCCGACATGCCGGACTTTGCCCTCCGTTTTTAACTGCTGCGCAATCACATAAGCATGGCAATCCATGTATTTCTTGTAAAACTCGGCATTCTGGGCGTGCATAAGGTAATAATCAAAATATTCAACTCCGCAGGCCTCCAGTTGACTTTCAAAAAGCGGACGAATTTCTTCTTCTTTATTGAAAAAATGAGTTGTCAGCTTATTTGCTAAAATATACCGGTCACGGGGATAACGTTTCACAAGGCATTCCCGAATGGCTGTTTCGCTTTTTCCTCCCAAATAACCGTGAGCGGTATCAAAATAGGTGAAGCCATTCTCCAGAAAGGTATCCACCATGCGGGAAAACTGCTCCAAATCCACATTACCGTCCATCCAGTTTGCTCCGGGCTCCATTGGCAACCGCATACATCCAAATCCGAAATTATTCATAGCAACCCTTCCTCCTTATGGCAATTTGTTGTACTCTTGATCCGTTACAGGCTCCATCCACTCGGCAGGGCCTTCACCAGCTCCGGCTTCCACCGCCAGATGAACAAAAACCAGCTGTCCTTTGCCGCGCCGCGCCGTGCCAATGCTTGACGTTTCTCGGGATGTTTACCACATCGCCTGCGTGTAGCTCCTGTGCTTCTTTGCCCCATTCCCGATACCAACCGCGGCCCCGGTTACAAGGAGAATTTGTCCGCCCGGATGTGCGTGCCAGCTGTTCCGGCAGCCCGGCTCAAAGGTCACGTTGCCGATGGGTACGCCGCTGTCAAAGCCGGTCAGCATGTGCAGATGAACCGTTCCAATAAAATGTTCGCTCTCAAACACCTCTCCCACAGGAAAAATAACGCTGTTTCCCAAGTCTTTGCCAATGATCATAATTGCCACCTCTTCTTCTTTTGGATTACCGAAGTTTCGCCGCTTTGAGCCAGCTTTCAATTGCTTTGTCGGAGTTGTTTGCGCTGCCGCCGTGAATGGCGAGGCCTTGCAGCACATTGGCCATTGGGCAGAGCCCTCGAATGTCCTGTACGGGAGAAGTAAGCAATCAATCCGCGCATACAGTCAACGCCTCCTTTTATTTTTTACTATCTTAATATTACAAAGTGGCAGACAAATGAGCAATTCCAATTTACAATGATTTTGATAAGTAAAACTTATGCAAATGAAAATCCGTCCCCGTTTCGCATTTTCTGCAAACGGGGACGGGCTGTTTTTTTGCTATGAACCGATATCTTGCGGGAACTGTTTGCGCAAGGTCTCCGCAAATTCCTCGATATAATAATTGCTCCGCTCCTTTTGCCAGAAAGCGCAGTAGTTTCGCTGAATCTGGCGTTCATTGCTGAACAGTGGCAATCGCCGAATTGTGGGACTGGGCTGCGGCAGGCTGCCGACATCCTCCACAGGCAGGAAACCACGGTTACCGACCACCATCAGACGGCCTTCCTCCGGACTTTCCGCAAATAGAAAATTACCACCGAATCCGAGGGTATTCTGGTAGTAATCCTGCTCGTTCTCCTGTTGCTCTTTCGATGACACAAGGATGCAGGGAAGCCGCTTTAGCTGTTCCAATGTCACGCGCTCCGAGGAGCTCAACGGATTGCGGATAGATAGTTCCACATAGCAATTGCAGTAAATCAGATGAAAATTCACATAATCTTCGGAAAAAGCGCGCCGCTGGTCGCTCAGTATCAGATCCACCCCATCAAAGCGGATCAGATTGTATAACTCCTCATGAGTGCCATTTACTATGTCGATGGATACCTCGGGATACACAGCGGAAAAATCAGCGATGGCATGGTGAAGCTCCTGCCCTCCGTAGCAGCGCAGATACCCGATTCTCAGTCGCAACTCCTCATCCCCCGCAATGCGGAGGGTCTCTTTGCACAGGGCTTCCGTTTCCTCCAGAAGCTCCCGGCTGTGGCGATAGAAATATTCCCCGGCAGGCGTTAGGGAAAATCTGCGTTTTTCCCTCCCCAGCAACGTAACGCCCAAATCTTTTTCCAATGCATTGATTTGTTGGGATATTGCGGATTGGGAGATATAGCATCGTTCCGCGGCTTCGGTGAAGCTTCCGGATTCCACAACTGCCACAAAATACTTCATTTGTTTGTAAAGCAAATAATCACGTCCTGTCTATTGCACCTATTAGCAGCATAACAAAAAAGATATGAATAATCAAACGACGTTTTAAATTTCCGATTTGCCGAATCTGTATAAACAAGGTTTGCGGCGGAACCACACAAAATTTTGCTATTTCTCTCACACTTTCATCACATTTATGCGTTAACGTAGTGAGGAATTGATGTTGGATGGAGTGATGTTATAAGTTTTGCTTATGAAAAAGCTTCGAAATTGGAATTGCTAATTTTTGGGTCTCCATGTAACATCAAAGGTGGAATACAAAAGAGAAAAACTCAGGCAGACGGACAAAATGAATTTATAAAGGAGATCACTTATGAAGAAGAAAATAATAGCGTCGTTGCTGGCCATGACGATGATACTGTCCTTTGCCGCTTGCAGCGGCAACAATTCAGGCCAAGAGGAAGCCCCGACTCCCGATGTCCGGGTGGAAACGGACAGCAGCGCAGATCTCTCGGAACCGGATAACGGAAATGATGTGTCCGAAGCTTCGGACGACGATGTTGACGACCGGACAGAGGGCGAAAGCGCGGCGGGAGAATCCGCGGTAAATCCCTCCAATACCAGCGCAGGGGCCGAACAGCCGGCAGCTGCCGGCAGCAATATCCTAATCGTTTATTTTTCCCGACATGGCAGCTCTATCGGAGACACCGATGTAGACGCCATATCCTCTGCCAGCCTGTCCCCCGGCAACACCATTGTCGTGGCAGATATGATTAAGGCGGCTGCCGGAGGCGACACCTTCCAGATTATCACCGTTGATCCCTATCCCAAGGATTACAGGGAGACCACAAATGTGGCAAGGGTCGAGTTGGATAACAACGAACGTCCGGCGCTGATGACCGCCAAGGTGGAGAATCTGGAGGCTTATGACACAATTATTCTCGGCTATCCAAACTGGTGGGGAACCATACCTATGCCGGTAGCCACCTTCCTGGAAGAAAACAATCTTTCCGGAAAAACCATCCTGCCTTACTGTGTGCATGACGGCAGCGGACTTGCTAAAAGTGTAAATGACATCACTGCGTTCTGCCCTGATTCCACTGTGTTAAGCGGCCTTGCCATTTCCGGCGGTCGCGCGGGCTCCTCCAATGACGCTGTGACCGAGTGGCTCAGCGGTCACGGGATCATTTAACGGACTCTTCACAGACTGCTGATTGCGAAGGAATTGATTGGAGAATACATGGATGAAAAAGAAAAGCCGTATTTCGATGGCGATGCTGCTGGCGTGTCTTTTCATGTTTGTCTTACCCGCATGTAGCGGGCGGGCGCAACCGCAGGATGAAAACGAAGAAAATACATCGAAAGCAATCGCAAATGATGAAAGTTCGGAATATGATATTTTAGATGGCACTTATTATGTTCGACTTTTCGACCTATGTTGCCTTTAGATGGTTTTTTCACCGTTCCACCACTTCTGGACAAAATGTCCAGAAGTCAATCAATCAGGTATGAAGAACCACCCGCCGCACGTTTTTTTTGTTGACCGTCAAGCGGCGGGAATTTTTTATGTTTGGTTTTATTCATAGGCGGTCAATATCCGCCCTGTTTCAAGCAAAGTTGGAAACTATTGCGAAGCTAATGATCTGTTAATTATTCTGGAAAATTGTCTAATATAAAATGTTCCGACAGATAAACAATACAGCTTTATAGCTATTTCTATAATTTCATCTACCGTTAGCATACAAATCATGCCCGTATTGATACCGAACATCAAACCATTTAACGCTAAGAATATCATGCTTGAAGCGGATAATAAGCCACACACCATCGCCATTACATTACGGTTTGTCTTGATTGCAAAAGCTAATAAAGCAGACGTAATTACAATCCAAAAATCAGCTAATGGAAATGATTGAAACCATGTTATATAGCCGGGAACAATTTCAACTAAGGGAAATATTCCTGTAAATACAAGTATCCAATAAAGTAATGTTCCAACAGAGGTAAATACGCTAAGACCAAATATTAAACTTTTATATTTCATTTATACCAGTTCCTTTCATGCAAGTCCTTAATATCGCTACTAAAATTACCATTATCAACAATGATATAACTTCCTATAATGCTTTTTTCTTTGCCAATGTGCAATCTATGAGATAGACCAAATATGTCAGACAAAGTATACATATCAATAGAAAAACGGCCCATTTTATTACACCAACCGCTCCTAAATTCCCCCAATCCATGAAAAAATAAACATAGGATGTATCTTTGCCGGAGATTGTGGCTCCATAATACCCATATATGCTGAA
>Ga0153950_1000675_pt1 | contig 15143 bp, 9 predicted proteins | sample TSNJ034MetaG_FD_104737 | JGI IMG/M metagenome (GOLD analysis project Ga0153950, IMG submission 104737) | Attine ant fungus gardens microbial communities from New Jersey, USA - TSNJ034 MetaG | ecosystem: Host-associated > Fungi > Mycelium > Unclassified | place: USA: New Jersey, Wharton State...
ACTGCCCTAAGATAGTTAGGTTATCTCTATTTCAAGAACAATAGCACTCCTATATGTAGAACAATAGGTAGTGATCATGTGGTAGGCTGTTCTGGTATACAGACTACCACAATTATGTATTTAAGGACTGTATGTCTAAGAATAAACCTCAGACTTAACAATATCTTTTGCTACTTGTCTAACTTTGCTTTTTTGAACACTTTGATTATTAAATTAAGCAATCACAAATCAGTAAGTAGCTATTTGTGATAGTATAGTCAGTTAAAGTAGAGCCTATATAAGGATATAAGAGTTCTAGGCAGTGCTACTGTATTGACAGTGAGCTAGGCTGCTAGACTAGTTTGAGAAGAGTAATATCATGGTATAAAACAAATATATACCTTTGAGATCTACAATCAACTAGAGCTTGTTCTCGAGCAAATACTAAAAAACATTTTAGCTTCTAGGTTTTCATTGGTTCTTTTTATATCAATTTTTGTAAGCTCTCTATTCTTTGATTTAACTCTCCAGCATCTACTCAATTGTACACAACTGTAATACAGCTTAGAGATTTTGCCTCTTTAACCTGTTCTATTTATCCTTGTTATTTCATTTTTCTATCACCAATCTCTCAAGTATAGTGGTATGGTGGTGGATCTTTATCAGTTTGATAGTGTATTAGTAGAACCTGGCTTAGTTAGATTTAGGGTATGGAAGTCTGAAAGTAATTTATTAGTATTTGTTAGATTAGCTATATTAAGCCACAAATATTCTTCTGAGGTACTTTTATACCCTATCCAACATACATTATATATCAAGGGATTTATTCTATGTTTGTCCAATTTTAAGTCAAGTATTTGCACTACTTCAAATTCAAGGTTTTTATCTATTTTAATAAGTGGTAGAGGTAGATTGGTGTAGTTTAGAATAGTACTAGAGAAAACTGGTTCAAGCTGGGATATATAGAATATAAAGTAGATTAATCTAAGATGTTCTGGTAGCTTCATGAGATAGGAATGAAATCCTACTCTTTTTATTACAAAGAAGAGGCCTAGATAGTATTCTGAAAGCTTCTTTAAAGGTTGAGTAGTTCTAATAAATTTTGCTAGGATATATACTGTGTCTTCTGCTTAGAATGTAAGCACTTTGGCTTACCATGTATCCACTGGGCCTTAGTAGTATTTTTACACCTTTATAATAGCTTATTTCAGTTCTGCATAGATATTCTTAAGATCCACTACAAATATTTTTACCAGTTAGGATATGAGCTCCTGGGCTATTTGTACTTACATACTAGGATAATATATTATAAGTCGCCTTGACTATGACTAAAGATATATATTTATAGAATAATAGACAAAAGAATTGAACTAGCAGCCTCTTGGCTAGTTGTAGAATACTATTAATGTAAATAAGAGCAAATAGTATACTTGTATAAGTAGCTGGTACAATTGAGCAAGAACTCCATTAAGTTCTCTTTATAACCCTTAAAGACTTAGCTACTAAGTTAACTTGACTTGAGTTATACAATATAATATCCTTTATTTGTGAAAAAGAGAAACATCCCTGTAGTAGACAAGAGTGTATTATTGTAAGTAAATTCTTCCAATAGTAAAAGCTTGGACCAGTTAGATTGCTGATAATTATAGTAGATTTGTAAGTATTGCTCTAAGATCTGGTTTATATGTTTGGTTTGGTTATCCACTTTTGGATAGTAATCTACTAAGAAATATAACTTCATATTCAAGGCTTGGACTAGCAACTGGAAGAATTTTGAGATAAATTCTGTCTCCTTGTCTAATATAATATGACTTGGTATTCTATACTTGGAAAAGATATTTTGGACAAACTATAATCCCAGCAGACCAGCTATAGTATCTTGGTATGTCCTAGATAGCCTGCAAGTATGTAGTTATGCTTTGCTCTAAGTATATATAGCTAAAGGTCCCCTACATCAGATATAAAAATTTGTTCTTTAAAGCATAGGTATTCATTAATGTCAATGGTCCATCTAGTATTTTCTTGGGTTTGTGTGTTATTGAGGTATTCTTGGTAAATTGGGTCTACTATCATTGCCTATTTAATATTCAAGTTTCACATTTTTGTGTCCAGGAGGATTGCCATTCATAATTATTTGGGTTTCTATGGATTATTGCTCTATCCTATCAATAGTTGATTGGACACAAATATAGATCATTGATTTGAATCCTCTGTTAGTTCTCCTTTCCTAGTGGTAGATTAAGGCATTTGGTTTTGTCTCTAACCTTTCTAGTCTAAAGTATATCATAAGATTGAACTGTGAAAAAAACTCAAACTAGTATGCTTGTTAATAAGAAAGGAGCTTGGAGTTGCAAAAATAGGTAAGATTCTTATAATTTATAAACACTTTTACAAAGATGGTATTATGAGACAGTCCTAAGAAAGGAAACTATTTCTTGTATATTCCTCAACCTAGTAGATAATATCCAGGAATATAATGCAAGAGGGATATAAATAGTACAGGAAAGCTTATATAAGATATATATAGTCATTAGTAAGGGTCATATGATTGCAGGAAATAGGCATATAAACCAACAGATATCTGTATAAGTAGTTGTATAATCTAATAGGGAACTCTATTGAGTTCTTTCTAAACAACCATCTTAGTTGAGCTCTAAGTCTTTATGACTTCACACTGACAGATAGAGGTTTTTTCTAGGTAATATCTTCATTTCTTAAAGGTCTTAAAGACCTCAAATATTACTAAAAGTTCCTTATTATATATATCATAATTGAACTCTATGTTACTGAATGTTCTAGAATGGAAGACTATAGGATAAATGTCCTTCCTAGTATACATTGAGAGGATTGCTACTAGGGCTCTATCTAATATATCTGTTTCTACTATTATTTTAGAATCAGGATCTTATCTTACTAATACTAGTGCTGTAGTAAATACTTCTTTTAATATCTCAAATGTTTTCTAACAATCTTCTAACCAATCCCAGGGAACCTTTTTCTATGTTAGATGAGTAAGAGAGACTACTATACCAGAATAGTTGTATATAAACTATTGATAGAAGTTTAAAAATCCTAGAAACAACTGAGTTTCTTTTAATTGCCAAGTAGTTAATTTTAGATTGTTTTTATTTTTTGTTTATCTATAGTTAAACTTTTGGGACCTAGTACAAACTCTAGGAACTCAATACTCTCTTTGTGAAATGCACACTTAGTTGGTAAGGCATACAACTTATAGGCTTGAAGACATTGTAATACTTTTTTTATATAACCTTGGTAGTCCTTTATATTGTTTGAGTAAATCAAGATATTGTTTAGGTAGATAACCATATAGATGTTTAGTAAGTTCCCAAAAACCTTGTTTATAAATTGTTGAAAGGCTGCAGGGGCATTTAATAGTCCAAAAGGCATAAATAGCCATTTGAAGGATCTATACTGGGTCCTAAAGGCAGTTTTCCACTTATTGCTCTCAGCAATGCATACCAAGTAGTAGGTATTCCTCAAATCTATTTTTGTATAGATTTTTACCTTCTTGAAAGCATCTAAAAGATTGGAAATCAATGAAATTGAATAGCAATCCTTACAAGTTATCTTATTAAGACCTTGATAGTTAATATATAACCTCAAGTTTTTATTTTTTTTTTTACAACTAATACTAGAGCTTCTTCTAGAGATTGGGAGGGCTAGATAGCATCTGATTTGATGTTCTTATCAATAAACTTCTGCAATGTCTGTATTTTGAGTATTAATAGCAAGTAAATAGATCCCAGGGATAATAACAAGTTCTCTGCTGTTTGGATAGCCAGATCATATAGATAATGTTCAGGTAGAAGTCTAGAGCATTATTTGTAGAATATATCTGTGAACTGATGATATTCTACAGGGACTTTGCTTAATTCAGGGTTTACTGGTCTAGTTTGAGTTGTCTGGCTATTAAATACTTTAGGGATGAGTTGAAATAGCTAGACTCTAGGTACTCTACAAGCATATTAGTAAGCTACTGTGTTGATTAGTAATATGAAAAGTTGTACTCCTGATTCATGTCTTGGTTCTTTAGTATTGTCAATTATATTCTCTCTAAGATTTCCTATTCTATCTAAAGACATGTCTAGGACCTCTCTTCTCCAGTTAATGTTTGGATTGTGGCTTTTTAACCAACTGTATTCAAGTACTACTAGACTTGAACTATCTAGACATGTCATATAGAACTCAGGAATACAAGAGTAACTATAAGTAAGTTGAATTAGTAGTATTACGACTTGAGTTACATATTAATTAATAGTACTATCTATCAGTATTAGGGGAAGAGGTTCAATAACCCAGAATGGCAACTTATGGAAAGCAACAAAACTTGAGTTTATCAAACAATCTGATGAGCTAGAGTTAATTAGTCCTAGGAAATCTTTCAAGACTGGATTCAAGTACAGTGAGATGAAAAGTGATTTTGGGCTAGACAGAGCAATAGACTCTATCTTCAACAGATATTTCCTAATGGTTTCTAGGTAGTTGACTTGTTAAGAGGTAAAAGAACTGTCTTTTTGTTTTTTGGTAGTTCTAAAAGGTCCAGAGATGTTTTTAACTGAACTACCTATTGAAAGGGTGCAAAAGGGAATTGCTTACTAGAACAAACAATAAGGCATGGTACCAGCTTCCAATTGCATACTGGAAGTTCAAGGGGATAAAACAAAAGTGGGGGATTAAAGAAGAGTATCAGAAATTATATACAGCTTTATGTAAGTTTTATAATTATTTGGTGTTAAACAAGTATAAGATTGTTCTAGATCCATGTCACATATTTTCTCTGGGATATCAACCTTTATATACTATAACAAAAGCTTTTCTGGAAAATATAGTTAGTTAATCCCTCTAGACCTTCTACACTTAGTTGTCCCCTTGTCTGTACTCTTGTCTGCACTCTCAATACTAAACCTTACAGGTGTGATGTAATCCAAGTGTATACTTAGCTGAGCTTTCTCAGCTTACTGTTCTTTCTGAAGCCTATCTAAGTTGAGTTTGCAACTTGGTTTTAGATCAAGTCTTAGTATGTTCTGTGTTCTGATCCTAACACTATACTAATTCCAAAAGTTGTCACTCAAAATATACCATATTAAACAATTTCAAATATTACTTTTCATGCAAAATTTGTTTACAGTATAACAGCATACTATAACTTACTAGTACTTAGAACAGTAGTTCCTGTAACATTACTAGTTAAGATAAATACAATTCAGAAAGAGAAAAGAATAGCAAGTTCTCTTTTTCTAAGGTTCATCTGAAAACCTACTTCTCTTGGAACCCTATATTCTCTTTAGTCTCCAGACTAACTTGTAGAGTATAACTAAAAGCCTTAATATTCATTCTTTTGATATAACTCTTCTGAAAACCTTAACCAGACCCTTTGTAAAAGGACAAAGAGATATCAAGTATTGACATAGACTTAAGGTTAAAGTATATATTTACTCTTGTAGTCTAGAGTCTTTTAACAATATTCCTAGTCTTTTCATGCTGCTTCTCATATTCCTGACAAGTAGACAATTTAGGAGTTTAGAAATGGAAGTTATAAATAAAATGAAAAGAAAATGAAAATAAATAATAAATAATACCAAATTTTTGGTATATGACATATAGTAATATTAATTGAGTACAGGGTCATTCTAGAAAGTTAAGCTAGTGCTTCAGGGGTTGCATTGGTAGTGTTACCTTATATTCAGGAGCAAAATTAATTATAAATAAAAATGAAATGAAATTTAAATAATACCAATTTTTAGTATATGATACTTGTATAGTTTCTTCTTCATGAAATAAAAGAAAAGAAAAGAAAAATAAATATTGCTTTTAAACAACATTTCATAACAACTCTATCCTTGAGGGTAAAACATATTCTTATACTTAGGATAAAATAAGTGTACTTTGCACTTAGAATAAAATATACTCTTAATAATAGAGTATATACTTGGAATAACACTTTAAGAAATCAGTTCAAAGTTTACAAAATAAAGTATATCCTAGGGGTATCAGTAAGGTAAGAGCAGGATAAGGGTAAGATTTACCCTTGGCTCTACCCTTGGCTGAGTCAAGAATGGGATAAAGAGAAGAGTAGTTACTAACTTACCTTGGTAGGCCTTACCTGCATTTTGGTCATATGTAACTGAATTAGACTCTTGACAACATTGGCTTCTACAGGGACATGGCCAGGTATTCAAATTATTGTTTAAGTCTTTGGGAGGCTAATTGTTAAAATGTGTGAACTTAATAACACGTGACAGACAGATGATGCCATCCATACCTGTAACTCACTTGACAGCATACTGGGCTGACTAGTTAAATGTTAGTACTAGTTGGCTTGTTGCAGACAAGAATGCTGAATCAAAAAATAATAATCAACCATGTATTTTACATATATCTACCAGCAAAAAGTTGGCTATCTGCTCAGATGGGACATGGATTAAAATTGGAAACATCAGGATATTTATAACGTGAACATATAGTTGTGGGGCTGGTAAGAACAGTAGGAATTGGTTTGGGCTGTCAATTAAGGCTCGAGAGAATACGATGAGGTATGTTAATATACATCACTACACAGTCGGGTTCTCAGGTGGTATGCAACGTGTTGATTTAACCAGTCCACAGGGATTATTGAATTGAATGTCTTTTTACCTTGATCACAACTCAATAGCCTAGATTGATTGGTAGATTCACAGTTTATATCGAGTTAGCCTTATGTGTCAATTATCAGCCGGGCTCACATCCCTGACAATAATAGGTTCGATCCATAATGCTAGTGAGCTGTTGGTTCACCAGGTAGCCACGTTTTATTTGCGAGGCTCTGATACCACACCTGACCACGTTTATATCACGTTAGGTTACCTCACAGCGTCCAGCATTTACCGATTTATAGTACTCGCTTGACATGTTTCATGCTAGTACTACACTAGCCACGCCATTTGAGTCACGTTGTGACCGTACGTTTACCTAAAAGAAGGTTTGGGGAAGCACTGTCAGGGAAAAGCTATCTGAAACACGGAAAGCTAGGATATTTTGAGGCAAGAACTCGTTCGAGAAGGTGGAGAGATAATTCATTCACGAAAATACAGAGGAGAGTTTGCAATGATTACCATTAACTGAATACTGCTGCATGAGTCCTCGTGCCTGGACGAAACAACAGGCAAGAAGTCATACCTTATGCGCGCAAGAGCGACGAGACCTCTACTCACGGAAGGTTTGGAGACTCATATTTGGAAAAGCTTCTCAAATATAAGGTTTGTTTGACTTTATTCGTACATTCCATCTTGATCAACCATCAATCATCGACCAACGCTCGCGGAAGTGGGACATGCACTGGAGAAGAATTCGTCATGGTGGTGTCTCCATTTTCAGGAAGAGAATGTGTAAGGCTTTTGACTGGGGTGACTTTGGACGTTCAGTGAAAAGGGGGACAATAACAGTGAATAACTCAATTGGAACCGAGTTGGGTAAATTGCGGTTAGGAAAGGGCGCCATTTGTTGCCGTACTCGCTGTACTAGTTGATGTCACCTCTCGAAGCATGGCATAAGACGCTTACATGTATAGCAGTTGTCCGACAGGTTCTTGAGTGTGAATTGACAGTTGTAGTTCGCTTTGTACGTAGCGATGTGAATGCAATGTCGACAGTGATGAAGGCGCTAGATTTGGAATAAAAAATTTGTACTCTGAGAATCGATAGTGCTTAGAGCATCCGCTGGCAGTATTGAATGGAGATTACATTGTATTTACATTGCATCAATTCATAAATAAAAAATGGGTGTTATTATGCTCGAGTGCCCGCTGTAGAGGAGATACCTGACCAGAGCTTGTTCAACCAACGTTATGTTATTTATTACTGATGATAATGATGCCGTAGGTGCTCTGAGCGGTGCTGCAAAAGCAAGGATCTGCAAGCCTCTTGTTGCATTTTAGGGTATTGCAAAATTGGCTAGGGAAACACGTGATAAGCCCTGTGCGCAGCCCTGGAGGGAAGTTGTAGTTGTACATGAGTGAAACATGTTCAAAAGGGTAGTTTGGTTCATTCACTCTTCTGATTATTTTCCAACCGGGTCGCTCAGCAAAAAACAGCGTTGTCGATTCCAGCAATGTCAAGGGTGTCCTGGCCAGGCACCTTGGATGTCCAGAAGAGGTAGTGGATCCGAGTCAAGATCTCGATAGATCTGAATGGAGTTGACGGTGGCATTAGTTGACATAAGTATGTGACCGTCTCATGTCACAGAATACAGACCGTGTGGTTATTGAAGAAAACAATCGAGAACGTCGAGGGCGCTTTCCCCTCTCAGCCCCTCCCACCACCACCGTAGCATCATGGAGCAGCAGTCTTCATCATCTCAGACAGCGTCCACACCGTACGCCATAGCTGTTTGATATTGATGACTCACTCACAATCATATTTGCAGTCAGATCCGTTCCCGCATCACTGTCGTCTGCGCGGAGGTCTGTCTACCTCAGATCATTCACTCAAGTGTTTATTCAACCCTTTTGTTAGTGCAAACGTCTCAAGCTCAAGTGTGATCGCCGCTCTCCATGCAGCAGCTGTACAAAGCGGGATACCGTCGCAAGGTGTATCTACTCACCAGCCGCGGCGGAAAAGGTCGACCTACATTCCCTCAATAATCGTCTGCTGCAGGTCGAATCTATCTTAGTTCAAGTTACTTCTGGATCTTTCCAGTCTACTTATCCTCCTGCTCAATTCCAGAATGTGACAGGTGTTCATCGTCTTTCTTCCTCATCCGCTCCTTCGATTCGATCTGGTCCACAGGACATCCATCAGCATCAGCACCATCCTGCTGCTGTGATAGCCCATGTGCATGATGCACCCTGTCCGCTTGCTCTCTCATTGGAAGAACTCCACACTGCCTGGCTGGATTCAGTAGAGAATGGACATTCGGGACGTTCTACTAATGGACGACCCCCTCCCCCAATCAAGTTTGAGCCTTCTCCCGCGGATATTGAGCGGCGAACGAAGCTTCGTGCAAGACTCAACACTACTTTATTTCCTCATTCCCGTCATCTCAACCCTCAGCCATTACTTCCCCGCGTCAGTGAATATTATTCTGAGACAAAGTCATATGGCTCTTCACAGGTGCCATCAGTCACCCCAACTGTCCTCAGCCTTCTCCCAAACTCATCAATCTGCATGCGCATTCTGGCTCGAGCTAGACCTGTTCTTGCTCAGAGGCCTGTTCCGTTACCAGGAGGTTGGAATAAGTTTGAGCAGAGAGCCATTAGCCTGATTAATGGTCGCCTTCCCGATTTCAATGCCGTGGAGCCGGAATCAGGACGATCTGTTCTCGAACCAATATCCGCCTCTACATCAGAACCTGTACTTTCAAAAGAGAAAGAGAAGAAAAAGGCAGAAGAAGACCTGATATTCTTCTCTATGGCTACGGCTATTTTGGCGATCGGGGCTGCTGTGTCACCTCCCGAAGTATTTGATTCAGAGGATGTCAATGCCGGTGTTTTGTACGCCCTTTCTCAGCAGGCACTTTCAGTCTGGGAGAACTCGCACTCGAAGAAGTCGGAGAAAGATTATGTTCTGTTCTTGGTCGCGTGCCTTGCTGGCATTGGTTATCTGCTGCTCGTCACCCAGGATAACGTCAATGATTCAGGAGAGCGGAGGAAAGAGGTTGGTGCAAAACCTAGAGTAATTTTTCCAATGGTTCGTGTGCTTGGCCAGGTGTCCCTCTTGTCCTGCTCATCTTTTTCACAGGTTGGTAAGATGGTCAATATTGCTCGAGAGATCGGTCTTGGAAAAGAGATAGCTGCTTGGCAACAATCGGACGACAAACCTTCCTCACGAGCCGATTCTCATCGTCATTGGGAAGATTTTCGTTGCGTGGTCTGGTGGGATGTAATGTTTTACGATTTGTGCGTGGTTATTTCGGACTGGACTGCTGTAGCCGATCTTATCTGCTTTACCTAGATTCACTTCAGATGCACTCGGCCATCCTTCATTGATTCCTCCGGTGTCTCATTATGCTCGTTTACCGGAGCTTAATGGCAACCTCTACGACTCGGTCACTAGAAAATACGTGATCGCACGGTGTCGGTGCGTAAACTTTGAATCGTACCGGGCCATCTAGGGATCAATTTGATATGACACCACCCACAGGCTCGTAGAGCTTGCACAACGTGTGAAGCATCGGCTATCCCACCCTGAATGCTGCTGCGGATACACTTTCGACCAAGCTGCTAGATCAGAGGATGAAATTAGGAGATGGAGTCGGGATTTCATCAGCCGGGATGAAGACGAGAAGGCCGACGAGCTTAGGCACAAATGGGAGTTGTGTCTCGTTGCTCAGATTTTGATTCTTCGAGTGTATGTGCCGTTCTTCATTTCTGCAAACTCTGCGGCCGTCGCCAAGCAAGCAAACGGGACTCTAGATTTTACTAAGGTTCCAGGCAAGCCTGGGGTTGACGAGAAGCCGCAGATACAAGGAAGTGCGATGGCGATGGCAACACAATCTTGTCTTGGTGCAGCACAAGCAATTCTCCGATTGGGAACCAAGTTAAATGGCTTGCTATGTAAGGAGTCGGATGAACATCTTGTCGAACCTCTGTTGATGGACTTGTATCCCCTCGAGAGGATGCTTTTGGATGCTTTTGTCATCACTCAGTCATCAACTGCTGTATCGCTTATTAGTGAAGCAGAGGTCAGGAAAGGTATGGAGATCATGATGGACAGGGAATATGCTCTGGGAAGATCAAGGCGGGAAATTTGGGAAAATATAAAACAGCGCATCGCTCCCCCCAAGCTTCGAATCTCTACGCAAGTAGCTCAAGTCGTCAAGCGAAAACATGATCAGCTCAGCCCAGTAGGCACAAATTCCGATGGCGTTACATTGAAGAAGAAGGAATGTAACTCCACAAAGCATGCTAAACCAGGTCCGCCTCCCGTCCTTGGTATAAGGTGCAGGCAAGGGCGTGTGGGTCATGCTGGACCTGTTTACCAATCTGTCGATAAGAATTATCCAAGGCCCGAGAGCTATACCTTGGCGATCGCCCAGTTAAACCCGGTAATTCATGGACAGGTAAGTCCACGTCTTTGGAGTTTCAACGACTAGGCTCATGGTTTGTTTAGACTACTGAAATTCAGCAGCCTAAACCACACCCAGCTTCCCGACAACCCATGATGTCTTACAACGACTCGCCTTCTGCTGGCTTTCCTTCTGAAATCTCAATGCAAGTCGAGCCAGCATATTCAATACCTCATGGACATTTTATGGTGATTTGCCTCATGTTGCAACGATGTCATCTCATTAATTGAGTTGGCTATAGACGGGACATCATAGCTCTTTTGAACAGACCAGGTCAATATACAACGTTGAAGAAGGTTCGTGTACATATATTTGAGACCAGCGAACAAGCGATTCATCCTCTGTAGGCTCTGCGCCGCCCAGCGGCCATGGAACTAGTGACCCGAATAGTATTTCATCCTCCCCATATCAATGCACAGCTCGCTCGGATGATGCCTCTCACCACACGCCAACGTCACAATTCGACAAAGGCAGTCCGGCCGGGAGTTACGGATCCACGGACGGCCCGACGTCTGGAAATACCAGTGGAAGACCTTCCCAGTTTAGTCCAGATGCATATCCGTCCGGAAATTCTCGATCCAACGTCATGATAGAGAACCCTCAGTCTCAAGCGTTTGACAGGGTACAGCTTGCTCCTTCTGTGTTTTCCTACTCTAGTCAGTCGCCGTCTGCCAATGGCGTTTCTTCTCCTCCCGAAAATGATGCTGGTTCGCAATTCGGCATTCTGCAACACGAAATTGTACATTCATCAGCAAGCTATTTTCATCATGGCAGCGGGCTCGCCCAATATGACAGAAATGGTATGATGCCCATTGGCATGAGGATGGATGAAAGTGTACCCGGGACACCGATTTACGAGAAACCTCAAATGATATATGACAAGGCTCCACAACAAATACTTCAACATAGTGGTCATCCTATCACCGTCAGTGGTCATACTCAAATTGTCAATCCTACTTTTGTTGGTGATCAGACCCAGGGTTTGGCAACAACTAGAGTCCCACAGCCCCTATCCTGGTCGTCTGTTCATTCCCCACAGTCTCTCGGTGTTCCTGCTGGCCAGTCTTACTGGTGAGGCGGCAATGCGTTTTCCTATCCTCAGTTGCTTTTTATCTATTACCTCCATACCCCCTGTCGATGTATTTCATCTGTCTTTAGGATGAAGAATACCCTTGGTCATCTTTTGTCGGCCATATCACCGTCCGACTACTTTTGGATTGGCCACTTGGCTTACCCCTTAGGCCTCACTATTCACTTGTCAATCTTTCTACGCCACCTGCTCTCAAACAAACCTTGGACATTTCTGTCTGATGATTTCATTCCGTCTGTTCTTGAGACGACTTATACAACTATATATGTCGATGTTTAGCGTACGCCGGCGTCTCCCCGCGCAATCGCGTCAATACTCGACATCCTTATATAACCTATATTGCGAACGTTGCCAGTATCAGGAGCCTTTTTCAACACCCTAGTGCAAAGTCGAGATTTACGTCAAAGAACATTGTTGAGAGCGGGACTTTGCTTGACATGGTGTTGATGATCTTCCGAGCTTTTTTGTGGAAAACTGGCCTGAACTCAATATATAACCACTATCGTCATGGTATCTAACAATCTGATCTTTCCCTATCTCTTCTTATCCTCTCAGTCTCCCTTCTTTTATGGTATCAGGTTATCGTTGATTCTTGATGGGTAATACAAACGCATGATGTTATCTCTACTTTTCTAGGCATTTCTGCTGTCCGGACGTGATTCTATTGGTTTGACTTAATGTGTATGTCAATATGCCTATTTGCTCTAAGATCATGTGAATCACAAAGGGATTCTTAATCGAGAAGACCAATAATTATCGGTTTCGCACTAAATCCTGGAGCCGAGAGAGGAGGTATGATGGTCAGCATGTTGACATATCGGAGTCGGCAATCTCCGAATATAAAAATACTTTCTGTTGCAAATTTAGGGGCTGTCTTGGTGTGAGTACTCTGTACTTCATAAAATCACGCAATTGTTGATTGAGTATTATTATGAAAGTACCCGTTATGCATGTATATACAGGGAGCACAGGTTACAGCTTTTACTAACAAAGAAGCACGACTGACGGTAAGCGCGAATCACTAACATTTTGTTTACGATGATACCGGCCATCCGTAGAAATCGTACTCGAAGCAGATTGGTCCCTATAAAAAGCGAAGATGAGTAATACAAGACCGATGTCCATGCAGACCCCTATAAGTTATTCTGGATAAGATTTGGCGCTGGGATTGTTGCGGGAGGGAAACAATGGTCTCACATTGATTATTGCCATGTCTATTTCTGATACAAGTGATGATAATTTATTTTTAGCCCGTTTTACAAGAATTTGTATTGGTATCCACAAGCATGTTCATGTCAATCAGCTCAGGTCATAGGCTGTGATTGTTATTTTGTTATTTCTGTCAATAGGTTAGTACCAGAGGTTCTGGTGTGCATTAACTTAAGCTGGTCCATGGGTTAGCTATAAGTAATATTACTATCTCTTCTGGTAATTTTGGCCACTTTTAAAGATAACAATATTTCAAGTGCAGAAGTTACTTTTGAGAGCAATAATTTTATACATATACTCTATGGTATATTCTACAGTTGAATATATATAAAAAATCTAGCAATTTGTGCTTTAGAAAACAATCTTCAAGAGGTTATAAATATTTTTGATTCTGGGAGATTTAAGAGTATCTAGGCAATGGCAACTGCTTTAAAGGTAAGTTCCTTTAGTAATATTACAATACCATTAAATTTGGTAGGAGTATAGCTGTCACAAACTTCATTTGGACCATAACTCCAGGAATACTTGACCGATTTTGACGATCTAAATGGCTACCAAAAGCCCTTGAAAAGACCTTTCAAATGGTACCAAAAATGTCTCAAGGCAATCAGTATTTACTGAGTTATCAGCAGATCAGTTGGCAATCACCAAGTCACCAGATACTAAATTGCTAATATCTTGGAAACTGCTTGATGTAATTATTTGCTTCAATGACCATCATGAAGCTCTTTTCAATGCACTTCTTTTGGCTATAAATAGAACCCAAGGCAATAAGATCCCATGGAGATACAAGGTCCTCAATGTTTGTATATGATACTGATCTTTATTCATAGATTATCATCTGTCCTTGAATAGAACAAAGGACTGTCCTAAAATAGTTAGGTTATCTCTATTTCAAGAATAATAGCACTCCTATATATAGAACAATAGGCAATGATCATGTGGTAGGCTGTTCTGGTGCACAGACCACTACAATCATGTATTTAAGGACTGTATGTCTGAGGATAAATCTCAAACTTAACAACATCTTTTGCTGCTTGTCTAACTTCGCTTTTTTGAGCACTTTTATTATCAAATCAACCAATCACAAATTAGTAAGTGGTCATTTGTGATACTCTCTTGTCTACACCCCCAATACCAAACCTTACAGATATGATGCAATCTAAGTATACACTTAGCTAAGCTTTTCTAGTTTACTGTTCTCTTTAAAGTCTGTCCAAGTTGAGTCTGCAACTTGATTCTAGATTGAGTTTTGGTATATTCCATATTCTGTTCCTAACACTATATTAATTCCAAAAGTTGTCACTCAAAATATACCATATTAAACAATTTCAGAGGCAGTAGAGATGAAGGCATATACTAAGATAAGTTCTTGTTGCCATTCCATCTGCTTCTGGAACTATATATTAAATATTACAAATTATAGAGACTCAATGAAATAAAATAATAAAGGAAATTATTACTACTTTTAGTGGCATCTTAATTTTTCTTTCATGCTAAGTCCCCTAATTTCTAAGATAATGTATCTCTTGTAAGGGGATGGCCATCACCCTAGGACAGGGCTTAGCTAAGTACTAGGTTTGCACTTATCTAGCTTATCTTATCTTATGATGCCTATCCATCTATTCTCTTACCTCTTGGTCTATATGTCATCTCAATTATTTTATTTATCTAAATTAGAAAGTGCTATTATTGGACTATAGCTCATATGACTATGCACAGACTATCCTTTGTAGTATATATAAGAGCTTGTATTAGTAGATTTACCCTTACTCAAATATTACTCTAGCTTCCAGGACTCTTA
>Ga0153950_1000677_pt1 | contig 15133 bp, 12 predicted proteins | sample TSNJ034MetaG_FD_104737 | JGI IMG/M metagenome (GOLD analysis project Ga0153950, IMG submission 104737) | Attine ant fungus gardens microbial communities from New Jersey, USA - TSNJ034 MetaG | ecosystem: Host-associated > Fungi > Mycelium > Unclassified | place: USA: New Jersey, Wharton State...
CCGGGGGAACGAGCTGACCCTGAAGGGTCCCACCGAGAGCGTCCAGCTGGCGCACCGTCTGATCCTGGAACTGAAGTCACTCTCCGCCCGTGGCACCCCGGTCACCCGCGAGCTGGTGGTCCAGCTGCTCGGCATGCTGAGTGCTCGTACCGTTCCGACCCCCACCGAAGTCCTGACCCAGAACATCCTGTCCAGCCGTGGGCGCACCATCCGGCCCAAGACCCTGAACCAGAAGAGCTACGTCGACGCGATCGACCAGAACACGATCGTGTTCGGACTGGGTCCGGCCGGTACCGGAAAAACCTATCTGGCCATGGCCAAGGCGGTCCAGGCCCTGCAGAACAAGGAAGTCAGCAGGATCATCCTGACCCGCCCCGCGGTCGAGGCCGGCGAGCGGCTGGGCTTCCTCCCGGGCAGCCTCAACGACAAGATCGACCCTTATCTCCGGCCGTTGTTCGACGCCCTGCACGACATGATGGACCCGGAGTCGATTCCGCGCCTGATGGCGGCGGGGACCATCGAAGTGGCCCCCTTGGCCTATATGCGCGGACGCACACTCAACGAGGCGTTCATCATCCTGGATGAGGCGCAGAACACCACGCCGGAGCAGATGAAGATGTTCCTGACCCGTCTGGGCTTCGGCTCCAAGATGGTGGTCACCGGTGACACCAGCCAGGTGGACCTGCCCAACGGCACCACCTCGGGCCTGCGGATCGTCCAGGGCATCCTGGACGGCATCGAGGACATCCACTTCGCCGTTCTGGACGCCAGCGACGTGGTGCGCCACCGCCTGGTGGGGGACATCGTCACCGCCTACAACCATTGGGACGAGGAGCAGCAGCGCGCCGTGCAGCGTCGTCGTACGTCCTCCCGCCAGGCCAACGGCCTGGCCAGCACCGCAGAGCCAGGAGCCACAGCATGAGCATCGAAGTCAACAACGAATCCGGAGTCGAGGCCAACGAGGAGGACATCGTCCGCCTGGCACGGTTCATCTTCGACGAGCTCTACATCCACCCTGAGGCGGAGCTGTCCGTGCTTCTGGTGGACGAGCCCACCATGGAGAAGCTCCACATCGAGCTGATGGACGAGCCCGGTGCCACCGATGTGCTTTCCGTCCCCATGGACGAACTGACCCCCGGCGCCCCGGGCCGGATCACACCGGCGGGCATGCTCGGCGACATCGCCATCTGCCCGCAGGTGGCCTCCATCCAGGCGAAGAGCGCCGGGCACAGCACGGAAGAGGAGATGCTGCTGCTCGCCACGCACGGCATCCTGCACCTGCTGGGCTTCGACCACGCCGAACCGGAGGAGAAGGCTGAGATGTTCGGTCTTCAGCGCCAGCTCCTCTCCTCCTTCCTGGGCAAGGACGCCCCCCTGGAGACCACCGAATGACCTTGGCGGTACTGCTGCTCCTGACGGTCGTCTTCCTGGTCATCGGGGCGGTTCTCTCGGCCTCCGAATCGGCTTTGGCGTTCCTGCCCCGGCATGGGCTGGACGATCTCGCGGAGTCCCGGCCCCGGCACGCCGCGCATCGCGTGCTCGACGATGCCCAGGCTCATCTGAGGTCTCTGCGTTTCTGGCGCGTCTGGTTCGAGATGGCCGGAGCCGTCGCACTCACCCTGGCCGTCTCGCAATTGATCGGCAATGTCTGGCTGGCCGGCCTGATCGTCACGGCGATCATGGCGATCGTCGGGTTCGTCCTGGTGGGCGTCTCACCTCGCCGCCTCGGCCGGCTCCACCCCGCCGCCACGGTGCGGTACACGGCCTGGCTGGTCCATTTCCTCCGGCAGATCCTGGGACCGGTGCCCGAATGGCTTCAGCGATTCGGAACCGCCGTGCTGCCTTCCTCTCATGGTGCGGACGTCGATTCGCATGACGAGCTCGGTTCACTGACCAGCGCCGAGGTGCGGGAGCTCTTCGAACGTTCCAGTGACTCGGAGCTGATCGAGGAGGGTGAAGCGGAGCTCATCCAGAGCGTCTTCGACCTTGAGGACACGCTGGTCAGGGCCGTCATGGTGCCGCGGACGGACATCGTCCACATCGGCAGTGAACAGACCCTGGACCAGGCGATGAGCCTCTTCCTCCGGAGCGGCAACTCCCGTGTTCCCGTGGTGGGGGAGAGCGCGGACGACGTCCTGGGCATCCTGTACCTGAAGGACGTGGCAGCGGCACTGTTCGGCCGCGGACCGGAGTCCTCGATCGCCCTGCTCGCTCTCATGCGGCCCGTCCGCTTCGTGCCCGAGTCCAAACCGGTGGCCGAACTGCTCAAGGAGCTTCAGACGGAGCAGGTCCACATGGCGATCGTGATCGACGAATACGGTGGCACGGCCGGACTGGTGACCCTTGAGGATCTGATCGAGGAGATCGTCGGCGAGATCGTGGACGAGTACGACTCCGAGGCGGCCGAGTTCGTGGAGCTGGCCCCCGGTACCTTCCGGGTGAGCGCCAGGATGCCGATCGACCACCTGGGCGAGCTTTTCGACCGGGAGATCGAGGACGACGACGTCGACTCCGTGGGCGGTCTCCTCGCCAAGGCGCTGGGCCGGGTCCCCATCCTGGGCAGTGTGGCCTTCACCCATGGGCTGCGGCTGGAGGCGCTGAGCATCGAAGGCCGGCGGAACCGCGTGCATCACGTCCTGGCCCAGGCGACGAACGATACTGAAAGAGGGGCCGAAGAGTCCCAGGAGGAAGAGGACTGATGTCTGGACGCAACGACGGGCTCATGCCCACACCTGAGGGCAACGACCACCGGGCGGGATTCGCCATTCTGGTGGGGCGTCCCAACGCGGGCAAGTCGACACTCACGAACGCGCTGGTGGGCCAGAAGGTCGCCATCACCTCCAACAAGCCGCAGACCACCCGGCACACCATCCGGGGCATTCTGCACCGTCCGAACGCCCAGCTGGTCCTGGTGGACACGCCGGGTCTGCACCGTCCCCGCACGCTCCTCGGCCAGCGCCTGAACGATCTGGTGGCCGCCACGCTGTCCGAGGTGGACGCCATCGGGTTCTGCCTGCCTGCCAATGAGGCGGTCGGTCCCGGGGACCGGTTCATCGCCCAGCAGCTTGCCCTGCTGGGCCGGAAGCCGGTCATCGCGATCGTCACCAAGGCTGATCTGGTGAGCAAGGAGGACCTTGGGCGGCAGTTGCTCTCCGTCCACGCCATGGGCCAGGAGATTCTCGGTGGCGACGGTTTCCGGGACATCGTGCCGGTCTCCGCTCAGGACGGCTTCCAGGTCGCCACCGTTGAAGACGTGCTCATCTCCTATATGCCGAAGTCTCCGCCGCTCTACCCGGACGGCGAGCTGACGGATGAGCCGGAGGCCGTCATGGTGGCCGAACTCATCCGCGAAGCCGCGCTGGAGGGTGTGCGGGATGAGCTGCCCCACTCGCTGGCCGTGGTGGTGGAGGAGATCGTGCCCCGCGAGGGCCGCTCGGAGGACAATCCTCTGCTGGACGTCCGCGTCAATCTGTTCGTGGAGCGTCCTTCGCAGAAGGCGATCATCATCGGACGGGCGGGCAGCAGGCTCAAGGAGGTCGGGACCCGGGCCCGGAAGGGCATCGAAGCTCTGCTCGGCACCAAGGTCTACCTGGATCTTCACGTCAAGGTGGCCAAGGACTGGCAGCGGGACCCCAAGCAGCTGGGCCGGATGGGCTTCTGAACGGCTTTCCCCGGCGATCTGTCAGCTCAAATGCAGGAATCGGCTCTACGATAAGACGGTTCTGTTTGTTTCGAAAGGCCCTTGAGTGACCAAGCCACCCCATGCCGCACGCCGGGCGGATGCCACGCTCCGCAAAGCGCGTGCTCACGCGTCCGATGCCAAGGTGGGCAACGCCCGTCACCTGAGCCGTAAGACCGGGGTCCGCCTCTGGGTGAAGATCACGGCCTGGGTGGTTTGCGTCGCAGTGGTCGCCGTGCTCGGTTTCGCCGGGTACTGGTACTTCCGTCTTCAGAGCAATCTGAACACGGCGCCTCTTTCGGCTTCCGGGCGGGACAAGGGCGCGCACAATGACGCGACGGACCGCCTGCAGATCCTGATCATGGGCACGGACACGCGTGACGGAAAGAACAAGGCCTACGGTACCTCGGACCAGTCCTCCGGCTATGGCAACTCGGACGTGATGATGCTGCTGGACATCTCCGCGGACAATCAGCGTGTCAGCATGGTCTCCTTCCCGCGTGACCTGGTGGTCTCCATCCCGAAGTGCACGGATCCCAAGACCAAGCAGGTCAAGGCCCCCCGGCCGGACGCGCAGATCAACAGCGCCATGTCCGAGGCCGGCCCCGGTTGCACCGTGGACACGATCAACAAGCTCACGGGACTGGAGATCGACCACTTCATGATGGCCGACTTCAACGCCGTCAAGGAGCTTTCCAACCAGGTCGGCGGAGTCGAGGTCTGCGTCAACGCTCCCATCGATGATCCGGACTCGCGGCTCAAGCTCCCCGCGGGGAAGTCCCTGGTGCAGGGCGATCAGGCCCTGGCCTTCCTCCGCAACCGCCATGGTGTGGGTGACGGCAGCGACATCACCCGCATCAAGTCGCAGCAGCAGTTCCTGGCCTCCCTGGCCCGCAAGGTGCGCAGCGACGGCACTCTGACCAACGTCCCCAAGCTTCTGGGCATCGCGGACACGGTCACCAAGAACCTCACAGTGGATGAGGGACTGGCGAATCCCCAGACCCTCATCACCATTGCGCAGCGTCTGGAGAAGGTGGATCTGGCCAAGGTCGCATTCGTGACCGTGCCCTGGGAACCTTCCGTCATCAACCCCACCGCCTGGGTCCAGCCCAAGGAACCGGACGCGGGCCAGCTGTTCAAAGCCATGCGCGAGGGTGTCGACCTGACCAACCCCAATCCGCCGAAGGCCACCCCCAAGCCGAGCGCCACGCCGTCGTCGACCGCGTCCGGCACCCCGTCGGCAACGCAGAAGCCGGCCCCGGGGGTGGACCAGTCGACCGCTCCCGTGACGGTGGCGAACGCCAGCGGCATCGAGGGCCGGAGCGAAGAGCTCAACACCTTCCTGCTGGGCAAGGGCTTCCTGGTGCAGGCCGCCGTCCCTGTGGAGACCACTGCGAAGACCGTGGTCTACTACTCCTCGGCCTACCGGGGTGCGGCCGTGAATGTGGCCACAGCGCTCGGGATCCCGCAGGCACAGCTGAAGCCGAGCGCCGACATCCTGGGTGTCCAGGTGTCGGTGGGTACGGACTTCAGCACCGGTACCGCCTATCAGGTGGTCCAGCTGCCCAAGGACATCGTGGGACAGACCGCCGCGGACCAGACCTGTCAGACGGCCTTCACGGGCTGAGCGGCGGCGGACCGCCTACGGCAAGGGCCGTGAAGGGGAACCCCCTTCACGGCCCTTGCCGTCTCCGCAGTCCGGTCACCAGATCCGGACGCGCTCCTCCTCCGGGAGCCACATGGCATCGCCCTCGGTCACTCCGAAGGCCTCATGGAAGGCATCGAGGTTCCGCACGATCGCATTGGCGCGGAATTCGTTGGGGGAGTGCGGGTCGATGGTGACCCGGCGGATGGCCTCCTCGCTCCGGATGACCTGCCGCCAGCCGGTGGCCCAGGCGAAGAAGAAGCGCTGGGCGCCGCTGAGACCGTCCAGTTCGGCCGCCTGACCGCCGCCCAGGGAGGCCTGGTATGCCTTGTACGCGATGCCCAGGCCGCCCAGGTCCCCGATGTTCTCGCCGAGCGTCAGCTCGCCGTTGACGTGGTGGCCGGGGGCTTCGGCGGGTTCCAGGACGTTGAACTGATCCACCAGGCGCCGGGTCCGGCCATCGAACGCCTCACGGTCGGCGTCGGTCCACCAGTTCCGCAGCGTGCCGTCCCCGTCGTACTGGGAACCCTTGTCATCGAAGCCGTGGCCGATCTCGTGACCGATCACCGCACCGATCGCGCCGTAGTTGACGGCGTCGTCCGCGTCGGCCTGGAAGAACGGCGGCTGCAGGATCGCCGCGGGGAAGACGATCTCGTTCAGGACCGGGTGGTAATAGGCGTTGACGGTCTGAGGGGTCATGAGCCACTTGTCGTGGTCCACCGGCTTGCCGACCTCATCCAGGTGCCGGTCGACGTCGGCGCTGTGTGCGCGCTCCACATTGCCGAGCAGGTCCGCCGGATCGATGACCACGGAGGAGTAGTCGGTCCACTTGGCCGGATAGCCGATCTTGGTGCGGAAGGAGTCGAGTTTGGCCAGGGCCCGGGTCTTGGTCTCCTCGCCCATCCAGTCGAGCCGTGTGATGCTGCTGCGGTAGGCCTCCACGAGATTGCCCACCAGTTCCTCCATGCGGGCCTTGTGCCCTTCGGGGAAGTGCTTGCGGACGTACAGTTCGCCGATGGCTTCGCCGAGCGCGTCCTCGACGACGGCGACGCCACGCTTCCAGCGCTCCTTCAGTTCCGGGGTGCCGCTGAGCACGGTGCCGTAGAAGGAGAAGTTCTCCTGGACGAAAGCGGAGGAAAGGTACGGTGCGGCGGAGCCGATGATGCGCGCGGCGAGCCAGTCGCGCCAGCTCTGTGCGGGCTCCGATTCCAGGAGCTCCAGCAACGCGGGGAAGAACTCCGGGGTGCTGAGAACCACTTCAGACCAGAGGGCGGCATCAACGCCGGCCGCTTCGAACCAGGTGCCGGCCAGGGGGAAGACCTCGGCGAACTCCTCGGCGGTGCGCAGGTTGTAGGTCTTCTGAGGGTCGCGCAGGGTGACCTTGTCCCAATGGGTGGCGGCGATCCGGCGCTCAAGAGCAACGATCCGGGCTGCGGCTCCTTCGGGGTCCTCCCATTCCGCCAGGGCCAGGATCCTGCCCAGGTGCTCCTGGTACTTCGCCACGGTCTCCGCGAACTGTTCCTCCCGGTAGTAGCTCTCATCCGGCAGTCCCAGGCCGGACTGGCCCAGGTAGAGGAGCACCCTGGTGGGGTCGCCCGCATCGGGGGAGGGGTAGAGGTAGAACAGACCCTGGACATCGGAACGGAAGAGTTCACCGACACGGTGGATGATCGATGCGGGGCTGTCGAGGCCGGCCAGGGCGGCGAGGCGATCGCGGACCGGGTCCAGTCCGAGGGCTTCGATGCGTTCCTCGTCCATGAAGCTGGCGTAGAGCCCGCCGATCTGGGCGGCGATGCCGCCCTCCTGGAGGCCCCGCGTGGCGGCGTCCTCGATCAGGGTGCGCACCGCCTCCTCTGAATCGTCTCGCAAGGCGGTGAAGGTGCCTTCCAGGGAGCGGTCGTCCCGGATGGCGGTGGAGGACAGCCAGGCGCCGTTGACGTGGCGGTAGAAGTCATCCTGGGCTCGTGTCCCGGGGTCGACGTGGCCGAGTTCAATACCGGACGGGTTCAAGGGGTATCTCTCCTACGGGGAATGGCCCCTGGCGGGGCCACATAGTGGACATCGTGGTGATGCGGGACACCCTCATCCTAAGCACGTGCTAACCTGACAACGTGCATGCAGGGCTGCTTCTTCTTAGCTGCCGTGGCGAGGCCTGATTCTTTACCGTTGTGAAGCTGGGCTCCCTCGTCGCGGAGTCTGTTGCGTCCGGCTACCCTGACAGCCCTCACGAGTAAAAAGGCACTGGAATCACATGCGAAATGCACAGCAGCCCTCGGGTATGCCCGTTCACCGTTACATCCCGTTCCACGAGCAGATCACCGTCGATCTGCCGGACCGGACCTGGCCGGACAAGCGGATCACCACGGCGCCCCGGTGGTGCGCGGTGGACCTGCGGGACGGGAATCAGGCGCTCATCGACCCCATGAGCCCCGCCCGCAAGATGAAGATGTTCGATCTGCTGGTCCGCATGGGCTTCAAGGAGATCGAGGTCGGTTTCCCCTCCGCGTCCCAGACGGACTTCGACTTCGTCCGTCAGCTGATCGAAGGCGGTCACATCCCGGAGGACGTGACCATCCAGGTTCTGACCCAGGCCCGAGAGCACCTGATCGAGCGCACCTACGAGGCGATCACCGGTGCGAAGAACGTGATCGTCCATCTGTACAACTCCACGTCCACGTTGCAGCGCCGCGTCGTCTTCAAGCAGGACGAGGACGGCATTCTGGACATCGCCCTGCAGGGTGCCCGGCTGTGCAAGAAGTACGAGGAAACGCTCACCGACACCAACGTCACCTACGAGTACTCGCCGGAGTCCTTCACGGGCACCGAGCTGGACTACGCGGTGCGCGTCTGCAACGCGGTCGCGGACATCTTCGAAGCCTCCGCGGACCGCCAAGTGATCATCAACCTGCCCGCCACGGTGGAGATGGCCACCCCGAACGTCTACGCGGACTCGATCGAGTGGATGCACCGCAATCTGCACCCCCGCGAAGGCATCATCCTCTCCCTGCACCCCCATAACGACCGTGGCACCGGTGTGGCGGCCGCGGAGCTGGGCTACCTGGCAGGCGCCGACCGCATCGAAGGCTGCCTCTTCGGCAATGGCGAACGCACCGGCAATGTGGACCTGGTCACGCTGGGCCTGAACATGTTCGTGCAGGGCGTGGACCCGATGATCGACTTCTCCGACATCGACGAGATCCGCCGGACCGTGGAGTACTGCAACCAGTTGCCCGTCCCCGAGCGCTCCCCGTACGGTGGCGACCTGGTCTTCACCGCTTTCTCCGGCTCGCACCAGGACGCGATCAAGAAGGGCCTGGAAGCCCTGGAGCAGGATGCCCAGACGGCCGGCGTCGCGGTGGACGACTTCACCTGGCAGGTCCCGTATCTGCCCATCGACCCGAAGGATGTGGGCCGGAGCTACGAGGCGGTCATCCGCGTCAACTCCCAGTCCGGCAAGGGCGGCGTGGCTTACCTGCTGAAGTCGGAGCACCACCTGGATCTGCCCCGCCGGGCGCAGATCGAGTTCTCCGGCGTCATTCAGCGCCGCACCGACACCGTGGGTGGCGAGGTCAGCGCCAATGAGCTCTGGCAGGCCTTCCAGGACGAGTACCTGCCGTCCAAGGATGCCTCCCAGCAGTGGGGCCGTTACTCCCTGGGCGCCACGCGCACCGAATCCGATGAGGACGGTGCCGTGACCCTGCACGCCGCGATGCGTGTGGACGGCCAGCAGGTGGAACGCACCGGGCACGGCAACGGCCCCATCGCCGCTCTGCTGGACATCCTGAGCAAGGACGGCGTGGACGTCCGGGTGCTCGACTACAGCGAGCACGCCCTGAGTGAGGGCGGCAACGCCCTGGCGGCGGCCTACGTCGAATGCGCGGTGGGGGAGCGTGTCCTCTGGGGCACCGGTATCGACTCGAACACGAGCACCGCTTCTCTGAAGGCCGTGGTCTCCGCGGTCAACCGGGTCATCCGGGACCGCTCCATCTGATGTCCTGGGCGGATGGTCTCCGGCCATCCGCCTGAGCCCCGGCAGCGCTCCGACACCCTGAGCGCTGCCGGGGCTTTTCCGTGTCCAGGGGTGGGAGAATGGAACCGTGGCAGAGGCGAGCTTCACATCACGCGCATATCGCGACGACGCCGTCGTGCTGCGCACCCATAAGCTCGGCGAGGCGGATCGTATCCTGACGCTGCTGACCAAGCATCATGGCCAGATCCGTGCTGTGGCCCGTGGAGTCCGCAGAACCAGCAGCCGCTTCGGCTCGCGGCTTGAGCCGTTCATGGTGGCGGATCTGCAACTGGTCCCCGGGAGAAGCCTGGAAGTGGTGACCCAGGCCCAGAGCAAGGGGTCCTACGGTCACCTGATCGCCGCGGACTACTCTCGGTACACCGTGGCGGCGGCCATGGTGGAGACTGCGGAGAAGCTCACCGATGTGGATGGAGAATCCGGCACGGCCCAGTATCTCCTCCTGGTGGGCGCTCTGGCCGCCCTGAGCCGCGGGGCCTATGCGCCCGGGCTGATCCTGGACTCCTATCTCCTGCGCGCACTCTCCACCGGAGGATGGGCGCCCAGCTTCACCTCCTGCGCTCGGTGCAACGCCCCTGGCCCGCACTCAGCGTTCAATGCCTCCCTGGGTGGCATGGTCTGCGCGGATTGCCGTCCGCCGGGTTCCCCGGCACCCGCCCCGGAGACCATCATCCTGCTCGCCGCGCTGTTGAGTGGTGACTGGGAGACGGCCGAGGAATCCGCGCCCCGTGCACGGAATGAGGCCGCGGGGCTGGTGTCCGCCTATCTACAATGGCACCTGGAACGCAGGGTGAAGTCCTTGCAGCATGTCGACCGATCATCCTGAGCTGAGGAATTAACACAAGTGTCCTTCTCTGATTCCGCCCAGCAGGGCTACGAATTCCCCGATCCCCACCCCAGTGGTGCGACGCCGCCCCGGATCCCAGCGGAGCTGGTCCCGGAGCATGTGGCGATCGTGATGGACGGGAATGGGCGCTGGGCCAACCTCCGGGGTCTGCCCCGGATCGAAGGGCACAAGGCGGGGGAGCCCGCACTGCTCGACGTCGTCGCGGGCGCCATCGAGCTGGGCGTCAAGTACGTGACCGTCTATGCCTTCTCCACGGAGAACTGGAAGCGATCCCCGGAGGAAGTCCGCTTCCTGATGGGATTTAACAAGGATGTACTACGCCGTCAGCGGGATCAGCTGAACCGCTGGGGTGTCCAGGTGCGCTGGTCCGGCCGCCGGCCGCGGCTGTGGGGATCGGTCATCCGTGAGCTGGAGGAAGCCGAGAAGCTCACGCGTGCCAATACACGCTGTGTGCTGACCATGTGCATCAACTACGGCGGCCGGGCGGAACTGGTGGACGGCTTCAACCGGATGGCGGAGGAGATCGCAGCGGGCCGGCTCAAGCCCGGGAAGATCTCCGAGAAGACCGTGCAGCGTTACCTCTATCAGCCTGATCTGCCGGATGTGGACCTCTTCATGCGCTCTTCCGGAGAGCAGCGGCTGTCCAACTTCCTGCCCTGGCAGTCCGCCTACGCAGAGTTCGTCTTCCTGGACGAACTCTGGCCGGATGTGGACCGCCGGACCCTCTACCGTGCCGTGGAGACCTACGCCCGGCGCGACCGTCGCTATGGTGCCGCGGTGGACTCGGCCGCGGTCTGAACCAGCCAGTCCATGCACTCCTTATAGGCCTGTTCCCGGACCTGGCGGGACGACATGAAGATGTCATGGATGGCGCCACGATACCGGAACACGGCCACACGGCGGCTGATGCCAAGAGCCCGTTTGGCCGTCTCCTGCACATCGATCACGGCGTCCAGGGTCTTGAGCTCATCCGTGTAGCCCGTCTGGATCTTGCTCCGCTCGCTCAGCATGATCAGTACCGGAGCGTCGATGTTCAGCCCGTGCTGAACGCGCGAATGGCCGTTCATGACCGCACGGATCCAGCCTGCACGGATGGGGAATGACTCACGTGGACGCCAGGCGGAGACGATATGCCATTCCCCGTAGGCCTTGTCGCTGACGCTCTTCCAATAGGCCGGCATCTCCGGCAAAGGGAAGGCGTGCTTGGGATCGGCCCGGGCGAAAGGCTCCACCAGCTGGCTGGCGATGGTGCGCACCAGGGAACTGCCCTGAAGCTCCAGCCAGGGGGAGTTCAGGATGAGACTGGCCAGGTGCCCCGGATGCCGGTCCGCCCAGAGCGTGGCGATCAGCCCGCCCAGGGAATGCCCCAGCAGGTGCAGCCTGAGACGTTCCTCCGGGACGCCGCGTAGTGCCGCCTCGGCGCGGATGACGGTGAGGGCGGCTTCGATCTCCTCGTCGTAGACGTCCAGATCGTTGGAGTAGCCGGCGGTCTGGTACTCGTGCAGACTGCGGCCGAACTTCCTCAGATCCAACGCGTAGAAGCTGGCGCCATGATCTTCAAAGTAGTCGGCAAGCTCGGTCTGCAGGAAGTAGTCGGCCCAGCCGTGGAGGTACAGCACCACATTGTGATCCTCATGGTCGTGCCGGTGCTCGCGCCGCTGGCGGACCGCTGCCAGCCAGGATGGCCAGTAGTGTTCACGTGCGGCGGAGGACAGTTCACGCTTCGCTTTCCGGCGTACCAGCGTGGCGGTGACCGCTCCCTCATCGTCCGGCTCCAGAGGCAGGACGCACTGCTCGAAATCGTTGAACAGCACATCCTGCTGCCAGGTGCCCACGGCCAGAGGAGAACGCGTCATCAGGGATTTCCTTTCCACAGTTCCATCGCTGTCAGAAGGTCCTCAGCCAGCGTCTGAGTCGATCGTAGGCCTCTTCGCGTACCGGGACCGGGGAGAGGAACACATCGTGCAGTGCGCCGTCCACCCTCTCCAGGGTCACCGAAGTGCCGAGTTCCAGCGCGCGGACCGCCATGGTGTTGACGTCCAGCACTGCGTCGCTACGGCGCATGTCCTCACGCCAGAGCGGTCCGTTGGAGCTGGAGGCGGACATCAGCACCAGGATCGGCAGTGCCAGCCGGAGGCCTCTGGCCACCTGTCCCTGGCCGGTGAGGATGGCGCTCAGCCAGCCCGCACGGACGGGGAAGGCCAGGGGAGGCCGGTAACGGTCATCCAGCTCCCATTCGCCTTCGGCCTCGGAACTGATGCTGCGCCAGTAGAAACCGCGTTCGGGCAGGCGGAGCACCGTCTTCGGGCGGACCATGGAGAGCGGCGCCAGAAGGGAACGTGCGGCATGCCGCACCATGGAGCTGCCGTGCATCTCCAGCCAGGGACTGTTCAGGATCAGCCCATCCACCCGGTCCGGGTGACTCGCGGCCCAGAGGCTGGCCACCAGGCCACCCGTCGAGTGCCCCATCAGGAGCAGAGGCCTCCCCGGTGCCCGGTCCATTCCGCAGACCTCCAGGGCGGCCATGATGTCCAGGTCATAGTGCGCCAGGTCGGCGACGTAGCCGCCGGGCAGATCAGGCCTCAGACTCCGGCCATGGTTGTGGAGGTCCAGGGCGTAGAAGGAAAGACCCTGGCCCGCGAAAAACTCCGCCAGCTCCCGGTTGAAGAAGTAGTCACTCCAGCCATGCAGGAAAAGCACCGTGCCCTTGCGCTCCCCGGGCGGATCCGTGACAGCTCCCACGTGCCGGATGAGCGTAGCGGTCTGCTGGAGGCCGTCCCGGGTGGTCCGGAGTTCCAGGGACTCGAACGCCGGCCCCAGGATGTCCGGCTGCCACTCCATGTGCCCTCCTCAGAGTCTCTGTGACCCTCTCTTTCATCCTATGCCCGCGCCCGTGACGTGGGCTCATTTGTGCGGACCGGCCCAAGCGGAAAAAATGGACCCATGCGCATCTATCCCACAGTCTTCCGCCTTGCCTTCTCCTGGATGGACCCCGAGAAGGCCCACCGGATCGGTTACCAGGCCATCCGGTTCTTCGACAAGGCTGGAGCTGCCGGGCTTCTTCACCGCCTCAACCGTCCGGACCCTTCGCTGCGGACCCGTGTACTGGGCATCGACTTCCCCTCGCCCTTCGGCCTTGCGGCGGGCTTCGACAAGGAAGGCCTGGCCATCGAGGCACTGGCCGCTCTGGGTTTCGGGCACATTGAGGCCGGCACCATCACGGGGGCGGCTCAGCCGGGCAATGAGAAGCCGCGCCTGTTCCGTCTGGTGGAGGACCGTGCCGTGATCAACCGGATGGGCTTCAACAACGACGGCGCCGAGCACGTCGCGCCGCGCATCGCCGCCGCTCGTGCGGCACTGAGCCGCCGTCACCCGGGCGTACGGCCCGTGATCGGTGTGAACATCGGCAAGACCAAGCTGGTCGAGCTCGAGCATGCCGTGGAGGACTATCTGGTCAGCACCCGCGCGCTGGCCCCCCACGCCGACTACCTCGTGGTGAACGTCAGCTCGCCGAACACTCCCGGGTTGCGTCTGCTCCAGAACGTCGACTCACTCCGGCCGCTCCTGGAGGCCGTGTCCGCCGAGGCTGATCGCAGCGCCGGACGTCATGTGCCGCTGCTGGTGAAGATCGCGCCCGACCTCAGCGACGAGGACCTGGACGATGTGGCACGCTTGGCGATCGATCTGGGACTCGATGGGATCATCGCCACGAACACCACCATCGGCCGCGAAGGTCTGACGGCGCCGACGGAGAAGGTCGAGGCCTGTGGCGCGGGCGGACTCTCCGGGGCACCGCTCAAGGCCCGCTCGGTGGACGTTCTGCGTCGACTGCGTGCCCAGGTGCCGGCCGATTTCGTGATCATCTCCGTGGGCGGAGTTGAGACCGCTGAGGATGTTCAGGAACGTCTGGAAGCCGGTGCCGACCTGGTCCAGGGCTATACGGCGTTCCTCTACGAGGGACCGTTCTGGGCGGGCCACATCAACAAGGGCCTGGCCAGGCTCCGTCGATAGCCGCCGGGGACACGGAAAGGGCCCCGGCCGTGAACTTCACGGTGGGGCCCTTTCCTGTGGAGTGAGGTGGCTGCAAAGCCGGCAGGGATCAGCTGGGACGCTGACCCCGGGTGACCTGCGGCTTCGGCAGGCGCAGCTTGCGGAACTGGAGGGCCCGCATAGAGCCGTACCAGATGGTGCCGCGCTCCACGGAACCGAACTTCTCCGTCAGGGCCTTCTTCAGACGGCGGCTCAGCCAGAAGGTGTCCGCGAAGACCACCAGGAACATCACCCAGAACGCGGCCAGAATGATCCACTGCGCGTCGCTGCGCTGCGGTACCACCAGGGAGGCGACCACGAAGATCAGGGCGCCGAACATCAGGAATTCGCCGGCGCTGAAGCGGGAGTCCACGAAATCACGGGCAAAGCGCTTCTGCGGGCCCTTGTCACGGACCGGGAGGAAACGCTCGTCTCCGGTGTCCATGGCGGTGCGCACCTTGGCTCGCTGCTCGGCGACGGCCAGGCGCTCGGCCTGCTTCGACGCCTTGCGGTCCTCCGGCACCAGAGGGCGCTTACGGGCTGCCACCTGGTCCTTCCGCTTCGGGGTGGGGGCTCCCTTGCCGATCACGGGAGCATCAGAACCGGACTCCGGCTCGGCGGGCAGGGGCTCATCCTTCTTACGTCCAAACACCCCACAAGGATACTCGGTGCGGGTCCTTGGACCGGCATGCCGCTTCGGTAGGCTTTCAGCATGACTTCTCACGAGGAAAACAGCCTGCCCGCAGCCGGCGCCCACAGCGAGGCCCTGCGCGCCGCCATCGACGAATCGTTCGCCGCCACCGTGGCGACTTTGAAGGATCTCGTCGCCATCCCGGGGATTGCCTGGGCGAGCTTCGACGCCGCCCAGCTGGACCGCAGCGCCGAGGCCGTCGCAGCCCTCGCCCG
>Ga0153950_1000684_pt1 | contig 15053 bp, 8 predicted proteins | sample TSNJ034MetaG_FD_104737 | JGI IMG/M metagenome (GOLD analysis project Ga0153950, IMG submission 104737) | Attine ant fungus gardens microbial communities from New Jersey, USA - TSNJ034 MetaG | ecosystem: Host-associated > Fungi > Mycelium > Unclassified | place: USA: New Jersey, Wharton State...
GACCCTGGGTGATGTCGTCGCCACCGCCGGCGGACACGGCACCACCCGTGTGGAAGGTACGCATGGTCAGCTGCGTACCGGGCTCACCGATCGACTGGGCGGCGATGATGCCGACGGCCTCACCGATGTCCACGGTCTTGCCGGTGGCCAGCGAGCGGCCGTAGCAGAGAGCACAGGTGCCCACCGTGGACTCACAGGTCAGCACGGAGCGGACCTTGACCTCGGTGATACCCGCGGCGAACAGCTCGGCGATGACCACGTCACCGCAGTCGCTGCCGCCGGCGGCCAGCACATTGCCCTCGGCATCGACCACGTCGACGGCCAGGGTGCGGGCGTAGGCGCTGTTCTCGACGTTCTCGTCCAGACGCAGCTCACCGTTCTCGTCGACCAGGGCGATCGGGGTCACCAGACCACGCTCGGTGCCACAGTCGGCCTCGCGGACGATGACGTCCTGCGAGACGTCCACCAGACGACGGGTCAGGTAACCCGAGTTGGCGGTACGCAGAGCGGTGTCGGCCAGACCCTTACGGGCGCCGTGCGTCGCGATGAAGTACTCGAGAACGGACAGGCCCTCACGGTAGGAGGACTTGATCGGACGCGGGATGATCTCACCACGGGGGTTGGCCACGAGGCCACGGATACCCGCGATCTGACGGACCTGCATCCAGTTACCACGAGCACCGGAGGACACCATGCGGTTGATGGTGTTCATCGGAGACAGGGACTTGCGCATGACCGAGGCGACCTCGTCGGTGGCCTTGCCCCAGAGCTCGATGAGCTCCTGACGGCGCTCGTCCTCGTCGATCAGACCCTTGTCGTACTGGCTCTGGATCTTCGCGGCCTTGGCCTCGTAGCCCGCGAGGATCTCCGGCTTGGCGGCCGGAACCTCGATGTCGGACACGGCGACGGTCACACCGGAGCGCGTGGCCCAGTAGAAACCGGCATCCTTGAGGTTGTCCAGCGTGGCTGCCGTGACGACCTTGGGGTAGCGCTCGGCCAGATCGTTGACGATCCGGGAGAGCTCGCCCTTGTCTGCGACGGCCTCGACCCAGGGGTAGTCCTCGGGCAGGGTGTCATTGAAGATGACCTGGCCCAGGGAGGTCTCCACGAGAACACGCTGACCCGGCTCCCAGCCCTCGGGGGCTTCCCAGCCCTCGTACGGCACGAAGTTGTCCAGGCGGATCTTCACCTTGGAGTTCAGGTGAAGTTCCCGCGCGTCGAACGCCATGATGGCCTCGGACACGGAGGAGAAGATCCGGCCCTCACCTGCGGAGCCCACACGCTTGGTGGTCAGGTGGTAGAGGCCGATGATCATATCCTGCGACGGGAGGGTCACGGGACGTCCGTCGGACGGCTTCAGGATGTTGTTCGAGGAGAGCATCAGGATGCGCGCCTCGGCCTGGGCCTCAGGGCTCAGGGGCAGGTGCACAGCCATCTGGTCGCCGTCGAAGTCGGCGTTGAAGGCGGCACAGACGAGCGGGTGCAGCTGGATGGCCTTGCCTTCCACGAGCTGCGGCTCGAAGGCCTGGATACCCAGACGGTGCAGGGTGGGTGCACGGTTGAGCAGCACCGGGTGTTCGGTGATGATCTCTTCCAGCACGTCCCAGACCTGCGGGCGGTAACGCTCGACCATGCGCTTGGCGCTCTTGATGTTCTGCGCGTGATTGAGGTCCACCAGGCGCTTCATCACGAACGGCTTGAAAAGCTCCAGGGCCATCTGCTTGGGCAGACCACACTGGTGCAGCTTCAGCTGCGGGCCGACGACGATCACGGAACGGCCGGAGTAATCGACGCGCTTGCCAAGCAGGTTCTGACGGAAACGGCCCTGCTTGCCCTTGAGCATCTCGCTCAGGGACTTCAGCGGACGGTTGCCCGGGCCCGTGACAGGGCGGCCACGACGGCCGTTGTCGAAGAGGTTGTCAACAGCTTCCTGCAGCATGCGCTTTTCGTTGTTGACGATGATCTCCGGGGCACCGAGCTCCAGCAGACGCTTGAGGCGGTTGTTGCGGTTGATCACACGGCGGTACAGGTCGTTGAGGTCGGAGGTCGCGAAGCGGCCACCGTCCAGCTGGACCATGGGGCGCAGTTCCGGCGGGATCACCGGGACGGCGTCGAGGACCATGCCCAGGGGGCTGTTGTCCGTGGTGAGGAAGGCGTTGACCACCTTGAGGCGCTTGAGCGCACGGGTCTTCCGCTGGCCCTTGCCGTTCTGGATGATCTCCTTGAGCAGCTCGGACTCGGCCTCCAGGTCGAAGGTCTCAAGGCGCTTCTTGATCGCCTCGGCGCCCATGGAGCCCTCGAAGTACATGCCGTAACGGTCACGCAGCTCGCGGTACAGGCCCTCATCGCCTTCGAGGTCGGCGACCTTGAGGTTCTTGAAACGGTCCCAGACCTGCTCCAGGCGCTCGATGTCGGCGTCCGCGCGCTTGCGGACGTTCGCCATCTGACGGTCCGCGGAGTCACGGGCCTTCTTCTTGTCCGCTGCCTTGGCGCCTTCGCCCTCAAGGCGAGCAAGCTCGTCCTCCAGGTCGCGCGCGATCGTGGCGATGTCGGAGTCGCGGGTGTCGACCAGCTGCTTCTTCTCCACATCGTGCTCGATCTGGAGGTTCGGCAGTTCGGCGTGACGGTTCTCCTCGTCAACGCTGGTGATCATGTAGGCGGCGAAGTAGATGACCTTCTCAAGGTCCTTCGGCGCCAGGTCGAGCAGGTACCCGAGGCGGGACGGAACGCCCTTGAAGTACCAGATGTGGGTGACGGGAGCGGCGAGCTCGATGTGGCCCATGCGCTCACGGCGCACCTTGGCACGGGTGACCTCGACGCCACAGCGCTCACAGATGATGCCCTTGAAGCGCACGCGCTTGTACTTACCGCAGTAGCACTCCCAGTCACGGGAAGGGCCGAAGATCTTCTCGCAGAAAAGACCGTCCTTCTCCGGCTTCAGGGTGCGGTAGTTGATGGTTTCCGGCTTCTTGACTTCGCCATAGGACCACTCACGGATGTCATCCGCAGTGGCCAGGCCGATCTGCATGAGGCCGAAGGAAGATTCGCTGGACATGGAATCCTGTTCTCTCTTGTCTCTAAGTCTTGGCTGTCAGGAAGAGGTGGGGTGCGACGGCGGCGCGAGGCCGCCTGGCCCCCTGCGGCAGGAGTCCCAGACCGCGCGGAACGCGGGCCGGGTGCCGCAGGGGACGCACATCACTACACCTCTTCGACGGAACTGGGCTCTGCGCGGGACAGATCGATGCCCAGTTCTTCGGCAGCCGTGAAGACTGCATCGTCAGAGTCACGCATCTCGATCGTGGTGCCGTCGGTGGAGAGGACCTCCACGTTCAGGCAGAGCGACTGCATTTCCTTGATCAGAACCTTGAAGGATTCGGGGACACCCGGCTCCGGGATGTTCTCGCCCTTGACGATCGCCTCGTACACCTTCACGCGGCCGTGGATATCGTCAGACTTGATGGTGAGGAGCTCCTGGAGCGTGTACGCCGCGCCATAGGCCTCCAGGGCCCACACTTCCATTTCACCGAAGCGCTGGCCACCGAACTGGGCCTTACCGCCCAGCGGCTGCTGCGTGATCATGGAGTACGGACCGGTGGAGCGGGCGTGGATCTTGTCGTCCACCAGGTGGTGGAGCTTCAGGATGTACATGTAGCCCACGGAGATCGGGTCCGGGAACGGCTCGCCGGAACGGCCGTCGAACAGACGGGTCTTTCCGGAGGCGTCGATCAGACGGTCACCGTCACGGGTCACGTTGGTGGAGTTCAGCAGGCCTGCGATCTCCTCTTCACGCGCACCGTCGAACACCGGGGTGGCCAGGGTCTGGTTCGGCGCGGTCTCACGGGGCAGGTTCGGGAGGTTCTTGACCCACTCCGGCTCGCCCTCGATCTTCCAGCCGGTCTTCGCGACCCAGCCCAGGTGCGTTTCCAGCACCTGTCCGACGTTCATTCGGCCCGGGACACCCAGCGGGTTCAGGACCACGTCAACCGGGGTGCCGTCCGCCAGGAACGGCATGTCCTCGATCGGCAGGATCTTGGAGATGACGCCCTTGTTGCCGTGACGGCCTGCGAGCTTGTCACCGTCCGTGATCTTACGCTTGGCGGCCACGTAAACGCGGACCAGCTGGTTCACGCCCGGGGGCAGCTCGTCGTCGTTGTCGCGGTCGAAGACGCGGACACCGATCACGGTGCCGGACTCGCCGTGGGGAACCTTCAGGGAGGTGTCACGCACTTCGCGGGACTTCTCACCGAAGATGGCGCGCAGCAGGCGCTCCTCCGGGGTCAGCTCGGTCTCGCCCTTCGGGGTGACCTTTCCGACCAGGATGTCCCCGGCCTCGACCTCGGCACCGATGTGAATGATGCCACGCTCGTCCAGGCCCGCGAGGACCTCTTCGGAGACGTTCGGGATGTCACGGGTGATCTCCTCGGCACCGAGCTTGGTGTCGCGGGCATCGATCTCGTGCTCCTCGATGTGGATGGAGGACAGGACGTCCTCCGCCACCAGGCGCTGGGACAGGATGATGGCATCCTCGAAGTTGTGGCCTTCCCAGGACATGAACGCGACCAGGAGGTTGCGTCCCAGGGAGAGCTCACCCTGGTCCGTGGAAGGACCGTCGGCGATGATGCCGCCGACCTCAAGGCGCTGGCCTTCGTCCACCAGAACGCGGTGGTTGTAGCAGTTGCCCTGGTTGGAACGGGAGAACTTGCCGATCCGGTAGCTCGTCTCGGTGCCGTCGTCGTTCAGCATGACCACCAGGTCGGCAGAGACCTCGGAGACCACACCGGCCTTCTTGGCCACCACGACGTCGCCGGCGTCCACGGCTGCGGCGCGCTCCATGCCGGTGCCCACGAAGGGGGCCTCGGCACGGACCAGCGGCACGGCCTGACGCTGCATGTTGGCACCCATGAGGGCGCGGTTGGCGTCGTCGTGCTCCAGGAACGGGATCAGGGCGGTCGCCACGGACACCATCTGGCGCGGGGAGACGTCCATGTACTGCACGTCCTCGGCCGGGATGAGCACGGGCTCGCCCCCACCGCCACGCTCACGGACGAGGACGGTCTCCTCGGTGAAGCGGTTGTCCGCATCCAGCGGCGCGTTGGCCTGGGCGATGACCACCTCGGCCTCGTCATCCGCGGTCAGGTACTCGACGTCGTCGCTGACGACGCCGTTGGACACCTTGCGGTACGGGGTCTCGATGAAGCCGAACGCGTTGATGCGGCCGTAGGAAGCCAGCGAACCGATCAGACCGATGTTCGGGCCTTCAGGGGTTTCGATGGGGCACATGCGGCCGTAGTGCGACGGGTGCACGTCACGGACTTCCATGCCGGCGCGGTCACGGGACAGACCACCCGGGCCAAGAGCCGAGAGACGGCGCTTGTGGGTCAGACCCGAGAGCGGGTTGTTCTGGTCCATGAACTGGGACAGCTGGGAGGTTCCGAAGAACTCCTTGATGGCTGCCACCACCGGGCGGATGTTGATCAGCGACTGCGGCGTGATGGCCTCGACGTCCTGCGTGGTCATGCGTTCGCGGACCACGCGCTCCATACGGGACAGACCCGTGCGGACCTGGTTCTCGATCAGCTCGCCCACGGCGCGGATGCGGCGGTTGCCGAAGTGGTCGATGTCATCGACCTCGACGCGCAGATCCACTTCCTGGCCGTCGCGGACACCCTTGATGGTGCTCTCGCCGGCGTGCAGGGCCACCAGGAACTTGATCATGGCCACGATGTCCTCGACGTGGAGGATGGAGGCCTCACGGTCGGACAGCGGGCGGTCCACGCCGAGCTTGCGGTTGATCTTGTAACGGCCGACCTTGGCCAGATCGTAGCGCTTGGCGTTGAAGTAGAGGTTGTCCAGAAGGTTCTGGGCGGCCTCGACGGTGGGCGGCTCGCCCGGACGCAGCTTGCGGTAGATGTCCAGGAGGGCTTCCTCCTGGGTCTGCGTGGCGTCCTTCTCCAGGGTGGCACGCATGGAGTCGTACTGGCCGAACTCCTCCAGGATCTGGCCTTCGGTCCAGCCGAGGGCCTTCAGCAGCACCGTGACGGACTGCTTGCGCTTACGGTCCAGACGGACGCCGACCTGATCGCGCTTGTCGATCTCCAGCTCGAACCAGGCACCCCGGGACGGGATGATGCGGGCCGAGTAGATGTCCTTGTCACTGGTCTTGTCCGGGGACTTCTCGAAGTAGGCGCCGGGGGAACGGACCAGCTGGGAGACGACGACACGCTCGGTGCCGTTGACCACGAAGGTGCCCTTCTCCGTCATCAGCGGGAAGTCACCCATGAACACGGTCTGCTGCTTGATCTCGCCCGTGTTGTTGTTGATGAATTCGGCCTTGACGTACAGCGGAGCCGAGTAGGTCGCGTCGCGATCCTTGCACTCGGCCATGGTGTACTTGGGCTCGTAGAACTCCGGATCGGAGAAGCTCAGGGACATGGTGCCCTGGAAATCCTCGATCGGGGAGATCTCTTCGAAGATGTCGGCCAGGCCGGACGTCGTGGCGACGGAGTCGTCACCGGCTTCGACAGCGGCGGCGACCTTGGCCTGCCAGCGCTCGTTCCCTACCAGCCAGTCAAAGCTGTCCGTCTGGAGTGCGAGCAGATTCGGGACGTCAAGCGGCTCGTGAATCTTCGCGAATGAGATGCGACGAGTCGCACCATCAGTGGTAGCGGTTTCATTGTTTGGGGTGCTCGAGGCGACCAAGAGGGTTCCTTCCACAGACCTTCGGGCTGAACAGCCCTCCCCCATTGAGTGTCCGAAGCGCTCGACACGCTTGGCACCACCTGACCGGGACCGCTATATGACCCGGGACCGTAGAGCGGCAAAAGCATTCTTTGCTTAAATGCCGCAGGCACGACCAGCCCACCGCTATATGAAGGCCGAAGGTACAGAGGGAAGACGCAAATATCTACGATACAACAGAGAAACGAATATGTCTACCGCAGTCAGTGGGCCCGCGTCAAGCCGAGCCGGGACCCGGCGAGCCGCGGTCAGTCCTCCGGGACCGTGATGTCGGCGACGGTTGCCCCGTAGGCGCGGATCAGCTCATCGGCGTCGACGAAGGCGCTGAAGCCGTGCGTTCCCGCACCCATGGCCACCCTCTGACCGGTGATCGTCTGGTCCGCGAAGACCGGCCAATCGGTGGAACTCCCGATCGGCGTGATGGTGCCACGCTCGTAGCCCGTGGCTTCAAGCGCCAGCCCGGCGTCCGGAAGGCGGAGCTTGTTGACCCCCACCACCGCCCGCAGCTTGGGCCAGGAGATAGACCTGCCTCCTGGGACCAGCGCGAACAGATAGCTTCCGTCCGAGCGCTTGACCACCAGCGTCTTGACGATGCCCGACGGCGGAACACCGAGCAGCGCCGCCGCCTCCGGCAAGGAATTCGCTGCCGGGCGCTCCCTGATCTCGATCTCCAGGCCCCGCGCCTTCGCGGCATCGCGGACCCGTGAGTGCGGTTCTGCCATGAGACCCTCCTCCATCGCCTTCCGCCCTCCATCCTGTCAGACCGAACCTGTCAGACCGATCCTGTCGGGCCGGTCAGCCCAGGGACCCCACACGATAGCCTTGGGGAAGTACGACACCACGGAAAGCGAAGGCCCATGTCCAGCACTGAAAACAACAATGACGTTGTCATCCTCTCCGCTGCCCGCACACCGCAGGGCCGGCTGAACGGACAGCTCGCCGCCAAGACCGCGGTCCAGCTCGGCAGCCATGCCATCAAAGCCGCAGTGGAGCGCGCCGGGATCGATCCTGAGGACGTCCAGGCCGTCATCATGGGGCAGGTCCTCCAGGCGGGGGCGGGCCAGAATCCTGCCCGCCAGAGTTCGGTGGGGGCCGGCCTCGGCTGGGACGTCCCCACCGTGACCCTCAACAAGGTCTGCCTCTCCGGCCTGACCGCCGTGATCGATGCGGCGCGCCTCATCCGCTCCGGCGAGGCCGACGTCGTGGTCGCCGGCGGCCAGGAGTCCATGACCCGCGCCCCGCACCTGCTCCCCGGTTCGCGCCAGGGCTGGAACTACGGCTCGGTGCAGGCCCTTGACCATGCGGCCCACGACGGCCTGACGGATGCCTTCGACGGCCAGTCCATGGGCCTGTCCACGGAGAGCCTGAACCTCACGCTGGGGATCGACCGGCGCTCCCAGGACGAGGTGGCCGCGGCCTCCCACCAGCGTGCCGCGGAAGCCATAGAGGCCGGGATCCTGGCCGAGGAGATCGCCCCGCTGAGCATCGCCCAGCGCAAGGGTGATCCCCTGATCGTGGACACCGACGAAGGTGTCCGTCCCGGCACCACTCCGGAGACCCTGGGCGGCCTCAAGGCGGCCTTCGCCACCGACGGCACCATCACCGCCGGCAACTCCTCCCCGCTCTCCGACGGCGCCTCGGCCCTGGTCCTCGCCTCACGCAAGTACGCCGAGGAACGCGGACTGGACTACCTGGCGGTGGTCGGCAGCCCCGGCCAGGTGGCCGGCCCCGACAACTCCCTGCACTCCCAGCCGTCCCATGCGATCCAGGCAGCCCTGCGCCGGGCGGGCTGGGAGACCGAGGACCTGGACTTCATCGAGATCAACGAGGCCTTCGGCTCCGTCGCCGTCCAGTCCCTCAAGGATCTGGCCTACCCGCTGGAGCAGTGCAACATCCACGGCGGCGCCATCGCGCTGGGGCATCCGATCGGTGCCTCCGGGGCCCGGCTCGCACTGCATGCCGCCTTCGAACTCAAGCGCCGTGGCCACGGCAAGGCCGCCGTGGCGCTCTGCGGTGGCGGCGGACAGGGTGAGGCTCTCCTGCTCTACCGCGACTGATCCATCCGGCGCGCCATCCGCGCCCGAAGGCTCAGAGGTCCTGGGGCCGGAGAAGGTCGGTGATGCCGCGTGCCGCAAGGTACGCGGCATCACCGCTTTCCGTTCCAGGAAGGCGTGAAGAGAGCACGACGGCGGGCCTCCGACCTGTTTTCGCCAGCCGCATCCAGGCATCGAAGAAGCCACCTCCCGGTGCACAGGTGGCGCGTCCTGCGGCGCCCACCGCCGGACCGGCGAGAGCGGGCACGTGCGGCGCCGCGCCGTCGTCAGGGTTCTCCGGCCCCACCTCCAGCAGCAGCGCCGTGGTCCGGGTGGCCGGCCGCTTCCAGACGCTTCCGGCCAGCTCACCGAACGCCCGGCCCAGCGCCTTGTGCGAGCGGTCGTTCCGGATCAGGCCCAGGCTGTATTCGAGTTCCGGGAAGTCCCCCAGAGCCCGGGAGACGTCATGCGAGCACCACCAGGTGACGCCCCAGACGTCCTCGCAGTCCAGTGCATGGGCCACGGACCTCCTGGCGAAGTCCGCCGCGTCAGTTTCCGGCACATGAGGTTCCGGCGCGCCGATCTCCTGCAGCCAGAGGGGCCGGTGCGGGTCCACGGCCCACCCCCTGCCCAGCTCGATGAGGTATTCGGCCAGCCGGGCGCTCTCCTCGCTCAGTCCGCCGTACCTCTGCGCCGTGCCGTTGAAGACCCAGGAGTGGATGGTGGTCATGGCCCCTTGCCGTGCGGTGGCCGCGGGGGTGAAGGGGTGCCTGGGATCGAAGAAAGCCGCGTCATACTCGGAATGGCAGTGAGCCAGCCCCGGCGCGCCCTCCTCGCAGGCTTCGAGCATCAGGCCCAGCCAGCGGTGCGCCGCCGTGGTGCCGAGCGCTTGGTAGCCCGGGTGTGCCACATTGGCGAACTGGCTGAATTCGTTGCCCACGCTCATCCCGAGGACGCCCGGTCTCCCGGCCAGCGCGGAAGCGAGCGTGCGGAGGTAGGAACGCTGGCCCTCGATCACGCGGGGATCAGCGAAAAGGTCGGTCCCGTGCCAGCTCTGAGTCCACGCGGGGAGGAAGTCGAAGCTGGACAGATGCCCCTGCAAGGCGTCCACGCTGCACTCCAGGCCCCGTTCCGCCGCAGCGTCCACCATGCTGAGCAGCTGCTCCACGGCGCGCGGCCGTACCAGGGTGCGGTTGGGCTGGAAGTAGGGCCAGAGGGCGAAGAGCCGCACATGATCCAGTCCTAGATCCGCCAGGCCGTCGAAGTCCCGGCGGACCGTGTCCAGATCGAAGTCCAGCCAGTGGTGGAACCACCCTGCACTGGGCGTGTAGTTGGCTCCGAAGCGAGGGGCGCGTGACGTCATGGATCTGTTCTAGCCGCAGACCCGGCGCAATGCACCTGAAGCCCGGCAGATGAACGCGCCCGAACGCCGCTCCGGAGGGCCGTGGCGGACGGCCCTCCGGAGGAAAGAGCTCAGGCGGTGACGGTCAGCGGCTGGCCGTTCACCACGAGCTTCCAGTCGTTCCGGGCGAAGGCCCCCGGATCCAGGACACCGTGCTCCACGACGTAGTCGATCATGAGCTGGCGGATCTCCTGCTGGCTGTTGGTCAGCACGGGGGCCTGGGTGACGCCCGGGAAACTGCCGCCACCGCTCTGCCGGTAGTTGTTGATGGCCAGCGCGAACTCCATACCGTCCGGCACGGGTGCACCCCCGTAGCTCAGGCCCTGAATGCGCTGGCCCGTGGGGCGGGCGACGTCGATGCTGTACTCCAAGGGCGCATCGAGGCCGAAGACGATGTCGTAGTTGTAGTCCGGGGTCCCCGCGGGGGCCAGCGCCGTGGGGGCGTTGGTCAGGTCCGCCGCGGCCACCGTGGTTCCGGTGACCGTCTTGTAGTAGCCGGCCGACCACTCCAGGTAGGCCTTCAGCTGGGCGCCGGTGAACTTGATGCTGAGCAGCGTGTTGTCGAAGATGTAGAGACCTGCGATATCACGGATGGTCAGTGGGCCAGCCGCCACGTCCACCGAGCGCGAGAAGGGCGCCGCGATCGACAGGACCGGGAGGTTCGCATTCGGCCCGCCGGCCAGCTCCGTCTTGATCCGGCCTGCCTGCACGAAGTTGATGGCGTCGATGGCCGCGCTGTCCTCCCAGCATGCGGTCGCTGTGGACAGGGGAGCCGTGGACGAGCCCATGGCGGTGTTGACGTACTTCACGGCCTCACGGTGGGCCGCGCTGACGGCCTTGACCACGGCGGGGTCCTCGGGTGCGGTCCTGGCGTTCAGAAGGTGCGAATGGGCGGCCTCCACCCGCCAACGGCCCCGTTCCTTGACGAGGTCCAGGTCCATCACGGAGACGCGCATGCCCCAGCGCAGCGGTTCGGTGAGCAGCACTTGCCGTCCTGTCGCCTTGTTGGTGACGAAGCGCTCCGGGATCTCCTGGTGCGCATGCCCCACCAGGATGGCGTCGATCCCGGGGACTTCCTCGGCCAGCTGGCTGGAGGCGTTCTCCGGGAACGGCAGAGCGTCCCCGTAGGAGGAACCGGGGGTCGCCCCGGAGTGGCAGGAGACGATCACCACGTCCGCACCGGCGGCGCGGACCTCGGGGATGACCTTCCGGGCCTCCTCGACGATGCCGTTGAAACTGAGCTTGCCTTCGACGTTGTGCTTGTCCCACAGCGCGCATCCCGGAGTCACGAAGCCCACGATGCCCACCGTCACCCAGCCGGTGGAGGTCCGGACCCGCTTGAGGACGTAGGGGCTGAAGGCGCGCGCCCGCCGTCCTGCCACGTGGACGTTGGCGCCCAGAACGGGGAAGCTGAGCTGGCGTTCCCAGGTGCGCAGCAGCTCGATGCCGTAGTTGAACTCGTGGTTGCCGAGCGCGACGGCGTCGTAGCCCACGGCGTTCATGGCCAGGGCCATGGGGTGCTTCACGGTGCGGGAAGCCGGGCGGATCTTGGCGAAGTAGTAGGCCAGAGGAGTGCCCTGGATGGTGTCTCCCGCGTCGATGGTCAGCGTGCTGGACGCGCCGCGCTCGGCCCGGACGGCCTTGATGAGGGAGGACGCCTGCGCGATCCCGATCTGGTTGCCGTCCTTGTCCGCGTAGGCGGAGTCCTTGAAGTAGTCCCAGTTGAAGACGTTGTTGTGCAGATCCGTGGTGCCGAGCACCGTCAGGCGGAATCGCTTGCCGCCCCGGCCGGGGCTGGCCTCTGCCGGTGCGGCGGCGAGAAGGGCTCCGGCGCTGGAGCCCGCGACGACGGCGGCGCTCAGCATGGCACGGCGGCTGACAGTGCTGGTTTCACTCATGGATTGACCTCTGCAGGGTGATGGGTTGACGCCCGCTGGACGTACACGGACGCGAGCGGCGGGCCGGTGGGCCCAAAGCGCCAGTCTAGGCCGCCGTCACAGCCCTGGGAAGGAGTTGTGAAACGATTCCTGAATTGTTCACCCGGGGTTCCCACAGCGCGTTCCCGGCCCTTCCGGGAGCCCCGGGCCGTGCCCCCGCCTGGCTTAAACGCGGAAGGTCCCGCCCACCGAAGTGGACGGGACCTTCCGAAGCAGACAGTCTCCAGCTCCTCAGGGGAGCGGGGAACCGACCAGCAGCAAGTGCTACTTGACGGAAACCGAAGCGCCGGCAGCCTCAAGCTGCTCCTTGGCCTTCTCGGCGGTCTCCTTGTTGACGCCCTCGAGGACAGCCTTGGGAGCACCGTCGACCAGGTCCTTGGCCTCCTTCAGGCCGAGGGAGGTCAGGGCGCGCACCTCCTTGATGACACCGATCTTCTTCTCGCCAGCGGCTTCGAGGATGACGTCGAACTCGGTCTTCTCCTCGGCCTCTTCAGCAGCGCCGCCACCGGCGGGGCCTGCAACGGCAACAGCTGCGGCGGTGACCTCGAAGGTCTCCTCGAACAGCTTGACGAACTCGGAGAGCTCGATGATGGTCAGTTCCTTGAAAGCTTCAATGAGCTCTTCGTTGCTGAGCTTCGCCATGATTGGCGTCCTTCCTGTAGTTGGTGCCTGCGCACCACAGTGTGTGGGTGGGGAGAAGAGGATCAGGCCTCTTCGGAAGCGGCCTCGGCCGGAGCCTCGGCAGGTGCTTCCTCAGCGGCGGGCGCCGGAGCGCCGTTCTCTTCTTCGAGCTTGATGCGCAGGGCATCAATGATGCGGACAGCTGCGGCAGCGGGGGCCTTGAGGACACCGGCAACCTTGGCGAGCTGCAGCTCACGGGACTCAAGAGCAGCCAGAGCTGCGACTTCGCTGGCGTTCAGTGCCTTGCCCTCGAAGTAACCGGTCTTGATGACCAGCTGCTTGTTGGCCTTGGCAAAGTCCGTCAGGCTCTTCGCGGCAGCAACAGCGTCGCCCTTGATGAAGGCAATTGCGGTGGGGCCCGCAAGCTGGCCGTCGAACGCGTCGACACCGGCTTCCTTGGCAGCAATTGCGGTCAGGGAGTTCTTGACGACCGAGTACTTGGTGTCCTGGCCGAGAGAACGACGCAGCTCCTTGAGCTGTGCAACAGAGAGCCCGCGGTATTCGGTCAGGACAGCAGCGGTCGATTCCTGGAAATCGGTGGTGATCTCAGAAACTGCGGCCACCTTGTTCGGCGTTGTCATAACCCTCCTTCCGGGGAATAAGGCCGGTCATGAAGGGCTTTCCACTCAAGCTTCCGCTCTCAGGGAGTGCACAGGGGCACCAACAAAAAACGCCCCGCGCAGGCGCACGGGGCGAAACAAGGAAATCCTTGAAGCTCGGTTCACCTGCGCCGGTCGCCCTTATGTTGAAGGGTCCTTCGATGGGGTTCCAGATCGCTGTGGACTGCACGGCCAAAAGGCGCTCAGAGCACAGAGGGAATCCAACAACCGACGGTCTTTGGTGGTTCAAGCTTACGGGAGACTGCACCGGACGGGCAAATCGAGCGCCATTCGCTCAGCTCAGATGAGGTTGCCGCAGGTCGGGAAGCTGCTTCTGCCACAGCCCCGTGACGCCCGCCGTCCGGAACCCCAGCTGCTGGTTCACGGTCAGCAGGTACCGGTTCTCCAGGGCGTTCCAGGTGTAGATGACCCGGACGTCCGGAAAAAGATCCTGCAATTGCTGCATATTGGAGATCTTCAGCAGCAGGCCCAGCTTGTTGCCTCGGTGCGCCAGGCGCACATGCGTCTCGTCCTGGAACACCACGTCCTGACGCTGCGGCAGCACACTGATGGTGGTCACACCCACCAGGGTGCCACTGTCCAGGTGTTCGACGGCGGTGACCACCGTCCGCCGGCCCTGAGCCATGGCGATCTCCTCCGCACGGCGCAGCGCCTCGGCGTCGTAGTCCTCCCATACGGCGGCCGGCACTCCGGAGTCCGCGGCAGCGGCGAGCGTGAGGTCCTCTGCCGAGGAATCCAGGGCGGCCATGTCCGCAAGCCAGCGCTCGGGGCAACGGTCCCGCCAGCGGTGCAAGCGGTAGCGCCCGGCGTTCGCCGCCTCCGCCTCCGCCGTGAGCTGTCCCTCCAGAACGGTGTCCAGCGGCAGGGCGCAGGAACTGAACTGTTCAATGCGTTCCAGGCTGTAACCGCTGCGCTGGGCGAAGTCCACCGAGCGGCTGGAAAGGGGGACGAAGCCGGGACCGCTGTCCGGCAGAAGACTGTCCGCCGTGTCCCCCAGGCTGGCCGCAGGGTGATTGGTGTCCACCAGCAGATGCCGACGACCTTCCGAACGGGCGAACTGTTCAGCGGCCCGGATCAGTTCCCGGCCCACCCCCTGGCCCTGCGCCTCCGGCAGGATGTCCAGGGTGAACTCGGCAATGCCGATGTCGCCCAGCAGAGGCAGTGAGATGTCCGCGACGCCCACCATGACGCCGTCCAGCGTGGCGGTCAGCAGGACCTGCCGCTCATAGGGGTCACGCAGTTCGTAGAGTTTCTCCAGCGGGGTGTAGGCGAGGTCATCGGTCCCCCAGGTGGCCAGCCGGACACGCCGCGAGACGTCCACGGCGGCGAGGAAATCCGCCGCGTCCGCACCATCCAGTGCGTCGGGGATCCACAGCTGCTCGATCCGGATGCTCATGTCCCCGTCCTCTCCGGTGCCCGGCCGCCCAGATGTGCCTGCCATTGGCCGTCATGACCGGCGGGCCGGAATCCCATGGCCGTGTTGATGGCCAGCATGTGCTGATTCTCGTCCGCGTTGTACGTGTAGATTCTGCGCACGGCCGGAAAGGCTTCGAGGAGCCGTTCGAAATTGGCGGCCTTCATCCACTGCCCCAGGGCGTGTCCACGATGCGCCGGCAGCACCAGTGTGTTGTCCTGCTCGCCC
>Ga0153950_1000685_pt1 | contig 15042 bp, 14 predicted proteins | sample TSNJ034MetaG_FD_104737 | JGI IMG/M metagenome (GOLD analysis project Ga0153950, IMG submission 104737) | Attine ant fungus gardens microbial communities from New Jersey, USA - TSNJ034 MetaG | ecosystem: Host-associated > Fungi > Mycelium > Unclassified | place: USA: New Jersey, Wharton State...
TATGAGGAAAATGCTTTTATGCTTTCTCATCTTCACACCTTGCTCAGACGTTACTGAACACAGGCTCTTACTTATCTATCTATTGGTAAATACTCTCATTCATCCAACAACAGGTGCCGTACATGACCCAAGGGCAACTTAAGAACGGCTATTGGTGCGCAGTTGGCCTCGGCAGCTACATTTAACTTCCAATAATCCAAAAATTAAAAGAGCATTTTTGCACAGTTTCTCCAAAAAATGTGAGCAAATAATATCTTCAGTCAATTAAGTATCCTATCTGATAAATCAGTCCTCCAGGCATGTCAATTGCGGGAAGCCATTTACACTTCCCGCAATTGACATTTAATTTCTCCATTTCTTGGTCGATAAGTGTAATGAAGGTTGTATTGCCTGCCTTCCAAATCACAAACGAAGAATCAAAGTGTGGCTATAATTAACTTGCTCCGGCTTTTCTCATGCCGCCGTTAAAAGCCAAAAAGGGCTACTGTTTGGAAAGGAGTGGATCGTCATGCAAACCAATACTGTACGGTATGATTATAAAGCGGCAAATGACATATCCGCACATCCCGGTACATATTCCGCTAATGAATCGGATAACTTACAAGAGCTTTCTGCTTCCGACAATATCAAACAGATTGCCGTACAAGGTGCGCCCAACGAATCGGAGCAACGTGACAGGGTAATACTGTCACGCGACAGCAGAACGCAAAATGCGAATGGAGTGAATATTTCAAGCTCAAAGCCCCAGGATGGTTCCTCGAAATTAACGAAACGCCTTGTGGCGGCACTGGGGCAATTCGAGGTGAGGCAGGTCATATCCTCCGCAAATGAGAATTTGATGAGCCTGCGTATGATAGCGGCTGCAGGTAACGGCGAGGACGCGAAACTCGCCCGGTCATATATCAAGAAGCTTGAAAAACTAATAAATCGCGCGAGCAGGAAGCTTGAAGATTTGAACAAAGAAGACATACTGAAATTTCAGCAGGCTCGGGCCAAGCAGCAGAAACAGAAACAACGTGTCGAGGAGATAAAGGCCGAACTCCGTAAAAAACAGCATGCGCGCATGACAAGGGAAAATGGATATCTGCTCGAAGATTTGCAGGAAAATATACTTGGTACGAAAGGCATAACCAATAATCCCATGTCGGCGTGGGGCATCACCTCCGAAGCCGCAATCGCAGCACAGGCAGAGACTATCGTGGCAGCCGAAATGGCGGCCGGTGATGCCGGCTCGTTGGACGTCGGCGTTTCTCTTGATATATCTATAAGTACAACAGCGTCTGCGGATACGGGATCAGCCGATGTTTCATTGGAGGGCGGCGGTGACGTTGTGGTATGATTTCCCGCTGCCAATCCTAGTGAATGTAGAAATGAACAGCGGGCTATATCTATGTTGAAGGAAGCCCTGCGCTAAGTAATGAAATTGAGTTGTTTCAGGGACATAACGCGAAAGAACTTGAAAACATTTATGTTGTGGCATGCTATGTAAAGCTGCTTAAAAAAGTTGGTCAATTATTAAAACCTTACTATTGAGCAATTTCATTTTTATTATTCGCAGTCTCTGGCAATACCTTTTTGGCGATTGGAGCTCAAAGAAAAAAAGAACGCAAGGGGTACATTCATGCTGATATTGTTAGTGGAGGACGACGAGATGATTTCATCCGGGCTGAAATATGCCCTGAACCAGGAAGGCTATGATGTTATTTGCTGCAACTGCGTCGCCTCCGCGGCCAAGGTCATTGACCGCGAGGCGTTGTCTCTTGGCATCCTGGATTTGGGGCTGCCCGACGGCAGCGGCTTTTCCCTGTGTGAAACACTGCGCGTCAAAAATGTACCCGTCATCTTTCTGACGGCGGTGGATGACGAAGCCAACACCGTCCGCGGACTCGAAATGGGCGCCGACGATTACATTGCAAAGCCCTTTCGGCTGCGCGAACTGCTGGCACGGGTAAAGGCCGTCCTGCGGCGTGGGCAGGGGGAGCTTTCTCCGGTAATCGAAATTGCCCCGGATATCCGGATCAATACCCGGCAGGCCAAGGTGTACCGGGATGGCAAAGAGCTTGGCCTTACCGCGCTGGAGTACCGCCTGCTGTTGGCGTTTGCTGAAAACCGCGGGCAGTTACTTGGCCGGAGCCGGTTGCTGGAAGGCATCTGGGACGTAGCCGGCAGCTTTGTGGAGGATAACACGCTGACCGTGTATGTACGCCGCCTGCGCGAAAAGCTGGAGGACGACAGCAACCATCCACAGATTATCAAAACGGTTCGAGGAATGGGGTATCGTCTTGATTAATCTGCTGCGCAACCGCGAGGTGCGAGTCTATTTTTCCGCGCTGGCCGGTTTCGGACTTGCCGGCGCGGTTCTTTGTTTTTTGTCCGGCGGCCTGCTTCCTGGTTTCTTCGCCGCGGCGGCTGCGGCCGTGATATTGACCAGTTCTATATTGTTTACCAGAAGCCGCTACCGTGACATCGCGCGGCTTTCCGACTGCCTTTCCAGGATCGCGGCGGGGGATTACAGCATGGATCTGCGGGAATATGGAGAAGGAGAGCTTAGCATCCTGTATGACGAGCTTCATAAGGTGACCCGAACCCTATCCCATCAGGCGGAGCGCCTTGAGCGGGACAAGCAGTGGCTTGCCGACACCTTGGCCGATATCTCCCACCAGCTCAAGACACCGCTTACATCCGTCACCATGATGACCGACCTGCTGGACGACCCGAAGCTTCCGCCGGAAAAGCGGGAGGAGTTCCTGAACGGAATCCGCGCTGGGACTGAGCGCATCCGGTGGCTGGTACTCTCGTTGCTCAAGCTCTCCCGGCTGGATGCCGACGCGGTAGTCTTCCGGCAGGAGCCGGTGGACGTCGGAAACCTAGTGGAGCTGGCGATTGAGTCGCTGCGCATTCCCATGGAGCTGAAGGAACAGCAATTTGTGCCGGAGCTTGAGGCTGCCGCGATTACGGGCGACTTGACCTGGCTGGCCGAGGCCGTAGGCAACCTGCTGAAAAACAGTATGGAGCATACTCCAACCGGCGGGCGGATCGGAATCTGCTGCAAGGACAACCCGCTCTATACCATGCTGGAGGTATGGGACGACGGCCCCGGTATCCCAAAGGAAGATATTAACCGTGTATTTGAGCGTTTTTTCCGAGGCAAAAATGCCGCTCCCGACAGTGTGGGAATCGGCCTTGCACTCAGCAAGAGCATTATAAATCACCATGGAGGGATGATCGAGGCCTGCGCCGAACCGACTGAAGCCGTCCGGTTTCGCCTGAAGCTTTATAAGACGGCAGTTTAGCTTTTTGTTTGCCCTTATTTTCATTATTGCGATCATTAGAGCGATATTAGGTTTTCTTTTGCATACTTTTCTTTTGGAAAAAAGAAAAGTATGTGACAAAACTGTCATTTTTCCGGTCACCGGACTGTAAGCTTCCCGCCGTATACTGAAGGCATAAGGAGATGATTTGAATGCCAATTCTACAGGTGCAGAAGCTTTCCAGGGTATATGGCGCGGGTGACACTGCCGTCACGGCGCTGGGCGACGTCAACTTTTCGGTGGAAACGGGGCAATTTGTGGCTATCGTAGGCTCCTCCGGTTCGGGAAAATCCACTCTGCTCCATCTGGTGGGCGGCGTAGATCGCCCCACCTCCGGGAAGGTACTCATCGAGGGCAGCGACATTTATGCCATGGACGAAGACGCCCTGGCAGTGTTCCGGCGGCGCAATATCGGGCTTGTCTACCAGTTTTATAACCTGATCCCGGTGCTGAATGTAGAGGAAAACATCACGCTGCCACTGCTGCTGGACGGCCGGACACCCGACAAAGGCCAGGTAGCCGACATCGTCCGCACCCTGGGGCTGGAAGACCGGCTGCGCCACCTGCCCAACCAGCTTTCCGGCGGCCAGCAGCAGAGGGTCTCCATCGGCAGGGCGCTGATCGGGCGTCCCGCCATCCTGCTGGCGGACGAGCCTACCGGCAATCTGGACAGCAGAAACTCAGCGGAGATCCTGGAGCTGCTGATTCTTTCCAATAAAAAGTACAACCAGACGGTGCTGCTGATTACTCATGACGAGGGCATTGCCCTGCGGGCCGACCGCATCATTGCCGTCGAGGATGGGCGCATCGTGAAGGACGAGGTGATCCGCCGGTGAATATTCTGCTGAAGCTTTCGGCGCGGCACCTGCGTCTTAACTACAAACGCACCGCGATCACCATCATCGGCATCGCCCTCTCCATTGCCATGGTAACGGCCATTTCCGGCTTTATCGTCAGCTTCCGGGACATGCTGTACCATGACGCGGTAAACCGTGAGGGCCTCTGGCATGTGCGCTATTCCGGCCTGGATATGGACACCGCAGCCAAAGCAGCCGGTGAACCGGTGTTTTCAGGATACACTCTAACGGAAGATGAGAGCGGCGTCACCCTGGATCTGTTGTTCTCCCGGCTGGATCGCCACATATTCGACCGTTCGGAGGAAGTGTGTTGGAGCTACGGAATCGAAAAGGAACAGGTGCGGTATCACAACAACCTTCTGATTGCAAAGGGGATAATACCCGGCGGGTACTATGAAACCCTGTACACATTTGCGGCTATCCTGCTGACGCTGGTGGCAATTGCCTCCGTATTGGTCATTTCCAATGCCTTTTCCATTTCCGCGGCCGAGCGCAGCCGCCAGTTCGGGCTTCTGAAAAGCGTGGGCGCCACAGGCAAGCAGGTGCGGAACACCGTACTGTGTGAAGGCGTCATCCTGGGTATATGCGCCATACCTCTGGGAATCCTGGCAGGTCTTTTGGCAGAGTGGGCAGCCCTGGCCGTAGCAAATCACATCCTCGGCTCCATGGAGGCAGTGAATTTTTTAGCCGAGTTCCGCGTGGTAGTGTCTCCCTGGGTGCTACTTCTGGCTGTGGCGGCCGCGTTTGCCACAATATTTATGGCCGCCTGGCTCCCGGCAGGCCGGGCATCCCGCCTGAGCGCCATCGACGCCATCCGGCAGACGGCAGATATTCGGGTGCGCCCGCGGGACGTGCGCATCTCCCCTTTGACAGGCAGACTGTTCGGCTTCGAGGGCGTGCTGGCCGCCAAAACCATGAAGCGCAACCGGGGCCGCTACCGCACCACGGTGATTTCACTGGTGGTGAGCATCGTGTTGTTTATCGGCGTATCCAGCTTCGGTCAGATGCTTTTCAAAGCTTCCTCCATGGTCTACGAGGATTATGGCAGCAATGTGCTGGTGCGTATCCACGGGGAGGATAAGGCCCGTCAGGACAGACTGGCTGCGGAAATCGCTTCCTGGGAGAAGGTGCAAACCTACCCATTCAGGGAACTGCGGGGCGACATCGCAATACAGGAGGGATGGATGACGGAGAGCGGCCTTGAGATGCTGGGCACCGGGGAGAAAACCGCTTATTTGTACAGCCTTTCAGACAAATCCTTTTCAGCGTTGTGCCGCTCCCTCCGGCTTGAGCCGGCTGATTTCACCGATTCCGGGCGGCCGGGCGCGATTCTGGTAAACACAAGCGGTACCTATATCCGGCAGGGACGGAGGCACAATTTCACCCCTTACCGTTCCTTAAAGGAACAAACCCTCGGCATTTCGATAGACAGTAATTCGTACGGCCTTACCATATTGGGAGAGACCGATACCATCCCAACTGAAATAGCCTTGTTTTATGCGGCAAACGGGATTAACCTGATCGTGCCGGAGGAGACACGCGCCGCATTACAGCCGGAAAACATGCCGGATTATCTCAATATTACGGCAATGGCTCTGGACGCCGACACTTTTGCGGAGCAGGCAAGAGCCCTGCTTTCCGGTGAACTGATGGATACCGAGCATTTCGTCACCAATTACGAAGCTCTGGCGGAAAACAACCGCAATATCTGGCTTTTGATTATGTTCTTTGTCTATGGCTTTATCGCTATGCTTTCCCTTATCAGCGTCACCAATGTCGTCACCACCATCTCCACGGGGATCGCGCTGCGCAGGCGGGAGCTTGCCATGCTGCGCTCCATCGGGATGACCCAGAAGGATATCGGCAGATCCCTGCGTTACGAGAGCTTGATCTACGGCGCGAAATCCCTCCTTCTGGGAATCCCATTGGGGCTTGGGGTAAGTCATGCCATGTATTGGGCGCTGGACGGTTCAATGAGTTTCGAGTATATCTGGCCGGTAGAGAGCATTCTCATCAGTATTGCCGCCGTATTGCTTCTGACTTTTACCACCATGGGTTTTTCAAGCATCAGGCAGCGCAGGGAAAATATCGTCGGCGTGTTGTCAAGTGAGATTACTTGATACTCACCAAACTAGGCAAGGGGCTGCCGAATCATTTCCGGCAGCCTCTTATTTTTGTTTGCTTTAGCTCACAAGCTCCGGTGAGATGTCCACATCATACAGCGCCTTGATTTGCTCGGTGATGTCCCTCCGGCTCATGCCACAGGCGTATAGGTGATGTTTGCGGTCAACTCGTCGAGATATGTGTTCAGTCTATCGCTGTCGCCGGAATAGTTGTAGACTTTTATCACTGTAAGCTGATGGCGCAGGTCATGACACTGCGCCATCACCGCCCCGGCCTTCTCGGCTATCCTTTCGTACTGCACCCGCTGCAAGGAGAGAATCTGTTCCGTCATGCGGCGTTTTCGACAGCTTGTCCCAGGGTTTTAAGCTGGACATAACAGCAGGCCATCAGTGCCGCCGAACGCTAAAATACCGGCGAGAAAAAACATGACGCCGGTTTCCGTACCGATCTCCGCCGGGGAAGGCCGAAACAAACCGCTGCGTCTATCCCGTATTTTTGGCGGCGCGGTCAGCCTTGCATTCTGTCCGGAATAGTGCTAGAATGTATAATAAATTCAGTTACCCACAACTTACATTTTGGAGGATAAATCGGTGAAAATTACAATAAAAATTTTGCTGTTAACCGGCTGCCTTGCCCTGTTCCTCTTGACCGGCGCCTGCGGCAGCCCTGCTCCCGTATCCCAGGCGGAGCCTTTGCCTTCCCCCCCTATGGAGAGCGAGGTGGAACCGGAAGCCTCCCGGGAAGCGGTATCGGAGCCGGAGATTTCCCTCGAGGAATCCCCTGGCGAGGCCGCCCAAACGGAAAGCACTTCGCAGCAGGCAGCATCCGAAGCGGATACAGCCTCCTCCCCGGCGGAGTCCCACACAATGAATATGACTGTTCCTGCTGCCACGCCTTTCTCCCTCTCCCCTGCTGATGTACGCACTCTATATGCAAGGAACTATAGCGACTATACATATGCCCCCATGGACGCCGATGCCACCGCAGAGGCCATCGCATTGATTAATAAAGCCGGACAAGCCCCCAGCGAGGAGATTTACAGTGCAAATGAGGGCGGATTCCTCGCGGTAATGAATGATGGGGACAACACCAGGTTCAGCTATTCCCTCATGGCGTCCGCCGTCCGGGTGGACAATGAAGCCCATCGTCTTTCTTCGGAGGATTACGCTATTTTGAAGGGGCTGGCCGACGCGGCCAACCAAAACAACCCCTCCTTTGCCCAGTGGCTGATCTATATGGATGTTAACCGGTTGCAGTCTGTCAGTTATTTCCCCGGCACCGCCGCCGATCCCTGCGACATCCCCGACACGGCGGGCGCCGCTGCCATCTTTAAGGGCATTAAGGTGCAAAAGGGCTCCGGAAATGCCTACGATATCGGCCAACAATCCTTCGATGCCACCCCCAACCGCACTGTGTTTAGGTTGAGCTTTGACGGTAGCATTGTCTATTCCCTTGCCATAGAGTCGGGGATGCTGTATGTGGAATCCAGCGACATGACCTATGGCTGCCAATACCAGCTCCTCACCTCCGAGGCCAATATTCATTCCGCATTTGCGCCCCTGATTGGGGGCGCCTCTAATTCGACAGCCGGCTAATACAATCATCTATCAAAGCGTTTCGACGCTTTGATAGATGATTAGTATAATGCATCATCCGGGGATAAAAGAATCGGATTCAGCTTGCCGCAATAAAAAGGCCGGAGGACACGCAATCCTCCGGCTTTATTACCTGCCATATACAACAGCCAACGCAGCTTTCGCTTTAATAGACGGAATTATCAGACAGTAAATCCCGATACCAGCAAAGGGCGTCAATATAGGACTGATAAATATCCTCCAACGAAAGATCGTATACTATCAGCATCCGGGACATCGCCTTCCAGTCCGCTGCCTGATGGTACATGATAAACTGATAAATGGGATAATACTCGCCCTTTTGCCCCTCCAGCGCATCCCGGATAGGATCGGCTACCCGAACCATATCCAAAGCCTCCGACATAGGCTTTTCCAGAATAACATCCAGCACCGAGAACAGCCCCATCAGGAAGAGACCTTGAGATTCATCTCCCAATTTGAAGTGGGAGGCCAGGGTCTCCGCAAACCGGGCACGCGTTAAGGAAAGCCTAGTGATCTCATCCGGTTTTTCCGCGCCCAACAACCTGGACACCGCAGTGGTTACCCACTTGCGAACCTCCTGCTGCCCCAGCATGGTCACCGCATGGCTGATGGTTTTTACCTTTTGGCTTAAGCCAATGTAGGGTGAATTTACCAGACGCATCAGTGAAACGGTAAGGGCCGTGTCCTTCTGGATGATCTTGGTGACCTCGCTAAACTCAAAGCTGTCATCCCCCACCAGATTAAGCAGCTTAATCAGATTGACCTGTAGGGGTGAAACCTTATTTTTGCCTTTGGTGATAGGTGTGCGATAAAAACGCCCCTCAAAAAGCGCAGCGCCGACAAAACCCAGCCCATTAAACATTTCCATGGTATTAATATGAGTGATAACTTTTTTTAAGTGCCGGTATTTTTGGTTCAAGTCTTGCAGCAACGCAATTTGGCCGGGCGTTCCCAGAATACGGTGATCCAGAAAAATATAGTCGCAAAGCTCCAGCATAGGGCCATAGCCTTCCGCAGTTTCCAGCTTCTGAATGCCAAAGCGGTATCCTAATGATTTAAGGCGCTTCACACTGCTTGTATATGCTTCTTCCACCTTGACTTCATTATCCAATAGGAAAATAACTTTGTCGGAAGGTTGGTCACATTGATGATCCAGATCTGCCAACAGCATCAAGCTATTGACAGGTATAAAAATCGGCTTTCCCATTGCGAACGCTTCCAAGCCCACGGTATTCAAGGCTTCCAACAACGGGGAGCGCATTGCGCCGTCAAAAACGCTGGTGGCTTTGCTCCCCTGAATCAGATCATTACCCTTTTGATACCGGAAATAATAAGCCTCCACAGCCATATCCCTATTAAACAGCGGTACAGGCACCATTAAAAGATCCATAGCTCTCCCCCGTCTCATATCTGTCTTGCTACCATTATACATGATATTGATATAAATCTCCAGCATTTTCTAAAATAATTCACGTTATGCCTACAAACTCACCGGCGGAAATATTCCCACCCTTCCCCGATAGCCTTTTTCAGGGCCGGAAGCAAAGCGATTGCCAGCAAGCCGCCGGTCAGGGCGGTGATAAGCTGCGGAATTGAAAACATTTTTGATATTACGGACGCCTGTTGTTCAGGTAATCCTAAAAATACAGGAACCGCAATTTGGACGATGCCGATATATAAAACCAAAAACTTAGCGGCTGCGGCGGTAATCAAGGCCGCGGCGAAGGCGGTATATTTACGGCCCATCCTTCGATTGCCTATGAAATGCCAAAGCAATACAAGGGTGACATTCCCGGCGGCGATAAAAGGTATTAAGCTCCAAAGCGGGCCGATACCCAAAAGCCTTGCCATGACGGGGGAAATAGCCGCGACGGAAAGCCCCGACAGGGGGCCGCAGGTCATCACCGAAACAATAAGCATTAAGTTGACGATAGACCCGGTTACCATATTCCCCAACGGCGCGGTTATCGCCTGTAAGATTATCAGCAGGGCTGTAAAAATTGCTGTCCGGGTAATCCAAAGCACCTTTTCCTTGTTATCCATAAATACCCACCCATTTCTTGTTTTTATGTGTCCATTATATTATAATTTGGACAACGCTCCCGTTGCGCACGCAACAAAACGAAGGATGGTGGAATAAACCATGAGGGAATATATCAATGATTTAGCCCTGACAAGCCTGTTTTCAGGCATTGAGCCGGATGAAATTGCCGGACTGCTCGGTTGTATTAACGCAAAGCGTGTTGAATATGCAAAAGATGAGTTTATTATTGAGGAGGGCAGCATGATATATGATTTTGGCGTCATGCTGTCCGGGCATGGCCGCTCCATAAAATGGGACGCGACAGACAGACTGATAATTATCACCCTGCTTAAAAAGGGCAGCGAGATAGGCGTTATGCTGGCCGCGCGCCCGGAACATAAAAGCCCGGTATCGGTGCAGGCTCTGGATGATGCTTCCGTTCTGCTAATCCCATTTGACCGCGTTTTTGCCCGCTGCGGGAGGGACTGCCCGCGGCATGACAGGTTACTGCGCAATTACATTAATATCGTCGCGGAAAAAGGTCTTGTGCTGCATGAGCGGATTGACTGTTTGCTGAAACCTACGGTACGGGAAAAGATTTTGACCTACCTGACGCGGGTATCCCGTGAGGAACAAAGCTGGACGTTTTCCATCCCGGTCAACAGGAACGTCATGGCCGAATATCTCAATATTGAACGCAGCGCGCTTTCAAGGGAACTATCGAATATGAAAAAAGACGGCTTGATAGATTATGATAAAAATACCTTTGTGCTGAAATAACAACCATCTGTGGCTTGATAAAATAAAAAGACCTCACAGTCTTCGGGATTGTGAGGTCTTTCAAATGCACATTTAAGTGAATGATTATCTCTTGGAGAACTGCGGCGCACGGCGCGCAGCCTTGAGACCGTACTTTTTGCGCTCCTTCATACGAGGGTCGCGGGTGAGGAAGCCTGCCTTTTTCAGCGCGGGGCGAAGCTCGGCATCATAAACAAGCAGCGCCCTGGCGATTCCATGACGGATTGCACCAGCCTGGCCTGTAACACCGCCGCCGTTTACGCGGGCAACAACATCAAACCGTTCGGTGGTCTGCGTCAGCTCCATAGGCTGACGGACAATTAACTTGAGCGTGTCCAGTCCGAAGTAATCGTCAATATCCCGGTCATTAATAGTAACCTTGCCGGTTCCCGGATAAAGCCGGACACGGGCAACAGATTCTTTTCTTCTTCCGGTTCCGTAAAAATATGTTTTGGTATCATACATTAGTGGTATCCCCCTTCCCTACAGTGTCCAGGCTTCTGGTTTCTGTGCCTGGTTCTCATGCTCCGCGTCCCGGTAAATACGGCATCGTGTGAGCGATTTGCGGCCTACAGTGTTGTCCGGCAGCATGCCCTTGACAGCAAGCATCATAGCCTTTTCCGGCTTTTGCTTCATCAGCGCGTCGTAACGAACCTCCTTGAGGCCGCCCACCCAGCCGGTGTGGTGCCGGTGGTATTTCTGGGTAAGCTTGTTGCCGGTAAGCAATGCTTTTTCAGCATTTATAATGATCACATGATCACCGCAGTCGGCATTTGGGGTAAATGTTGGCTTATGCTTGCCGCGCAGGATATGGGCGGCAGTCGCAGCGGTACGGCCCAGGGCCTTTCCGCTTGCATCCAGGATATACCATTTTCGGCAGATATCGCCGGATTTTGGCATAGTTGTGGACATCGTAAAACCTCCTATTTTGTGCATCTTCCCATATAATGGATGTGTAGCTCATCAACAACCAATAGTATACCTGCTGGCAAGCGCTTTGTCAAGCACAATTTTAATCTACAAAGACCGATCTTTCATTTTCTCCTGTTTTCTCTTTCAATCTCTCTCAAGCTCACCACTTATTTTACATTTTTTAAATAGTGTAAACCTGACGCAATTGACAAGCATAAAGAATTCATGTAAGATTACTATAATACTTATTAGTTTTTTGCAAAGAAAGGATTTCATATGGCTAAATATCCCGGGGTTTCTATGATGGTCACACGTCGACTGCCCCGTTATTACAGGTGCTTGGAGGATCTGATACAAAAAGGAGTGGAACGTATTTCCTCTCGTGAGTTTGCGCAAATAATTGGTTTCACCGCATCTCAAATTCGTCAGGACTTGAATTGCTTTGGTGGCTTTGGACAACAAGGCTATGGCTATAATGTTTCGGTTCTCTACCAGGAAATTGGACGCATCCTTTCGGTGGATCGGGAGTATCCCGCCATTTTGGTGGGCGCCGGCAACTTGGGCCTTGCTTTGGTTAATCATATGGGTTTTCAGCAAAAGGGCTTTAAGCTGACAGGGATTTTTGATAAAAACCCTTCTATTATCGGCAAGATTGTCGGCGGGTGGCCGGTGTGTGATGTCGAGGAAATGGGCGCTTTTTGCAAAGCACACAAGCCGGTGGCGGCCGCGCTCTGCGTCCCGGATTCAGCCGCTCTTGAAGTGGCGGAGCGTTTGGTGCGCAATGGTGTGCGGGGCTTTTGGAATTTTACCCATCACGACCTGTCCCTTCTCTATAAGCAGGAGGATGTGGCGGTAGAAAATGTTTATCTGGGCGACAGTTTGATGACGCTCACCTTCCTGGTGACCGAGTTGATTGAGGAATAGATTTCCCCGCTGTGTATATCATTTAATATGAAGCGCGCATCATCCGCCGGGAGATGCTTTTTGAGTAAAAAACAGCAGGCAAATTTGCCTGCTGTTTTCAGTTTTAGGAGTGATTGTCTTGGAAAAGGAAAACCTGCGAGAAATATTTACCCATTATTTGATTCCCAGTATCGCCAGTATGTTTAGCTTATCCCTATACATATTGGCCGACACGTTTTTTATTGCCCGGGGCGTAGGCAGCCTGGGATTAACCGCGTTGAATATCATTATTCCCGCATACTCCGTGCTTAACGCCACCGGGCTGCTCCTGGGCATTGGCGCAGGCGTGGTCTTTTCGGTCGCTAGGGGCGCCGGTGATTTGAGGCGTGCCAACCAGGTTTACAACACCGCCTTTTGGGCCGCCATCGGCATTGGAATCCTGTATGTTATAGCCGGGCGTTGTTTTTCCCGGGAAATTGCCGCCATGCTGGGGGCGTCTCCGCAGACCATCGGCTACAGCGTGGATTACTTACGCATGGTGTTTGGCTTTGGCCCCTTCTTCCTGCTGAACAATACCCTTGGCGCTTTGGTACGCAACGACAACAACCCGCGGCTGGGCATGGCATCCATGATCGCCAATTCCCTTTCCAATGTAATCCTGGACAGCATTTTCATCCTGAAATTCCGTTGGGGGATGTGGGGCGCCGCCCTTGCCACAGGGCTTTCGCCGGTATTTGGCCTGTGTATCCTCAGCCTGCACTGGATTCGGCGGCGCAACAGCTTCCACCTGGAGCGCTGCCTGCCCAACCTGCGGCTGTTAACCGGTATTATCCGGGGAGGAAGCGCCAACTTTATTATTGAGGCGGGAAACGGTGTGGTAATCCTCCTGTTCAATTACACCCTCATACGCCTGTCCGGAGACATTGGGGTGGCCGCCTACGGAATCGTCACCAATATCGCCCTGGTCATCAGCTACCTTTTTACCGGTATCGGTCAGGGAATGCAGCCGGTGGTAAGCCTGCGCCATGGCCAGGGACGTCCGGAGGACTGCCGGACGGTGCTGTACCTCGCCCTAAAAATTTCGGCTGTACTGGGCGTGCTATCCTTCCTGACGGGCATGCTGCTGCCCGACCGGCTCACCGCCCTCTTTAACAGCGAAAACAACACCCAACTGGCGGCGATCACCATCCCCGCCATTCGCATCTACTTTTTCAGCTTTCTCCTCATGGGCCTGAATATCTGCTGTGCCTCTTATTTTCAGTCCACCCTACAAGCCAAAAACGCTGCGGTCATCTCCCTGCTTCGCGGCTTTGGGCTGGTGATCCTGGGGGTGCTTACCCTCCCCCGCCTTTTGGGCCTCACCGGCATCTGGCTCATTTCCCCTCTTGCCGAATTATGCACCGCCATCCTCTGCCTGTATATGCTGTACCGTTCAGCAATTACCCCTGCAAAACACAGAGGAACACCTGAATAAAACGATATCCGTTTATGTATTGGAATTTCTGCCCTGCTTATCCAAAAGCTCCTGCAAGTAATGCCAGTCCGCGGTGCGAATGCGAACGGCGGCTGTGATTTTTCAATTGACAGTGTGGTAAAATAGGTATATAGTGCATATAAAATGCACATAACCCAAGTTTGAATGGAGGCTGGCTCATGTCAAAAATTTTCAAAAGTCTCTCTGATCTTATCGGTGAGACCCCCTTACTGGAGCTGACAAGCTACCAAAAAAAGAACGCTCTCAACGCCGCGATAGTGGCAAAGCTGGAATACTTCAATCCCGCGGGGAGCATAAAAGACCGGGTTGCAAAGGCGATGATCGACGACGCGGAGGCAAGGGGGCTTTTACAGCGGGACTCTGTAATTATTGAGCCCACCAGCGGCAATACCGGAATTGGCCTTGCCTCGGTGGCTGCCGCCAGAGGATACCGGGTCATCCTCACCATGCCGGAAACCATGAGCACCGAACGGCGGAATCTCTTAAAGGCATTCGGCGCGGAGCTTGTGCTCACCGACGGCGACAAGGGTATGACAGGCGCTATCGAAAAGGCCGAGGCGCTTGCCAGGGAAATCCCCGGTGGGTTTATCCCTGGACAATTTACAAGTCCCGCCAATCCCGCCGCGCACATGGCTTCCACCGGGCCTGAAATCTGGAGGGATACCGGCGGCCAAGTGGATCTTTTCGTTGCGGGCGTTGGCACAGGCGGAACCATAACAGGTACAGGCGGATACCTTAAATCCAAAAATCCCGGCATTAAGGTGGTTGCGGTGGAGCCCTTTGACTCCCCTGTCCTCTCCAATGGCCGATCCGGCCCCCACGAAATCCAGGGCATCGGTGCCGGCTTCATTCCCCAGGTGCTGGACACGTCGGTATATGATGAGATCGTCAAGGTAAAAAACGGCGATGCCTTCGACGTATGCAGGGAGCTTTCCCGAACAGAGGGCCTGCTTGTGGGCATATCCTCCGGGGCTGCCGTATGGGCCGCCACAGAACTGGCAAA
>Ga0153950_1000690_pt1 | contig 15002 bp, 7 predicted proteins | sample TSNJ034MetaG_FD_104737 | JGI IMG/M metagenome (GOLD analysis project Ga0153950, IMG submission 104737) | Attine ant fungus gardens microbial communities from New Jersey, USA - TSNJ034 MetaG | ecosystem: Host-associated > Fungi > Mycelium > Unclassified | place: USA: New Jersey, Wharton State...
CACGACACATTAAGCGCCCGTACCTGTGTTACACACAAGTACAAGCGCTATCTATCATCGTCCCTATTCATAATATTTTGATTAAAACTCATATACGTTTACCGCCTTTAAAATTTTCATTATGATAACATAATAATAAAGTGAATGCAACTACCTTTTTTATCTTGCTTTTTATATATCAGGATAAACGCATCAATTTCTCCCTTCTACCTTATTGACATTTCCAAAAAACTTAAATACGCTTCTTTCAGAGGTCGCACTGCTCTGGTCGCCGGCTCAGCATCAGATGCCGATGATACTGCATTCCTGAGGATATCGCAATTATGGCTATGGGTCGAGCCGCTCAGGGATTTGGCCCGGACCTGGGTTAACGTTAATAAATTATCCGTTGGGGGAGCTGTCCGTAATAGGACGGCTCCCTCATTATAATGCGGCAGGTCGGTGCCCAATTATTGAAGCATTGGTTTCTGTTACAATTATTCTACATTATGAAACATCAGGTGGACACTCAGATAAATAATGAAATTATCAATTATCTAGAATTATGTTTGAAACATGTAGAATTTATGGGAAATCATAAGATTTTATTGTTGAACTTTTATAGTCAGTAGAGATAATCTGATGACAGGTTCCTTAATGGAATTAATAAAATAGTAAGGAGGGGGTCTACTATATTTATAGTTATTGATGAATTAAGTTGAGGCAGCCCCAATTAATTAAATTAGAAAAGGAGAAAAGAGATGCAGATAAAAAAAAGGATGCAAGTATTGTGTATGAGTGTTGGTTTATTATTCAGTAGTTTATCTTACGCATTTGTTTGTGCAGCACCTGTTTCTGCACAGACAAATGGTTTTGTACAAGCTGAGTTTTTTGTATCGCCGTCAGGTGATGACAAAAATGATGGTTCTTATGATGACCCGTTTGCTACTGTGCAGGCGGCACAGGATGCTGTTAGAAAAATTAACAGTGATATGAAAGGTGATATCTGTGTGTATATTTCCCCGGGTATTTATTATGTTCCTGAAACGTTGACATTTAATGCTTCCGACTCCGGCACAAACGGTTATAAGATTATATATAAAGCCTTGGGAGCACCCGACAGCGTAAGGCTTGCAGGAGGATTCAAAGTTAACTCGACTTGGGAATTGGTAGAGGCGTCAACCAATTCGGCCGTTGCAGATTCGGATATGCAGCAAAGCCTTATTGGAAAAGTTTATAAAACAAATTTGAGAGCACAACTTGATGAAACCTTTGAAGCAGAGAACTGGCCTGCAACATCAGGACCATTGCCTCTAAATAAAAGTGGAAAATTCACAGTCAATACTATTACGGTTAATGATGAAAGAGCAGTATTAGCCAGAACCCTGAATTCTCAAGAATTTAGAAATATGCCGTCAACGCTGTTTGAAAACCCCCTTTACACAGCTAGCGGAGGCAGTGTTGATATGACATACAATTCTAGTGATGCTTCCTACTTGTATACGCAACAACTTGTAAACGCACAAGATCGTGGAGACCTAAGTGCTCAGATTGTATGTAATGATATCGGTGGCAGGCGTGCTTGGAACTCGGATACGCTTCCAATACAAAATGTGGATACTGGCAGTCGGAAGCTAACATTTAATCCTAATGACGAGGGAGCGTTCGCACCGCTGTATACGATTGGGTCAAATTCCAGATATTTTCTACAGGGCAATCTCGCATTTCTAGATGTTCCTGGCGAATTCTATTTTAATGCGGAAAGCTATGATCTTTACTATTATCCTAAAGAAGGCGAAGAAAACCTGAGCGGGCAAGAAATTATTATCCCTACAACAGATAAGGTAGTAAGCCTTGAAGGAGAAAGAACGGGCATATGGGACGACACTATAATCACCCCTGTTGAAAATATTACGTTTGACGGACTGAAATTTTCAGACACAATCTTTCCGGATTATTACAGCAGCGGCTACCCATGGCTTCCGTATGCCAGCAGCACGATAAGTAAATACGGATTTCCGGAATGGGCCAAAGAATCCACAAACCCCATTTATTGCGGTGCGAGTGAACGCCCTCAATTTCAGGTGGGAACGGTACATTTGAATTATACTGATAACATCACGATTACAAATTGCCATGTAATAAATGCGGGCATGAATGGCATTGAATTGTATCTTGGAGTAACCAATACCGTTATCAGCAACAGTCTTGTAGAATTTTGCGGTAACGGTGGTATTATGATTGAAGGAGGATTTTCGGGTATTGACGGAAACTCTCAATCCGAAAGCTATACCAATAGCAACACTGTTATGAATACTGTCGTTCACGATGTCGGGCAAATGGTGCATCAGTCCTTTGGCATACAGATTTCCAACGCGACCTATAACACAATTACAAACTGTGAAGTATACAATTCCCCACGCCGTGGTCTCCTTTTAATTGGGAATGACGTAGGTGGATGGAACAATACAGCATCAGGAAATCGCAACTGGAGCCCTACAGCCTTCGATATCACGAGGGATCAGTATGCACATGGCAACACCTTCTCCAGCATCTACATGCATAATGTGCAGCAGGACGGCGGTGATGACGGTGGTCTGTTTACCGTGTTTGTATACTATACCTCACATGGTTTCTCTCGCCCGAACTACTATGACCAGATTGTAATCGACGAAGTAGGGGCTAATCCGGCTATGGGCGATATATCGCCGAACAACATCAATCTCGACATGGGGTGGGCTGGTATAGAGATGTCCAACATAAAAACCGTAAATGCGCAGCACTATAATGTTGAAAACTCAAACCTGCAAAACGGTCAGGTGAAAGTTGATAACTGTTCTTTCTATTTCCGCAATCCGCAGGATGGTCTGGATAACTTTGACGATTCTAAGATGGATTATGACAACATCGGAGTACTAGAATCTGATTATCCTGTTGAATACATGCATGCGGTTACTTCGACTGAGTTAACACGCCCTGATGATATATATTTCCAGGATGAATTTGAAACTCCGGAGATCGATTGGAACAAATGGGCCTATAGTGACAGCAAGCCTGACATTACCCGGATTTATATGTCAGAAGGTGCGTTTAATGGTAAATCTGCTCTGGTTATAGACAATGAAGCGGTGTCACAGAAGCCTGTCCTGTATAGAGAATTCGATAACAATCTAAATAAAATTGTAACAGTGAAAATTTTTGATCGGCAACTCTCTCCGAGAACTACATACGATGTCGGAAGAAGATTTCCTGATACAGGACAGACAACTGTAAGAGTGGACGATGGCGTCAACGCAAATCGCATCACGCTAGGTATCGACCCATCATTCAGCAATGATTATTATATTATGGACATAGGCGGAATAAAAACCGCAACATCAATACGACGTGTTGTTGGCTGGCATGAGCTGAAATTCGATTACTCCGTGCCAGGGATAGTTACCCTTTCCATTGATGGAACGGAAGTTGGAACCGCCGCTCGCAATAATTTCAACTATGTGGCGTTGGGTTCAGCCGATGGTTCGGGTGAAAACTACTATGACCAAGTATATATCTATGGCGGTGAAGAGGCTCCGCCTATAGAAGATCTACCTCCTGCTGTATATACAGCTGCTCCGAAAGCAGATCCGACAGGTGGAATCATCAATGGTGAAACAATTGTAACACTTACTTGTGATACCGAAGGAGCTGAAATTTACTATACTCTGGACGGAAGCAATCCTACAGTTTCCGAAACAGCGCAAAAATATGAGTCGCCTATCACAATCTCCAATACGGTTTTAATTAATGCTTACTCAAAAAAAGCCAAACATGTGAGTAGTAATGTTGTTACATACGGTTTTGCCAAAGAAGAAGATGTAAAGGATATCAGTAGCAGACTTGAAGCTGAAAAATCTGATGATAGCTATGATGTAGTTAACGAAGGCACCAACATAGGAAACTTCAAGCCCGGAGGCTGGATGCGTTACGACTTCATAAACTTCGGCGACACTCTTACTTATTATAAAGTAAAAGTGTGTCTGGCACTTCCCACGACATCTGGCAACCTGGAAGGCCATAAAATTGCATTCTATCTGAATGATAGGTCCAATCCGCTGGGAGAACTTACAGTCCAATACACCGGAAACAGTTGGGGCAGCTATGCTACACAAGAAATTGTCTTTGAGGAGCCCATTAAGGGACTGAACTCTCTGTTGGTGGAAGGTGTAAAGGGAACCGGTAATATCTATGTTTGCAACATTGACTGGTATGAGTTTGAAGTTGTCTCTAGCGTTACCGTTGACAAATCTGAGTTGAATGTACTGACTGATGCAGCAAAAGCCATTGATCAAAACTTATATACCGAAGCTACGGTACAAGCCCTTCAAGAGGCTCTAAAGGTAGCACAGGAGGTACTGAAGGACGAAAACGCTCAGCAGGCTGACGTTGACTCTGCTCGTAACAACCTGCAAACTGCAATTGATAACCTGGAGCTTAAACCCACAGCTACAATTTCCATCACCGGTATTGAAACTGGTAACAAGCAGGCGAATTTACTATTTGCTATCCTGTCAGCAAATGGAAAGGGATATACCGTTTATCTTTCCGCTACAGGTGAGGAAGGTTCGTTCGAAAAATACGACAACGTCAATTACAATGCGAAAGGAGTACATATTAAAGGTCTTACCAACGATACAGAATACTCTGCTTACATTGAATATGACGACGGTTCTGGTAGCATAAGCAAGAGTTCAATCGTTACATTCACTCCAAGTAAATGATTAAAAATATTATTTTGCTGCCTCACCAGCAATTTTACATGGCGGGGCAGCACCTGTTTCTATTCTTCATTTTCAGCAATCGCAGAAAAGAAAGAAAATGGATTATATCCGAAAAAACTATGGGAGAGGAATAGTTTATCATCAGTTTTTAGAGAAACTATTAATTATTAGAGAAGCAAATCATGAGAAAACAAAGGGACTATAAGTTACTGTTGTTGAATTTATTCAGAACAAAGACTAGACTGAAAGCAACAAACAAACAAAAGGATGGAGTGAATAAGAATGGAGAAAGTGGATACCAAAATAGAACAAGTAATCACGAAAACGAGGCTGGGAAAATTAAAGAAATCGATTAAGAAGCAAATACCTTTTTATATAATGATGGCACCAGGACTATTTCTGATTGCCCTGCTTTCTTATCTTCCGATGCCGGGAATTATCATTGCTTTTAAAAATTTTAATCCAATAGATGGGATTTTTGGGAGTCCATGGATGACGCCTCTGTTTGATAATTTCAGGTTTTTCTTTATATCAGAATCAGCCAGAATTGTGACAGTGAATACGCTGGTCTATAATGCGGTGCAGGGAGTTTTAGTTACCGTATGTGCAATTGCTCTGGCGATTCTTTTAAACGAAGTAAAGAATAAACGCGTATCTGCTGTCTACAAAGGAGCTATCTTACTGCCGACGTTCTTATCATGGATAGTAATTCAGTATATTTTATTTGGATTCTTGAGCGTGGACAGAGGTATTGTGAACAATATACTTGATGGAATGGGTAAGGAACCCATTTATTGGTACAGCGAACCATTCTATTGGCGGATTATTTTGCCGTTCGCATATCTCTGGAAAAACGTTGGTTATTATTCGGTACTGTATGTGGCAGCCATAGCAAGTATTAATACAGATTTTTTTGAAGCAGCCCAATTAGATGGTGCAACGAAATGGCAGCAGATCAAGCATATTACCTTGCCGCTGATCAAGCCTACCGTAATTGTATTATCACTGTTATGGGTAGGGAAGTTGTTCAATGGTGGATTCGGGGATTGGAATGGTTTCTATACCCTGCCCAATGATTCGGGCGCTTTGTATAGTGCAACGGATGTAATCGACACTTATGTGTTCCGCTCTTTGAAAAAAATAAATGATTATGGAATGTCGGCAGCAGTCGGGCTGTATCAGTCGGTCGTTGGATTTGTATTGGTGTTGATATCGAATACCATCATCAAAAAAATAGATCCGGACAGTGCATTGTTTTAAAGGGAGGATAAGAAGATGAACAAGAGTATTGGCAAGAGAGCAGTTACGAAAATTGTGTTACATATCGTATTTATTCTGTTAAGTTTAATGTGCATTATCCCTCTGTTGTTAGTGGTAAGCATATCTGTATCAGATGAGATGTCACTCATGCTGGAAGGATACCATTTGATTCCAAGGCAAATCAATCTGGATTCCTATCGATATGTATTTAGCGGAGCGGGTTCTGTACTAAATGCCTATGGGGTAACCATATTTGTTACCGTTGTTGGAACGGTGCTGCATTTGTTGGTGACTTCGATGCTGGCATATTCGTTAACCAGGGAAGAGGTCGTCCACAGAAAAGCGATATCATTATTTGTGTTTATACCGGTATTGTTTAATGGCGGGCTGGTACCTATGTACATGTTAATGACCAAATATCTGCGTTTGAAAAACACCATTTGGGTTCTCGTTCTCGTTATGTTGGTGTCGGCAACGAATGTACTGATTATGAAGAACTTTTTTAGAGGCATTCCGCATTCGTTAATTGAATCGGCAAGAATCGATGGCTGCGGCGAGATCAAGACTTTTTTTCGAATAGTATTGCCCTTGTCAAAGCCGTCATTAGCATCCATAGGATTGTTTGTGGCGATTGCATATTGGAATGACTGGATGACGAGTTCTCTTTATATAGAAACACCAAGACTTCAGACACTACAGTATTTGTTACAATCATTGATGAATAATATTGGATATCTGCAGAGCAATTCAAAAGCTTCCCGGTCTATTGAGATGGCAATGGGATCACTGCCTAGTGAAGGAGCGCGGATGGCAACCTGTGTATTGGCAATTGGTCCGATTATATTATTATATCCTTTGCTGCAAAAATATTTTGAGAGCGGACTGACGATTGGTGCCGTAAAAGAATGATTTTTACCGGGGTGCATGAAATGGCTTCGGAAAAAATAAATAAACTTATTAACCAAATAGAATTGGAGGAAAAGGAATGAAGAAAAAAAGAATCATGGCTATACTATTAGCTGTAACAATGTTTGTGGCTGCATTGACCGGATGCGGTAACGGGGGCGGGGAGACTGCCACGGATTCTAAGACAGATACGAAGACAGATACAAAAACAAATATTGAGACAGATATTGAGACAGATACTGAGACAGATACGAAAGAAGAAGTTGTAGAGTTGTCGTTTTATATGATGAATGGACCGGTCAATGATCAGGAACGTATTATGGCAAAAGCAAATGAAATTATCGGTGAAAAGCTAAATGTGAAATTAAACATAGTCATGATCGATGGTGCAAGTTATGCAGAAAAAATGAATTTGATGATCAATTCGGGTGATAAATGGGACTTATGCTTTACTGCAAGCTGGGGCGGTATTAATTACTTTGAAAATGCTTCAAAAGGTGCTTATGCAGATTTGACTGATTTGATTCCGATCTATGCCCCTGAGACATATGCAAGGATTCCGGAAGGCCTTTGGGATGGTGTAAAAGTTGATGGCAAAATCTATGGTCTTGTTAATTACCAGCAATGGGGAGTAGCGAAGAGAGATGGGCTTCGTTTCCGCAGTGACATCGCTGAAGAGTGCGGCTTTGACTGGGTATCCATTAAGGAAATGTCTACGATTGATGCACTAAAAACGATTGATACATTCTTAGGTGAAGCCCTTGCGATTCATCCGGATATGATTGGATTTGAAACTTCCTCTAATTGGAGTTTGTTTGCCAATGAACCACTGATGTGGGATATGGAAAGCGTTGGGGATGTCGTAATACCTGGTTGGGTAAGGTTTGACGATCCTGCCGTGGTTATCAATCAGTTTGAAACAGAAGAGTTTAAAGAATATTGCAATATTATGCGCGACTGGTTTGAAAAAGGTTACGTTCGCAAAGACGGCGCAACAATCAAGGATACTACTCCGGATCGAAAAGCGGCAAAGTTTATTGCAGAGCATTCGCAGGGATGGCCGGACAGTGTTGACTTCCCGGAAAATATTGAGAATACATCAATGTCCATGTGTACGCCGGATAATGCCCCGGCAGTAGCTGTTTCAATGACCCGTACGATTATTCCGGCAGCTGCAGGTTCTACAGCGGCGATTGCAATCAATTCACAGTCCCCGAATATTGAAAGAGCATTGCAGTTAGTAGAATTGTTAAACACAGATGATGAACTTTATATGCTGATCACCCAGGGAGAAGAAGACACAGATTATATTTATGATGACGAAGGAACCTTCACACTGGTAAACGGGATGTATAACTTCAACTGGAATGAATGGCAAATCGGACAGTCTTACAGTCCTGATTTTACAAGAGGTGGTTATAATAGAAACGAAAGCGGAGAAATTCAGAAACAGGCACAAATGTTTGTATTTGAAGCAGATAGAGTTGCTGATGTTTCACCGATGTCCGGGTTTACCTTTGACTCTGCCCCGGTCAAAACACAGATTGCAAACTGTTCAGCTGTTATTACAGAAATGGTACCGGCATTAAGCTCAGGTTCCGTGGATCCCCAAAAAGTCCTTCCTGAGTTCTTACAGAGATTAGAAACTGCCGGAATATCAGATATTATCGCTGAAAAACAAGCGCAGTTGGACGCATGGAGTAATTCAAAATAAAGAAAAATAATGAAGCAGGTGTATGGCATATGCCGTACACCTGCTTTTAAAACAGGAGGATTGAAATGATTCGGTTAGGAGTAATTGGTTATGGTGTACGGATAGACATGCTTATGGATGAATTTATGAAGCTGCCATACCTGGTGAAGCTGACAGCTGTTACGGATACCGATCCCAAAAGAGTACAGGCACTGATGCGCAAAGATGGAACAAAAGAAGAAATGCACCAGATGGAGATCGATAAGATCGATGCGCTCATGCGGAAATGTAATATCGATCCGGACGAAATCACGTTTTATAAAGATGCTGATGAGATGATCGATAAAGAAATGCTGGACGGAATTATTGTGGGAACAAGCTGTATTAGCCATGCATACTTTGCCAAAAAGGTATTGGACAGAAACATCCCCCTGTTCCTTGAAAAGCCGGTTGGGGTTACCATAGAAGATTTGAGGCTTTTATCGGAATGTTCAAAGAAAGCAAGTGCTGCAACGGTAGTGTCCTTTCCACTGCGTGTTACGAAGATGGTGCATAAGGTTAAAAAGCTCATTGATTCCGGCGTAATTGGAAAAGTAGAACACGTGCAGGCATATAATGATGTTCCCTACGGATTTGTATACTTCCATGACTGGTATCGGAATGAAGAAATTTCTCATGGCTTGTTTATGCAGAAGGCGACCCATGATATTGATGTGATTCAATACTTATTGGGTGAGAAGCCGATGCAGGTTTGTGCTATGAAGTCAAAGCAGGTTTATAAAGGAAATAAGCCGGCAGGGTTACGATGCAATGTATGTGAAGAGTGGGAAAGCTGTATGGACAGTTCCTACAATATTGAGCATACCAGAAATGATATCCCATGAAGTGACTATTGCGCTTTTGCAGTAGATACCGGTAATGAAGACAGCGGAAGCGTAATCATCCGTTATGAGTCAGGAATGCATGCAGTATACTCGCAGAACTTCTTTGCCAGAAAAGGAGCGGGCAGAAGGGGTGCAAGGCTATATGGCTATTTAGGTACCATCGAATTTAATTTTGCTACAGATGATATTAAAATTTTTGATCATATGAGTGACCAGATAACAACGATAAAAGTGAATACTCCACCGGCGGGGCATGGAGGCGGGGATGCCATTCTCTGCAAAAATTTTATTCAGCTGCTGGAAGGGAAGACAGAAACATCAGTGGCACCTTTGGAGGCCGGGATAGAAAGTGCACTTATATGTTTGATGGCTAAGGAGGCTGCGGAAAAAGAAGAATACCAAAAGGTTTTATTATAAATTGATTCAGAAAAAAAGAGAGGAATATGGAAGGATATCTTTCATGGAGTTGGAGAATATCGATGAAATATTATTTAGTGGAAAAGACATATACCGGGAATAAAGTAAGAACGGCAGAGAAAAAAGAAATCTGTATGCCAAATGAGAATTTTCCCTTGTTTGAAGGTGCTGCAAAGGCGAAGATAATCCATTGCAGCAAGGGAGAGGCCGTGGAAGGATTAATGCAGGTAAGTTTTAATAAAAGTATGATTCAAGCGGCTTCGATCTCTATGCAATTAGAAATGGAATATCATAATAGAGAAAACTTTGTTTTTGTACCGGGGGCAGTTTATGGGGGAAACCGTTTTGAGAGCAGAAAGCTTGCTTATCCCCCATATGCTGAAATACCAGAATCCAAAAGGCTGACACACGGTCCGGTTATTACGGATATTCCCAGATTAAGTTCAGAAAATGTCCGGTCAAAAATACAATTTCGTTCTGGTGATATGACAACTCCTGCCCTTGGTTATTATGATGTGAAAGAGAAAAGAGGGACAGTTCTATTAGGACACCATATGGTAAATCGAGAATATACCGGATTTCAAATCGAAGAAGATCTGGAGATAGAAAAACTATATTTTTCTATCTCTTTCCCGGCAGTCAGAGAAGAATCGAAGTATTTTTTTGGAGAAAGAAAGGATGGCAGTGGATTTTATCCGGATAATCATGCGGAGTCAGATGATCGGGGAATCAGCTTTGAAAAAAACGAGCGTTTTCAACTACGCTACAAGATCTACTCATTTCCGGCGAATGATTTGAATGCCTTCTTCACTTATTTTAATAACATACGGCAGACAATAGAAACAGGCTATTTGAATCATACATTGCCATTTGCATCTGCTTATCAAGAGGTGAAGGAAAAATACCAGAGAGAAAACTATCATCCACAGGGATATTTTACGGTAGGAACAGATTGGTCAAAGCCCCAGCAATGTTTTCAGTCAGGATGGATTGGCGGTGGAATGAATTACTATAGCTTTCTATTCGAAGGAAAAGACAGCACTGCTTATCAAAGAGCCTGTCATTCTTTCCGGTTTATATTAGATCATTTGCAAAAGGCAAACGGTTGGATAGATGGGATCTATGCTGACGGGATCCATTATGGTGACAACTTCAAACTGGATCAAGAGGGGAGTCATCTCCTTGTCCGCAAGAATGCAGATATTCTCTACTTTCTGTTAAAAGAGATCATGGTTTTGGAAACAGATGCAGAAGGTATGGAAGCATACAAAGTGAAGATAAAAAAACTGGCAGATGCCTTTGTCAGGCTATTTCTTAAGTATGATCAAATCGGACAATTCATTGACTGCGAGACAGAAGAAATGCTGGTTGGTAATTCAGCCAGTGCCGGAATCGCAGTTGGTGCCTTAGCATTGGCTGGAGAATATTATGAAGATTCAACTTACATAGATACAGCTAAGCAGTTAGGGGAGCTTTATTATGAGCAATATGTTCAAACAGGGATTCTAAATGGAGGACCGGGAGAAATCTGCCAGGCTCCTGACAGTGAAGCGGCATTTGGACTTTTAGAAGGTTATGTCCAGTTATATGAAACAACAAAGGAAGTAAAATGGTGTGACTATGCAAAGCAAACCTGTGAGATTGCACTTACCTGGGTGATGAGTTATGATTTTGTATTTCCAGTGGAATGTACCGCATCAAGAAGGCGGTTTCGCACTATGGGAACAGTCTTTGCAAATGCACAAAACAAGCATTCCGCGCCCGGTATTTGCACATTATCAGGCAATAGCCTATTGAAGCTGTATCAGATGACAAAAGACGAAAAATATCTGAAATGGCTCACTTATATTTCACATAATCTGATACAGTCGGTATCTGTTACGAATAACCTGATCGACACATTAGAGAAACGAAATCTGCCGCCAGGATATATGAATGAAAGAGTCCAGACCAGCGATTGGGAAGGAAAAGAGACCATTGGCGAATTCCTGTATGGTTCCAACTGGCCGGAAGTCTCTATGATGTTAACCTATCTGGAAATTCCGAGCATCTATATTTCTAAGGAAGGCAATGTAACATGCTTTGATCATTGTACTGCAGCGTTAACAAAAGAAGACGGAAATTCGAAGCTGGTTATTGAGAATCCAACAGAATATGATACGAGCTTTACGATTTACCAGGATCTTGGTGAACCGTTAAAGCACAATTATTTCTTCCGGCTGCGAAGCGAAGAAGTAAAACGAGGAGAACGCAAGCAGATAGATTTATAGGACAATCCCCCTTTAATATTATTCTTCATTTTGATGGGAGGCGAAATAATTGCTAAGGGATACTCCAAAATGCTTTTTGAAGCGCGTATAAAAATAATTGTTCTTTTCTAATCCGACTTTTTCGATAATTGTATTAAGCGGCATTTTACTGGTACGAAGGTAATTGTCCAAATGCTCGAATCTCAGATCTAAAGTATATTGTGCTACGGATTTTCCCATGGTAGTTTTGAAGATCTGTCCGACGTAATTAGGGGAGAGCCGGAGTTCTTCGGCAATCGAGCTAAGGCAAAGGGCATTGCTGGGGTATTCCCGTTCAATAATCTCAATAATTCGTTGTGTTATGGAGTCAATATTTTGGTGCGCAGAACTATTTTTTGTTTCAATCACTTTCATACATAGATTGTGAATTAAGGAAATCATTGCTTTGTCTAAATCATCTGCGATTTCCGCTTTTTGCATATGCATCATAAAATCACTGATATACCGGCTGATATCATCCCTTATCACAGGATATTTTTGCGACAGACTGGTATATACACTGTATGAAAGATGAATCATACCGGATATAATTTCACTGGGCGGGTATTGATACATTTCTTTTGACAGTTTTATAAAAAGAGCATTGGCTTCTTCTTCTTTTCCTTCTGATAATTTATCCCGGAATTGCTCCAGCTTTTTTACCGCAAATTGAAAAATATCATTGGACATATCATCCATCATGTAAGGATTTATGATACAACCATGCCCACACTTTATTCTTAATAGCAGGGCATCCTCCATATTGTGATACATACTCGGAAGCTGCTCTAAACCTTCAAAGAAAACGGAATAAGCAACGGACACGGTTAATTTTAAAAATTTAGATACATTTTTCTGGGTTTCCATAAGCATTTTTTCTAAGGTACTCATAAAAACTTTATAATCGGCACTTTCTTTACAATCAAGCAGCAGAATGAATTTGTCCACATCATGGCTGAACACATCACAGAATACATATTGTCTGGATGTTTCTTCTATGATGTTCAGGATTGCAAAACGTAAAGCCCATTGCTCCTGCTGATTATTGATTGATATAAATTCGTCATAATGATCCAGTTTGAAGACACACATACATAAAGGTGTATCTGCAAGGTAAGACAAATTTAAGGTTTTTAATTTCGTGGTAACTTGCTCGGGCGTGTATATTTGGTTGTTGGAAATCAAGGCACTCAGAAAATCTTGTTTTATAGAATAGGCAGTTTCTTTTTTAAATTGATCTAATTGCTGATTCTGATTCTCCATGGATTGAAAAACAGAGAATAGAAATTGGAACTCCTCTGTTTTTAATGCGTCAGGAGGAGTATCTAGTTCCTGCTTCTTCATCATAACATTAGTGAGGGCTTTTAGTGGTTGGTTCAGCTTCCTCACAAGATAGAAACATACTCCAAAACTAATGAGTATGATACCAAGCATAATTAAGACTCCAACCAATGTGGAAGTCAGAATATCATTTAAAAAAACTGTCGTTGGTACGAGACTGATTAGAAACCAATTGTTATCATTTTTATTTGTTGCGGAAAGAAAATATCGTGTACCTTCTAACGTAACAAATTGACTCGTCTTGATGGAAGATGCTTGTATTCTCTCTTTAACGCTGGAAAAAAGCTGGGTGGACTCTTCCAGTTTGTCATTTAATACGGAGCTGATAACCGTTCCGGTATCATCGGTGATAATAAAATTGGGGTCAAACCGTTCTTGATAGTGGCTGATATTTTGCAATGAATCTGTCAGTGACGATGGTTTTATATTAATGATGATACTGCTCTTTAAAGATTCATTTCTTGGCAGCGTTTCAAAAAACACATAGGAAATATAGGTTGCTGCATTATTGTCTGCGTTACCATTACGAATAATAATGGGATTGGCAGAGCTGTTAGAATCAGGGTTTGAGATGATTTCGACAATCTCAGGTTCTGGGAATTGATTCCGCGGGGTCTGATGCCCGGTTTTTGAAGAATAAAATAAATCAAGTTCAGCGTTATACAAAAAAACACTATCCACATAGGATAAAGTAACTAATTGCTTATCCAATGCGCGCTTTGCCAAAACAGGGATGAGTCCGTCATACTCATTCATATCTATGAAAGATATAACGTCGTTATTGTTATATAATGTTCTCATCAAAATGCTTACATTCTCATCTAAGTTTGTAATTGAATAATTTGTTTGAGACAATAAGTTCTGACTAAAATCAGTCGTAAGAGACATGAATGATTTTAAATAATTTGCAGTTAAAAAAATAGTAAGCATCAAAATAATCGATATGGTGACTGCAAGTAATGATATAAAAGATTTTTTAAAGAAGCTTGTACTTTTAGAAGGCACAGCTATCTTTTTCCGTACTTTTTTCATATGTCTTTCCCCCACCAATTATATTTGTATGAATTTCTTCATATAAACAATTATAAGTGGAATTACAGTTTTATTCAATATATTTTAAGGAGTTTGCTCAGTTAAAAGAAACCGTATAAAAGATGGCGCAATAGAGCTTGCGTTTAAAGATTTTAAAGAAAGCAAAATTATAGTCTGATGAATAAGCTGTATAATCATTATTATATAAGCTGGCACAGCACTTAATGAAGAATAATAGTATACGTATTATTAGAAAGTAGCTTGGATGGGATTTTGAGCAGTATCGTTTTTCGTTAAATCAATTGATTATTTTATTTTTATAAATATGATTAGGGTGTCAAAAGTAGACACTGGGTTTCCATTTTCAGAGCAAATGTAGTATAATAGAGACATATCATAAATGCGAGGTACACGATATGTCTTATAAAGCGAATTCACACCA
>Ga0153950_1000691_pt1 | contig 14999 bp, 20 predicted proteins | sample TSNJ034MetaG_FD_104737 | JGI IMG/M metagenome (GOLD analysis project Ga0153950, IMG submission 104737) | Attine ant fungus gardens microbial communities from New Jersey, USA - TSNJ034 MetaG | ecosystem: Host-associated > Fungi > Mycelium > Unclassified | place: USA: New Jersey, Wharton State...
GTGGTTTATGATAATAACGCCGGAAAACGGGGCGCTTTGGGATGTGAAAAGCTGGTATTTTACTAATGGACTTTGGGAAATGACTGGTTCATTGTTTTGGAAAGCATTTCTGTTTGAAACGCCGTTTGTGATTTTGCGAGTCGTGCCACCTATCGTTTTTTTGCTTTTGGCGGCTTTATATGGATATTGGGCGGTAACAGCAAAGAACCTTTTAAGGAGATATAAATAATGATACCCTATTCAATCGTTATTTCTTTCGTAATAGCGGCGGTATTCACGGTAGTTGTACCAATAGTTACTCTGATTGCTCTTGGAGTTAAAAGAAAAATAAGCGGTTTATCATTGCTATTTGGTGCGGCGGCGTTCTTTTTGTCACAGGTTGTATTGCGTATGCCGATTATGAGCATGTTATCGGGGCAAAGCTGGTATCAAGCCTTTGCTTCACAGTTTTTCCTGTATGTATTATTCTTATCTTTCAGTGCAGGCTTATTTGAGGAAAGCGCACGTCTCGGCGGAGCACTTTTGCTGAAAAAGCACAGAAGCTATAAAGACGTAATTTCCTTTGGCTTTGGTCACGCTTTCTGCGAAGTAATCATATTGGTTGGCATAGCAAATATCAGTAACGCTCTATTGTGCTTATCTATCAACAGCGCTAATGGATTATCCATGCCTTCCTCTGAACGGATGGAAACAATGTTAGCGTGGCTGACGAGTACAAACACAATGGATGTCTATTTGGGAATAATGGAACGCTTTATAGCCGTAATCTTTCATATATTTGCAACCGTTCTTGTGTTTATAGGCGTAACGAAAAAGAAAATCCATTACTATTTTCTTGCGATACTTGTTCATACGTTATTCAATCTTTCGGCAGTATTGCTTGCACAAGTTGCGGGAACTGTAATAACAGAAATAGTGTTGTTAATTGTGGCATTGACAATGGGATTCTATGTGTTAAAACACAAAGATGATTTCAATACTAAACAGCAAGTAATTTCTTAGCCAACCGGTTCGGTTTACTGAAATGTCTTAACTATATAAAAAAGGAGCAAACACGACAATGAAAAAAAGTCAATCCATTGCCGCAATACTAATTGCAATAGCTGTTTTAATTACATGCCTTTCAGGGTGTGGACAAACCACTGAAGAATTATTAGATAATTCGTTTTTCACCGCAGATATAAGCGGGCTTTCCATTGGTGAAAATATACAGATCGTGGGATTAGGCGAGGCAAGTCACGGCGCAAGTGAGTTTCAACAGTTAAAAGGCGATATATTCAAGGCTTTAGTCACAAACAATGCGTGTCGTGTGTTCGCTATTGAAGGTGATTTTGGCGGTTGCGCAAAAGTCAACGAATATATACATGGCGGTGACGGAACAGCGCAAGAGGCTGTTGCCAAAATTGGTTTTCGTATTTATCGGACGCAAGAAATGGCAGATATTGTTGAATGGATGCGTACTTATAATGAAACCGCTCCTAACGGCAAAGACTTATACTTTTATGGCTTTGACGCTCAGAGATACGACAATAATAAGGAGCTTTTATTTGAATACCTAACAGCAACCATGCCCACACTTGCCCAAACATACGCTTCAAAATTATCATCATTAACCGACGAAGATATGTACTCGCTGGATAAATCAACCCTTGCACAAGCGGTAAATAATATTTCGGCGCTAATGTTGGAAATGGAAAATCAAAAGTCCTCAAATTTGGATGCGACTGCACAATTTGAATATGAGTTGGCGCTCCAATATGCGCAATGTATTTTAGAAAACACTCAGCTTCGTGGTGAAAGTAGTGGATATAGCAAAATGCGCGACGCCCTCATGGCTAAAAAGGTTGAATGGATTGCACAACATGAGGGTGGCTTAATCTTTATCAATGGGCATAATGGACACATAGGCAAGCAGTCTGTTTCCGGTTATACTTGCATGGGGAAATTACTTGACGAAAAATATGGCGAGGCGTATTTTACCATAGGAACAGACGCTGAAAATACGCATTTTAATGCTCTGGATGGCGATACATATAAAGAATTTGCCGTAGAGAATGAAAATGCTTTTACCAATCAACTAAATGGACCGGACGAAAATCTTTACTATCTTGAATTTGCAAAGGCTTCTCAGGATGAAGAATGGCAAGGTGTTTTAACATCACAGCAAAGAATGACGGCATTGAATGTAGACTTCTCAGACATAAAGAAAGCAGTTAAATTATTTTACACCCTTACGGTCATACCGTCTAAAGCTTATGACGGAATAATTGTGATGAAAAATACGGAACCTACACATTTGCTTGACTAATACATGTTATAAGCATTAATTAATTCGCTACCTTTTTTCTCACATCTACTTCATTACAGTGATTTTCTACCTACGCACATAATGATTACAGATACTGCCGCTTTGCATCCTGACGGATACGGGCGGCAGTTTTTTTGTGTGCAGAAGCACTAAAAGCTCCTTGCGAACTCTTAAAAGATTGACGGAGAAAGCCCGGAAATACAGCATTTTTAACTTGTAAAACACGTCGGACAGAGTTAACATCACAACGACCGTAAGACATACGGCAAACGCTTATACGAGAAGGGATTGGTGAATTATGAGGCTCATACTGAAACTGTTCGCCGCGCCGTTTGCGCTGGCTCTGACGCTGATCGTCGCGCTCTGCTCTTTCATCTTGTTCGTATCGGACAAGGTCTTGGGCGCTGTATCCGGCATCGCGTTCGTCGTATCCGTGGCTTTGTTTATCACGGGCCAGACGGCGGGCGGCATCGGATGGGCGGTCGCCGCATTCCTGATCAGCCCGTTCGGGCTACCGGCGTTTGCCGAATGGATTGTCGGATTGCTGGACAATGTCGGATATGTGTTAAAGGCTTTTATATTCAGTTAGGGAATCGCCGATGGTACCCAATGGCTCACGCTTATGCGTGAGCCATCGCTGTTTATGGGAAGTTTTACACACATATGCGGCTGTCAGAAAGGAGGTGTTAATCCGGTGATACTTACCGTGAAGGAGATGGAGATGCTCTGCGTGATGCACAGCGGGACGCTTTCCGCAACGATTGATATGCTCAGTAAGGCCGAAAACGAGCCGCCCGAAAGGATGGCCGTCGTTCAGAGCTTGATTGAAAAGCTGTCCAGCTTGAAAGACGGCGAGACTGTTTCGCTTGCTTTTGATCCTGCCAAGTAAAAAGTGCAAAGGACGGCCTTGCGCGTTACGGGCGCTGGCCGTCCTGTTCTTTTTTCTTCGCGCAGGCTTGTTTCATCTTCCGCATCTCAATGTACTCGACCACAGCGGCGCGGCCTGCCGCATCCAGTGAGAGGACGTCGGATATCAATGCTCCTGCCGAGTAATCTGCTTTTATTTTCGCGTTAATCCCCGCGACGCCCTCTTTGCATTCAGTCCTGCCTGTAAGAAAGTCTGCGGACACGTTGTAATAATCAGCTAAAGCAATCAAAGCGCGGAGCGGCAGTTCATACTCGCCTGTTTCGTATTTAGAATAATGCTGTTGGGATGTACCAAGCACATTGGCGATTTCAATCTGTTTCAAGTCTTTATCCACACGTAAGCCACGTATTATTTCTGTGTAATTCTTCAATGAGTAACACCCCTTTCGACGTAATTAAGTGTATCATACATAGAATAGTGCGTATTGACTGCAAGCAGTAACTGACTTATACTAAATATTTGTACCTATATTTCTATGTATCAAGGAGAGGCAGCACATGAAAAAGTATGCTTGCGCGTTTACAGGACATCGCCCTGATCGCTTCAGCTTCGGCTATGATGAAAACGACGAGAAGTGTATAAAACTGAAAGCGGTTATGTCTGATTGGATTACTGCGATGATCATCGGAGGTATTCGGACATTCTATTCGGGAATGGCACTCGGCGTGGATCAATGGGCGGCCGAGATTGTATTGGATATGAAGCAGCAGTATTCCGCTGTCCGGCTGATTGCCGTTCGGCCTTGCGAAACACAAGCGGACAGTTGGTTGGAGGAACAACGGGAGCGGCATTATAAGACTCTCGCCGTATGTGACGAAGTGATAACGCTCTACAAGCATTACACTCGCTCATGTATGTTTGAGCGCAACAGATATTTGGCCGACCATGCGGATTATCTGCTGGCGGTATATAACGGCGGCGCAAAGTGCGGAACGGCGTACACGGTGAATTACGCAAAGCAAAAACACCGTCAGCTTACAATCGTTCACCCGGACACGTTGGCGGTAGAGTCCTCTACGACAATGGATGCATTCCGTCGCCGTAGCGAGATCAAGTTCGTTAAAGGTGACGGGTAAGCGTATCTGATCGCCGCCGCCAGATGGGAGGTGAGGCTGATGGCGACGACACGGATCATGCCGCTGCACACCGGCAAAGGCCGGAGCGTAGCGGAGGCGTTACGGGACAGCGTTGACTACATGGAGAACCCGTTGAAAACAGACAACGGCGAATGGATTTCAGCGTATGAGTGCGACGCCCGAACTGCTGACAATGAGTTTTATCTGTCCAAGCAGCGGTACGCTTCCATCACGGGAAGGGATCAGGGACGGAGCGACGTCATCGCCTATCACGTCCGGCAGAGCTTCAAACCGGGTGAGATTACTCCCGAAGAAGCGAACCGCATCGGGTACGAGCTTGCCGCGCGCTTCACCAAAGAGCGGTATGCTTTTATCGTCTGCACTCATACCGACAAGGCTCATATTCACAACCATATCATATGGAACAGCACGGCGCTGGACTGCAAAAGGAAGTTCAGAAACTTCATCGGCTCGGCTTTCGCCCTGCGGCGTGTCAGCGATTTAATCTGCGCGGAGCATGGTTTGTCCGTCATAAAAAATCCGAAGCTGAGTCCGGGTCGGGACTATGGCAAGTGGATCGGTGATCGCAGACAGCCGTCGTTTCAGGACAGGCTTCGCCGCTCTATCGACGCCGCGCTGGAACAGCAGCCCTCGACCTTCGATGAGTTCCTCGCGCTGATGAAGGAGTCCGGCGTAACAGTCATGGACGGCGGTAAGCATTTGAAGTTCTTCGCTGCCCATGAGGACGGCCTGCCGGATCAGGAAAAGCCTACGCGTTGCAATACACTTCGCGGCGACTATACCGAGGAAGCAATTCGGGAACGGATCGCCGGCCGGCATATTTCCTCGCCTGCCGGAAGAGCGCCGGACGCAAGCTTGGCGCGAAGCCCAAGCCTGCTCATCGACATAGAAACCAAGATACGCGAGGGCAAAGGGCCGGGCTATGAACGCTGGGCCAAGCTGCACAATTTGAAACAGATGGCGCAGACACTCATCTACTTACAGGAGAACGGCTTGGACGATTATGCCGTCCTGAAAGAAAAAACGGCGGCGGCCACGGCGCGGTTCAATGAGTTGTCAGGCCGGATCAAAGAGCTTGAGGCGGGGCTGGCCGCCAACGCCGAATTGCAAAAGCAGATTGTCAACTACTCCAAGACCCGCGCTACATACGTCGAGTACCGCAAGGCGGGATACTCGAAAAAGTTTAAGGAGCTGCATGAGGCCGACATACTTTTACACCAAACCGCCAAGAAATACTTTGATGGCCTCGGCCTGCAAAAGCTCCCGACCGTAGCTTCACTGCGCGCCGACTACGCTCCTATGCTGGAGGAAAAGAAACAAGCCTACCGCGAATACCGGCAGGCTAAGTCCGAAATGCGTGAGCTGCTTACGGCGAAAACCAATGTTGACAGGCTCTTGAACATCACCGACAATCGTGCGGAACGCGAAACGGAAAGGCGTACCTTATGACAGGGTCACGAAATAAATTAGCGGCCAAGGGCCGCGCAGCCGCACCGCAACGCGGGGCGATCCGGGGGTCTGGGGGCTGTGCCACCAGCGAGCGAGCAGGCCAGTGTGTACCGGCCTGCCTTGCTCGCCACACGTTGGAACGCAGGGTTTTCTGCGAATATTGCGGACTAAGGCTTTCGCGCTTGTTTCGGAAGAGCAGAGCTAACGCCTACACCCGGAGGCTTCGGCACGATGGTTTACCCTACCGTTTCGCGCCCTGTGCTTTGAGGTTCTCAACGAAGCCTTTGACAAGCTGGTAATCGGACGGAGGAAGCTTCGCTATGTCGTTGAAGGTTTCGTTCCGTTCCTCGTATGGGTTGAAGCTGAGATCGTCTTGCATAAGAAAATCGGGATTGACGAGCAGAGCGTCGCACAGCCGGATAATCATTTCATATCCGGGCTTGTTACGGTTCTTTTCATAACTGCGTATCATTTGCTCGGAGGAGTTGCACCGCGTGCCAAGCTGCTCCTGCGTCAGACTCTGACGCTCCCGGCAGAACTTGAGACGTTCACCAAAGTTATTCATGTTTTCACCACCTATAATATTTATGCCTACAGAAGAAATATTTTATAATACCATTATAGCTTTTCACACTATATTTGTTCAGTGAGTAATATTTATGGTTTCCATACAATTTTATTCTACTGCACAATAATTCATTCAGCCACTAAAACATAAGGAGGACACAGTAAATGCAAAAACACTTTGACAATGCCTTTGACGATTTTCTGACGGAACGCATAGGCGAAGATATCGCACGCCTGAAAGAGAAAAACGGAAGGTACAAGGCTGCTCTTGAGGAGCATTCCGAGCTTATACGAATAGCTCGGAACAAAGGGATTGACGACTACAGGCAGGCGTTTAACCGGCTGGCGGAGCTTGGCGAATACATCCGGGACTTGGAATGCAACTATCTATTCTATGCAGGTATGGCAGCTTACAAAAAGATGGGCGATACGGTATCGTCCTTCGACCTCGCGGAGAGGTTCACCGAATAAATATTTTCAAAATAATATTTATGTTCGACACGTTTTTACAAATTTCTCCTTATGCCTAACGTATAGTATTTATATGCTAACCATATAAATATATTCTGGTGCAAATTAATGGAGGACAAAAAATGAACAGATCAATCATCAGAAAGATAGCAAAAGAGAATGGTGTCAGCATCGCGGAGGTCAGGCGCGAGATGCAGGCCGCTATAAACGAAACGTATAAGAATCCCAACGCGGCGGCTTTGGCCGTGCCGCGAAAAGGCGATGTACCTACGCCGGAGGAATTTATCGTGTATGTCGCACAGAGGGTACGGATAAAATAGAAGTATAAAGTCAATAGTGAAAATAGCGAATTTTATAGATGGGAGCAATAAAAATGAATAAACCAATAAGAGTTTTTCTTCAAAACGGCGAAACGGGAACGTGGCTGTCACTTCCGGCAGATAGTGACGATTTTCAAAAGGCCCTGCGGGAGATCAACGCGGCAAATCCTGACAGCATATCCACAGGCAAGTATAAATCTGATGTATCCGCATTACCGGCAGACCTCTTGACGAACGCCGAGCTTAACCTTGTGAATTACTTAGCGGCGCGGCTTGCTGGCATGGATAAAAAGCAGCTTGCCATGCTGGACGCCATAATGGAAAGCTCCTTTCGTTTTATCACGGTGGAGCAGCTTATAGACTATGCGGACAACGAAGATTATTTTTTGTTCAGACCCGGCATAAATGATGCGGCGGCGCTTGGCCGATATTACGTTTATGATACCGGCCTGTGTCAAATACCGGAGGAATGGAAAGGCGGTATTGACCTTGAAAAGTTTGGTGAACACGCCGCACAGCAAGAACTTGGCGTATTTACGTCCAAAGGGTATCTGATGCCCAGCGGCGACAAGTGGACAAACACGCTGCTGGCCGAGTACGGTATACCTAGCGAGTATCGTTTATACCATCAGGGCAAATAATGTATCGGGTATTTGTCGGGGGATCAATCATCCCCCATTCCCCGTGAATTATGAATGCCCTGTACAGTGGCTTCCACGATAGCCATTTCCCGACTGTCGAACGTATCAAGCAGACTATCAAGCTGCTTGCGTTGTGAGTTTTTCGCGGGTTCAACTTCGGGAAAGAAGAACTGATCCACAGAGATAGAAAAAATCGTAGCCAGCTCATAAAAGATTTGCAGGCTCATGTGCTGACCTTTGTTTTCAATCTCCAACAGATACCGGGCGTCAATGTTGTACCTTTCCTCGACCTCAGCGCGTGTCAGGCCAGATTTGATACGCGCTTCTTTCACGGCTCGTCCAAAAGGACGGCAATCAAATGGATTTATTACTTTGCGCATAGTTTTATCACCCCATATCATTCTACAACGCCTATTGCCGAGGCCATACGGTTAGATAACTGATATGAGATACATACACGATACCTATTATTGATTTCTTAACAACTTCAAAACAAGTCTATGGTAAAATAATACCGAGGTGGTTTTATGGCGCAAAAACTAATTGTAGAAGATGAAATATCAATAAATACGCTAATAAGAAAGAATCTTGAACTTGTCGGGCATAGTTGCACTTCTGTTTTTGACGGAGAGTCTGTCTTTGATGAAATAGAAAAACAAAACCCTTTACTTTTACGCTGTACGAAAAAGGAAGAGGGATCACCTTCAATGTGACGTACGATACCGGACGCGTCGCCGATATTAGCATCGATATGGATACGAAACAGGTAATCTATCTGGATACTACTAGCAGCGATTTTATACCCGGCTTCAACGCCGACGCTCCGGGCGCTGTTGGTTAATATTCCTTATTATAAAAATACAGCAGCAAATACTAAGGCCGCCCCAAGTTTTAGAATTTTTAAGGTAAGTATTTCTTTGAGCGAGAGCTGTACCGAATAAGCACTTGTAGTCATACGGCTCAAAACGGCTCTATGCCTTGATTAGTCAGATTATCTAACCTGCAACATCGGGGTATTTTCGTTAAGCGTGGCGGGGTTGTGTCGGTACTGTATGACAGGTATTTTATATTTTCAGTCGCCTGTATAGAGCGGCTTTTTATTCGAGCAAAATTATTTTTAAGATCCATTGACTTTTTAATGATTATGATATATAATGAATAATGTTCATTCAAAAGACAGAAGGGAGGCGGAGAATATTTCTCGAATAACAAAAGAGCCCGATGTAAGAAAACAGGAAATACTAAACGCAGCTATGGAGCTTTTCGCTACCAAAGGTTATGAAAAGACGACAATTACAGATATTGCGAGGCATCTTAATATTTCTCAAGGCTTATGCTATCGCTATTTTACATCAAAAGATGAAATCTTTGACTTAGGCTTAGAGCAATATGCTGATTACTTTATTAAGGAATATAAGTCTGGATTAAGCGATAAATCAAAATCTTTGAGAGAAAAAATTATGACCTCTCTTACTTATTTTGATTTGGAGCAGGAGGAAGATGTAAATTATCAATTCTTTCACAGGCAAGACAGTAATCAATTTCATATATTACTGTCCTTCAAAATTTGCGAAAAAATGCACCCCATAGTTTGCGATATTCTAAACGAAGCTATTAAGAATGGAGAAATTCATTTAAAGCAACCTGAAACAACAGCTTCATTTATACTATATGGGCAATTAGGTATGTTGTTTGATAGCTCACGTTCATCTAAGGAAATAATCGATGAACTCCGTTTATTTATGACAACATTATTAGAGATGTTTAAGTAAATAAATAACAATGTCCCTCTTATGAGGGACTTATCAATAAATAATAAATGAATTTTATTTATTCATTATAAAAAAGGAGGATATCTTCTGAAAACGATTTTCAAAATTTTAATTGCGGGTATTGCTGGACTTGCCGTAATGCGGCTTTGCTATCCTTGTTCAACTGGGATATGGGATGATACTACAAAAAAAAGTGAAGGTTAATAATTAATCTGCCTTTGCACCAAAAGGATCAATTAATTACTTTCGCAATAATCTCCGAAAACGCACTTAAGCGATAATGCGCAAAAAATTTATATTACGATTTTTGGAGGGTATCTCAGTGAAAAAAACTTTTTCTTACCTTTTGGTTATGGTGTTTCTGTTCTCCCTTGCTGGCTGTTCGAGCGAAACGCTTAAAAATGAAAAGCTAAATGATACGGACACAAGTATGGAGATGAGTTATGACAAATTTTCTGGTGAGCGTTCAAAGACTGTAACATTAAAGGCGAACACGGAAATAAAAGTTGACATTGTTACAAATACTGGAGAAACCGCATTAAGTATTGTTGATGAGGCAGGTAACAAAGCATATACAGGGAATGCCTTGAAAACAGGTTCGTTTAGCGTGACTGTAGACAAAGATACGGATTATACAATTAAGGTAGTGACAAAATCACATGAGGGTAGTTACAAAATTGCATGGGAATAACTCCACTTAGCCTATTACAGTATAAGTATAATACACGCATTTGTCTCTCTTCGCGCAAGAATGCGATAAGGCGCAGTAAAATTATTAACTAGAATAATTGTCAGTAAGCAGTAAATTTATATTACCTGCAAAGTCACTTAATAGCAGCTTTGCAACCATGGGTTGACAAGAAACCAAGTGTGAATGGTGGTAATGCAACCACGATTTTCGTTATTATGACACTATCAAATGAAAGGGGTGTCAGTTATGAATATAGCAGACAGAATACAAACTCTACGGAAAGTAAAGGGCATTTCACAAGAAGAGCTTGCCGATAAAATTGGGGTATCACGCCAAGCTGTTTCAAAATGGGAAAGCGGACAGAGTTCCCCAGACATGGACAAAATAGTCATAATGAGCGATTTTTTTGAAGTCACAACTGATTACATTCTTAAAGGGATTGAACCGGAAAAACAAGCGGTAGCAACTCCCACGAATGCGATTATATTCGTTGCTGTTGCTACAGCTTTAAATTTCATCGGCTTGATTGTCTCGTGTGCGATATGGTATGAGGAGCAAGTTCCAATGGCGACAGTTATTGGTCTAATAATTATGGCTGTAGGGTGCATGGTTTTTGGAATTGGAGTAACCAGTTCAACGCTGAATAAAGATAAAGGAATACGGTATTTTTGGACAGTAAATATCTGGCTGCTGTCCTTTATACCTCTATCTTGTATCTACAACACGTTGTTTTTGCGTCCGCTCGCCCCATATCCGCTGTTTGGAGAACCTCTGATAGCGTTTGCGCTATTTTGGCTGATTTATATAACGGGTTGCACAATGATAGTTCATGCAACCATTAAAAGAAGCCGCAGGAAATAAGCAGATAGCCAGGAACGACTCAAAACAGAGCCGGCTATTTAATTACGGCTTAGTAAGGCTTGAGCCGTATGAAGGGAAGCTTTCAAGTACGGTTCTTAGAGGAGGGAGAGGCGGTAACGTCTCTTTAATTGTTGGTAAGCAGTTAAGGTAGTAAATTTATATAATGCGGTAAGTCAAATGGATTTATTAGGAGAAGTTATTATGGAGATTGCTTTTGAAAAATTAGAAATGAAGCATGGAAAAGAAGTTGTTGAAATATTAAATTATTATATTGAAAACACGACTTCAGCTTACCGAGAAAAAGCTGTGGATGAGGATTTTTCGCTTAAATTTCTTGAGAGTTCCGATATTCACTGTAGCTTTGTTATGAAAAACATAGAAAACAAGGTCATTGGCTTTTGTACATTAGAACCACATATTGCCATATCTGTATTCTCAAAAGTGGCTGAGGTAATGTACTTTATCCATCACGAGCATACTGGAAATGGAATTGGCAGCCTTGCCTTAAAAAAGCTTGAAGAAGAAGCAAGGAAACGAGGGATTCAAAAATTGTTGGCAGATACTTCTGATGAAAATATTGGTAGTATGTCTTTTCATAGAAAAAATGGATTTGTTGAATATGGAAGATTAACAGACATCGGTGAAAAATTCGGGAGAAAATTTGGTGTTGTATATTTAGTGAAAGACCTAAACTAAATTGCGTAGAGAATAAGCACAATGCCGCACACGCCGCAAAACCGCACCGCTTCGTGGGTACCTTGTTTTTATATTTATTCTCGCAAATATCGGTAAGGAATTTTTTAATGGTTATAGTATGTCGAAATATCCATATTTTTTCCTTGATGTAGAAACGATGGGGCCTACCAAAGTTGGTTTATGGGCAATCGCCCTTTTGATGTGTTTTTTAGGAGTGGGATATTTATTTATAGTAATTACGAAATTAATTATTAAATTAAGAAGCAAGTATTGAGTTGTTAAAAAGTACGAGTATAAGCAATAAGCCGCAAACGGCTTAAAACTGCGTTATTTCGTGAGTATCGGGATTAGTGACAGCGTAAAACAACAGTAGAATCATTAGTTGCGACAGGTTCAAGTAAATCCGCCGCAAAAATTTATATGACTATGCGGATTTTAAGTCACGGTATTGCCTCAATATTGCAACCGATGCTTGTGAATTAAAGCAAGATAAAACTATTCGTATTTTATATACTGCATACTTAAGAACAGGCTATCAAGCAAATTTGGAGGTCAATAATATGGGAACAATCACACTTATTATTCTGCTCGCGGTCGAAGCATTCTTTTTTCTTTGGACAATAAATTCCAAAAGCAATCACGCACAGGAAAAAAGTATCGTCCGCATTGCGCAGCTTACGCTTCTTGGCGTTTTATTACTTACAGGCGTTTTTGATTGGAGCTTCCGCTATTTCATGCTTTTGGTTGTCCTTGTTATTCAAACGGTCATCAGCGTGATTGTGTTGGTTAGGAAAACCGAAAAGCCTTACAAACTTGGCAAAAGTATCAGAGGCTTAGCCGGTAACGCACTTCTCTATGCCTTTGCATTGATTCTTGCCATACTTTGCCCGCAGTACACGCAGCCGGTCGCAACTGGCAGCTATGAAATCGAAACTGCAAAATACACATGGGTGGATGAGAGCAGCATCGAAACTTTATCGAACACCGGCGAAAACCGTGCTTTGACAGTAGAGTTCTGGTATCCAAAGGATACTGATGGCGAACTTCCGCTGGTCGTATTCTCCCACGGCGCATTTGGGTTCAGCGGCAGCAATTATTCCACCTTTGCCGAGCTTGCTTCCAACGGCTATGTGGTAGCCAGTATCGGGCATACATACCATGCGTTCTATACGATGGACACAAGCGGCAATCTGACCATTGTGAATATGGATTTCCTCAATAGCGTCTATGCCGTCAACGACTCAGATGACCCTGAGCAGGAATATTACGGCACTCGGGATTGGATGAATTTGCGTGTCGCGGACGAGCATTTCGTTCTGGATACAATCACCGCAAACGTAAACGCAGCGGACATGAGCGATACGCTATTTTCGATAATCGACCTTGATCATATCGGTGTGATTGGACATTCCTTGGGCGGCGCGTCGTTTGCGCAGTTAGGACGTGAACGGAACGACATCGACGCGGTTATTAACCTTGACGGCAGTATGCTTGGCGAGGAAATCGGCTTTGAAAACGGCAAAGTGGTTTTGAACGATAAGCCGTACCCCGTTCCGCTTCTAAACGTGTACGCTGAAGATCACTACCAAAACGCTATGGAGCTTGTTGGCGACGAATACAGCAACTTCCGCACCACCCGGAACGCGGTATGCGCGTATGAGGTCATATTCAGGGATGCCGGACACCTCAACTTCACCGATTTGCCGTTGTTTTCGCCTACACTGGCCAAAATGCTGGGCATTGGTTCAATAGACACGCGCTATTGCATTGAAAAAAACAACAGTCTTGTACTGGAGTTTTTTGACTGCTACTTAAAGGGCGGGGAGATACCTCAGTTTGAAAGGGAATATTAGGAATGAGAGCAAGCATCAAGCATATAGACAACCGTGCCGACGAACAGGTCATTATCGAATGCGTCGAGGTCACAAAGGAAGAAGGTACGCCCCAAGCTTTGGAAGCTTACACACAGCGACCACAATGCAGACGTTCATCTCACAACCTATGCGGACACCATTGTGTTCGACAGCGACGGAAACAAGAAAATTCTTGCGGCAACCCGTTTCGGCGGGTACGCGGAACAAGTGCGCGGCATGTCCGACGCAATTTACGGAGGCGGAACGGTTAAGTTGAAAACGGAGAGTGAAACGGTTGAATTTCAATCTCTGGTAAAACAGTACAGGCGTAACGTGGCTAATGATGAGATTTACACGGAGGCAACGCTGCTTATTACGGATGACCGTTATTCAAGCTAAAACTCCAAATCACCTACTTGGAAAAGTAACGTCATATATTATGACATTGACGATGTGTGCCCAACCAATAGGGCAAGCCATATATGGAATATTGTTTGATATGTTTTCAACACAACTTTACATATTATTGATAACTACGGCTATAATGGTGGTACTTGTTGGGCTGTTATCACGAAATATTTTTATACAATTTGACAATCAAAATAAAGTATTGCAATGAAAAAGCTCAAGTATAGGGATTATCTAACTCGCAACATCAAGGTGTTTTCGTTAGGCACAGCATGGTTGAGCTGGTTGAGTATTACCGAGTATGAATAGAGAATTATCCGAAGTCCGACACAGAAAAAAAGCTCTCGGAGAACGAGAGCGGACTTTGGATAATTCCATTGGACGAAACCGCGGACGGAGCCGATAGCCATGAGTCACTATGGGGAAAATAGAAATTGCATTTTCATGATATAACGAAATGAAAGGTGATGAAAACCCTGTAAATAAAGGCTTTTTCAAAAGAAACATTTAGATAAGTATACAGATATCCTGTCCCCACCAGTAGTTAGCTGGCCGTTTTTTACAGGGCATTTCGTGGTTTTAGGATATCAAAGTGCAAGCCGTAACATAATCGTAATATAAAGCATTTTGTAGAGAATGTCAACTGCGAGGCTATCGTTTTTGCAAAATAACGCACTAATGATGCCCATAGTGCGGTTACAGCGTTTCTTTTAAGTAACTTGGTTTTAGAGGTTTAAAAATAAAAATTTCCAATCAACTTCGGGATTGGTGATACATGTCGGCGGGCGACCACCGCGATAGCGGTTTAGTCCTATTTATATAATATGCTTTTATACGAAAAAACGTAGGAAATATAATAACAGAGAGGAAACAATATAAATGGCATTTTTATTGGAAAAGGTGGTTCCGTGGGGCAGGACAATGGAAGAATACGTTA
>Ga0153950_1000693_pt1 | contig 14992 bp, 9 predicted proteins | sample TSNJ034MetaG_FD_104737 | JGI IMG/M metagenome (GOLD analysis project Ga0153950, IMG submission 104737) | Attine ant fungus gardens microbial communities from New Jersey, USA - TSNJ034 MetaG | ecosystem: Host-associated > Fungi > Mycelium > Unclassified | place: USA: New Jersey, Wharton State...
AAATAAAGCTCCGCGTCAGATTTTCTTTGAATAATTTAAAAATAGATGATGATTTGCTGAACATTCCGTTATTTATGGCAGACTATGCCGATAAGCTGATTGGAATAGCTTTGGAAAGATAAAATTTCACTTTTTTGCTCCTCTCAGGAAACGAAATGGATGCTGTGAAATACTAAACTGTATTTCGCAGCACCCTCCCATTTCATTTAATGATTATCATTCGCTTTATAATCAGGCGGCACACTCTCCCAACGTTTCTTGAAATAGTGCTCATAAACTATCGCTCCTTCCTACTACACTGCTTTATCGGCTGCCTTCCTTTCGGCATTTGTCATCTGAATTTCTTTCATCTTCTCCGGATCAAGGGTATAATACTTCATGGCTACGATTGTGCAAAGCCAGCCAATTAGCGGCATACCGATAAAGATGAACATGGAAAGCCAGAAAATAGGCTCCGTATAAGCATCCGATGGTTGCGGCAGCACATCGGTAAAGCCAATCATGCTGAGAAGCAAAGCAACAATTGTAGCGGCCAGTGAGGAAATAACCTTATCCACGAAAGAATATACGGCACTTACCATACCCGGGATGAATTTACCTGTCCTATACATCTCATAGTCGGCAATGTCGGACATCATCGGTGGTACACAACTGGTTCCGATCTGCTTAAAGCCGGAGGTCAGGCTGTATGAAATGATGAATAACGCAGTCACTCCAATATTCACACCGATTTGCGTGGGAGCTATCCGGAATAAAAGGAACTGTATAATACTGGTAATGATTGCCCCCCATGCGGAAAAAACTGTCGCTTTTTTGAATCCTAACTTCGAGGCGAAGCTCATGCCAAAGAAAATCATTAAGATTGTAGGGATTAAGACCCATAAACTTAGATTACTGCGGAAAGTGTAATTTCCAACTATAATACCGAAAACCATGATGCCTACCGAAGAGTTTGCAGTAGTCTGCATCGCCAACTTATCACTTGAGGCCGCAACAATCATCATCTGCAAGGGACGATTCCCTTTCAGCGTAGTGAAAATATCTTTTAACGAAACACTTGAACTTGATAGATTGGAGTAGTATTCAGGCTTATCTTTTGATGCGATGGCAATACACGCAAGTATGGTGAATACGCCGCCGATTATAATAGCCGTAATGCACATTTCCTGTAAAGCCGCCAGGTTAACCCCGCTGTGCTTTGGTATCAGGTATTGTGAAGTATATACACTGCTGAAAGCGGTTGAGAGCAATATAACAAAAATACCTGTCCAGCGGCCGTTGCTGGCTCTTTGCTTAGGTTCGTTGGTAAGAACAGACCGCGCCCCGTTGGAGGCAGTGGTGAAGAAGGTATATCCTATTATGTATACGGCATAAATGATTGTAAAGACAACAACGCCGCTGCCAATGCCGACAAAGTACATCAGAAATAGCGAAATGGCTATAATGATATATCCAATTACCATCATTGGGCGGAATCTGCCGAACCTTCCGTTGGTTTTATCGACAACCAAGCCGATGATAGGATCCGTTATGCCGTCAAAAATGCGGCTGGCAGTTACGATGATACCAGCAACACTAACCAAAATGCCATAATTGCCTGTAGCCAGATAACTGACAAAATTCATCAGGAAAAGAAATACGTTAGGCACTACGTCTTTTGTCGCAAATAAAACAACTTCCCAGTTTTTCGCCCTGTTGTATTGAATTTTTGATTCACTCATAGCTGTTTCTCCTTATTTTTATTCATTTTTTAATAAATTTCATTTTTGCATTTGCGCGCTAATGCTTTATACTTATTATAGCAATTATCTTTTGCTTGTGTTAGAATTAACACGGTACAGATAGAATAAACAGACTATTTCTACCAATTATATTTTGTGAAGACATGATTTTTATCAGCCAAGGTCACCAACATTCTACGATGGTTCAATACTAATTTGTACAATTTTACCGCATCAGGCAAGACCTCTGCCTCTTAAGCGATGGGTGGTATTCATTACTGTTTTTGGAATGCTTTTTTAAAACGGAGGTTTTATATGGAAAACTTATTAATCGTAAAGCAATTGCTTGAAACTATTTTATCTACGCCGGTCATAGTAACTGATGATTTGCCTGGCTCTCTTAAATCATTTGAGGATGAGCATTGCTTCAGCAAGACGCTTCAGCCTATCAATACTGCTTCCTATCTGCATGAATTCACTGATGAAATGGACAGGAACACCATATATGAGATATATGAGCCGCTGGAAACGGTCAAAATCATGTTTTTTCTGGGGAACTACCTGGTTATTATCGGACCTTATACCGAAACGGAATGGGATACAAAAAAGAGTGAGCGTTTGCTTGCGGTCTTGGGCATATCTATGTCATATCTTACCTCTTATGAGTTGTACAAATGCCATTACAGCATTATTAACTTTGAGTTAATTATGCGCGCGGTAAAAACATTGATTGAAGCAGGCGGATTCTGCGTATCGGATTACTCCTACCGTAAGATTAAGAAAACCTTTGACGAAGATGTATCCAGTGCACCCATTTCAAAAGAATATACCTATGAATATGTTAACCGACGCTATGCTCTGGAAAATGAGTTTATGCATTTTATACAAACAGGTGATGCGTTAAAAGCAAAGGAGACTCTTAAAAAGCTTACTTTAATGACACAAGAATTGAGTTATACAAAAGGGATAATGTGGAACAATATCGCCGGTGCATCATGCCTGCGCACGATAATCCGTATAGCCGCAACACAATCCGCCCTGCCTCCTATCATAATTGATGCGATCACGCAGAAGTATGCACAGAATTTATATAGCATAGGGAATTTTGCCCACAAACATCAGTCAAGTAATTTTGCATACGAGCTGGTTGACGAGCTTTGCACTGAAATAGAAAAGATTCAGAAGCAAAAGTATTCAGCAATCGTTCGCAAGGCAATCAGTTTCATACAGCTTAACCTTGGACACACACTGTCGGTGAACTTGATTGCCGCAGAGCTGCATATTACAGCCGACTATTTGGCAAAACAATTTAAAAAAGAAACTGATACATTAATCAGGAATTATATCATGATGGAAAGAACAAAAAAGGCTGCAGAGCTTCTTTTATCCACAAGGCTCACTATACAGGATATCAGTACATATGTCGGTTATGTTGATAATAATTATTTTGTAAAAGTATTTAAATGCCACTATGGGATGACACCGACTGATTATCGAAAGAAATATGCTATTTAGCCGCATCAGGGGAGTTGCCTTTAACCTCCATCGTAACTATGTTTTGTCCACGGATATTCACAATCAGCGGAGCAGTTTGTGAATATCCGTTTTGACTTCACCAGAGAAATATATCTTTCTCAAGCAGACGCAGAATTGCTTCCACAAAAAAATAATCATTATAAATAGCTGCTGTATTAGGAAAATGGTCATTATGATATTGCAGTGAACCGCCGCACATAATTGCGTCTTCATCAGCGTTCCAATTACTGAATGACGCGTCGCAGGCACGAAGCATCTTCACCGCGGCATCTATATACAGCCTTTTTTCAAAATCCGGCACATGCCCGGCAAGCTCCAGCAACCCGCAGGCAATGATTACTCCCGCACCCGAATCATACTTAACGGGCTTGGCTGGCGCGCGAAAGTCCACCAATGGCAGCCAATCGGTTATAGCCAGATTTGCAATGCAATAATGTGCGCACCGTTTTGCTGTGTCTAAAAACGCTATGTTTCCACTGTGGCGGTATGCAGCCGTGAAACCATAAACCGCCCAGGATTGTCCTCTGCTCCATGAGGAAGCACCATCGTAGCCCTGCCCGTCGGGTGCGCTTACATATTCGCCCGTATCAGGGTCAAAGTTCACAATATGATTACAGCTTCCATCCGGACGCACAATGTATTTTTGCGCGGTCGCGGCATGCCTGTCTGCTATCTGTGCAAAACGTGGGTCGTTGGTCTGCGCACTGACCCAGTACAAAATCGGAATATTCATCAAGCTGTCAATGATCATCCAACCCCTGTTATCTTCGCCGCCTGGCCTGGTACTATCATTCCACGCACGGATAAATTCACCATTGGGATTATATCTCCCGGCGAGCAAGGTTGCAGCATGAACACCACGACGATAAGAATCCTTGTTACCAGTTATTCGGTAATTTGCAACCGATGACAACAGGTACATAAAGCCAACATCATGATGCAAACCCTCAAAATCCTGCAGCGCTTTTTCCAAATGTTCTTCAACGCTTTCAGCCGTCCACTTGTACGCTTCATCCCCTGTAGCATTATACATTTGCCAAAGCATTCCCGGCCAAAACCCATTCGTCCAAAACGACTCCTTATCCGGGATTTGTATCTCAGCATAGCGTCCTTCCCGAACTACAAAAGGCAAACCACCACCTATCCGCTCACACTGAGCAGTCATTTTTACTTTAAGCTTTTCGTATGACTCTTCCAGCCAGACAGTATCCTCCTTACTCAGAACATTTTGCATTTTAACACTCCTTTCGTAATATTATATTTGAATAATATCACTGTTTCTATCAAAAGAGTTAGAAATAATTAGTGTTATATAGAAATGCTATACATTTTTTGATTTGTTCCTAATTTGAGACTGTTCTGACACATTAACAAAAACGCCCATACCATCGACTGAAATCGGCGGTATAGGCGTTTTTTAGGTAAAAAAAGGAGCGTTCAAATTCAGGACTTGAAGATTATTTTATAAATGGGGAAGTAAATAAACATCTGCACACCACCATTAATGATTGTAATGATAATATTATAAATTGCCGGTTTCAAAAATATCGTTTGCAGCAACGGTTGATAGAATGCCTGTAATCCATTGCAGACCAAAAAGATTAATAGGAAAGCAATGAAGTACCACATCCCCTGATATAAAATATTTCCTTTCGATTTGAACGTAATGTTACGCTGCATTGGAAAGTTCACACACTGCGCCACAAATAGTGTAACAGCATAACCGGCAAAATATGCCATTCCTCCATCTGCTGCCGAATAATTGAAAATATGATAACCGGTATGAAACAGCGGAATCAGATAGCAGTCATAATTACCCCAATCGGTCACCTTCGCAAAAAAACCAGGAAGAAAGGTCAGCATCAGATACTGCAGTACAGTTACTAACAGGGAAAATAGATAAAATTTACAAAATTGAATTGCAAGCTCTTTCAGTTTTGATTGTTTCTTGATATCATCCATAAATTCATCCATCCTTCACCATTATTTTCGCACTTGCATCATATCTTCCATCTGTTGCAGTCAGAATCATCTCTGATACGCGAGCATCTGCACGTACAATAGCCAATGCTTCTCCGTAATACGTATCTGTTGAATTACCAAGATATCCTTCCTGGTTATAAGGACAGCCATGACCAATCGCAACCAACTCTCCTCCCTGCACATTGACTAGAATACGTCCCCTCATAAGCGGCTTCCAAATTCCCTGTCCGTCTGTATACCGTAAACGAACAAACAATAGTTTACCTGCTGCAGCTGCACTTTCCGGCAATATCTGCAGCTCCTCTTCTTCTGAAGCTGACCGCAGGACAGAGTACCCCACTTCACGGTGAGATGCATCATAGGCAACTGCCTTTAATTCACCTGCATAATATGTTGTGTCAAAAACTGCCCGGCAATGCTTCAGCTTTTTCTCCGCAGCCGCCTTACCATTTATGCTCAATTCTACAGAATGAGCACAGGAATAGACCTCCACTCTGGCCGGATTACCCTCGCATCCTGACCAGCTCCAGCTCTCCAGCGCATTACTCATTCTCCAGGCAGATGGTGAATGGGAATCCTGCGTGTGGTTCACCGGCACTACAGCAATCGCAGGAATCTTCTCCTGCCTGTAAACAGTCCTCATATATGCGGCTTCTCCCTGAGGCTTTCCTGTCAAATCAATCCTTCCGGAACCGGCAGCCAGCCAATCCTTCGTGTGTGCAAAGTCCTTGGCATAGTCGGCATATTCCCAGGCGCCAAGTCCCACTTCTCCCAGATAATCAAACCCGGTCCATACAAAATCACCAATCAGACGTGGATTCTGCTTTGCCAGCTCCCAGAACTTTCCGGTGTCCTTGCAGAAGGTTTCGCTGCCCACGATCAACCGATCCGGATATTTTTTCAAATCATGCTTATAACGCCGGATACCGTAATTATAACCAGCTACATCCAGTCTGGCAAAAGCATCCTTTGTCTTCCAGTCACAGGGCGGCAGAGTCGCTCCGATTTTCATGGTCTCGTCCCCCAGCATTCCAGCCAGTTGGTTGAAGAATTCACTGCCAATCGCTTTTTCTTTCATTTCTTCATCCTGCTTTTGGGATTTTTTATCACTATATACACCAAATCCCACAGAACTCAGAAAATTGAAAAAGATATTCACACCGCAGGTAACTGGTCTGTAGTCCAGTGTATGCAGGTATTCTGTCATCTCACCGGTCAACCGGATGCCTTTCTTTTGCGCTGTCTCAGAAACCTCATTGCCAATGGAATACATTACTACACTTGGATGATTGTAATCCTTATCCACAATTGCCTTTAGGTCTTGTTTCCAATATTGCAGAACATATTCTGCATAGTCATACTTTGTCTTATGGGTATACCACATATCCGTATACTCGTCCATCACCAGCATACCCAATCGGTCACAGGCCTTAAGCATAGCCTTTGAGCAGGGATTATGAGCTGACCGGATTGCATTAAAACCCTGTTCTTTCAGGATTCGGATCTTCCGTTCCTCTGCCTCCGAATAAGCACAGGCTCCCAGCAGGCCGTTGTCATGATGTACGCAGGCTCCCAACAACAATGTTCTTTTTCCATTAAGACAGAAACCGTTTTTATCGCAGCTAATCGTGCGAATGCCAAAATCAATTGTCTCCCTGTCGTTTGCATATTCTACTTCCAAGCGGTACAAATGCGGTGTATCTACACCCCACAGAACAGCCCGATCTATGGCAGCAACCAGAATTACTTCTCCCTCCGATTCTCCGGATACCGTTGCAACGCAAGTATTGCCATCATAAATGTTGGATGTCACATGTCCTGCCGCATTGGTTGATACACGGATTTCCACCTTGACCGGTTCCAGTCCGATGGTACGAATTTTCACACCTTCCGGCAAAATGCATTTTTTTTCTCCAGTATAGCAATATACCGGCCGATAGATTCCTGCACCGGAATACCAGCGGCTATTAGGTTGATCTGCATTGCGGGCAATTACCCGAATCTCGTTTTCAGCGCCATACTTCAAGTATTCCGTCGCTTTTATAAAGAATCCAGTATAACCATAGGGATGGAATAATACTTTCTGTCCATTGATCAAGACCTCTGCCAGTCGATAGACACCTTCAAATTCAAAGAAAATCTCTTTTTCCCGTTTTTCAATGGGTATGGTAAAGGTCTTACGGTATTCATAGTCCTTTCCTTCAAACCAGCCGGTATTATGTCCTGCCGGAGTTGTACTAAGCCTTTGCTCGGACAGCATAGCATCATGGGGCAAGTCTATTGACTGCCATTCTTCTGTCCCAATTCGCCGAAAAGTCCAATTATCAATAAATGCTGCCTTTTTCATATTAATCCACTGCCTCGCTGTAGACAACATCTGCAGATAATGAATAAGGTCCAAGATCCGCTTCTACTTTTGTCGCATAGATACCGCTGGCTTTAGTGGCTACGCACTCAAATGTACTATCAGTGCGTCCCTCCACATAGAAATGGATATTCAGAGCAATCTCCATTCCCTGTTTCTCCCAGGTATATCCTTCAATCGCTACCGAACCGAAATTACCGCCCAGCGTTCCATCCTCATTCAGAATAACCAAAACTTCACCTGCAGGACTCGTACCAGTAAATATACCATCAACCAATAATTCTTCGGTTTCACTGCAATTCAGTTTATAAGTGGTATCACCTGTCAGGATTTCCAGTGAATAGGCTCCATTCGTTTCTTCCGCTTCGTACTTGTTTCTATCAATGGTCACATAGATTATCTTTCCGGAATTTGACCAGGTACCTGTCTTTTCATTTGAAGCGCCAAGTGTAATATATGCAACACCATGCTCCATCAGGGAAATTGAGGCTTCCTCACCATTTTCTCCCTGACCTGCAAACTCTGCAAACAGGATTTCCTTAACCGCAATCGAGCAGTCTGCTGTAAATCCCATATAAGTTATAGTTGCATGATCAATGTCTTCGGTAAGTGCAGCATCTAAATTGATATCATATCCGGTGACCTGTCCACTGGTTCCATCACTGTAAATCGCAGATACTACCATTCCCTCTGCATTGAAATAATCCGCCAAACTGTATTCTGTTTTCGTCGGCACTGCAGAAATCTCTATTCCGGTCAAAACCACCTCTTTCGGCGTCTTTGACTGACCTCCGGGTATTATTACGATTACCAATATAGCTACGACGACTACTGCTGCTGCTCCTGCCAACCCGATCTTGACTAATCCGTTTTTGCCGGTCTTCTGTTCTGTGTCCAGCTTATCCAACTCCTCCTGCTTCGTTATCGCCATAAAGCAGGAAATACAGCCAAGCACTGCACTGATTAGGGACATCACCAGAAGCACCACAACAACACTCAGAATGGCTCCCTTTTCTCCCATTCCATAAATACCGGTTGCCATGTAAGCAAACATCTCTACTCTGTCAAATAAATGTAAACCAAAGGACAGCCCATATAACACTGTTGGAATCAACGGAGCAACAGCCCAATCGGTCAACATTACCAATGCAAAACTCAATGCTCCCAGCAGCATCATCACAAACACTACCGGCTGGAACAACTGTACACTTAATGCATAAATCAAATATACAACCGCTGTTGCCAGGGAAAGTCCAGCAGCAGCTGTTCCCAAATAAAAGCCCTTGCTCCTATCTTTTAATACACTTTTTATCTTCATTGATCAGACCTCCTTCGTTTTTTTGCCGCGTATTCTGCTGACAACATACAACCCTAAGCAGACAACTGTAAGTAAGGCAAATATTACATCTACTGCGATAATTGCGGTATGCCACCATGGTGTAATCGCCACTACCCGGGTATTCGACGATGTACCATTCATAAGCAAAGAATTGGCAAATGCATAATAGAAATTATGGTTCGCCTCACGAAGGCACTGTAACACATAGCCATCATCTTCCCGATTAATCTTTGTCACAATTTCCGTTGCTCTGGTATTCGGACTCATACAGAACATATCGCTTCCTGCTGTCAGACTCTCGATGGTATGAATATAAATAGCGGAAGCATTGGCTGCATCTGTAATGCATACTCCCTGGAATCCCCATTCGTCACGCAAAACTTTATTCTGCATTGCGTCACTTGCACCTGCATAGGTACATCCCAGACGATTAAAAGCCGTCATGGTACCCTTTGTCTTGCCTATTGTGAATGCACCCTCAAAACCACGCAGACTATTCTGACGATATGCCTGTTCTGTCATAAAGGTACAGACACCATTTCTGTTCGTTTCCTGGTCATTACCGGCAAAATGCTTAATTGCAGCATTAACCCCCTTCTCTGTCATCGCCTTTGCTTCAATTCCACTGCACAGATAGGACATGTAGCTGTCTTCAGAATAATACTCAAAGTTACGTCCACTAAACGGAGTGCGGTGAATATTCGCTCCTGGACTCCATAATTGGGAAGTACGCGTAATCAGTGCATCCTCTCCCAGGAAATAGCCGCGCTTTGCCAGCAGCTCCGTGCTCCAGGCAGATGCCAATACCACCTCATTCGGATAAGCTGTTGCTGAAATATTAGAAGAAACCAATGTACCGCTTTCATCATGAATCATATAACTGCGCTGTGCACCGTCCGGACCGTCTGTATTCGTTTGTGCCGCTTTATTAACCTTTTCAATAGATGATGTTCCCAACTGATCCAATGTAATCTCTGCCATCTCATCAATGGTCAACTGATTCAGAAAGTCCTCCCACAGAGGATCCTCATAATCCAGATCCTTCATGTCAATAATATTCAGTCCGTTGTTCATACCTTGCTTAAAGGCTGTTACAGAAGGTGCATCCTCTGGCTTTTCATATGTGTAGCCATCAATTGCTGTAATCATCTCAGCAGTAGCAGACAGCCGGATTGCCTCAGGGAAAGTTTCCTGCCAGTTGCTGCGTGTCAGATAGGTCACTGCATCTTCCTGCCAGTAATTAATATCGATATCATCAAACTGGTTGCTGACACGATTTGCTGTATATTCGGAATATTTATAGGTATCGTTATCCTTCGTCTCCAGAACCCATTTACTTACTGTCGGATCTGCATCCGGTGTCACTGCATTGCCCTCATGGTCTATCATGCCCTGAGCACCCTTTGCTGCCAGGACATTATTTAATGCACCGTGAGAATCACTGCCAATTGCAAAATAGTAATCTCCCTGATCCAGAATATAACCACCTGTCAGTCCGTCCATCTGAGTGGTATTATCATAGCTTGCCAGTAAATACTTATCCACTGTAATGGTAATTTGCTGTTCTTCCTGCGGCTGCAGTACATCTGTTTTGCCAAATCCAACCAGTTGGATAGCTGACTTCTCCACCTTATTCAGAATATTTTCCTCCGTATACGGTGTCTGTACATATAACTGAACTACTTCCCTGCCTGCTGCAGAACCTGTATTTTCAACTGTGACAGCAGCCGTAAATGTATTATCTTCATTTTCCACTACCGAATTCAGTGTCTGTTTAAAAGTCGTATAGGAAAGTCCATAACCAAACGGGAAAGTCACTTCTTCCCCATAGTTCCAGCTTCCGCCTGATGATGCAAAAATACCTGCATTACCGTCCGCATTGCCCTGTCCGAGAATGTAATCCTCATAACGCGTCTCATAATATCTATAACCAATGTAAACACCCTCTGCTTCCACGATATACTTTGTCGTCTGGCTGGAAGGATCACTGCAGAGCTGCTCAATCTCTGAAGCATTGGTGAATGTAAAATCTCCTGCATTCTGTGCTGCCGGAGAAGACAAACTGTCTGCAGCATAGATATTAACTAATCTGCCGGAAGGATTGGCCGCGCCAGTAAGCAAATTAACAACACCGGTAAAACCTGTCACGCCGGTACCTCCAATCCACAGGCAGGCATCAATATCATACTCATCCAACCATTCAAGCTCCATTGCATAACCACTGTTGATTAAAGCAATTACTTTATTGAAGTTTCCATTCGTCTTATTCTCTTGAATCATCTCAAGCAGGGCGATTTCATTGGGATGCAATGCCAGATTGCTTCCACCATTATTATTTTCATCATCTGCCATGGGAAGATCTCTGCCTTCACCACCACTTCTGGCAATCACAACAATCGCAGCATCTCCATACTGTGCGAAGGAAGATTTCATAGCATCTGTATACATCTGCGGTTCATATTCTCCTGTATTATAACTTATGCTGCCAAAGGAACCTCCCCTTCTGCTGCCGTTCTCCTCATACATGTTCCAAAGAGTCGGATTTATCTTATATCCCTCATTTTCCAGCGCATCCTTCAAGGTTACCAGTCTGCTCATATTAACACTTGCACCACCGGAATTGGGCTTATACAGCGGATCGTAGGATGCGTATCCCAGCAGGCTGATATTTTTGCCTTCTGTACCTAAAAGAGGCAAAGCACCATTGTTCTTCAGCAGTACAGCGCCTTCTTCCATCTCACTTACAATATGCGCCTCCTCATCAGCCAACAGCTTTTCCAAATCCATCATTGTAAAATTGTTAACATCGCCATAATCACTCGGATAGTATGCCAGGTCAGTTACTTCACCTTCATTGATTACTTCGATTCTGCTGGTCTGTACGCCAAGCTTATCATTAATCATACCTGTATAGTTGAATGCTGCCGATGTCAATGGCAGTAAAATTGTGAGAAGAACTGCAAATACGGCTGTCAATCCTCTCCAGAGTTTCGATTTTCTCATTGATACATCCTCCTGTCTCTTTTCCGTGTAACTAAATAATCGCGCGCTTATCATTTATACACTTTGTGTAAATAATAATAGCACGCGATCTCAATTTATTATGGTTTTTTACGCAAGTGGTCAAAAACTCCTCGTAGTTGGATGAAAACGTTACACATTCTCCTTTATATTCGCAGTTTTATAAGTACTTATGCCAATTGCTTCTTCTTAACAGGAATTAACAAATTTAATTTAAATATATCACGTTCCGTTGTTACAGAAATAGAACCTCCATATTTTTCTACCAGGTATCTGATGCTTTTCAACCCATATCCATGATAATCTTTGTCTTCCTTAGAAGTCTCCGGCAATCCATTCCTGAAAACAATCTTTTTCTCGTAATAATTGGTAATGCTGGCGACGACATAGTTACCTTTTGCATTCAGATTAAAGCTGATTACCCGCTTTTCCAAATCTTTTATATCACGCACCTCTTCCATGGCATTATCCAGGGCATTTCCAAAAATGACATAAATGTCCGATGGCAGCATGAAATCCAGCTTGCTGCCATCGGAAATACAGGTAAACTGAATATGATGAGTGTCCCACAAAAGACTTTTTTCTTGAATCAGTACATCCAGCGTGTCATTTCCCGTTCTGGCAGACATATCATAAATCTTAATGCTCTTCTCCAATTCATCAATATACTCCTGCCTGACCTCCGAAGAAGGGGAATGTTTTAAAGCTTCAACCTGATATTTAATGTCATGGCATTTCATATTGATAATCTCAATTGTCTCTTTGGTAATAACATGATTTTCCTTCTCCACCTGAATCATCCGCTGCATGATTTCCTGCTGCTCCTCCAATTGGCTGCGTTCAAACATACCCACATGCAGCAGCAATAACAAAACACAGCAGAATCCATCAAAGACATAACATTCTATCACCTGTGTACCATTCTTCGTAAACCATACACTCAGTATATACACAAGAAAGTAAGAAAACAGGGTAAATACTATGATATCACTGTTGCGTAATCCGTCTACATTTTCACGCAAGCGACGAACAAAAATGAAATAGCATAGGATATAAGTCACCATACAACACAGTAGTTCAATCCAGGCCTGACCTGCGATTGTTTGCACACGAAATAGCAGAAAAGCTGCATTTGTGATACAAAAGCCCAGATGTTGAACAATAATTGCTGCAATCACATAAAACAATAACTGTTTTATACTGGAAAACTGGAAGAACAGCCACATCAAGAGCATGGAAAACAATACTGTTGCCATAAATCCTATGGAAGATAATCCAAAACCCGCATCTGCACCAACATGGAAAAGTCTTCCCAGCGTTCCATATAAAATACTATAGGGAATGATTACAAATGCTGCAGCCAGCAGAAGAATTCCTGCCGGATGAAGGCGTTTTCTCAAAACAGAACAGAACATCCATTCCACAATCAATAACTCTATATGAAAGTTTTTCAAAAAAATAATAAAGGATTCTATCAGCTCCATCTTATATCCCCACTCCTGTATAATTTACCAATTGTTCCATAAAAGCGGCTCTTTTGCGACGGCTGATTGGTACCTTATGATTTCCAACCACAATATGGTTGGAATGTACCTCCATCACATGCTGCAAATTCACAAGGCAATAGCTGTTACAGCGCACAATATTTTTCCCCTGAAGAAGCTCTTCCACTTTTTTCAGTTGTCCGTAGAGAGAGATATCTCCTTGTGCTGTACGGAAGGTTAATGTATGATTCTCTACTTCCACAGTATAGATATCCCTTAAAAGCAGCTTTTTTTTCACTCCATCTATATCTATGGTAACACTATTATCCTGATGCCGCTTCACATACTCTACTGCTTTCAGCAATTTCATCCGAAAATCATAGTAGCGAACTGGTTTCAGCATAAAATCAAGTGCATTCACCTCGTAACCCTTGATTGCATACTGTATCATATTGGTAACAAAAATCAACGCTACCTCAGAATCATATTCACGCAATCTCTCTGCCGTCTTCATACCATCAAAATGAGGCATCCTGATATCCATAAAAATCACATCATAAACTGCTTTATACGCAGATATAAACTCCAAGCCATCCCGAAACCAAGTACAATGAAATTGAATCTGTTCCTCCTCACTATACCGGGCAATGAATGCCTGCAAAAGCTCAGCACATTTCAATTCATCCTCCACGATGGCTACTCTAATCATACTTGAGTGTCTCCTCCGCTCTACTATCTACATTTATCTATAATATAAATATCCGTTTCGACCATTTCTTACTTTATTTCAAACCACATCCTGTGTAAGACGGCTGCCCATGATAACATGGAGCACTGCGGTTTATTAGAAAGCTTGGTGCTATCATGTCCATTTTAACACGTTATCTTAGATTCAACAATGGGTAGGCATTCATTTATATCGTTTTATGTAACAGGTAGGTCTTATACTGCTGTTTATCACAATAATGGGGGAGGTGAAAAACCCGGACGAGACAACAGGCAGGATATGTGACACTAAACATAATGTATTGGGGATGGCAGGGTCGCTGCTGACTATGTTTAATACCAGTAAGTATCGGTATTAATTGTGCGGAGGGTTTTGATTTCTCTCTTCTCTTAAGTTTATCATGGACGTAAAGAAAGTTATGACAAACAAAGTGTCTGTACATACCTATTATCCCCATGTTTATTTGTATCCCACTCTGCTATTTGCATCAGTTATAAATGCAGGTCTAAGATTATTGATTTTGTGGACAGTAAGGCTGTGCTTAATAATTAGGGAAAACCAAATTAGTACTTGATACATATAGCTATTAACTATGATTGATGGTGATCATATCATCTCCAGCATATTGTTTTTTTCACATATTATGAAGAGGTTCGATATCCAGAGACAACAGGCAGGTATTTTAAGGGAAGAGGCAGAAGGGACACGGGACAGGAAGAGGGCGCACACATATGCTTTACAGCGATTTTTCAGGCCATGGAACGGAGACCTCAAAATGAACTGCGGAGCAGTTCATTTTCGTCCTGGTATGGGCTC
>Ga0153950_1000694_pt1 | contig 14988 bp, 13 predicted proteins | sample TSNJ034MetaG_FD_104737 | JGI IMG/M metagenome (GOLD analysis project Ga0153950, IMG submission 104737) | Attine ant fungus gardens microbial communities from New Jersey, USA - TSNJ034 MetaG | ecosystem: Host-associated > Fungi > Mycelium > Unclassified | place: USA: New Jersey, Wharton State...
AGGAACGGAATGCGCCAGCCCCACGTGAGGAAGGCCTCGCCCGGGAAGAGCGCGTTCATGATCGCGAGCATGGCGCTCGCCAGGAGGAGCCCGATCGGCACGCCGATCTGCGGCATGGCCCCGTAGAGCCCCCGGCGATCACGCGGGGCGTGCTCCACGGCCATGAGCACCGCGCCGCCCCACTCGCCACCGGCCGAGATCCCTTGCAGGATCCGCAGGACGATCAGGAGCACCGGCGCCAGCATCCCGGCCTGCGCGTACCCCGGGAGCAGGCCGATGAGCACGGTCGAGGCGCCCATGAGGATCAGGGTCACCACCAGGACGATCCGCCGTCCGTACTTGTCGCCGAAGTGGCCGGCGAGGAACGCGCCGAGCGGGCGGAAGAGGAAGCTGATGCCCACCGTGAGGAAGGCCAGGATGGTCCCGATCCCCTTTCCTGCGGGTTCGAAGAACAGCTGCCCGAAGACCAGCCCCGCGGCGGAGGCGTAAATGAAGTAGTCGTACCACTCGACGGTGGTCCCGACGACGGTGGCGAACAGGACCCTCCGGCGGTCCGTCGTGGACGCTTCGGGGTGGGTGAGGACAGGGGATTTCTCGTTCATCTGGTGCTCCAGGGTGCGAGTCGGTGCGATGCGCCATCGCATTGCTCCAGAAAATATACGATTTCAGATATAGGCTGACAACCCCCTTGTTTCCGGGCTCAAATCGTATATGATCTGGCGTAAGACCTCAGTCAGCGAGCGAAGGGACGCCCCGTGCCGACCAAGGATTCCACGCCACTTCAGGTGACCCCCGGCAAGATCATCGCCGTCCACCTGAGCTATGCCTCGCGCGCCGCGCAGCGTGGCCGGACGCCCGCCGCCCCCTCCTACTTCCTCAAGCCGTCCAGCTCCCTGGCCGCCTCCGGCAGCAGTGTGGAGCGGCCCGCCGGCACCGAACTGCTGGCCTTCGAAGGCGAGATCGCCCTGGTCATCGGCGAGGCGGCGCGCAATATCCCCGTGGAACAGGCCTGGAGCCACGTCGCCTGGGTCACCGCCTCCAACGACTGGGGACTGTACGACCTCCGGGCCAATGACAAAGGTTCGAACCTCCGCAACAAGGGCCGGGACGGCTACACGCCCGTGGGTCCTGGGCTCATCGACGCGCGCACCGTGGAGCCCGCCGCGCTCCGGGTCAGAGCCTGGCGCAATGGCGAACTGGTCCAGGACGATGACTCGGGTGCCATGATCTTCCCGTTCGCGCAGCTCATCGCCGATCTCTCTCAGCACCTCACCTTGGAAACCGGGGACCTCATCCTGACGGGCACCCCGGCCGGGTCGTCTGTGGCCGTGCCCGGCGATGTCGTGGAGATCGAGGTGGACGCGCCCACCGTGGACGGCGCGCCGTCCAGCGGACGCCTGATCTCCCGCGTCGTCGAAGGCCCCGGCGCCTTCGACCCCGCACTCGGCTCACTCCCCTCCGTGGACGATCACCAGCGCGAGGAGGCCTGGGGGTCCCGCGAGGCCGCCGGTCTCGGCGAGTCAGGCCCCGTCCTCTCCCCCGAGCTGCGAGCCAAACTGCTGGAAACCCCGGTGGCGGGCCTGTCTCAGCAGCTGCGCAAGCGCGGCCTCGACAATGTCGCGATCGACGGCGTGCGGCCCTCGGTGCCCGGCACCAAGATGGTGGGCGTCGCGAAGACGCTGCGCTTCGTCCCGAACCGCGAGGACCTCTTCCGCAGCCACGGCGGCGGCTTCAACGCCCAGAAGCGCGTCTTCGACACCGTCGCCGAAGGTGAGGTGATCGTCATCGAAGCCCGCGGCGAGCGTGGCTCCGGCACTCTCGGGGATGTGCTCGCACTCCGGGCTCACGTCCGCGGAGCGGCCGGCGTCGTGACCGACGGCGGCGTGCGGGATTACGTCACCGTGGCGGAAACCGGCCTTCCGGTCTTCAGCCAGGGCCCCCACCCCGCGGTGCTCGGGCGCAAGCACGTGCCCTGGGACAGCGATCTGACCATCGCCTGCGGCGGCGCCACCGTGCAGCCCGGGGACATCATCGTCGGCGACGACGACGGCGTGATCGTCCTGCCGCCGTCGCTCGCCGAAGAGGTGGCTGACGCCGCCCTGGCCCAGGAGGCCGAGGACGCCTGGATCGCTCGGCAGGTGGCCGCCGGACATCCCGTGGACGGCCTGTTCCCGCTGAACGCGGAGTGGCGGGCCCGCTTCGAGGCCGACTGCGGAACGGGAGAATGAGGTCATGAGCAGCACCGTGACCTCCCTCAGCAAGTCCCAGATCGCCTACGAGTGGATCCGCGAGCGCATCGCGCGCCACGAGTTCGGGCCCGGTTACCGGCTGGTGCTCGGTTCCATCGCCTCCTCCCTGGACATGAGCGTGGTCCCCGTCCGTGAGGCCGTCCGGCGGCTGGAGGCCGAGGGGCTCGTGGAGTTCGAACGCAACGTCGGCGCCCGGGTGACCCTGGTGGACGAGCAGGAGTACGTGCACACCATGCAGACCCTGGGGGTCGTGGAGGGCGTCGCCACCTCGCTGTCCGCACCACGCCTCGCCCCGGCGGACCTGGACCGCGCCGCCGAGATGAACGAACGCCTGCGCCGGCTCCTGGACGACTTCGACCCGCACCTCTTCACCGTGGTGAACCAGCAGTTCCACACCGTGCTGTTCGAACCGTGCCCGAACCCCCACATCCTGGACCTGGTCCACCGGGGCTGGGCCCGCATGGCCGGAGTCCGTGACTCCACCTTCTCCTTCATCCCCGGCCGTGCCCGCGAATCGGTGGAGGAACACGACCGCATCATCGAACTCATCCGGAGCGGCGCCGACCCGCTCGACATCGAGATGGCCGCCCGCAACCACCGCTGGGCCACGATGAACGCCTACCTCGCCCAGCGCCACCCCGGCGACGGGCCCACCGCCTGAGCACCCATCCGGGTGCCACGATCACATCCTTGGAGGAGAGCATGACTTCACCCGCCCTCGATCAGCGGCACGTCCCCGCGGATCTCCCCGATCGCATCCGGCACTACATCGACGGCAAGTTCGTCGACTCCCTCGACGGGGACACGTTCGACGTCCTCGAACCCGTCTCCAACGAGGTCTACGTCAAGGCCGCCGCGGGGAAGAAGGCGGACATCGAGCGCGCCGTCGAGGCGGCCCGCCGCGCCTTCACCGAGGGCCCCTGGCCCCGCATGCTCCCCCGCGAGCGCTCCCGGGTCCTGCACCGCATCGCGGACATCGTCGAGTCCCGGGACCAGCGGCTGGCCGAGCTGGAGTCCTTCGACTCCGGGCTCCCCATCACGCAGGCGCTGGGCCAGGCCCGGCGGGCGGCAGAGAACTTCCGTTTCTTCGCGGACCTGATCGTGGCCCAGGCGGACGACACCTTCAAGGTCCCGGGACGCCAGATCAACTACGTGAACCGCAAGCCGATCGGCGTCGCCGGGCTCATCACGCCGTGGAACACCCCGTTCATGCTGGAGAGCTGGAAGCTGGGACCCGCCCTGGCCACCGGCAACACCGTGGTGCTCAAACCGGCCGAGTTCACCCCGCTCTCCGCCTCGCTCTGGGCCGGGATCTTCGAGGAGGCCGGTCTGCCGAAGGGCGTCTTCAACCTCGTCAACGGCCTCGGCGAAGACGCCGGGGATGCACTGGTGAAGCACCCGGACGTGCCCCTGATCTCCTTCACCGGCGAGAGCCGAACCGGCCAGATCATCTTCGGCAACGCAGCCCCCTTCCTGAAGGGCCTCTCCATGGAACTGGGCGGCAAGAGCCCGGCCGTGGTGTTCGACGACGCCGACCTGGACGCCGCGATCGACGCCACGATCTTCGGGGTCTTCTCCCTCAACGGCGAGCGCTGCACGGCCGGCTCCCGCATCCTGGTCCAGCGTGGGATCTACGACGAATTCGTGGAGCGCTACGCCGCCCAGGCCCAGCGGGTCAAGGTCGGCTACCCGCACGATCCGGCCACCGAGGTCGGCGCGCTGGTGCACCCCGAGCACTTCGAAAAGGTCATGGGCTACATCGAGATCGGCAAGGGCGAGGGACGCCTGGTGGCCGGCGGCGGGCAGCCCGAAGGCTTCGCTTTCGGCAACTTCGTGGCGCCCACGGTGTTCGCCGACGTCGCGCCGGACGCCAGGATCTTCCAGGAGGAGATCTTCGGCCCGGTCGTGGCCATCACCCCCTTCGACACGGAGGAGGAGGCTCTCGCACTGGCCAACGACACCAAGTACGGCCTGGCCGCCTATGTGTGGACCAACGATCTGAAGCGCGCCCACAACTTCTCCCAGGCCGTCGAAGCCGGCATGGTCTGGCTGAACTCGAACAACGTGCGGGATCTGCGCACCCCGTTCGGCGGCGTCAAGGCCTCCGGGCTGGGCCACGAGGGCGGCTACCGCTCGATCGACTTCTACACCGACCAGCAGGCAGTTCACATCACGCTCGGCAAGGTCCACAACCCGACCTTCGGCAAAGCCTGAGCCGCCCGAGCAGCCCGCCCCATCTCACGCAAGGACGCATGACATGACGCATCTGGAAGACCGCACCCTCACCTCCTCCGGCTTCTATGTGAGCCAGGAGGCCCCGATCCACGCCATGGATCCAGTGGCCACGCCCACCTCCCCCGCGCCGGACATCCTCCGCTGCGCGTACATGGACCTCGTGGTGACGGACCTGGCCGCGTCACGGGTCTTCTATGTGGACGTCCTCGGTCTGCATGTGACCGAGGAGGACGAGGACGCGATCTACCTGCGCTCCACGGAGGAGTTCATCCACCACAATCTGGTGCTGCGCAAGGGACCCGTGGCCGCCGTCGCCGCCTTCTCCTACCGGGTGCGGACCCCGGAGGACCTGGACCGGGCCGTCGCGTTCTACACGGAGCTCGGCTGCCGCGTGGAGCGCCGCCCTGAGGGCTTCGTCAAGGGCATCGGCGACTCGGTGCGGGTGGAGGATCCGCTGGGCTTCCCGTACGAGTTCTTCCACCAGACCGACCACGTGGAGCGGCTGTCCTGGCGCTACGACCTCCAGACGCCGGGCGAGCTGGTCCGGCTGGACCACTTCAACCAGGTCACGCCGGACGTGCCCCGTGCCGTGCGGCACTACCAGGATCTGGGATTCCGTGTCACCGAGGACATCCAGGACGAGGACGGCGTGGTGTACGCCGCATGGATGCGCCGCAAGCCGACCGTGCATGACACGGCGGCCACGGGTGGCGACGGCCCCCGGATGCACCACGTGGCCTTCGCTACGCACGAGAAACACAACATCCTGGCCATCTGCGACAAGCTCGGGGCCCTGCGCCGCAGCGACGCGATCGAGCGCGGCCCGGGTCGTCACGGGGTGTCCAACGCCTTCTACCTGTATCTGCGCGACCCCGACGGGCACCGCGTGGAGATCTACACTCAGGACTACTACACGGGCGATCCGGACAACCCGGTCATCACCTGGGATGTGCATGACAACCAGCGGCGCGACTGGTGGGGCAACCCCGTGGTGCCCAGCTGGTACACCGAGGCGTCGCTCGTCCTGGACCTGGACGGGAAGCCGCAGCCCGTCGTCGCGCGCACGGATGCGAGTGAGATGGCCGTGACCATCGGCGCGGACGGTTTCTCCTACACCCGTCCGGATGACGAAGAGGCCATGCCGGAGTGGAAGCAGGGCGAGTACAAGCTGGGCAACCAGCTCTGACGGAACCGGAAGAGGGAGGCAGGGCATGCTGGACGAAAGCACCATCAACCGGCTCGCGCAGGAACTCGCCGACGCCGAACGCGACCGTGCGGTGATTCCCCGGATCACCGCACGCCACCCCGAGGCGACGATCGACGATTCGTACGCCATTCAGCGCGTCTGGCGGGAGAAGAACCTGGCGGCGGGACGACGGCTGGTGGGCCGCAAGATCGGTCTCACCTCCAAGGCCATGCAGCAGGCCACCGGCATCACGGAACCGGATTACGGGGTGATGTTCGATGACACAGTCTGGGAGAACGGGTCCACGCTGCCATTCGACGCCTACTCGAACGTCCGGATCGAGGTGGAGCTGGCCTTCGCGCTCCACGCGCCGCTGGAGGGGCCGCGCTGCACGGTCATGGACGTGCTGCGGGCCACGGAGTACGTGACCCCGGCGCTGGAGGTGCTGAATTCCCACATCGAGCTGGAGGGCCGCACGATCGTGGACACCATCAGCGACAATGCGGCTTACGGCGGCATGGTCCTGGGCGGCAATCCCACCCCGCCGGACGCGATCGATCTGCGCTGGGTGTCCGCGCTGCTGTACCGCAACGAGACCATCGAGGAGACCGGCGTCTCCGCGGGAGTCCTCAACCATCCGGCCAGTGGAGTGGCCTGGCTGGCGAACAAGCTCCACCACCATGGAGACCGGCTGGAAGCCGGGGAGATCATCCTGGCCGGGTCCTTCACCCGCCCCGTCTGGATCTCCCGGGGCGACAGCGTGCTCTGCGACTACGGACCGTTGGGAACCATCTCATGCCGCTTCCTCTGAATCCCACGCTGCGCCACCGTCTGCACGAATCCGGGCGGCCGCTGTTCGGCGGCTGGGTCTGCTCCGGCTCACCGGTGATGGCTGAGGTCATGGCCGGTTCGGGTCTGGACTGGGTTCTCATCGACATGGAGCACGCGCCGAACGGGCTTGAGTCCGTGCTGTCCCAGTTGCATGCCGTGTCCGGCTATCCGGTCACGGCCGTGGTCCGGGTGCCGTCCGCGGACCCGGTCATCATCAAGCAGGTCCTGGACCTGGGCGCGCAGAACATCCTGGTTCCGATGGTCTCCACGGAGGAGCAGGCGCGGGCCGTGGCCGCTGCGGCCCAGTACCCGCCGCAGGGAATCCGCGGTGTGGGCAGCGCGCTGGCACGGTCGGCACGCTGGAACCGCGTCCCGGGATACCTGGAGAACGCTGCCGAGCACGTGTCGGTCTTCGTTCAAGTCGAGACCGGCGAGGGCGTGGAGAACGCGCGCGCCATCGCGGCGGTGGACGGGATCGACGGCGTGTTCGTGGGTCCCAGCGATCTGGCCGCCTCCCTGGGATTCCTGGGGCAGCAGGGGCATCCGGACGTGGTCGCCGCCGTGCGGCGGGCCTTCGCCAATGTGACGGCCGCGGGGAAGCCCGTGGGTGTCAACGCCTTCGACCCGCAAGCCGCGTCCGGCTACGCGGAGGCCGGTGCGCGCTTCCTGCTGGTGGGGGCCGACGTCGCGCTGGCGGCCCGGGCGTCCGAGGCCCTGGCAACGCGATTCATCCCGCAACCCGACGGCGACGGCGAGGTGCGGGGCTCGTACTGAAGCGCGCCGGCGTCACCAATTGACGACAGTGATGGCGGGCTTCCTCCACCACAAGTGACCTGACGCCGGGACGAGCACCGCTTCATCGGCGCTCCTCCGACGCAATGAAGCGATCAGGGCATCGTAGCTCGAGGCATGGAAGACGAATTCGCGGCCCTGCGCGAGCGGCACGTATCCGGTTTCATAGGTGTTCTCCCAACCGAATTGCGACCAGTGAACCTTGCCGTCTTCGCTGCGCGTCCGGACGCTCAGAACTCCGCAGTCAACGTCACCGCACTGGGGGCAGTACAGTAACCCGACGCGCTGATCCATCAGCTCGGTGTGGCGTGGATCGGCGAGTGCATCGAGCCAGGCTCTGGTTCTTCCCAGGTCCCATGCCGACGTCAAGGGTGTGCACTCGGCGATCGGTTCCTCCGACCCGAGTTGCGCACGCAGGGGCACGCCATTCACGGTGAGGTCGAGGAAAGTGAACGGCTCCGTGGTCGCAGAACCGCCAGCCCACGCCTTCACCGTCGTCCGTGCCCGGACCAGTCCCAGCACATCCATCCGACCATCCTAGAGGCACTCACTGTGGCGACGGCGGTGCCACGGCCTCGTACTGAAGCGCGCCCTGCCCGGCCCTGGCCGGGTTCCCTACGGCCGGATCCGCGCCGCCCACTCTCGGAGGAGGTCGCGGACCGCCTCCGGCTGATCCAGGTGAACGTTGTGCCCGGCCTCGTCGAGCGCCGCGTACCGCGCATCGGGGAACCTCCCGGCCAGCGATTCCTGATCCTCGAAGCCGACCACGTGGTCCTGCCGTCCGGCCACGATCAGCACGGGCGTCGCGTACCCGCTGAGGCGCGCGTCCGGCGCCGGTTCCAGGACGTACCCCTCCGCCAGGCGGTCCATGGCGCGCACGTCCGCGGCCTTCAGCCCTGGCAGCGCCGCGGTCCGGAAGCGTTCCCAGTTCTCCCGCGACTGCACCACCGCCATCTCCTGGTACTTCAGCGCCTCACCGGGCTTGAGCGAGCGGAGCAGCTCCTCGTCGCGCCGCAGCACGGTCTGCTCCGGAACCGTGCGACGCGAATGGTCCGGGTCCACCACGGGCGCCAGCAGCGCCAGGCCGAGCACCTGTTCGGGGTGCCGGGCCGCCAGTTCACGAGCCAGCAGGCCACCCAGCGAATTCCCGACGACGGCGAACGGCCGGCCGCCCGTCAGCTCCCCCGCCGCGTCGTCCAGCCAGTCCGCGAGAGCCGGCAGGCCGCCGTCGTCCCCCAGCGCGGGGGTGCCGCCGAACCCGGGGAGATCGAGGTACAGACGTTCCCAGCCGCCGTCGTCGAAGACGTCGTCCAGATCCAGCAGCAGGCGGTGATCCACGCCATTGCCGTGGATGAACAGGAGCGGGGTGCCTTCTCCCCGGCGGACCACGCGGGGAGCCGGGCGCAGCCCGGAGAGGGCCAGGTGCAGAAGCGGGTAGGGCCGACCGGCGTCGTCCAGCTCGCTGCGTCCGGCCGTGATGAATCCTCGGCTCGTGTAGAAGGCCAGGGCTCCCGGGTTCTGTTCGTTGACGTCGACGGCCCGGACTCCGTCGTTCCGGACGGCGTGGTCCAGTAGGGCCGATCCGATGCCCTGCCCGTGCTCGGCAGCGTCCACGAAGAGCATTTCGAGCCGAGCCGCCGCAGTCCCCGCGAAGCCCAGCACCTGGCCATTCCTCTCCGCGACGGTCAGTTTGACCTGCGGAAAGTAGGTTCCGGCGAGTTGCTCCTCGATTCCTTCCCGATCCGCTTCGGAGAGGAAGCCGTGGGTGGCGTCCACCGCGCTCCGCCAGATCTCCACGAGGCGCGGGTACTCCTCGGGCCCGTTGCAGTCACGGATGGTCAGGGCGAGCATGATGCGGCTCCTCGGCTTTCTGGACTCACCGGAGCACTCCGGCTCCGGTGAGTCCAGGCTAGACGAGTCCCTGGGTTTCTTCAGCGTGGAATGGCAGTGTGTGGATGAATGCCGCGGTGCCGAGGTGGAAGAAGGAATCGAACATGACTCAGAAGGTCGCTTTGGTCACGGGAGCCTCCTCCGGGATCGGCGAGGCCGCCGCTCGCGGGCTGCTTGCGGCCGGCTTCACCGTCTACGCGGCCGCACGGCGGGTGGACCGGATGGCATCGCTCGCCGAGGCCGGTGTTCACACTCTGGCGCTCGACGTCACGGATGCTGAGTCGTCTGCCCGCGCGGTCACCTCAATCCTGGATGCTGAAGGCCGGATCGACGTTCTGGTCAACAACGCCGGCTACGGATCCTACGGTTCCGTCGAGGAGGTCCCACTCTCGACGGCCCAGGCGCAGCTGGACGTCAATGTTCTGGGTCTGGCCCGCATGGCGCAGCTCGTGATTCCTCAGATGCGGGCTCAAGGCAACGGGCGGATCCTCAACATCAGCTCGATGGGAGGCCGCTTGGCCATGCCGCTGGGCGCTTGGTACCACGCGAGCAAGTTCGCTGTGGAGGGGCTCAGCGACGCCCTACGGATGGAATTGGCGCCATGTGGGATCGACGTGGTGCTCATCGAACCCGGTTCGATCCGGACCGAGTGGGGCGGCATCGCGGCGGCGAATCTGCAAGAGGTTTCAGGCGACGGGCCCTATGCCCGACAGGCCGCGGCCATGGCCCTGATGATCGGCGGCAGCTCACATCCGACCGCACGTCTGGCATCGCGGCCCGAGGTGGTCGCGAAGGCCATCGTGAAGGCCGCCACTGCCAAGCACCCTCGGACTCGGTACCTCCCGGGATTCGGCGCCAGGCCATTGGTGTTCCTGCGCACTGTGCTCCCGGACCGCGCCTTCGACGCCCTGATCGCCCGGGCGACCGGGGGTTAGGGCCAGGCGCTACGGTGCTCGACCGGCCTATGCGACCCGAAGCGGTGTGATTTCATCGATCTGACCGGCCACCCGATCCTCGGCGCGGTCCAGCTCGTACTGGGTCTGGAGATTCAGCCAGAACTGGGGCGAGGTTCCAAAGTACTTCGCGAGCCGCAGTGCGGTATCTGCCGTGATCGCCCGCTTTCCGTGCACGATCTCATTGATCCGACGGGGCGGCACTTTGATCGACACCGCGAGCTTGTTCTGTGTGATTCCGAATCCCTCGATGAAATCCGCCAAGAGCACTTCGCCCGGATGGACCGGGGGGAGCCGCTCAGTGATAATCAACGATCTCGACCTCCTCTGGACCAGAGTCCGTCCACCTGAAACAGATGCGCCACTGGTCATTGATCCTGATGCTGTGTTGCCCTGCTCGATCACCCGCGAGCGCCTCCAAGCGATTGCCGGGCGGTGTGCGCAGATCAGCGAGTGACTCTGCCGCACCCAGTTGGCGAAGCTTTCGCAATGCGACCCGATGGATCCGAGGATCAATCGAAGGCACACGCTCCCGCCGCCACAGACGCTCAGTGACCGGGTCGCGAAACGACCTGATCACAGCATCAGAATATAACGCATCTCGTTAATAACGCTATACGTTATAGCCGAGAGTGGGGTCACCCTCACCACTGGTCGCCGACACGGGGAATCGTCGCCTTCAGGCCGGCAGAGGACTGAGGATTGCCGATCCGCCTTGTTCTCATGCCCTCAGTTTCCCGCGGCGGCGCCCCATCGTCGCCTTCTGAAATGCTGCATGTGGACAAGCCGCGACGTGAGGCCGGCTCCGGCCTCACTCGCGGCGGCCGTCCTTCTCAGGAACCTTCGCCCGGAGTCCGACGCCCACCGACCGAGCGGCGCAGCAGTTCCGGGAGCTTCTCCAGCTCCGCAGGTCCGGCGAGGCTGTCGCTCAGGCTGACGAAGGCCAGGATCCGCACGCTTCCTCCCTGCCGGGCCGCGGCTTCCAGCTTGTGGTGGCCGTCGAGCAGGAAATGAGTGAGCCCCCAGTGGGCGTAGTAGTCCTGCCCGTCCTCCGCGATCGCCGGCTGGCACACGTCCAGGGTGGAAAGCGCGACGGCGGTCGGCTCCGTGCCATTCTGCAAAAGCTGCTCATAGTGCGACACCCGGGCGCGGTCGTTCCACGCCGGAGGCACCATCGGGACGACGAACTCGTAAAGATGCGCGTCGTCCGACACCGACGTTTCAAACGTCCGGTAGTAGTAACTGCGTGGATTCTCCGGCAAGCCCCAGAAGCCGTCGACACCCCAGGTCTCCACCTGCTCGTGTGCGAAGTAGTCACGCTCGCCACTGGGCGCGACCAGTTCCGCTTGAACCTCCAGCAGGAGCGGCAGATAGTCCCCTTCAGGCAGCAGCTCGGCGAAGGCGTCGATCAGGCCGTCGTCGACCGAGCTGATTGTCTGTTCCAGCGCCGCCAGCGGAGTCAGGTCCGACGACAATGTCCCGTTCGCGCCGGCCTTCCGTTTGAACAGGAACTGGCAGGTTCCGCACCAGAACGAGAGTTCGAAGGCCGGCTCACCCGCCATGAAAAGACAGCGCGACGACATCGGGGACTCCGGGTCCACCTGTCCGAAGCGCAGTGGGGCGGAATCCTTGGTGGAACCGAGACGGCGTGGAGGCAGGGCGGCGAGCAGCACAGACTGATCGTAGGTGCCCCGTCCCACCTCGGCAATGGGCCGACGCCACGTTTCGGCTACTTCACTCCAGAGGCCAGGACCAGGTCGCGTCGGCGGCGGCCCATTCTCGGGCCATGCGGCGCGCATGTGAGACGGCACGTTTGATTTCCGGGGGCACCGCGGGCTCCCAGACCCAGTCCTTCGGGAGGACGTAGAGAGCAAGGGTCTCCATCCGCCGCCGTCGGTCCACCGTCCGGGGAAAAATCGTCTGGTCCCCGCGGTCCAGGACGGGCCTGCCGAGATCTTCCCACCGGGGATTCCGCCAGGACGGGATCTTCTCGAGTGTCCCGAGAAGCGCGAAACCGTCCGAAAGGTGCTCAACGTCCGTCGTGGAAGCACGTCCTGCCATGAGCGACGCCCGTCGGTGACGCTCAGGCGTCACGCACGTCGAGGGGATTGAACGAAGGGCAAGGATCGGACCGCAGCCTGCCGTAGGTGTCGACGTCGATCCTCCGGCCGGCGACCAGGAACCTACCGCGTTCGGTTCCTTCCCGGATGAAGCCTGCCGCCTTCGCCACGGCGCCGGACGCCGGATTGTTGACGCGGTGACCGAGCTCAAGCCGTTCCAGGCCCTCATAGGAGAGGGCTCGTTCAGCGACGGTCGCTGCGGCACGGCGCATCAGACCACGCCCGCGGCCGCTCTCATTCATCCAGTACCAGAACCAGCCGGAGCGGTTGGCGGCGTCCACACTCACACAGACCAGCCCGACAAGTTGGCCGTGGTCCACGATCACCCAGGGTCGATGAGGCGATTCCGCCGAGACGAGGTTCGAGACGTAGCGCTCCGCTTCTTCGAGCGTGCTCACTCGGCCTTGGCGGTCCATATCCGGGTTCGACCGGAAGGCGGCCAGCACCTCCGGAGCGTCCTCCGCGGTCAGAGGCCGGAGGAAGGCGCCGACGGGGGCGTCCGCAGCTGTCCCTGGAGCAGCGCCGATCTCGGTTTCCATTTCCACGCGCCCCAGGCGTGAGCCGAATCCCGCACTGAGCGCGTGGCCGTTCTCCAGCGGAGTCCACCAGCAGGTCCAACGTTGCGCCGCGCCGTCGGAGGGGTGCTCTTCGCCCGCCTGCCACCGCTCAGGGACCCGCTCTTCGACCGGTGCGAGCTGAAAGAAATGACGCTGGTGCACTTCATCCTTGGTCGGCCGCACATCGTAGAGCTCGACGCCGAGGTCGCGGACGACGCGGACCTTCAGTCCCGTCTCCTCCGACACCTCGCGGACCGCGGCTTCGGCGGCGGATTCCCCCTCTTCCAGGGTCCCCGCCGGAACCTGCACGCCGGTGATCTCAAGCGGGATGTCATCGTGGGTGAAGACCAGAAGCCGCCCTCGATGCACGACGTAGGCGACGACCTTGCGCACCACCCGCGAGTCGCGGCGCGTCACCCCGGTCACGCGATCCCCTCGGCTCGGACCGCCGCCAACAGTTCGTCATTGGCCCGGGACCAGGCCTCGATCATCGAGGCGCCGCCATGGCCTTCGCCTTCGTCGATGATCAGGTTCGAGGCCGGCCAGAGACGGTGCACGTTCCAAGCCGTGACCACGGGGCCCGAGATGTCGTTCCTGCCGTGGATGAGCCACCCAGGTATGTCGTTGATCCTGTCCATCCCGGCCAGCAGGCCCGCCTCGCTGAAGGCCGCGTTCGACCAGTAGTGCGTCGTCAGGGTCGCGAAAGCGAGGCGGTAGGCCGTGTCCTCCCAGCGGGGATCCCGCGAAAATCCGCCCACGCCGATCGACACGTGCGTGTCCTCCCAGAGAGCCCACTCTTTCGACGCCGCTTCCCGGAGCGCTCTGTCCGGCGAGCTCAGTAGCCGGGCGTAAGCATCGACGAGACGTGCTTGTCCACGCCGGTAACCGATGCCCGAGTCTTCGGCGAAAGCGGCGAACCTGTCCCACGCCTCCGGGAACATCATGCCCACCCCCTCGGTGATCCATTCGACTTCACGGCGGCTCGTGGTGGTGACGGCCATGAGCACAAGGCCCAGCACCCGGTCCGGATGGGCTTGCGCGTAGGCGAGCGCAAGCGTGGAACCCCAGGAGACGCCGTTGACGATCCAGCGGTCGATTCCGCGGGCAACCCGAAGGGCTTCGATGTCCCTGAGGAGGTGGGCCGTGGTGTTCAGGGTGAGGTCCACCTGTGAATCGGAGGCGTGCGGCAGCGAGCGGCCGCAGCCACGCTGCTCAAAGCCCACAACACGGCAGCGTTCCAGATCCGTCCGGTGCCGGTAGCCGCTTGATCCGAGCCCGCCGCCAGGACCCCCGTGCAGGTAGAGGACGGGCGTTCCCTCGGGGTTGCCCCATTCCTCCCAGTAGATCCGTTGCCCGTCGGTGGTCTCAAGAAATCCGGACTCGTGAGGAACCTCTGACACTGCGTCACGTCCTTTCCCTGCCGCGCCTCCTGGGGCGACGGTCCGCCGTCGTCGTGGCGGCCGGCGTCGGCGCCACAGCACGAGCCTGCCATACGACGGCCGGGTCTGCGGCGACCGCCGTACTCGACGCCGGACATGCCAAGACCCTGGCACAAAGCAGTGTCAGGGTCCCAGCGCCGCAGCGCGACCGGCGGGCGGCCCGCTCAGACGGCGTCGACGTCGGCCATCAGCGGGCGAGCGGACCGGCCACGGAACGCCAGGCCGAGCACGGACAGCAGCGCGATGACGGAGAGCACGGTGGCTGCGATGAATCCGGCCCGACCACCAGCGTAGAAGTCACCCGGGACGGCGAAGGCCGCGAAGACGGATGCCACGATCGCGAGCCCCACCGCGCCGCCGAGCTGCTGCATGGTCTGGAAGAGCCCGGATGCCGCGCCGGCTTCTTCCGGACTCACATTCCTCAGGGCGAGCGTGGTCAGCGGCATGAACGTGAAACCGGCAGAGATGCCCGTGAAGGCGAGCGCGGCGATCACCACGGCGAGCGGGGCCTGCGGGCCGATGAACGTCAGTGGGATGAACGCGGCCACCCGCAGCGCGGCACCGACATTCACGAGCCGCTCCGCGCCGAATCGCTCGACGAGACGCGGGACGATGCGTGACATCGTGAACACCCCCACCGGCATCGGCAGGAACATCAGGCCCGTCACGAGCGGCGAGTAGCCCTGCGAATCCTCCAGATACTGCACCATGAGGAAGAACATGGCGAGCATCCCCG
>Ga0153950_1000698_pt1 | contig 14948 bp, 11 predicted proteins | sample TSNJ034MetaG_FD_104737 | JGI IMG/M metagenome (GOLD analysis project Ga0153950, IMG submission 104737) | Attine ant fungus gardens microbial communities from New Jersey, USA - TSNJ034 MetaG | ecosystem: Host-associated > Fungi > Mycelium > Unclassified | place: USA: New Jersey, Wharton State...
ACAAGATTACGAGAGACAGCTACCCATAGTGCAGGGGGGTCACGGGGGCCCTCCCCCGTGGGAATTTTGGTTACTTTTGTTCCTCCAAAAGTAACTGCCCGTCGCGGCATGAGCGACATGCCAGCCCGCCGCACAGCGGCAACGCATAACCGCACAGCGCCAGCGCCAAAACACGCAGCGCAACACATCCGCCGTTACGCATCCCGCAAGGTTGCCTTGCCGAATAAATACGTGTATAATCATAGCAAACGGCAGCCCGGGTTTCTCGCTACACATCACCCTTGAAAGAAGGCTCACCATATGTATATCCGTAACAGCACCATTTTGCTATTGCTGGGAGTTGTGCTGCTGCTTCTGGGGGGGCTGCTGATGTACAGGGTATTGCCCGGCTATATGGAACACCGGCCCGCCTTCCCTGACACCCCAGCCTCCTCCCCATCCGAGCCTTCCCTGATACCCGCGCCGGAGCTCCAGGCGGCGGACGCCTCGGGAGAAGCCGTCTCCCTCATGGATTTGCAGGGCAAGCCTACGGTTCTTCATTTCTGGGCCACCTGGAATGAAGCCGCGGCAGAGGAGCTGGACGTGTTTGAGGAGGTTTACGGACTGGCGGGGGACAGCGTGAATTTTGTAATGCTGCACTGTACCGAGGAAGCCCGGGAAACCCGGGACATGGCCTCCGCTTTCATTTTGGAGCACGGCTACACCTTCCCCGTGTATTATGACATATATCGGCGCACAGCCGAAAGCTATGGCCTTAGGGGCATTCCCGCGACGGTGTTTATTGATCCTGACGGTTATCTGGCCGGAGCCTGGGAGGGACAGCTCACCAAAAACGGCCTGCTGGAGGGTATCGGCATGATTTCCCAAGGGGACGGTCTTGCCATCTCCTGAAAAAATATAAAAAATACACGGCGGCAGTCTGAAACCATGTTTCGACTGCCGCCGTTGCTATGAATAGGCCAGGGCATAGGTTACCGCAGAAACGGGTAAATTTTATTAAATCGGTAATCATTTCCATTGATAACTAATATTGGAATCCATATAATGTAAAAATGGGAGGCGTACATAATGAAGAAAACCGTATCCATTCTAATGCTTGCTCTCTTGACCACGATTACCACACCGGCCCTGGCGGCTAATCAAAAAACCTTCGGGCAGCGCGCCGATGATATCAAGGACACCTACGGCTTAAACGTGGTATATGACGAGGCCGGTGAAGCCCAGGCAGCCAATCAGCTCACACAGATTGAGCTGGCGCTTTCCTGTATCGGCCCCGAGTTTACACAGAAAATGGCCGCGCATTACTCCGACAACACCTTTGACGGCGAGCTGCAAATCCTCATCACCGCCGATGAGACCTGGGAAGCCCTCGGAGTAGGCGGCACATTCAGTACGCTGAACAACACCATCGAGCTGTATGTGCGTGCAAACTCGGTTATCCCGGCGGCCAACATTGTTCACGAGTTTGGCCATGTTTATCAGTGGTATCTGGATCCTGATGAGTTTGATGAGTATTATGACCTTAGCGGCGGAAAGGATGCCTACATAAAAACAATTTTTGACAGATCGTATGACCGGGATCAATTTGTAAATGAATTCGCTTCCACAAGAGCATCGGAGGATTTTGCGGAAACCTTTATGTTTATGGTGGTGAACGGCGGCGCAAAGCCCGCGGCCGCCGGCCGGGACACCGTGTTGTATCAGAAATTTCAGTGGATACGCCAGAGCCTTGTGGAGCATATCGGAACTGATAGCTCCGCAACGGAACGGGCGTCCGGTTTTCTTGACGGCGGGTTGGAAAATGAATAAATATCCGGGCAACAGGTATAACTCTTTGCGTCCATGCGCAACCTAATGGTGAAATCCATTTTGAGGAGGCGTTGTTTTGGCAAAAGACAGTCAGTTAGACCCGAAGCCCGTCCGGAAGGAAAAATCCAACGGCGGGCCCACCATGGCCGAAAGCGCTCTTGACGGGGAAGGCCGGAATACAAAGAAACAATCCGGGAACCGCCACAAGCCGGGGGACGATAAGAAATAAGCCGGACAAAAAAAGCTTACCTGAACGGGTAAGCTTTTTTATGCCCGTTGTAATATGGCCATATCAGCCTCCGCTGCGTCCAAAGATTTACCTCGCATAATGGCCTCTCCCCCATCGAAAGATAGACTTAAACAACCGTAGGAGAATTAGCTATGAAAAATTGGTACTTGTGTCTTATACTGTGCGCGCTGCTGGCAGGCTGCTCCGGACAGGTAGCCGAACCGTCACAGGAAAATGAAAACACATCGCTGGAAGAAAGCTTGCAGGCCGAGCCCCCGGCCACGGAAAGCGAGGAAAGCTACGGGGAACAAGCGGAGGAGGAAGACCTGAGCGGCGAGGTGGTGGAGGAGTATTTCTACGCGGAGGAGGAACCAATCAGCGAAGCGGAGGAATCCGTTGCCCCGGAGGCAGCAAAGCCGGGGAACCTGAAGGCGGAAAGCAGCGCAGCCTCCTCCTCGTCCCCCGCGCCCCCCGCCGCCTCCGGCAACGCCTCCTCCACTTCCTCCGTCCCCCCCACATCCTCCGCGCCCCGGCTTTCCCCATCCTCGGTGAGCGAGGAATCATCCGCCCCGGCCCCCTCCCAGGAAATCGGCGGGCAAAGCAATTCCGTTACCGGAACCTACTTTCTTAGCGGCGTGGAAACGGAGGTCATCGGGCTTATCAACGCGGAGCGCCGGGCATTGGGCCTGGAGGCGCTGAAATATGACAACAAGCTGGAGCAGGCCGCCCGCATCAGGAGCCGGGAGCTGTATCAAAACAACTATTTTGCCCATACCCGCCCCAACGGGGATCTTTGGCAGACCGTGTTAAAGGCGGATGTCCCGGTAGCCTATGTTACCGCCGGAGAAAATCTGGCGCAGGTGGAGCACAATATGCCCGATTACGATCCCGCCTATGACGCGGGCTATTGGTATGAAACCTGGGAGGGCAGCCCTACCCACTATGACAACATGGTCAGGCCCGGCTTTACCCATGTGGGCGTGGGTATTTATTACCGCGTCCGGAACGGCCTGACCGTTGCTTACGCGGCTACTATTTTTGCCTCCTACTGATCTCCAAAGGTTTTTCGGAAAACTATTGACAAACAGGCCGGTTGATAATAATATAGACTATATATAAAGTCAAAGGCTTTGACGGAGAAAGTACGCCTTGCATGGAAAGCCGCAGCGAGCCGGGGTGGGTGCGAGCCCGGCGCGAGTACTGAAGGCGGAATATCACTCCCGAGCCGCAGGTCAAACGCCCCGCTTCCGCGCGGGCTGGTAGGCTGTGCCGGAATCCTCCGTTATCGGGAACGCGTATGTTGGTACGCTGTAATAGGTGGTATAACGAGCTTTCGTCCTGTTATTGGGCGGAGGCTTTTTTCAATTTGAAACGGAGGACTGTTCCATGTATCGCAAGGTTTCGACCGATCTTAGCTTCCCCCAGAGGGAAAAGGAGATTCTGGAGTTTTGGAAAAAGGAAAATATTTTTGAAAAAAGCATGAGCGAACGCGCCGGGGAAACGCCCTACGTCTTTTATGACGGGCCGCCTACCGCCAATGGCGCGCCCCATATCGGCCATGTTTTAACCCGGGTTATCAAGGACACCATTCCCCGGTACCGCACCATGAAGGGATACCAGGTGCCCCGCAAGGCGGGGTGGGATACCCACGGCCTGCCGGTGGAGCTGGAGGTGGAAAAGCTGCTGGGCCTGGACGGCAAGGAGCAGATCGAGGAATACGGCCTGGCGGAGTTTATCGGCAAATGCAAGGAAAGCGTCTGGAAATACAAGGGGATGTGGGAGGACTTTTCCGGCATTGTCGGCTTCTGGGCGGATATGGACGATCCGTATGTCACCTACCACAACGAGTATATCGAATCCGAGTGGTGGGCGCTGAAGCAGATTTTCGATAAGGGACTGCTGTATAAGGGCTTTAAGATCGTGCCCTACTGCCCCCGGTGCGGCACCCCCCTGTCCTCCCACGAGGTGGCCCAGGGCTACAAGGAGGTCAAGGAGAAGAGTGCGTATGTGAAATTCCGGGTCAAGGGCGAGGACGCCTATATCCTGGCCTGGACCACCACCCCCTGGACATTGCCCTCCAATGTGGCGCTGTGCGTCAACCCGCAGGAGAAGTATGTGAAGGTCAGCTGCGGCGGGGAGGTCTACTACCTGGCGGACGGGCTGGCGGACGCCGTCCTGAAGGACATGGAGTACCAGGTGCTGGAGTCCATGACCGGAAAGGATCTGGAATACAAGGAGTATGAGCCCCTGTTCCGGTTTGTCTCCCCGGGGGAAAAGTGCTGGTATGTCACCTGCGCCGACTTTGTCACCCTGTCCGACGGCACCGGCGTGGTTCACATCGCCCCCGCCTTCGGTGAGGACGACGCCAGTGTGGGAAGAACCTATGGTCTGCCCTTCGTCCAGCTGGTGGACAGCAAGGGGGAGATGAAGGCGGAAACCGACTGGCCCGGGGTATTCTGCAAGGACGCGGACAAGGAAATCCTGCGGGATCTGAAGGAGCGCGGGCTGCTGCTCTCCTCCCCCAGCTTCACCCACAGCTATCCCTTCTGCTGGCGCTGCGACACACCCCTGCTTTACTATGCCCGGGAATCCTGGTTCATCCGGATGACCGCTGTGAAGGATCGGCTGATCGCCAATAACAACACCGTCAACTGGGTTCCCGAAAGCATGGGCAAGGGCCGCTTCGGAGACTGGCTGGAAAACGTGCAGGATTGGGCCATCAGCCGCGACCGCTACTGGGGCACCCCCCTGAACGTGTGGGTCTGCTCCTGCGGCCACCTCCATTCTATCGGAAGCATAGAGGAGCTTCGCGGCCTGTCCCCCAATTGCCCTGGGGACATCGAGCTGCACCGCCCCTACATCGACGAGGTGACCTTCCTCTGCCCCCAGTGCGGCGGGGAAATGCGCCGCACCCCGGAGGTGGTGGACTGCTGGTTTGACTCCGGCGCCATGCCCTTTGCCCAGCATCATTACCCCTTTGAGAATAAGGAGCTGTTTGAGGCCCAGTTCCCCGCTGATTTCATCTCCGAGGCGGTGGATCAGACCCGGGGCTGGTTCTATTCCCTGCTGGCCATCTCCACCCTGATTTTCGATAAGGCTCCCTTTAAAAACGTTATTGTGCTGGGCCATGTCCAGGATAAGGACGGTCAAAAGATGTCCAAATCCAAGGGCAACGCGGTGGATCCCATGGAGGCCCTGCTGACCTATGGCGCGGATACCATCCGCTGGTACTTCCTGTCCAACTCCGCCCCCTGGCTGCCCAACCGGTTCCACGATAAGGTGGTCACCGACGGTCAGCGTAAATTCCTGGGGACGCTTTGGAACACATACGCCTTCTATGTTTTGTATGCCGGAATCTGCCGGTTTGACCCCGCAAAGCATGAGTGGAAGCCGGAAACCCTGACGGTGATGGATCGGTGGCTCCTCTCCCGGCTGAACCGCACGGTGGAGGAGGTGGACGCAAATTTGGAGAACTACCGCCTTCCTGAAGCGGCCCGGGCCCTGCAAGACTTTGTGGACGAGTTGAGCAACTGGTATGTGCGCCGGGGCCGGGAGCGCTTCTGGACCGAGGAGCCGGATCAGGATTCCGTCAATGCCTTTATGACCCTGTACACCGCTTTGGTGACCATCGCCAAGCTTGCCGCCCCCATGATCCCCTTTATGGCGGAGGAAATCTACCGGAATCTGGTATGCTCCCTGGACAAGGACGCAATAGAAAGCGTCCATCTCTGCCGGTTCCCTACCGCGAACAAAACCATGATGGACGAAAAGCTGGAGGAGGATATGGCCGCGGTGCTGCGCATAGTAGGCGTGGGCCGGGCCGCCCGGAACGGCGCTGCCATCAAAAACCGTCAGCCTCTGCGGAAAATGTATGTGGGGTTGGCCCGGACAGCCGCCAACGGCACTGCCGTCCAATTGCCCGACGAGCTGGGCCGGATTATCCTGGATGAGCTGAACATTAAGGAGCTGGAGTTCTCCGGCGATTTGGCGGCCTTTATAGATTACAGCTTTAAGCCCCAGCTGAAAACCGTAGGGCCTAAATTTGGCAAGCAGGTGGGGGAGATCGGCAAACAGCTGGCTGCCATTGACGGCGCCGCCGCTAAAAAAGAGCTGGACGAAACCGGGGCGCTGGTTCTGGAGCTGCCGTCCGGGACGGTTTCCCTGACCGGGGAGGATCTGCTCATCGAAACGAAGCAGCGGGAGGGCTTTTACGCCGCCACTGACGGCGGGCTGACCGTGGCCATCGACACCACCCTGACCCCCGAGCTGGAGGAGGAGGGCTTTGTGCGCGAGGTTATCAGCAAGGTGCAGATTATGCGTAAGGAGGCGGACTTCCAGGTTACCGACCATATTTCCGTGCGCTTTGAGGCTGACGAACTCACACAGGAGCGGATGGAGAGGAACAAGGACTTCATCAGCCGGGAGCTGCTGGCCGACGAGCTGGTTCCCGGTGCGCCGGGTGGCTTCGTCAAGGAGTGCGACGTCAACGGAACCCAGGTGGTCTTTGGTATTGCGCTTATGTAGCGGCTGCTGGCCTTGCGGCCCCGGTTGGCCTGATGATTGCCCTTGGCTTGGCTTTGTGCGTGGCGTTAGCTTGCCTCCGGCGGCCGGGCTCTGCCCGAACCCGCTTAGGGCCATAATGGCCCTAAGAACCCGTAAATCAGCAGGGTTGTAAAGCCCTGCACAGCCAAAACTCCAATCAAACCGTCCGCTCCCTTCATGGGGCCCAAAAACCCCATTCCGGGAGCTGGCGTTGCGATCGGGTGAGGCGTTAGCCTTACAGCTGGCGTGGTTTTGTAAAAAAGCAGCGCCGCAACCGGTGGCAGCCCGCCGACGGCGCGCTGCACCGCACCACAGCGTTTGCCAAGGAACACTGGATTCTTAAGGACTGGAAGTCCTTAAGCGGGGGTTTTAGGGGCCGGTGCCCCTATTTAAATATCGTAGATACCTATAAACGACTACAAGATTACGAGAGATGGCTACCCATAGTGCAGGGGGGTCACGGGGGCCCTCCCCCGTGGGAATTTTGGTTACTTTTGTTCCTCCAAAAGTAACTGCCCGTCGCGGCACGAGCGACAAACCACCCCGTGGCACAGCGGCTGGCATAGCGCGCAACCTTAAGCAAAAATATCAGCGGCATCCCCTAGAAGCCCCTGTTCTCCAACAGGGGCTTAAGCTTTGCGCAGCCGACAGGAGATAATGGCAGGGCAGGCCGCCATTATATGGGAAGATTACTTCACGTTGCGTATTTGTCCGACGATGTTGCCCACATCTTTATCCCCCTGCAATGAGCATGCGGCAAAGCATTTATCAACGCCCCACTTCCCCAGAGCCAATCCCGCAATGCCGCCCACCGTGAGCTCACCGATAACCGAAGCGGTTGCCGAGCAGAGGCAGATCTCGCTATTTACGATACCGCCCGCAACACCGCCCACATATGTCTTGCCTATCAGCGTTCCCGTGCTTCTACAGTTATTCAGCACGCCGGAATAGCTGCATCCCACAACGCCTCCGGCAAAATCCTGCCCCTTGATAAACGTTTTTTGGGTGATACAGCCCTGTATGCTGCTCCGCCAGCCGTGTCCTATTATGCCGCCTATACTCTCACAACCCGCGACATGGCCGTGAAATCGGGAATGAACAATATTACTGTTTTTGGCATATCCCGCAACGCCTCCCACCGTATTTTCGCCAAACAGCTTCCCGCTGACCCGGACGCAATCAACGATCCCGCCGTGAACCTGCCCGGCAAGCCCTCCGGTAAAATGCCTTCCCGAAATATTTATATCCTTTAATGTTACGTTTCTTACAATGCCGGTGACGCTTCCAAACAGGCCCTGGTAGTCATTCTCCGGACGGCTGATGCACAGCCCGGAGATTGTAAAATTCCTGCCGTCCAATATTCCCCCAAAGGGGAGCCCTGCGGAGCCAATCGGGTTCCAGCCTTCCCCATAGGCATAATCGCTCAAATCAATGTCGTTGGTGAGGTAGTATACCTTTCCCACATAGCTGCACCCAATCTCCGGCTCCGTTCCCAACTCGGCAAGCGCCGCGGCGCTTCCGATGGGATAAAGCGGGCAACATCTCATCCCATTCTGATCTTCCATATGTTTCACCCCGATCACTTGGCAAATGAAATTTCCACCAATATTCAAAAAACGCTGCAACCGCGGCAGTTCTGAATCTTTCAGTTATACCGTTTAATCGCCGGCTTCAATTTCGCTATCTGCTCTTGTGGATCTTGTTACTCTTTTTCTTCGGTGAGCTCCCCCTCCCTTTCTTCGCGGCTCTCGCTTGCTTCCTGGACAAATATCAGCGTATCAATAGTATTGAGAATCCTCAAATAATCTTTTGCGTTCAGCTTCTTTACCATTGATCCTATTTCCTCCGAGGTTTTGGGCTTACTATCGGCGTGTTTTTGCATCCTACGGTGCCCCCTTCAACCATTAATGTCACAATTCCCCAAGATGTTGTAAGGTTTCGTTTGTTTGGTTGCATATTTTGTCGATATACAGCTTGTATAAATACAATGATATCACCCTTATTTGTTCGTGTCAATGCATAAAAAATGAAAGTTTTGCTTTTTTTATCACATCATGTATTGACACAAACATTTTTATTTGTTAAAATATAAACAGGAGGCGAAAAACCGTGAAATTTTCTGAAAAGCTGCGATTAATAAGGAAAGCCAACAACATGACCCAATCCCAATTCGCAAATACAATAGGGGTTTCCCGTGGCAATCTGGCAAATATTGAGCTGGGGAACGTTGAACCCACCCAGGTATTTATCAATTGCTTATCCCTGATGTATAATATTGATAAGGATTGGCTGCTGGACGAAAACAACAATGATTTAAGTGTATTAAACGGTTCCACCGGCGTTATCTCTTTAATTATGGAAAAATATTCCCAATTGGATGAGGTGTACAAGAAATTTGTCGAGGATCAAATCGTTCAGCTGCTTAAGATGCAGGGCGATAAAAATGATTTCCGATCCGCCAAAAACGACGCCCGCTGACAACCTCGGCAAAGGGAAAAATTAAACGGAACCACCGGCCCGTTCTTTTGATGCACATGCCAATGAAATGGAGGAGGTTTATTGCTCCGTCTCAAACCGCGATAAAACAGACCATGACTTACCCCGAAATGGGCTGTCATGGTCTTTGTTTTGTGGGTTCGTGCCATAAAATGCCTTGAGAGAAACAGCAATAGGCCGGGGAGGCTCCCGCCGCTATGGCGGCGGAAGCCTCCCCGGCGTCTGAAGAACCGGCTATACTAATCGGATACCCAGCGGGCCTGGGAGCCGGTGGCGCTGTACTCCACCGCCAGCCGGGCGGGGATAACGCTTTTCAGCTGCGGCACATGGGAGATAATGCCCACCATCCGCCCGTTCTTTTCCAGGGATATCAGCGTATTCACGGCACTCTCCAGGGATTTTTCATCCAGGGAGCCAAAGCCCTCGTCGATAAACATGGTGTCGATGGAGATGCCCCCGGCATACATCTGCACCACATCGGAAAGCCCCAGGGCCAGAGCCAGGGACGCCTTGAAGCCCTCCCCCCCGGAAAGAGTGCTGACGCCCCGCACGGTTCCCGTGTAGCTGTCGATGATCTCCATATCCAGCCCCGAGGTGCGCTGGGATCGCTCCTCCTTTCGTTTGAGCCGGTAACGAAATCCGGTCATCCGCTGGAGGTGAATGTTGGCAATTTGTATGATATCCTCGAAATAAGAGGCCAAAATATACCGCTCAAAGGAGATATTCGGGGCGCGGCTGCCCTTGGCCAGCAGGGTGAGGTCATGGAGGACACCATACCGCCCCCCGGCCTCCCCATTCTGGGCATGCAGCTCCCGAAGCTCCTCCAGCCGCTGCCGCGAGGCGGAGATAAGCGCGTAGAGCTGGTTTTGGTTCTCCCGGAGGGCTGTCAGCCGCCCCGACAGCTCCCGGTGCTTTTCCTCCAGCGCCTCCAGGTCAAAGGGCTGCCTCCCCCCCACCTGCCCCTCCAGGGCGGCGGCCTCCGCTCTGGCCAGCCCCAGCTGCCGGGCGTGCTCCGCCAGCCGCGCGGCAAGGGGGGCAATCTCACCCACCTGGGGCGCCAGCGCCCGGTACTCCTCGTATTGCCGGAATCCCGCCCCCCGCAGATGACAGAGAAATGTTTCCCGGAGAGCGGCGAATTGCCCGCTCTGCTGCCTGTGGTGCTCTGTGGTGGACTCCAGGGCGGCGGCCCCCTTATCATAGGCGGATTTCGCCTCCAGATAACCCCGCTCCGCCTCCGCGATCCTGCGGCCAAGCGCCTCCGCTTCTCCCCTCATTTCCGCTTCTTTCTCCCGGATTGCCCGGATGCCTCCGTCCCCCTCCCCGGTTCCCACAAGGGCCTCCAGGGCCGTCACCACCTGCCGGGCCTCATCCCGCGCCGCGGCCACCTGTTCTATCCGGCGCTCCAAAGCCTCCCCTTCCAAAACCGAGGCGGACGGCTCCCACCCTGAGCCCAGGGACTCCATCCGCGCCTTCAGCTCCTCCAGGAAGGCGTCCCGGACCGGGCCGTCCTCCAACGCCTCCGGGGGGACGCCCTCTCCGGCCAGCCGGTGGCAAAGCTGCCCCACCTGTAGCAGCTCCTCCTGACGGCGCGCCTCCAGGCGTTCCCATTCCCCCTTGGCGGCGGTGACCTCCCTTTCCTCCGGCACCCGGCCGTCGTGGAGGTTGGGCGCGGGATGGCGGAGCGCGCCGCAGACCGGGCAGGGCTCGTCCGGCGTCAATGTCCGGGCCAGCACCACGGCCTGCCCATCCAGAAACCGGCGGTAAAGCTCCCCATAGGCCCCTTCCGCTGCCGCCGCCTCCCGCTCCAGGCAGGCAAGCGACTTCCGGCGGGCGGACAGCTCCCCCAGAGCCTCCGTCCTCTGCTTCAGGCATTCCAGCTCCTTCTCCAGGGCAAGCTGCCGCGCCCTTGCCGCCAGGCTCTCCCCCTCCCGGTTCAGTGCCTCCAGTCCGGCGGACTTGGCGGCCAGCTCACGCCTGCGCTCCTCCGCGAGGAGGAACGCCTTTTCCTCCGCCTCCAGGGCGGCCAAATCCTTCCTTAGCTCCTGGAGCCGTTCCTTCTTTTCCGGCAGTGCCCCGTAAGCCGCCGACGCGCTCTCCAGCGCGGCGGTGAAGCCCTCCACCGCCGAGGACAGCTCCTCCAGCCGACAGGCGGATTCCTCCATAGCAGATTTGGTGGCGTAAATAATGGTCTCCTGCTCGCTAAGGCCCTTGACCTGCCTCAACCGCTCCAGCCGCCGGGTATCCGCCTGCGTCTCCGCTTCCCGGGCGGTGAGGGCCTCCAGCCGTTGCCGAGCCTCCTCCAGCTGCCGGAGCTTTTTGTTTACCTCCGCCGCCTCCGCCAGATTAAGCCCGTTCCTCTCCTCCTCCAGCAGGGCGATATCCGCCGTTAGCTGGGCCATCCGTTCGTTGTGAAAGGACAGGTTGCCCTCCACCACCGCCTCCAGCTCGGGCCAGGGGAGAAACGCCGCCGTTTCCCCCGCCAGCGCCGTATGCCCCAGGGCGGCCAGCTGGGCCACCGCCCTGGCAATGGCTTCCTGCCCCGACTGGATGGAGCGCCACACCGCCTGCTCCCGCCGCTCCAGCTCCGCCGCCACGCTACCATAGGCGTCGGTTCCGAATATCCTGGAGAATATCTCCTGCTTTTGGGTGGAGTTTGCCTCCAGCAATCGGCGGAACTCCCCCTGGGCCAGCATGATGGTCTGCTTAAACTGCCTGTAATTCAGGCCCAGCAGCTCCTCCACCCCCTTGGTCACCGCCCCCGCGCCGGACACCGCCGAGCCCTCCGGCGGTTGGAGTTCCGCCTTTTCCCCCAGCTCCTTGGGGCTGCCGTCCCGCTTGCGGCCGGACTGGGCGGGCGCCCGGTAAACGGTGTAGACCTCCCCCCGCAGCGCAAAGGCAAACTCCACCCAGCAGAGGGCGTCCCCATCGGCGTGGTGGCTTTTGAAGGCGGCGGACTTCCGGCTCTCCCCGCTGGCGTTGCCATACAGGGCAAAAGCGATGGCGTCAAACAACGTGGTTTTCCCCGCCCCCGTCTCTCCGGTAATCAAAAATATCCCGCTGTCGCCCAAGGCGGAAAAGTCCACTACCTGAATGCCCGCAAAAGGCCCGAAGGCGTGGAGGGTCAGCTTCACCGGCTTCATTGTTCGTCCTCCCTTGCGGCTGATGTCCGCTCTCCCCCGGCCTCCAGCGCGGCCAAGGCGGCCCGGAGCGCCTCCAGATGCGCCGGGGGAATCTCGTGGCCCCGGGATTCCCGGAAGAAACGGCAAAACAAATCCTCCGTTGTCAGCCGGGATATCTGCTGCCGGGCCTGCATCCGGGGCATGGGCAGCGCGGCGGCATCCGCCTAGGCCCGGAACCGCAGCCCCAGCAGCTTGGGAAATAATGTCCGCAGCTTCTGCATGGGATAGGCGCACTCCTCCCCCAAAACCTCCGCGAACACATAGTCGCCAAACTGCTTATTTTGATGAAAGGAGGGCTCCAGCAGGTCATTCAGCGCGCCCTGCACCGTCCGCACATCCCGGAGCGCCGGAACCGGCACCAGCTCCAGCGACGGCTCCCCTCCCTCTTTCAGCTCCACGATGGTCACCGATTTTTTCTGATGCTCCTCCGACAGGGAATACTTAAGGGGCGACCCACTATACCGCAGGTTGGCCCCGGCCCGCTGGGGTGCGTGGAGATGGCCCAGCGCCACATAGTCATACCCGGCAAAATGGGCGGAGTCCACAATATCCATGCCGCCAATGCCGATTTCGCTGTCACTGGTGAGCAGGGGATCGGCGTTCCCCCCCAGATTGCTGAAAAAGCCGTGGGCAACCGCCAGATTGCGTACCTCCGGCCGAAGGGGAGGCTGCCCGCCCAGCAGCTCCCGGTACGCGTCGTCAAAGGTGCGGATACCGGCTTCCGGGCAGAGCGCCCGGGCATCCGCCAGATGGAGGTAGGGGATCAGCGTGATGTCCGCCTCCGCCTCCCCGCTCTGGAGGGTAACCCGTTGGAGCGGGCTTGCGGGAGCGCCCACCACATGGTAGCCGCTCCGCCGGTAAAGGCTGCTGCCAAACTGGAGGCGTCCGGGGCTGTCGTGGTTGCCCGCCACAGCCAGCACGGGGATCCCCAGCTCCCCCGCCGCCCGGGACAAAAAATGATCGTAGAGCGCCACGGCCCCGCCGGAGGGTACCGACCGGTCATAGATATCCCCAGCGATAATCACCCCGTCCACCGGCCTCTCCCGGAGAAGCTCCAGCAGCCAGTGGATGAAGTGGGCCTGATCCTCCAGCAACGAAAAGTCATACAGGCTTTTCCCCAGGTGCCAGTCGGAGGTATGTAAGAATTTCAAATTAATCACCCGCCTTAATCGACAAATTCATCCTTTTACGGAGGGTATAATGAATACCAAATTATGGAATTTGTTGAGGTGAAGCTTGATGTCTAAAAACGCAGGGTTTGGCGCCTTGTATACCTATGTCCCGGAAAAACCCAGGCTGATTACAGACACCAGCCAAACTTTGGAGGAAACGTCGCTCCAGCTGGAGGACAGACTGTGCCGCGTGACGGGAGCGGAGCACTGTGTGCCGGTTCCCGAGCTGGGCACCGGCATTTATCTGGCCCTCCGGTCACTGGGAATCGGGCGGAAGGATCGGGTGCTTTGCAGCGGCCTTGCCACAGAGGAGGTTGTGCAGAGCATCCTGCGCACCGGCGGCGCGCCCATGCTTGTGGATATTAACCCCAATACCTTTACCATAGACCCCTACTGCCTGGAATACGCCATCGGCAAATGCCTGCGCACCGAAACGCCCTTGCCCAAGGCCCTGGTAGCCAGCGACACCTTCGGGCTGCCCTGCCCCTATGAGGCCATTGAAAGCATCTGCCGGAAGCATGGCATTGCCCTCATCCAGGATATGGGGGAATCCCTGGGGGGGAGCGTCGGCTCCCCGCAGTCAGGCGGCTTCGGCAGGTACAGCGTTATGTCCTTTGCCCTGGAGGCCGCTTGCCCGGAGGATGGGGAGGGCGGCGCAATCCTCTGCCGGGATCCGGCGGATGCCGGAGAGCTGCGGCAGATGATGGCCCAATACGAAAGGGTGCAGGATCCGGTACAGGCAGCGGCAGCCAGTTGGACACGGGCCCAACTGGCTCTGGGCAAGTTGGAGGATCATCCCCAACATCTGGCCGCCCGGCAGAGGGCGGCGGAGCAGTACCGCGCATTGTTCAGCGGCCAGCTCCGGTACCAGCAGATACCCGCCGGATATACCAGCGCTTGCAGCCGCTTCCCGGTGGCTTTGCCGGTGCACGCACCCAAGCTGGAGATCGTCAGCCGCCTGCGGGAAAAGGATATTATCTGCGACGCCATTGGAACCAATGTCCGCAAGCTCCCCCGGGATGACTGGGAGCGGGTTATGCTCCTTAACGCCGAAAGCGTCCGGCAAAAGATGGTCACTATCCCAATGCATCCCTTTCTCACCACCCGGCTGACCGATTACATCGCCGCCCAGATCATAGATGAAGTCCACTGCGGCGCTTCCTTGGAATGAAGGTTTTATGCAATACCCCTTGCCTTGTCCAAACTTAGGGGCCGCTCCTGAGGAGCGGCCCCTAAATACCCCAGGGCAACAGAATTTACTAACTAAGTACAACCGATATTATACCGGATTTTTGCCGATACCGCAAGCGGCGGTTTGTCTTTGTGGCGGTCACCGGGGCTGTGTTTTAAATGTTGGTGCCGCTGTACTGCGGGGTGGCTTGTTCTTAGGGTGCGGTGCCTCTGGCGCTGCCGCAGTGCCACGGGGAGGCATGTCGCTCATGCCGCGACGGGCAGTTACTTTTGGAGGAACAAAAGTAACCAAAATTCCCACGGGGGAGGGCCCCCGTGACCCCCCTGCAC
>Ga0153950_1000699_pt1 | contig 14936 bp, 11 predicted proteins | sample TSNJ034MetaG_FD_104737 | JGI IMG/M metagenome (GOLD analysis project Ga0153950, IMG submission 104737) | Attine ant fungus gardens microbial communities from New Jersey, USA - TSNJ034 MetaG | ecosystem: Host-associated > Fungi > Mycelium > Unclassified | place: USA: New Jersey, Wharton State...
CAAAAACCACCGGAATCGGCTTTTAAAAGCCGTATTTCCGGTGGTTTTAATCTGCAAAAATATAGTGCGGATGACAGGACTTGAACCTGCATGAAATTGCTTTCACACGGACCTGAACCGTGCGCGTCTGCCAATTCCGCCACATCCGCATCAACGAGGTACATTATAATATAAGAAGGCCAGGCTGTCAAGAATAGAGATTTCAATATTAATTCTGAATATTAATTCGGTTTTGATATTGGTTTTGACATTGAGTTTTTTCATGACATCAAGTATAATAGTGTTGACAAAATCTGTGTCTATGCTGCCTTTTGACTTCTCGAAAATCTCATGAGGTGATATTTTTGAATGTAAATTCTCTCAAACGAAATTGGAATGCTTTCATTTATCATGATGTCTTGTATAACGATGTTCAGTCGCTTGTTGCAAAATCATGGGAGAAGTGCAAGCAGCAGGGGGTGGACCCTGAACTAGGCATTGGCAAACAAGTTGGTAAGTCCAAGTTAAGCGGCATATTGAATGAGAATAAGCTTCTATTGGACACTGCCCGGCCTATTATGCACGGTTTGCATGATATTGTAAAACGTTCGAACTTTGTAATGGTACTAACAGACAGCGCCGGATGTGTTTTAGAAACAATAGGAAATCATGCGGCCACTTGCTCGGCTAAGGATTTAAGGTTTGAGCCTGGTTCTTTATGGAGTGAATTGCAGGTGGGGAGCAATGCCATCGGTACAGCGCTGGACTTTGATTCCATCGTCCAAATGGTGGGGCCTGAGCATTATTGCGTCCAGCAACATAACTTGACTTGCTCCGCGGCCCCAATTCACGGTTTGGACGGCGAGGTAATAGGCTGCCTTGATATGTCATCGACTTATGAAGGGGCGCATCCTCATACATTGGGATTAGTGACCGCGGCAGCGCTCAGCATCGAAACGCAATTAATGAACCGTCACAACACCCAGTTAATTATCTCTGCGCTGGATGTCGGCTCAGACGGCATCCTTCTGTTAGGAAGTGATTTCCGGCCTTTCTGGGCCAACCGCTCGGCCAATATAGTGCTGAAGCTATCTATGCAGCGCCTAAAGGAAATAGATTTCCGAACTCTGATGCCCGATGTTGATTGGTCTGAATTGCAGCATTGGTACAACGGAGGGCAGTTCTTTTCCAGCAACACGTCACTGCGGGTTGATGGTAATACCGTTTATTGCAGCGCCTCAATCTATCCTGCATTGATGGGCGCCTTCGGGAGAATCTTTTATGTTACCCTAAAGCGTCGTGAGCGCATCCCCCGTACGGTGCACAATGTACCCGATAACCGCGCCGGTTACACCTTCGATAGTATTTATACAAAAAATCCCTATGTAAAAAAAATGATAACATTGGCAAAACGCTTTTCACGATACGATGGCAGCATTCTTATTGAAGGGGCAAGCGGTACCGGTAAAGAGATGTTTGCTCAGGCGATACACAATAACAGCGAGAGGTCAAAAGGGCAGTTTGTTGCCATTAACTGTGCTTCCTTGCCTCGCGAGCTAATAGAAAGTGAATTGTTCGGGTATGAGAAGGGAGCCTTTACCGGAGCTCTAAGGGAAGGCAACCCCGGGAAATTTGAGTTGGCTGATCATGGCACCATCTTTTTAGACGAAATTAGCGAGATGCCATTTGAATTCCAGTCAAAGCTGCTGCGGGTAGTGGATACAAAGATAGTAAGCCGGTTGGGAGGTTCCCGCGAAAGAAATTTAGATGTGCGTATTATTGCCGCCACCAACCGAAGCTTAAAAAAAGAAGTGGAAGCGGGACGGTTCCGTGATGACCTGTATTTCCGTCTGAATGTATTGAGACTATATATCCCTCCGCTTTGTGAACGTCCGGAAGATATTCATTACTGCGCGGATTACTTCCTGGAGTGTTTAAATCATCAGTATCCTGAGCTGCAAAAGACTATGAGCAATGAATTCAAACGTGCGTTGGAAGAATATCCATGGCCGGGTAATGTCCGGGAGTTGAAAAACAGTATTGAGCGCGCGTTTTTTTCCTGCGATGGAAATGTGTTGACTTCAGAGGATGTTTACATAGTATTCGGTGGCGAAGACACTTTGCATAAGACGAAGCCTGCTTTGAAAAGCGATGAGTATGATAAAACGGTACGGGCGCTTTTAGATTTTGAGTGCAGTGTAGACAAGGCGGCTGCGTCAGCGGGCATTTCCCGCGCGACTATGTATCGGCGAATCAATCGGTTGGGAATTCATCTGAAGCAGTTAAAAAAAACATGAGAATTCTCAAATAAAAGTTTCAATTTATCATCAAGGCGAGATTGCTTATTTAGTAATAAGCATCTCGCCTTTGTTATATTTGACGAGTTGTTCTAATATGAGCTCGTTAAATTTTGGTGAAAACATACATTATTCTGCATACTAAAGATTTGGCATGGTACTTGCTATTATTGAGAGTATGCTCCGCGGTTTGGAGTATATCAATGATAAAAAGGAGGCAGCACATGCAAAAAAAAGTACTAAATATCAACGGGCAGGATAGAACCTTAGTGGTAGACCCCGGCAGCACGCTGGCAGACGTACTGAGAAACCAGATGATGCTGACCGGCTGTAAGGTCGGATGCGGAAACGGTCAATGCGGTGCATGTTCAATAATAATGGATGGCAGTGTTATCCGTGCATGTACAAGGAAAATGAAGAACGTTAACGACTTCGCAAAAATTGAAACTATTGAGAGTATTGGAGAACCTGGCAATTTGCATCCGCTTCAGCTTGCATGGATGGGATATGGCTGTGCGCAATGCGGGTTTTGCAGCCCCGGCTTCATAATGTCAGCCAAGCAGCTATTAACGGAAAACCCATCGCCCACCCGGGAGGAGGTTAGAGGATGGTTCCAGAAGCACCGTAACGCTTGCCGCTGCACCGGGTACAAGCCTATTGTGGACGCCGTCATGGATGCGGCTCGGGTAATGCGGGGAGAGATGAGTAAGGATGATTTGTTGTTTAAGCCAGTAGACAACAAAATCCTGGGTACATACTATCACCGACCGTCTGCTCTTGCAAAGGTTACGGGAACCTGGGACTATGGCGCCGATGTTGCTCTGCAAATGCCGCCGAACACATTGCATCTTGCATTGGTTCAGGCTGAGGTTTCCCATGCGAACATTAAAGGCGTGGACGTTTCCGAAGCTTTGAAGATGCCGGGCGTCAGCAAGGTAATTACAGCTAAAGACGTTGTTGGCAAAAACAGAATCAGCGGACTGATCACATATCCGACAAATGAGGGAGACGGTTGGGATCGGCCTATTATCTGTGATGAAAAAGTGTTCCAATACGGCGACGCTATCGCCATAGTTGCGGCGGACACTCCGGAACAGGCAAAAGCAGCCGCCAAAGCGGTCAAGGTTGAGCTTGAATTGCTTCCGGCCTACATGTCGGCACCGGACGCTATGGCTGATGACGCGATCGAAATCCACCCTGGTACGCCTAATATTTATTTCGAAATAAACAACAAGAAAGGCGGAGAAACAGCTGAAATAATGGCGAATGCGCCCTATGTGGCTGAGATCAGCACATACTGTTCCCGTCAGCCTCATCTTCCGCTTGAGCCGGACTGCGGACAGGCGTATATGGATGAAAACGGGAATCTCACAATTCATTCAAAGTCCATCGGTATCCACCTGCATGCAATGATGATTGCCGCCGGTATCGGAGTTGAGCTTGAAAAGCTTCGCCTGGTTCAAAACCCCACAGGCGGTACCTTCGGCTACAAGTTCAGCCCTACTATGGAAGCTCTACTGGGCGTAGCGTGCCTCGCTACCGGAGGACGTCCGGTATCTTTGGTTTACAATATGCATCAGAATATAACCTATACCGGAAAGCGCTCGCCAACATTCATGAATCTTAAGGTCGCCGCTGACAAAGACGGGAAGATTATGGCTTTGGAGGGCGATAATATACTCGACCACGGCCCATACTCGGAATTTGGCGATTTGCTTACTATGCGTCTCGCTCAGTATCATATGGCTGGATACGACGTGCCCAATATCAGGACCAGAAACCGCACGGTATGCACTAACCACGCATGGGGCAGCGCGTTCCGCGGCTATGGGGCGCCGGAGGCCGAGCTGGGCAGCGAGATGTTAATGGACGTTCTCGCTGAAAAAATAGGGATAGACGCTTTCGACCTCAGATATAAAAATGTGTACCGTCCGGGGTGCACTAATATCACCGGCCAAGAACCGGAGGTATTTTCTATGCCTCAGATGTTCGACTTGCTGCGCCCGAAGTATGAGGAGGCTAAAAAACGCTGCGCTGAACGCAATGCAGAGGGAGGAAAATATAAGTATGGCGTTGCCGTGGCATTGGGAATATACGGCTGCGGACTTGATGGTGTGGACACCTCCGAAGCATTTTGCGAGCTTCTTCCTGACAATTGCGTGCTTGTCGGCTCAAGCTGGGAGGACCATGGACAGGGAGCGGATATCGGAACTCTGACAATGGCCCATGAAACTCTGCGTCAGGTCGGTATAACGCCTGAGCAGATCAAGCTTGTAATGAACGACACGGCTATTACACCAAATTCCGGCCCTGCCGGCGGAAGCCGCTCAAACGTTGTCACTGGAAACGCTATACGCGTCGCGGCAGAAATGCTTGCAAACGCGCTTCGTAAATCCGACGGCAGCTGTCGTACCTACGATGAAATGGTATCCGAAAAAATACCGCTGCACTACGATGGTAAATGGGCGGCCAGCATGTGCGTGGACATGGATTTGGAAACGGCTCAGGGAGCTCCGTTCAGCAATTACATGTATGAGCTGTTTATGCCTGAGGTGCAAGTTGATACAGAAACGGGAAAGGTTAAGGTCATTTCCTTCAAGACTGTTGCGGACGTGGGAACTATTGTTAATAAAGCTGCTGTTGACGGGCAGATTTACGGCGGAATAGCTCAAGGCGTCGGTCTTGCATTAAGTGAAGATTTTGAAGATCTTAAAAAACACACAACCCTTATAGGCTGCGGACTTCCCTTTATCGAAGATATTCCGGACGACATGGAGATTATGTATGTGGAGACGCCCCGAGAATCTGGTCCCTATGGCGCGTCCGGAGTCGGCGAAGCTCCACTGACCGCTCCGCACCCGGCTATTTTGAACGCAATTTATAATGCTTGTGGCGTACGTATCACTGAGATTCCGGCTTTACCTGAAAAAGTGAAGGCTGGTCTTGATAAGCTGAAAAAAGTTTAATCAAGAGTGTCGGGCAATGGAATATTATAGAAACACAAATGACATAATGAATCAGGAAGTCCTTCGCCAGGTAGAGGCGCTTTGCACTCAGGAGGAATTGCCGGCTTGCTCTGCCGCCTGTCCGCTGCATCTTGACGCGCGGGGAATGATAGCCCATATTCAAAAGGGTGATTGGGACGCGGCGTATAAGCTGTATTCCAAAGCTATACCCTTTGTAAGGGTGATATCCCATACCTGCGGAGAACCCTGTAGAAGCATGTGCAGGAGAGAGGAAAAAGGCGGCGGCATACAGCTGCAAAAGCTGGAGCAGTTTCTTGTGACGCGCGAAGGCAAGACGGCTAAGCCTCCCCTGTTTCTTCCGAAAAAGAGCCAATCCGTCGCAATTGCCGGCGGAGGCTTGCGGGGGCTTGCCGCCGCTAACGACCTTGCGCGTAAGGGATATCGCGTCACAATATTTGAGGCTGGAAAGCAACTGGGTGGCTCTCTGAGGCTATTTGCCTCGGAGAAGGTGCCTGAGGAGGCAATAAGGCTTGATATTGACGAAGTTTTAAAGCTGCCCGTAACCGTTAAGCTCGGTGTAACCGTACCGGTCGGTACTGCCGAGGAAATTGAGGGCTTTATGAAGGACGGCGGATTTGACGCAATCTATCTTGCCTGTCAATCGCCGGTTGCTGCAAAGGCGGACGGAGATACACTCATAACCTCTGTTACCAACGTGGTTGCCGGACGCAGAAGCGGATGGCGGGAAGCCGGTGATTCTACCATATACGACCTCTTGGATGGGAGAAGCGCGGCAACTACATTGGATCGGCTGCTCCAAAATGTTTCCATCAAAGCGGGACGTGAGAAGGAAGGCTCCTCCAAAACAAAGCTATATACAAAAATGGATGATATTGTCTCCGCGGCACCGGTTTGCCCGGATAGTACCTTCGCGGAGGCGCAAGCGTTGGAGGAAGCGAAGCGCTGCATACAATGCGAGTGTATGGAATGCGTAAAAAAGTGCAGCTTTCTGCAGCGGCACAAAGCATATCCCCGGCGATATGTCAGAGAGGTCTACAACAACCTTTCAATCGCGATGGGCTCGCATCCCGCCAACAAAATGATAAACGCCTGCGCCTTATGCTCTCAATGCGAAGCGGTTTGTCCAAACGGCTTAAACATGAAAAGCATATTTCTTGCCGCGCGGCGGAGAATGGTGCAAACCGGAAAGATGCCTGCCTCAGCTCACGAATTCGCTTTGCTGGACATGCAATACAGCATGTCGGAGGAATTTTTTTTGGCTGGAACAGATAAGCCGGAGGCCGGCTGTGAGTACCTGTTCTTCCCCGGCTGCCAACTTTCGGCGTCAGAGCCGGAGCTTGTTCGGGATATTTATAATGATTTGCGCGTTCGCTTAAGCGGCGGGCTTGGAATAATGCTCAGCTGCTGCGGCATTTTAGCCTACTGGGCAGGGGATACCGCGCAGCTTGAGGAAGTCTTGGATAAAATCAGGCGGGAATGGCATAAGCTTGGAGAACCAAGGATTATTGCAGCTTGTCCCTCATGCCTTAAAACACTGGGTGATTTAGCCGGGATGCCTGCTATAGGTATCTGGGATGTACTTTCGGAAATCGGCTTTCCTAAGGCTTTACCGGATGCGTACACCGGTCGAAATATGCTTATACACCACGCCTGTAGCGCGCGGTATGACGACTCTATCCAAAACGGAATAATTTCACTGGCTGACAGCCTTGGTTACAAGCTTGATATGCAGGAGCAGAAAAACCAAAGTCCTTGCTGCGGATATGGAGGATTAATCCCGTTTGCAGACCCCGAAGCGGCCGATAACATAAGCGCTTCCAAAATCGACACTATGCGAAAATCCGGCGAGGAGAAGCCGATTCTCACGTATTGCGTCAACTGCCGTGATAGGTATATCAGGCAAGGGGCCGACGCTTATCATTTGCTGGAGCTTGTTTATGGAGGCGAAAATCTCAACCGTCGTTACCCAAAGTGGTCTGAGCGTCAGGAAAACCGAGCCGAATTAAGGCGTGCGTTACTGAGGGAAGTATTTAATGAGGATATTGAAGTGAACACTGACATAGAGCTATATTTCAAAGACGGCCTTGAAGAAAAACTGGAAACCTGCAAAATACTCAAAAGCGATATCAGAAGAACAATAGAAAACGCGGAAAAAACCGGCAGAAAGTTCAAGAGCCCTGCAAACGGACATTTTACGGCTTCAAACAGGCCGGGTAATGTGACATTCTGGGTTGAATACAAGCCCGGAGATGATGGATATTTTGTGTTCAACGTATACAGTCACCGTATGTCGGCGGAAATGTCTTTCAAATCCGGAACGGAGGCGCAGGCGGATAATGAGCGGAAATAAAATATATAATACGGAAATAGACAGCTATGAGGCGCTAATCTGCGCAAGATGTGACGAGGCCCTTCTTATATCACCTGTAAATCTTAGCTATCTCGGACACGGATTCCCGGTTGAGCTGCCCTGCTGCCCTAAATGCGGGATGATATTTATACCGGAAGAGCTTGCTGTCGGAAAAATACTGCATGTGGAAAAATCGTTGGAGGATAAATAAGGGGCGTTCAGTGTGAATGAGCTTAACAGGAGAATTCTTGAACTTATTGGGCATGGCTTCCACTGCAGCCAAATAATGCTTCTGCTCTCTCATGAAATGCGCGGGGTTGAAAATCCGGAGCTCATACGGGCGCTGGGAGGGCTTGGTGGCGGCATGTTCTGCCGGAAGAACTGCGGCACCTTAACCGGCGGAAGCTGTCTTTTGAGCAGCTTCGGAGCAAGAGGAAGCATCGGAGATGAACCGAAGCTGCCTTATAGGAAAATGGCAATTTCATTAGTCGAGTGGTTTCAGAATGAGTTTGGAAGTATTACATGCGAGGATTTAGTTGAATTTGAAAAAGAGAAGATACTGGAAAAATGTCCGGAAATTATGGAAAAGACGTTTATAAAATGTATGGACATGCTAACGGAGGCAGGCGTTGATGTAAATGATTGAAAAAACTGTAAGTGTATGTCCGGTATGTCTCAGGCGGATTGACGCTGGTTACACAGCGCGGAACGACAAGGTATATTTTGAGAAAACCTGCCCGGAGCACGGGTTTTTCTCAGAAATGGTCTGGAAAGGTATTGATAATTTTCTTAAATGGACGGCGAACAGCAAGCCCTCTGCTGAATTAGAATGGGGCGATAACTGTCCATATGACTGCGGAATCTGCGAATCGCACCGACAGACAACATGCTGCGTATTGCTGGAGGTGACGGAACGCTGTAATCTCAACTGTCCCGTTTGTTTCGCGTCTGCCGGGGATAAATTGGCTGTAGGAAGGGAGCCTGAGCTCCGGGAAATCGACGCATGGTACGATATGCTTATGGAAAAGGGAGGTCCGTACAACATTCAGCTTTCCGGAGGAGAGCCTGCGCTGCGGGACGATTTGCCGGAAATCATAGCCATGGGGAGGAATAAAGGCTTCACCTTCTTTCAAATCAATACTAACGGCATACGTATTGGGAATGATGCCGGCTATTTAAAAGCCCTTGCTGACTCCGGGCTTAACACTGTATTTTTGCAGTTTGACGGCCTTAGTAAAAAAAGCTCTCTCGCGCTTCGCGGCGCGGATCTGACAGATATAAAAATGAAAGCCATTGAAAATTGCGGAATCGCGGAAGTCGGAGTCGTTCTGGTTCCGACAGTGGTGAAGGGCGTTAACGATTGCGAGATTGGAAATATACTGGAATTTACGGCGGAACACATGCCGGTTGTCCGAGGAGTTCACTTTCAGCCGGTGAGTTTTTTTGGCAGGTATAAAGCTGACGCGCAAGGCAGCGGGCGCATGTCCCTCCCGGAGCTACTGGAGGCTATTGAGGAGCAGTCGGACAAAAAGCTGCGCGCAGTTGATTTTTCTCCCTCGAAGGCGGAACACCCCTTGTGCGGCTTTCACGCGGATTATACGGTGAAGCAGGGTCAATGGCAGCTTCAAAATCAAAATTCCGGCGGCGATTCCTGCTGTTGTGTATCCAGTGACCAGGCGCGGGAGGCTGTTGCTAGAAAATGGTCTGCCGGCGCAAAGTCCGGAAAGACCGAAGCAAATTTGACAAAGCTTAATTTAAACTCTTTGGATGATTATCTTCGTGAAAAGAGTGAAAGCACTCTGGCTGTATCCGGAATGGTGTTTCAAGATGCGTGGACGTTGGATTTAAACAGGCTGCGGCAATGCTACATACATGTGGTAGAAAGAGATTGCCGACTAATCCCGTTTTGCGCTTATAATCTGTCGGCAAAGGACGGGACAACCTTATACCGTGGGAAATAGGAAGCGCGTCAGCGAACAAAACGCTGGAATCAAAGCAATTTCCTATGACATAAAAAACGGAAGCTTAATTCAGCTTCCGTTTTTTATTTCCCGAGGACTGTTCAAGCTTTGAGTAATTTACACTGACATTGACGCCATACGCCTGTTCAATTAAATCAACAGGGACTTCTCCGCCGTCAACGGTCAGCATAAGCTTACCGTCTTTAAAGCCGGCCTCATAAGCATTTACACTGTCAAAACTGAATATTAGCTCGTCAAGACCATGGATATTAAGTGGAGACCCTAGGTTTTGTATCCTGCCCAGGACCTTTCCAAGCCTCGGAAGAACCCCGCCGCAAGCGCAAACTTCATAATCAAGATTTCCCATATCGCCGGTTTTATACCGTATAAGAGGAAGAGCTTCGTTTGAAAGCGTGGTTATCACGATTTCTCCAACTTCACCATTTGGAACCGGCTTGCCGTTGTCAGGGTTAATGATTTCTATGTAAAAGTCACCGTGGCGTATGTGCTGTCCCCCCGCCTCATTGCAATCCACAGCGCATCCAAAGCATGTCTCCGTCATGCCGAAATGCCTTATTACATCACAGCCCCAAGTTTTTTCAAGGGAGTTTATTATGCTATCGGGGACATAGTCGGCGCTTAACAGTACTACACCGGGATTTAGCTCGGGGACCGCTCTGCACAGCTTAAGCATTTCCGCGGGCATACCGATAAAAAAATCGCTGCCCCTTGCGGCGGACGCCGCTGAGCCAATATCGTTTATATAACCGTGTATTTTAGTCTCTACCCCGATTCTATAAAAAGCGCGCTTGAGAAGATCGCCAATACCGTCTTCTGTCTCATTTGAAAGAAATACAATCGCTTTCTGCCCTGAACGTACATAATCAGAAAGAGCGTATGTGAAAAACTCCTCGGTGCGCTTAACATCGCCCTCGGTAAAATACATGCGCTTCATCTCGCCGGTCGTGCCTGAAGTGCGCTGAGTTACAATCCTTTTTACGCTGCTTGGTGATATGCATAGGAAGCTTGCATGCTCTTTTGATAAATCGTCGGAGGTGGTAAAAGGAAGCTTTTCAAAATCCTCAAAGCTTTTTATTTTGTCGGAATCTATGCCGAAAAGCCGGTTTCCATAAAAATCACCCTTAGCTGCCAAGGCAATTGTATCCCTAATTTTTTGCAGCTGCCATTCCCGGAGCTTATCAAGAGTCAGGCTGCTAACCTGTCCGGTCAGGAAAGAGATCCATCTGTCTACTGTTGAGACGGTATCCGTTTTTTTTCGAAAGACAGCCAGATAATAGCCGCATTTAATCTCCTTTAAAGCGCTGCAGGTGGTTCCAAGATTTGAGCAGAGAGCATCCCGACCGTTTTCAAAGACAAGCCTCGCCCACATATCCATGAGCTTGTCGGAATGATCTTCAAAAATCAGCAGCTCAAACCCGAATATCTCAATGCGCTTCAATATTTCCTCTTTTGTATCAACCCTGCCAAGCATACCGCCAAGGACATCTCCTCGGCCGCGTGAGTACATATCGCTTATCATGAGCCTTCCACCAGGCATTAATACCCTGCGGCATTCGCTTAAAACCGCGTCCGGCCGAATCATTTTAGACAGGCTGCACTCAAAAATAAGCCCGTCCATCCCGGAATCAGGAAACGGCAATTTTTCCGCGTTTGCCGTGATAATTGGAGATTTATCGCTTTCAGAATGATATTCGGAATTGAAATCAACACCGGTTACGCGATAGCCAAGCTTCTCAAGATACCGCAGGGTCTCGCGGCCGCCGCAGCCTATATCAGCAAGACACGCGCCTTCGGGAAAGGCGCATATCTCAATGCCGCGGCCGGTTATATCAAGTCCGCCGGGGCGCTCAAAAGGGCCTAAGCATATTTTATCCAAGACAATCACCTCTTTAATCGCAGCGGGGCTTGTCGGGGCCCCTGCCTCGAAGCTCGCTCATCTTTTCTATAGAGGAGTTGGATAAAAACACAATTTGGCTTTCCTTCCCTGACATATCCTCGCCTAGAAGCCGGAGTCCGTTATTGTTTTCATCAAATGTAAGCTCCAGGTATCTGCGAAAAAGGCCGCCTGTCTCTTTGTCGATTACTTCAATGACGGCATTTTCGGATTTTATATACACCAATTCTTCGCGTATGTTTTGAGCAGATAATGAAGCGATGGAGTCAAATAAGCTTCGCATCAGCTGCGACTGAGCGGCTGAGGATTCCAAGCCTGATTTCCCACAATATTCTATGAAGCTTGCAGCGATTTCATTGATATAATCCGTGTGTTCCAATTTAATCCTGCTCCTTTAAATTCAGTATTGATTTCATCCTTTGCCGGTAATCCTAAAAACTTTTCAGCTTTTCAATAACCGCCCATGCTTCCGCCGGGCCGTCAATTCTTAAATAGTGCTTCCTTTCATTTATATCGCCAAGGTAATGAGCGTCGGAGTTGCAAAGATACCGTACGTTTTCCGGAAACAGCTTTTTGTGCTTCAAGAGGTAGCTTTCCGGCTCTGCCATCCGTGAAAATTCCACCAGGTTAATGTCCAAATCCGGAGGAATAAGCCCCAGGTTTGAAAGTATGCTGTTGGAGCCTCTGTCCACGTGGGCCGGGATTGCTACTCCTCCCGCATCCCTAACCAAACGGAAAAGAGTATATAAATCAATTTTTGTGGCTGTAATAAGAAGCTTGTCATAATAGCCTGTTTCTTCATCATTTTCGTTATAAAAAACCTGCCGTCCGAATATTTTTTCTTTAAGGGGAATATCAAGTAGATTTTCCTCAACCTTTTTCCAGATTAGAAAAGCGGAATTAATATCGGGAAAAAGACAAAGCATGTGAACCTCCTCCGCCGTCTCAACCTCCATGCCGGGAATGACTAAAAGTCCGGTATCTCTGGCCGCGTCCATTACCGCTTTTACATTTCCGCAGGAATTATGGTCGGTTACGGCGATACAATCAAGCTCTTTTATTAGGGCCATATTGACTATATTGTTAGGGGTCATGTCTTCGTCGCCGCAGGGTGAAAGACCAGAATGGATATGAAGGTCGTAGTACAGATTCATAGCAGCTTTGACAGAAAAACTGCCGTTTCATAAACAGGCATGCCGGTTGTAAGTATTGGGATATTTTCGTTATTAGCCTTTTCAATAGTATCCGCCGAGATCTCAGCGCTTTCCGCCACCAATATGCAGCTGACCTCCGTCAACAAGGATACCGCCACGATATTTACATGGCCCTGTATGGTTATCCAAGCGTCGCCTTCTTTGGCCTTTGCCATTACCCAACTCAATAAATCTCCGGTATAGACGCCGGTTATTTCTTTGTCCAGGCCATCTTGCCCTGCTGCCAGATTAAATTTCTCTGTTTTAAGCAAATCCTGCACTTTAAAATTCATATCTCTTCCTCGCTTCTGATATGTATTAATATTTTCATTAATTATATAAAAGTTTTCTTCTATAAGCAATTGAATTGTACGGAATTTTAGTTTGGGATAAAAGTTTGTTGCGCCCTGAGGGATTTAGGGTATAATGAAAAAGCATTACAATGGCAGAAAGGCAGAATGATATGTACGAATTATTGAAGACTGAAGGACGCGCTAAAAGAGGCCGTCTTAGTACGGTTCATGGAGTTATAGAAACACCGGTTTTTATGAATGTGGGAACGGCGGCGGCGATAAAGGGCGCTATTTCCTCGCCTGATTTAAAGGAATTGAAATGCCAGGTAGAGCTTTGCAACACCTATCATCTTCATGTTCGTCCGGGAGACGAGGTTGTAAGAGATATGGGCGGGCTTCATAAATTTATGAATTGGGACAGGCCTATACTTACCGATTCGGGCGGGTTTCAGGTTTTTTCTCTAACAAGCTTAAGAAAAATTAAGGAAGAAGGAGTTTATTTTTCCTCTCATGTAGACGGACGAAAAATATTTATGGGTCCGGAGGAAAGCATGGCAATACAATCCAATCTTGCGTCTACAATTGCCATGGCTTTTGACGAATGCCCCCCATATCCGGCTGAAAGAAGCTATATGCAGGCCTCAGTGGACAGAACTACCCGCTGGCTTGGGCGTTGCAAGGCAAAGCTTAACGAGCTGAACGGTTCTGGGTCGGTAATTAATCCTTCGCAAATGCTTTTCGGAATCAATCAGGGGGGTACCTATGAGGATATACGTATAGAGCACGCCAAGGAAATTTCGGAGCTTGATTTGCCGGGCTATGCCATTGGCGGCCTGGCCGTAGGCGAAACTCATTCGGAAATGTATAGAATACTGGAAGAAGTCGTGCCTAATTTACCCCGGAACAAGCCCGTATATTTAATGGGTGTAGGAACCCCTGAAAATATATTGGAGGCGGTGGAACGGGGCGTTGACTTTTTTGACTGCGTGCTCCCTGCCAGAAACGGCAGGCACGGAAACGCCTATACCTCCATAGGCAAGCTGAATCTTTTAAACGCAAAACATGAGCGGGATGAGAAGCCGCTGGATGAAAGCTGCTCCTGTCCGGTATGTAGTTCCTTCAGCCGCGCGTATATCCGGCATTTGCTTAAAGCTAAGGAGTTTTTAGCCATGCGTTTAATGGTTATGCATAATCTTTATTTTTTCAATAACATGATGGAAGAAATCCGTCTGGCGCTGGACGAAGGACGGTATAGTCAATATAAGAAAGATAAGCTTGAAGGGTTTGCTCAAGGTTAATCACCAAACATATAAGAATAATAAATGTAAAACCTGAAGGGAGAAATTCTGATGAAATCACTTTATGACGGCAAAACAAAAACCGTGCTCGCTGATGAAGGAACTAATTCGGTTTACCTGCTTTTTAAAGACGACGCCACAGGGGAAAACGGTGTGTTTGATCCCGGTTCCAATACAGTTGGGGGAAGTGTGGATGGGAAAGGGAAAATGGGACTCAAAATATCCCAATACTTTTTTGAGTTGATGGAGAGTAATAACATACCCACCCACTATTTGGGCGCGAATATTGACAAGGGCTTGATGCGGGTTCAGAACCTTACTGTGCCGCCGCTGGAATTCGTGCTCCGTTACTTCACCGCAGGAAGCATGTGCCGCAGATTTACTCTGGAGGAGGGCGTCTCCTTTGAGCCTCCCTATCTTGAGGTTACCCTGAAAGACGACGAGCAGGGCGACCCCCTTATCAGCGAGCGACTATGTCTAATGAAAGGTATTCTGGCGAAAGGACAATATGGAGAAGCCCTGGATATCCTGGTAAAGGTCGGTGAGGTTCTTAAAAAAGAATTGGCGAAAATGGAGCTTACTCTTATCGATTTTAAGATAGAGGTTGGTTATGACGAAAACGGCAAGATATATGTTGTAGATGAAATAACCCCCGATATCTGG
>Ga0153950_1000703_pt1 | contig 14903 bp, 13 predicted proteins | sample TSNJ034MetaG_FD_104737 | JGI IMG/M metagenome (GOLD analysis project Ga0153950, IMG submission 104737) | Attine ant fungus gardens microbial communities from New Jersey, USA - TSNJ034 MetaG | ecosystem: Host-associated > Fungi > Mycelium > Unclassified | place: USA: New Jersey, Wharton State...
CCGGACCCGGCGCGCCGCGAGCGCTTCGCCCGGGACCACGGCATCCCGGCGGAGAACGTCTTCGCCCATTGGGAGGAACTCGCCTCCCGGGACCGACTGGCCGACGGCGTCATCATCGGCACCCAGGACCGCATGCATGTGGGCCCCGCGGTCGCCGCAGCACGGAAGGGCTATCACATCCTTCTGGAGAAGCCGATCGCGCCCACCGAGGAGGAGGCCACCCGCATCCTCGAAGCCGCGGAGGAGAACGGCGTCATCCTGGCCGTCTGCCACGTCATGCGCTACTCCCCCTATACGCAGGCGCTGCGTGGAATCCTGGAGCAGGGCACTATTGGTCAAGTGATCAATGTGCAGCATCTGGAGCAGGTGGGCTGGTGGCATCACGCACACTCCTTCGTCCGGGGCAATTGGCGCAAGGAAGCGGAGTCCGCCTCGCTCCTTCTGGCCAAAGCTTGCCATGACGTGGATTGGCTTGCCTACATGATGGGAGCAATCCCACAACGTGTCTCCTCCTTCGGCGCGCTCACCCATTTCAGACCGGAGGCCCGCCCCGTGGACGCGGCCGACCGCTGCTGGGACTGCCCTCTGGAGGCCATCTGTCCCTACTCTGCCAAACGTCTCTACCTGGGCTGCCTGGGAGATCCGGAGAAGGAGTTCTGGCCCTTGTCCGCCGTCACGGAGGACGCCACGCCGGAGGGAGTCGAAGAAGCACTGCGCACCGGGCCCTACGGCAGATGCGTCTACGCCTGCGACAACGACGTGGTGGACACCCAGACCGTCTCCCTGGAGTTCGGCACCGGCGCGACGGCCACCATCACCGTCACCGCGTTCGCCGCTCTGGAGCACCGCAAGACCCGGATCTTCGGGACCCACGGTTCGATCGACGGCGACGGGCGCATCCTGCGGATCCACGACTTCGTCTCGGACTCCTGGACCGAGATCGACACCGGCGGCAGTGCGGACGCCTCCATGGCCGGAGGGCACGGAGGCGCGGACGAATCCCTCGCGGACGCGTTCTTCGACGCGCTCCGCCACACAGACCCCTCCCGGATCCTCAGCAGCGGCCGGGAGAGCCTCGACACCCACCGCGTGGTCTGGGCGGCGGAAGCCGCCCGGCGGCACGGGACGGTCGTCACCATCCCTTCAATGACGAACCCTTCAGCACCATGACATCCAACACCTCAACTTTCAATGACGAAACAGGAAGAATCGGAGTACACAGCATGAAGAAGCAGACACTGCGGGTCCTGACCGCCGCCGTCCTGGCCGGCGCCCTGGTCACCGGCGCCTCCGCCTGTGGCCAGAAGAACAACCCCGCAGCCGAGCGCACGCTCAGCTACCGCTCGATCTGGAGTGCCGATGAGCCCCAGGCCAAGATCCTCAAGAGCGCGCTGGAGGACTTCGCCCAGCAGGAGGGCGTCAAGGTCGACGTCAAGTTCGTCGGACGCACGGGCGGAGACGCGCTGAACACGGAGATGGCCGCAGGGCAGGGACCAGATCTCTTCGACGCCGGTTCGGACAACCTCCCGGCCTGGCGGGCCCAGAACCTCGCGGCCCCGGTGGACGACGTGCTGAAGATGGCGGTGCCCGGCGAGAACGGCAAGACCGTCGGCGATCTGATTCCCGCATCCCTCCAGAAGGCCGCCTCGGATGACAAGGGCCTCGGCTTCCTTCCGCACACGGCCATCTCCACGGCCGTCTGGTTCGACGCGGCCAAGCATCCGGAGCTCGCCTCGAAGCCGCCGCAGAGCTGGGACGAATTCGTCGCCTACCTGGACAAGGCCAAGGCCGCCGGTCGGACCCCCATCTGCCAGGACGGCACGGTTCCCTTCTACAACGTCTACTGGTTGTACTCCGCCCTGGTGAACGCCGGAGGATCCAACAGCCTTCTCGATCTGCAGAAGACCTCGGACGCCTGGGACAAGCCCGAGGTCCTGAACGCCGCCAAGAAGGTGGAGCAGCTGGCCAAGGGCGGCTACTTCCAGCCCAACTTCATCGCCACCAAGTACCCGGCCGCTCAGAACGACTGGGTGCAGGGCAAGTGCGATCTGAACATCAACGGCACCTGGCTGGCAAGTGAGGTCGCCTCCACCACGCCGTCCGGCGCACAGATCCGTTCCTTCCAGCTGCCCGCCGGGGGCAAGGACTCCGTGGAGGCCGGCGCCCTGGGACTCGGCGTGAACGCCAAGGGCAAGAACGCGGAGGACGCCAAGAAGTTCCTGGCCTTCTTCGAGCAGTCCAAGTACCAGAAGCGGATCGCCGACGAGGCCAGGAACATCCCGGCCCGCAGCGACGTCCCCGCCCCGAAGTCCCTCTCGGACGCACAGAAGGCCCTGGCCGATGCGAAGGACGTCCACCTGACCTACGACACCGCGGCAGGCAACAAGGCCTGGTGGAACGACATGTTCCTGCCGCTGGATGATCAGCTGCTCCAGGGCAAGGTCACGGCCGAGCAGTTCGTCCAGCAGGGCAAGCAGAAATCCGCTCAGATCATGGCCGGACAGAAATGACCAGCCGCCTCGCGAGCGCTGAGGCGGTCCAGCCGGCCTGGGCCGCCCCGGCGCCCGCCGCGCGCAAGCCGCTGCTCCCTTCCCGGGAGAAGGTCTTCTGGGCCTTCCTCGGACCGGCTCTAGCGCTCTACACCCTGCTCTTCGTGGTGCCGTCCTTCTTCGGTGTCTGGGTCAGCTTCACCAAGTGGGCGGGGCCCGGTTCGGAGATGTCCTGGCGCGGTCTGCAGAACTACGTGTCCTTGCTGGGCAACGAGGCGTTCCTGCGCTCCTTCGTGAACACTCTGGTGCTGGCCGTGGCCAGCGGCATGATCGTCTTCGGCGTCACCTTCCTCGGCATGATGGTGCTGCGCCAGCTCAAGGGCCGGGCGTTCATCCGCTCCGTGGTCTTCCTGCCGGTGATCATCTCCCCCATCGCCGTGGGCGCGGCCATCGGCTTCCTGCTGAACCCCGATGGCGTGGTGAACCGCCTCCTCGGCTTCCTCGGGATCGCACCGATCGGTTTCCTGGGGCCGGACACCGTGTTCGCCTGCATCATCGGCGGTGTGGTGTGGTCCTCCACGGGCCTGTACATCGCGCTGATGCTCTCCGCCATGGACGCCATCCCCGAGGACCTCTACGAAGCGGCCCTGCTGAGCGGCGCCTCGAAGTGGCAGCAGTTCCGCTTCATCACGCTGCCGCTTTCCTGGGACGTCTTCGCCGTGGCCTCGGTGCTCTGGGTGGTGAACAGCCTGAAGACCTTCGAGATCGTCATCGCCTTCACCACGGGCGGCGCCGTGGGCGTCCCGCCCATCCAGGCCCGCACCGTGGCGGTCCAGCAGTACAACTCGGTGGTGGTCAGCGGCGGTGTGCCCGATCTGGGCGCCGGTGCCGCCATGGGCGTCATCGTGACCGTTCTGACCATCATCCTCATCGTCCTGGTCCGCCGGATCACGGCTCGCGAACAGGTGGAGCTCTCATGAGGAAACTGGGCCGCTTCTGCGGCAATGTCTTCGTCCCGTCCGTGACCGTCGCAGCCCTGTGGGTCTGGGTGGTCTTCAACCTGGTGCTGGTCGCGTGGATCGGCATCCAGTCGCTGAAGACCTCCGGGGACATCATCCAGAACCCCTTCTCCCTGCCGGCGGACCCTCAGTGGAGGAATTTCGGCACGGTCTGGGAACTGGGGCAGTTCGCCCATGCGGCCCTGAACAGCGTGGTGGTCACCGGTCTCGGCGCTCTGCTGATCGTGGCGATCGCCGCCCCGGCCGCCTACGTGCTGGCCCGGTCCAGCAAGAAGGTGGCCGGCCCTCTGACCGCGTACTTCGCCGTCGGGCTCTCCATTCCGCTGCAGACGCTCGCAGTGCCGATCGTGGTGGCCAAGCTGGGCCTGAACAATTTCATGGTGGACTGGGTCACCGGCTGGTGGGACGACCGGATCACACTGCTCATCTTCGAAGTGGTGTTCTCCCTGCCGTTCGCGGTGTTCGTGCTCACGGGGTTCTTCCGTTCCCTTCCGCACGAGGTGGAGGAGGCCGCGGAGGTCGACGGCGCGGGGCCGCTCACGCTGTTCCGGCAGATCGTCCTGCCTCTGGCCAAGCCCGGTCTGACCACCGTGCTGGTGCTGAACATCATCGGCTTGTGGAACTCCGCGCTGCTGGTGATGCTGATCGTCTCGGACCCGGAGCAGCGCACTCTTCCGGTGGCCTTGCTGAACCTCTACTCCGCCATGCAGTACAGCTCCGACTGGGGAGGGCTGTTCGCCGGGATCGTGATCCTGGTCTTCCCGATGGTCATCCTGTACCTGTGGGTGGGGCGGCGCATCATCGACGGCATGACGGCGGGCATGGGCAAGTAGCCGCCCCGCCGAAGGCCCGGGCCCTGGCGGGATCTCCCGCCGGGGCCCGGGCCTTCCGTGCGTGTCCCTGCTGTTCACCCGTAGTCCATACGATCGTGATGGCCTAGCATGAAGCATCACACCCGCACCGGGCGGACGGACCTGGGATCCGGCCGCCCTCACTCCCGGACCGGAGGCACCCATGCCCGTATCCCTGAACGACTACCTGGACGCACTGCCGGGCGAACGCCGCAGCGTCCACAGCACGCTGACCGCCGCTCTCGGACAGCGCCTCATACCTGGCCCGGCACTTGAGGAAATCGTCTTCGTGCCCGGGGTCGCCCACCCGGTCCACAGTGACCACGAGGACGTGTTCTGGCAGGCCGTGGAGCAGCTGATGCTGGCGGATCCCTCAGGGGAGGATGAGCTGCCGCTGGCCTGGCTGGGCTACCACGTGAAGAGCCGCTTCTCCGGCAGAAGGGAGGCCCAGGGCTTCCTGATCACCGACCGGCGGCTGGTGGTCAAGGACGACGTGGACGGGATTTTCGGCAAGGCCCTGCCCCGCCAGTACCCACTGTTCAGCGGCCCCGGCGGCCCGGCGGCGTCCGCTGCGCAGACCGCCGCCACGGCTACCGGCTCCTACAACTGGGACTTCGCTTCCTCACTGCTCACCGAGGATTCCACGGCCGGGCTGAGCCGTCTGCTGGCCGACGCTGTGCACACTGTCCTGGAACTGCTGCCGCCGCTCGGCGCCGCGGTGCCCCAGGATCTGCCCGTGACCACGGATCTCCGCGGCCGGGTGCGTGAGCTGGGTCTGGCGGACGCGGTGAAGTACGACGACGATCCGAAGCAGGCGAAACACTTCGCCAAGGCGGCTAAGAAGCTGCCGCTGGAGCCGGGTGAACGTCTGCTGGCCGCCTTCACCTCCGCCACCCTGATGGGTGTCTACGGGCTCCTCATCACGGAGAAGAGGCTGCTCTCACGAGACCTCGGCGAGGATCCGGTCAGCACCGCGCGGGAGGGCATCGTGCGCGATCAGCTGCGGCTGAGCCCGGAGAACGACAAGCAGCTCATCGTGGCACCCGGCACGGTCCACCAATTGCCGGAAGGGCTCAGCCCCGAGCAGCGCCAGGCGCTGGTGACGCTGGTCGGAGAGTATGCGGAGGGGCTGTTCGCCTGATTCAGGCGCTCCGCCGCCGCCGGAGAATTCCTGTGACGGCGGAGCCGGCCGCGCCAAGGACCGCCGCCACGATGACGTACTGCCAGGAGACCCCTGCCGGACCGAGCGCCGCGGCGAAGATCGCCTGCGCGGTGTCCACGGCGTCGGCCGGATCCCGGAGGATCACCCGCGAGCCCGCCACGCTGGACACGGCCGTGATGAGGGCCGGGACGATCCACAGCAGGAGCAGGGAGACCACCCACGCCAGGACACGGCCGACGCTCCGGACCCCGCACCAGATCAGCACCAGGCCCACCAGGACGGCCGGGAGCCAGCGCCACTGCTCAGGCGGCGCGCCGAGGCCGAACGGGCTGTCCGGCGCGTACAGGAGCTGGCCGGCCCAGGAGTCCAGGGAAAGCGCCCCCACGGTCAGTCCCAGGGCGGCCCCCGGTGCCGCGGACCGCGAGATGAGGATGGCCACCAGCAGTCCCACGAGGATCGAGAGGACGATGGCCCCGAGCACGGCACCGAAGTAGAGCTGCGCCCGTGAGTCCCGGGTCAGCCCCTGATACACCGTCTGTGCCGTCTGTGCGGTGGCGGCTCCCTGGACCAGGAGCAGACCTGCCCAGGCGAGGATGAGACCCCGGGCGCGGCGTGGCCGGCAAGGCCCTCTCAGAAGCAGCCCGGCCAGGGCCGATGCGGTGACGATCATGGCGAAGAGCAGGACCAGCGAATACTGGCTGAAGGGCAAGGCCACCAGCGGCATCGCATCCGGCGGCACGCTCTCCGCCCAGAGGTTCTGGAGGGGCAGGCGCATCCCCTGAAGCATCCACGGCAGCATCCCGAACAGTGCCGATGCGACACCGGTAAGGAAGCAGGCCCAGTCCGGCAGACCGGAGCGGGTACGCGGTCGGAGGGCGGTGGCCGTGTCCGTGGATTCCATGTCTCGATCATGGCACGCCCGCCGGGCCCCGGCTCGTCCCGCACCCGGCCGGGCAGCGCCTGGGAATGCCGGCTGTCAGGCAGTGGCGAGATACGGGGACTGCCGGGACAGTTCCCCGAAGACCTCACGGTTCAGGCGGAATCCGAGTGCGGCTTCCTCCACCACGGCGTCTCCGCTGTGGCCCTGCGCGAAGACGTCCAGCAGCTCGCGGTAACGGTCCTTGTACAGCTTCGGCTTCGGCACGGCCGGGAACTCCCACATGCTCAGCATTCCGGCCGGGACACCGTAGTGGCGTGCCACCAACGTCCCGATGGCCTGGCCGCCCGAGAGATCGCCCAGGTACCGCAGGTAGTGATGGGCCACCAGACGGGCCGGGTCCTCCAGTGCGCCGGTCTCCGTGATCCGGCGGGCGTAGGACTCGGCGGCCGGCACGACGGCGGGAACCGCCGCAAGTCCCGCCCACTCCACCAGGCGCGACAGGTCGGAGTCCAGGGCGGCCAGGCGATCCAGCGCGGGGTCGAAGAGTTCCGCAACGGAAGGCTCCCGGCGCCACCGCGCCGTCGCGCTCTCCAGCGCCGCGTAGAGCGGACGGTACTGGGCCAGGAGCAGCACGTAGTCGGCCCCGCTGCGAGCGCCCTCCATGAGCGAGGTGATGAACTCCGAGCTCTCCGCTTCGGTGTGGTCGACGCGGGTCGCCTGACGCAGGCGGGCGGAGAAGGTCGGGCTTTCAGCGTTCAAGAGAGGGCCTTTCGGTGGTGGTGCGAGCGCACTGTACTGCGACGAATTTATTAGAGCACATTCATATTGTTTAATTTGCTTAGGACAGCTTACGCTTACTCGGGCGGGCTGGTGAATGCCCGCTGATCCATCCTCGACACCTGGAGTTCTTCCCATGTCATCCACTCAGCTGCCACGCTGGCGGCGCGCCCTGGGGGCGGCGGCCGCAACGGCCGTGGTCGCGGCGAGCACCTTCGTCGCGGTCCCGGCCGCACAGGCCGCGGACCCCGTCACCGGCGCCGTCTCCGACGCCACCCTCACCTGGGGCGTCAAAGAATCGTTCCGAAAATACCTCCTCAGCCCCATCGCCCAGGGCGCCATCACCCCCAGCGGGGGTGCGAGCCAGCAGGCCGGCAACGGCATCTTCGACTGGGCCGGCGGCACGGGCGAACTGGAGAACGGCACGGGCAGTCTGTCCTTCCCCGGAAGCGTGCACTTCACCGGGCACGGCGGCCAGCTGGATGTCACCTTCTCCAACCCGACTCTGCAGGTCACCTCCGCCACCACGGGCCTGCTCCGCCTCGACGCCAAGACCAAGGCCTTCGGCGGCAACCCGGCCCTGGACGTCGCACAGACCGATTTCGCCAGCGTCACCTTCTCGCCGCTCTCCGTGAGCAGCGGCAAGCTCGAAGTGCAGGGCGTCTCGGCCCTGCTGACCGCCAACGGCGCCAAAGCCTTCGCCGGCTTCTACTCGGAAGGCACCGCCCTCGATCCGGCCACCGCCACCGGAACCCTCACCCCGCCGTCGCGCTTCACTCCGCAGACCGCCGTGAACGTGACCTCGGCGGATGCCACGGACGGACTCAAGCTCGCCGTGGGCGGCACCGGGTACCTGGATCTCCCGAAGGCCTCCACCGGCAAGGCCGCCGTGGGCGTCTACGCCGCGGTGATCGACCACTCGGCCACGTCCACCGACGTCAACGCCGGGAACACCCTGGGCAACAACTTCGCCTACCTGCCGGCCGGAGCCCAGGGCGTCTTCAACACCACGGTGTCCGTTCCCACCGCCAAACTGAGCAAGGACGCCGCGCTGGATGTCATCATCTGGTCCGCGCACGGCAACCCCACGGCGGACAACGTCATCTACCGACAGCCCCTCACCCTGAGCAAGGCCCAGCGGGACGCCCTGTTCCCCGCCCCGGTGGCGAACCCCAGAACCGAGCACACGGTCAAGACGGCCACGGCCCAGGAGGGCCTGGTGGTGAGCGTGAACGGCAAGGACTACAGCAGCGACCTCGTCAACGGCGTGTACGTCGGTGTGGTGGATCGCAGCAAGGCCACCGGCTCCTTCGGCGCCGCCGACGTGCTCGGAGCCAACTGGGCCCGCAGCCTGGTGGACGACGCCTTCACCCAGGACACCAAGAGCATCCCGGCGGACAAGCTGGATGAGAAGGCGTCCTACGACGTCGTGGTCTGGAAGGGGCACACCAACCCCGACGCCTCCACGGTCCTCTACCGGGGCGCTCTCACGCTGAGCCAGGCCCAGCGCCAGGCACTCTTCCCCACCGTCACCGAGCCGGAGAAGCCCGTCACCGGCACCGTGACCGTCACCGGCAAGGGCTTCACCAGCCTGCCCCGCACCTCCACCGGCAAGGACGCCAACGGCGTCTACGTCGCGGCGGTGAAGAAGGGCACCGATCTCTCCACCATCACCATGGAGAACATGCATGATGTCACCGTCGGCGAGGCCCAGTGGGTCCCCGGCGCACAGATCGCCCGAGGCGCATTCAGCACCACGCTGACCATTCCGGCGGGCACCACGGATCAGCTGGAGGTCATCACCTGGGTGGCCCACGGCCTCATCACCAAGGACACCCTGCTGGGACGCCAGGACCTCACCGGGACCAGCGTCGCCTTCACCTACAAGCCCGCCACCACGCCGGGCACGCCGGGCAACGGCGGCACGGGCGGCGGCAAGACCCCGGCCAACCCGCAGGTCACTCCCCCGGTCAAGAACGGCAACACCGTCGCTCCCCGGCCGAAGCCCGTGGTCAAGCCCGCACCCCAGGTGAAGTGCACGGTGGAGGACGTGGCAGCAGTCTCCGGCATCCCGTCCCTGAGCTGGGGCGTGAAGTCCTCCTTCAGCAGCTATGTGGTGGGCGGCATCGCCAAGGGCGGCATCTCCACGGCCAACGGCGCCACCTCCACCGGAGACGGCTTCCTCTGGGGCTCCGGCACCGGCAGCCTGGACGTCTCCGGCCTCGGCACCCTGTCCTTCCCCGGCCAGGTGAACTTCTCCGGACATGACGGACTCCTGAACACCACCATCAGCGGTGTGCGGGTGCAGATCACGGGCGCCGGTTCCGGTGTGCTGGTGGCGAACGTGAGCAGCCAGGACATGGAGCGGAAGGATCTCTCCGCCTCCAACATCACCTTCGCCACCCTCAGCTTCGGTTCGCTCTCCCAGAGCGGCGGCTCCGCCAGCGCCACGCTGACGGCCGACGGCGCCCGGGCCTTCGCGGGCTTCTACTCGGCGGGCCAGGCCCTGGACGGCCTCACGGTCTCCATGGCAGGGGCCACCGGCGCCACCACCAAGCAGGTCTGCCGCGATGCCGGCGGAAACCTGGTCAACGCCGACGGCACCGCCCTAGCCTCCACGGGCGCCGCCTCCGCGGGCGTCATCGGAGTGGCCGGAATGCTGCTCCTGCTCGGCGCAGCGGCCATGACCCTGGCGGCCCGCCGCCAGGAAAGCCCGGCACGCCACTGAGCGGACGTCCACCGGGCGGGGATCCCCCTCCCGGTGGACCACCGCAGGTGACCGCCCGACGGCGCCGCCCCACCGGGCGGCGCCGTCGTCCCCGTTTTCCACCAGACACGCGATGGAGACTCCGTGAAGACCCGCAAGACCTTCCCTGCCGTGGCGCTGACCGCCGTCGTCGCTCTCCTGCTGAGCGCCTGTTCTCCAGGTGCGGCGGCCCCCACCGGCCAGAGCACTCCCGCCTCCCCCGCCGCGGCACCCGCTTCCGGAGCCGCGCCCGGCGCGGTCGATGCCCTGACGCTCAAGGGCCCGGCGGAAGCGGCCACCGTGCCGGACGTGACGCCCGCCGTCCAGGATGCCCGTCCTGCCCTTCCGGTGACGGTGAAAGATGTCTCGGGACGTTCCATCACCGTCACCAAGGCCGACCGTCTGCTCGCCCTGGACCTGTATGGCACCCTCACGGACACCGTGATCGGGCTCGGCCTGGAGAAGCATCTGGTGGGACGTTCGAACGCGGACACGCAGAAGGCCCTGAAGGACCTTCCGGTGGTCACACAGGGCGGGCACGACCTCAACACGGAAGCCGTGCTGCAGCTGCGCCCCAGTCTGGTGCTCACCAACACCACCATCGGCAGTGAGGAGAAGTACCGGCAACTGGAGTCGGCCGGCGTCACCGTGGTCCGCTTCGGGCAGCCGCACGGTCTGGACGGGATCGGGGACACGATCGACTCCGTGGGACGCACGCTCGGCCTCAGCCAGGCGGCCCACACCCTCGCCCAGCGCACGGACGCCGAACTCGCCGCAGCGCGTGCCCGGATCGCCGGGCTCAAGGCCGCCACCCACACCCCGCCCCGCGGGGCCGTGCTCTACATCCGCGGCACGGCGGGCGTGTTCTTCATCCTCGGACGGGATTACGGGGCCGCCGACATCATCGATGCCCTGGGACTGAAGGACGTCGCCGCCCAGAACGGCATCACCCAGCTCAAACCGGCCAATGCCGAAGCGCTGGTCAGCCTGGATCCGGAGATCGTGCTCGCCATGAAGGACGGCGTTCAGTCCACCGGCGGAGTGGACGGCCTGGTCAAGCGGCCCGGGATGGCCGCCACCACTGCCGGCGCCAACCGGCGTATCATCACCGCGGCGGACGGCCAGTTGCTCTCCTATGGTCCGCGCACCCCGGCCAATCTGCTCGCGCTGGCCGAAGCCATCTACACCGAGGGGGCGGGCGCCAAGTGAGTTCCCCAGCCGCGCCGGGCCTGCGGTCCTTCCCCGAAGACCAGGGTGGCCGGACGCACTACGGCGCTTCCGCGGTCGCCTCTCCGACGGACGACGACGCCGCGCCCTCCTCGGCCACGCGTCGCGCCGGGGCAGTGCTCACCGACGCCGTACCCGTCTCCGCGGGCCGTGTGTCCTCCGGAGGGGGACCCGGTCCCGGAATTCCAGGCGATGCCGTCGGCCGGCAGGGCGGGCAGCCGGGCCCACACGGCCGCCCGCACGCCGGCAGCCGGCGCACGCGGGCGCTGATCACCGCGGCGGCCCTCTGCGCCGCCCTGGTGCTGGTCGTCCTCGTCTCCTCCTCCCTGGGCCAGTTCTCCACCACGCCCGGGCAGGTCCTGGATTCGCTGCTCCGCGTGGCGCTCGGAGGGGCAGACCCCCTGGCTGATCGCCTGGACGCCACCCTCTGGACCATTCGCTTCCCGCGCACCGCCCTCGCCCTCCTGGTGGGCGCCTGCCTGGCCGTGGCCGGGACCGTGATGCAGGGCCTGTTCGCCAATCCCCTGGCCGAGCCCAGCATCATCGGGGTGTCCGCCGGAGCATCGGTGGGAGCCGGTCTGGTGATCGTGGCCGGCGCCGCCACCACGCTCCCCTGGACCCTTCCCGCGGCCGCCTTCACCGGCGCCCTGCTGGTCACGGCCCTGGTATGGTCGCTGTCCCGGACCGGCGGCCGCGCCGTGGTCCTCGCCTTGGTCCTGACGGGGATCGCCATCAACGCCGTGGCGGGTGCGGCCACCAGTTTCCTCGTGTTCCTCGGCGACACCAGCTCCCGGGAGCAGATCATCTTCTGGCAGATGGGCACCCTGTCCAACGCCACCTGGCAGTCGGCCGGGATCACCGCCGTCGTCTTCCTGGCGGGCCTGCTGGGCTGTCTGGCGATCCGCGGAAGGATCGACGTCCTGGCTCTCGGCGACCGCTCGGCGTCCGCCATGGGCATTCCGGTGGAACGCCTGAGGCTGCTCGCCATCCTCCTGGTGTGCGTGCTGACCGGGGTGGCCGTGGCGTTCGCCGGGGTCATCTCCTTCGTGGGCCTGATCGTGCCGCATACGCTGCGGCTCGTGGTGGGGCCCTCGCAGCGCCATCTGGTGCCTCTCTCCGCGCTCGGCGGGGCGGTTCTGCTCGGCCTGGCGGACATCGCCGCCCGCACCGTGATCCCGTTCGCGGATCTGCCGGTGGGCGTCTTCACCGCACTGGTGGGCGGCCCGCTCTTCCTGGTACTGCTCCGCAGGACCCTGCGGGGATCGGGAGTCCAGGCATGAGCGGCGCGCTGCGGCTGCGGTCCGTGAGCGTCCGGATGGGCGCCAGGAGCCTGGTCGACGCCGTGGACCTCACGCTCGAATCCGGCCAGGTGACGGCGATCATCGGGCCGAACGGGGCCGGGAAGTCCACCCTTCTCTCGGTCGCGGCGGGTCAGCTGCGGCCGAGCACCGGGACCGTGCACCTGGGCGAGCGTGAGGCTCACCGGGTGCCCTCGGCCGAGGCCGCCCGCAGACGCGCCGTGATGCCCCAGGACTCGGCCGTGGCCTTCGCGTTCACCGTGCGTGAGGTGGTGGCCATGGGCCGTACGCCGTGGCGGAAGGCGAAGGCCGATGACGATACGGCCGTCACCGCGGCTCTCGACCTGACCGGGCTGACCGGCCTGGCAGACCGCGAGGTGACCACCCTGTCCGGAGGGGAGCGCCAGCGCGCGGCACTGGCACGGGTCATCGCCCAGGCCACGCCCGTGACCGAAGGCTCGGTGATCCTGCTGGACGAGCCGACCAGCGCCATGGACGTGGCCCATGCCGAGTCCACGCTGGCTCTGACCCGCCGGCTCGCCGCGCAGGGGGCGGCGGTGGGCGTGGTACTGCACGATCTGGACGCTGCCGCCTCCTACGCCGACCGGTTGCTGCTCCTGGAGAACGGGCGCGTCCGCGCTCACGGACCGGTGCAGGAGGTCTGCCGCGCCGAGGTGCTCTCCGCGGTGTACGGCACCCCGGTGGAGGTACTCGACGCCGGCGGCCGGCTCCGGGTGGGCCCGGTGCGCCCTGCGCGCACCGGCTGAGATCAGCGCGCCTCGGACTCCGCGAGTTCCGCAAGCATTTCCGTCACGGTCCCCCAGCCCTCGAAGAAGCCCAGTTCCTCATGGTGGGCGCGAGCGTCCGGGGAACCGTGGCGGACCAGGACGCTGTACTCCGTCCCGTCCGGGTGATCGGCCAGACGGATCTCCGCCGTCATGGCCACCGGTTCGGGGCGGGCGGGCCGCCAGCCACTGTCCAGGGCGTTGGTGAAGACCAGTCGTTCCCGGTCCTCGATGACCAGGAAGACGGCATCGACGTGCGGGACGAAGGACTTCCCGTCCTCGCTCATGCTGGAGACGAAGGCACCGCCCGGGCGGACCTCCAGCCGTTCGATGCGCGCGATGGCCGGTGCGGGGATCCACCAGTGTGCCAGCCGGGCCGGGTCTGTCCAGGCACGCCAGACGACCTCCCGCGGGGCACGGATGATCCTGTTCAAGGTGAGATCGAGTTCGGGGTTCATGTCCTGTCCTCCGGTTCCGTTCAGTTGTCCTTCAGGGCGGCTTCCTGGAGGACGAAGTCCTCCAGGCGGTCCGTGCGTTCCTGCCAGATGCGCCGTTGCGCTGCCAGCCAGTCCTCCACCAGCGCCAGCCGTTCCCGGTCCAGCTCGCAGAGCCGGATCCGTCCGGACTTCCGCGTCCGGATGAGCCCGCTCGCTTCCAGGGTCCTCACGTGTTTCATGAAAGACGGCAGGGTGATCGAGAATCCACCGGCCAGTTCGCCCACGCTCGCGGACCCGCGGCCCAGCCGCTGGACCACCGCCCGGCGGGTCGGGTCCGCCAGGGCCGTGAACACCTGGTCCACATCCGCCGAATACTTAGCCATGTGGCTAAGTATTCTCGGATGGGCTCCTCCGGTCAAGACCGTGAAGGCTGGCCTTCCCCGGCACGGTCCGCGTAGTCTGCCAAAGTCACCGGGTTCCACGCCCGGACCAGGCCAGGACAGGGGAACGTCATGGATATCCGGGATACCCACACCGTGGGCGCCTCCGCAACGCGGGGTCGGCAAGCATGAGCGAACTGGAAGCCCGCTTCGACGCGCTGGTGTCCGGCGTCGTCGTGCCCGCGCTCAAACCGCTCGGCTACCGCAAACGGAAGATCAGCTGGACGCGCCAGACACCTGCCGCCCTGCACGGGATCACCCTGCAGCGCAGCCAGGGCAACGCACCCGGGCACCTGCGCTTCTACGCCGAGCTGAATGCTTATGTGCCGGACTTCGCGCGGGCCGTGGGCGCCTCCGTGCCGGCGAAGCCGGAACAGGCCACCGCCCAGTACCGGCGGCGCTTCGAATCCGTCATCGACTGGCCCGGGCAGTGGATCGACCTGGAGTCCTGGGCGGACGACGATCTGCACCCGGCCTTCAGCGGAGCCCTGGCCCGTATCCATGAGCACCTGGACGGGATTGATTCGGCCCCTGCCCTGGCCGAGGCGCTGCGCACCACCGGTCCCCTGAACCTCGATCTGTTCGCCTGGTGGTGCGCCACAGAGAACACCGAGGAGCGGGCCACGCAGCTCACAGCGGCTCAGGAGGAGTTCGGGCACGAGGAACGCTGGCCGCGCCTGCTGGCCCAGTTCGAGCGCACCGCCGCCCGGTTCGGCATCGATCACCTGACCGCGTAGAGCGGCGGGCGCCCCCGCGGGCGCCTTTCGACGGACGTGTCGGGGCCCATGGGCA
>Ga0153950_1000704_pt1 | contig 14896 bp, 10 predicted proteins | sample TSNJ034MetaG_FD_104737 | JGI IMG/M metagenome (GOLD analysis project Ga0153950, IMG submission 104737) | Attine ant fungus gardens microbial communities from New Jersey, USA - TSNJ034 MetaG | ecosystem: Host-associated > Fungi > Mycelium > Unclassified | place: USA: New Jersey, Wharton State...
TCAGTTGACGGCGAGGTGTATGCGGTGCCCACTATACGCGATTATAGCCGGGGCGGCGGTTTGAATATCCGAAAGGATTTGCTTGATAAATATGGTATTGATCCCTCCTCCTTGAAAAGCCTTGAGGATATGACTGAGGTATTTCGAGTGGTTAAGGAAGGGGAAGGCGCAGACTTTTACCCTCTTGTAATCGCAGGCGCAGGCACTTCATTCCTGGACAATTACCGTACCGTTGATACTTTAAACGACAGCAATGGTGTACTTCTGAACGGCGGTTATGACAATACAGACGTAGTGCTGTACGAGGAGAGCGAGGAGTATTCGAATTTACTCAATTTGTTCTGGGATTGGTATCAAAAGGGCTATATCCAGAAGGATATTGCCACCACTACGGAATCCTATGGCTCCATTATGCGCACCGGAAACGCGATGTGTTGGTTCACAAACTGCAAGCCCGGCATACAACAGGTCGCGGAACGGAACACCGGCTATGAAATCGAAACAGTGCAATTCCTGGATTATTTCTCTTTTACCGGCCAGGTCAACAGCTTTAGCTGGGCAATTGCTCAGAATTCATCCTCCCCGGAAGCGGCGATGAAGTTTATGAACTTAATGTTTTCCGATGTAGATGTCATGACCTATCTCTCGTATGGGTTGGAGGATGTTCACTATGTGACGCAGGCTGATGGACATGTGGGGTACCCGGAAGGGGAAGATCAAACCACTATAGGTTGGAGCCTGAACACCAGCTGGCTTATGGGTAATCAGTTCCTGCTGCCCAACTGGGAGGGTGAGCCTCTCGATTTATGGGATAAGCAGAAGGCCGCCAACGATAACGCAAGGATGTCAATGGCTCTGGGCTTTGTATTTGACAACGGCAATGTTACCACCGAGGTGGCGGCAGTTCAATCTGTCAGGGATGAATATAAACGGGTAGTGGAAAACGGCGCTGGGGATCCGGCAGTTTTGATTCCGGAGTATGTTGCAAAGCTGAAAGCGAATGGAATAGAGCGGATTATCAGCGAAAAACAGAGCCAGTTGGATGCATGGATTGCAAATCAAAATTAGAAAAACCAACAAATTCAAAGGGAGCCAGGAGTTTTCCCGGTTCCCCTCTTTGTTTTTGGGTTAACTCCCAAATGGAAAGGTGATGCATATGAGAAAAGCGGCATCTATTCCTGCAAAACCAGCGAAAAGGAAAACCTCAATCAAACGCTTTATACCGATTTATGCAATGATACTTCCGGGAGCGGTATATTTACTGATTAACAATTATCTGCCCATGTTCGGTTTGGTCATCGCTTTCAAGGACATTAATTTTCGAAAAGGAATCTTTGGGAGCGAGTGGGTTGGGCTAAAAAATTTCGAGTATTTATTCACAACCTCAGATGCTTGGATTATCACGCGAAACACCTTGTTGTACAATATTGCATTCATCGTATTAGGCATTATCTTTGGCGTTACATTTGCCATTCTTCTCAATGAAATACGTCAAAAGATTTTGTTGCGCACCTATCAAACCATCATTTTATTGCCTCATTTGGTTTCCTGGGTTGTGATCAGCTATTTTACCTACGCCATGCTTAGCGTGGATACCGGTATGATAAACAAATCCATTCTCCCCTTATTTGGAATAGAGGGCATCTCCTGGTTTACCGAGCCAAAATATTGGCCGTTTATTCTCACAATTATGAATATATGGAAGGGCTTTGGGTTCTCCTGTGTCGTCTACTTTTCCTCTATTGTAGGGATCAATAAAGAGTATTATGAGGCCGCGCAACTGGATGGAGCGTCGCGGCTACAGCAAATCTTCCGCATTACAATCCCAATGATAAAGCCTACGATTATCACCTTGCTGCTATTGAATCTCGGAAGGACATTTTATTCCGATTTCGGCCTGTTCTACCAAGTGCCCATGAATTCCGGAATGCTATTCTCCACTACAAACGTCATTGACACCTATGTGTTCCGCTCCTTGATGCAGATTGGAAATATCGGTATGTCGGCTGCTGCGGGCTTTTATCAATCCATTGTAGGATTTATTATGGTGATCGGCGCAAACCTTATTGTAAGAAAAGTTAGCAGTGAGAACGCCTTATTTTAGGAAGGAGGAGTAGCATGAATAGTTCATCTGATAAGAGGTTAGCCGCTTCATCACATATCATTTTAACCATTGCCTCTCTTTCATGTCTTTTACCCTTTGTATTGCTGGTGATAGGGTCATTTACAGATAATAATACCATTGTTGCACAAGGATATTCCTTTTTTCCTGAAAAGTGGAGTTTGGACGCCTATCGTTATCTGGCGGTTCTTTCAGCTCCCTTAATTAGAGCGTATGGTATCACCATATTTACTACGGTGTTTGGCACAGCATTGAGCCTTATCATAACTGCCTTAATTGGGTATGGATTGTCATTTCCAAACCTTCCTGGTGTCAAATATTTAAGCTTCTTTGTTGTATTCACAATGCTTTTTAATGGTGGCTTGGTACCGACTTATGTGATTTACACGCAAATATTTCATATCAAAAATACCATATGGGCACAGATATTTCCCGGTATGCTGCTAAATGGTTTCAATATTATGCTGATGCGGTCCTATTTCCAGAACAGTATCCCTGCCAGCATCACCGAATCAGCGCGTATTGACGGCGCGAAGGACCTGCACATTTTCTTCAGAATTGTGCTCCCTCTTTCCCTGCCGATCCTTGCGACAATTGGTCTGTTAACCGGTGTAATGTATTGGAATAACTGGACGAATGGTCTTTACTATTTGACGAAACCGGATTACTACAACATGCAAAATATCCTGAACAATATGCTAAATGATATTCGTTATCTGCAATCTGGTGCTGTTGGAGATTATGCCGGAGATCTTCTTTCCGCGTTGCCCGCAAATTCAGTGAGAATGGCTATTGCGATTATTGGAGTAATTCCCATACTAACAGTCTATCCGTTTTTTCAACGGTATTTTGTGAAAGGCATTACCATTGGCGCCGTCAAGGAATGATGGGTGCGTCAACGAAAAGTAAAGCGGTGAATGGCGGGTATAAGAATTCATATAGTACAGTCAATAAAAGAAGAAAGCCGGAAGTTCCTTTTTAAAGGGATTTCCGGCTTTCTGATAACGAAAACCTCCGGCAGTTAAGGTGAACCCCCGGAAATAGAGATAGCATCACCCCTGACGTAGGATACTAAACTGCGTCGAACTTGTAGCACACCAGAAACTCAAACGTGAACGTCCTATTGCTGGTCGCGGTATTGCTGGGGGGTAATGCCCATATATTTTTTAAAAACCTTAATGAAATAGCTTTGATTACAGAACTGGTAAAACAGAGCGATGTCTGAAATCGTATTATTGCTGTATCTAATGAGATGGCAAGCTTCCTCGATTTTGCATTTTGTGATATATTCGCTTAGGGGTGTGCCGGTCTCTTTTTTAAATATTGCGGAAAGATAATTGGGGTGTACATAAATGTGTCTGGAAATGTCCTCGACATGGATCTTTTCCATAATATTTTCATGGATATATGCAATAGCCCGATTTACAATGTTTGAGTATTGCATTAATGAAAATTCTTTAACAGTTTCTACAAAGCTTTCCAGCATCTTAAATTCCAAAGAATTTAATTCCTTTGCAAGGGCGATCTCCTCGATGGCATTGATATAGGCATCGCTTAGAGTAAATGCCCGCTCAGGGGTAACGCCTCCCTCAATAGCCGCCCGGGTATAAAGAACACAGGAGCCGATTAAAGAATTCTTTAGCGAGCGCAGAAAATCTTTTGAGAGGTTCGCCCTTAAGAGTGAATTAATTTCTGCGAGAGTTTTCCTGGCATTCAAAAGGTCGGCGTTTTTTATATAGGAAATAAGCCTGCGTTCCAGAAAATAGGGAGGGTGCAGGTATTGCTGGGATCGGTATGCATAACTGCTTTGCACATACAGCTTCTGTACTTTTTCTCCCTGCTTCGCATCTCCTCCATATGATTGTCCTTCTCTTTTCTCTCTCTGATCTGAGTTCACCGGACCGTTTGCAAACAACAGCCGCATAAGCTTGCCAAAGGCTAGATACCGGTCTGGAGGCAGCACCGTCACAGAGTCATATTGTTTCAAAAGCTTTCTGCGTGATTTCAAAGGGATATCTTCGTCATGGGCAATCCGCCTGCGTTCAACGTTAAAACTATCCTTTTCCATAAAGCTGCCGGAAATAACCGTGTAGGTGTCGTTGAGCTTTACAAGGATATGGCACTTGTTATTTTGGCGAACGGGATATTGTGGGATTAAATACATAGTCCCGTCATGGCTAAATTCCGACAAGGGCAGAAGGGGCCTTTCAAATTTATCCTCCCGGGGGAAACGGAGGATTACAGAATCCCCCCGGTACAGGGATATTGAAAGCCCTGTCATGTCGTAAAAGGTTTTGGCGTTTTCCTCGAATTGAGAAATCATCCATCCGTCTCCTTTAAATCTCATAGATAAAAACAACAAATTTAATCGATGATGTTGAAAATAATACCATAGATAAATCAATTTACATTATTATTATACCACATATATGAGAATTCTAATATAAAATTTATAGAACTTATTATATGATGAAATTAAGCAATAATGACTCAATTTACATGAAATAATGAAGCTGTTGTGTTGATTTTAACCATATAGATTGAGTTGTGTTGTGAAGCATTGGGACCAGAGAAAACGAATTAGGAGGAATCACATATGAAAAAGCTACTGAATCTATTCCTGGCAGTGCTGCTCATGGCCACTTTGCTGGCAGGCTGCAATCAGCCGGGGGAAGACACGTCTGGAGCATCTGTAGGAGACGGAACGGAAACCTCAATGGATGGAGCGGTGACTCCCGAGGGCAAGGATGTAGTTATCACCATGTTTGTGTCAAAGGTTGAAATTGCCGACCAGTTAGAGGCTATGGCAAAGGAGTACAGCGACCAAACTAACGGTGTGACCGTGGAGGTTTGGGGTACTACGGGAGACGGCTATTTTGACCAACTGCAGAGCAAACTGAGTGCGGGCGCAAGCCAAAGCCCCACTATCTTTTCAGTTAACCCCGGCGAAGAGGCCATATTGTTGAAAAACTATCTTGTGGATTTGTCGGACGAGAGCTATGTACAGTATGTGGCTCAAAATATGGAAGTGAAAGTCGACGGTAGAACCGTGGGTATTCCCTTCGGGCTGGAAGGCTTTGGATTGGTGTATAATGAAAGCTTGGTATCTGCCAATGAAATCACAAATTTCGATTCTTTTGAGAGTACGCTTCAAAAGCTTAAGGGGGAAGGTCTGAACCCATTCAGCTTATCCCAAGAGGATTACTTCCTCATTGCCCATATTCTCAATGTTCCCTTCGCTATGCAGGAGAATCCTGAGGAATTTATACAGGCGGTCAATGGGGGAACGCAAGCTCTGAGCGGAAACGCGATTTTTGAAGAGTGGGCTAAATTCATGGAGGCGATCCGCGCTACCTGCGCCAACCCTATGGAAGTGCCCTATGATAAGCAGACCGGTGACTTTGCCACTGGCAAGAACGCCATTATTCATCAGGGAAACTGGGCCTGGGGAATGTTCGCGGATTATGATTTGGGTTTTGATATCAGTATGATGCCGTTGCCGGTTAACGGAAATGACAAAATTTCTATAGGTGTCGCTTCCGCATGGTGCATCAGTTCGATTGCTACAGCGGAGGAACAGGCCGCGGCAAAAGACCTGTTTACATGGATGTTTGAGAGTACCGGAGGGCACAGGTACATTGTGGATGAGTTCAAGTTCGTTCCCGCTATGACCAATATCAACGCCCCCGACCTTGATCCCCTATCCAAGGCGGTGAATGCATATTCCAACGAGGGGAAATCTCTTATCTGGACTTTCAATTATTGGCCAGCAGGCATTGTCGGTTCCGACTTAGCGCCTGCCACACAAAAGTTTTTTATGGATGAGAATATGACAGGCGCTCAATTCCTCCAGGAGTTGGATGCCGCTTGGGCCAATGCCACACAATAAATCGCAATAACAATTCACGATCAGAGTAAATGGCTTTTATTATCCTGCCGCGTCTCTTAATGCAAAATTTGTATTGAAGCGCAACTAGCTGCAAGGTGTCATAGCGATTCAAATTCTTATTTCGTTTTTTCTAATTTGAATCGCTATGGATGCTTTCCGTTCATAATTAGATATTAATTCTATGCTTTCTATGCTTTAATTTGAGATCAGCATGAAATAGACTATAGCCGGTCTTAGCCATAATTTTTGTGAGGGCAGTTTTTACAGTGGATGCCGAAAAAGAGGCCCGTTGTAAAGGTTCTTTGGTATTTGCACAAATGACAAATGACAGGGGGATTATCGTGAAATCTGCAAGAAATAAAGCTTGGTTTGCGCTATTCACCACACCGCTTTATTTTGTTTTTATCACCGTGGTCATTGTTCCGTTTTTTATGGGTATTTACTATTCTTTTTTCACATGGGACGGTATGCCTTTAAACCCCAAAACGTTTGTTGGAATAGATAATTTTATAAGGTTATTAGGTGACGCCCGGTTTGGCAGTTCCATATTGCTGACAGTCAAATATACGGTGATAGCGGTACTAAGTATAAATCTGTTGGGATTATTTTTCGCTCTGGTGGTTACTTCCTCTTTAAAAACACGAAATCTTGCCAGAACCATATTCTTTATGCCCAATTTGATAGGCGGATTGATTTTGGGTTATGTATGGAAATTCATTTTTACCGATGGCTTTAAAACGGTTGGTGAAGTTACCGGCCTACACGGCTTATTTTTCAATTGGCTGTTAAACGGTGATACGGCCCTGATCGCCATTGTGATTGTCAGCACCTGGCAAATGGCCGGATATGTGATGATTGTGTATGTGGCGGGACTACAGGCAATTTCCACGGAGGTTGTTGAGGCCGCGGAGATTGATGGGGCCGGGTATTTCAGAAGGCTGAAGGATATCATTTTTCCGCTGTTAGCGCCCAGCTTTACCATTTGCCTGTTCTTAAGTCTTTCAAACTCCTTTAAAATATTCGACGTCAATTTATCCCTGACAAAGGGCGGGCCGGCCAACTTGACCGAAATGTTCGCAATGAATGTTTATAATGAGATTTTCTCTTATAAAAACTATGGCTACGGCCAAGCCAAGGCCATTGTGTTCTTTGTCGTTGTCGCGGTGATCTCACTGACACAGGTGTATCTGAGCAAGCGAAGAGAGGTGGAAATGTAATGGAAAAAAAGAAAAAGCTCTCGCTGAACATATTGTTAAATATTTTACTTATAGTAGCAGGGCTTCTTTATCTATTTCCTTTTTACATTACCTTGGTCAACTCTATGAAAGACAGGGCTCAAATGAATGCCAGTGTTTTGGGTTTGCCCAATTCATTTGATCTGCAGTACTATATAAAGGCTATGGAAAAAATGAATTTTCTGGGCGGTTTTTTGAATTCTTTGCTGATCGCCGTCGCCAGCATAGGCTGCATTGTGATTCTATCTTCCATGACCGCTTGGATGCTGGTAAGAACTAAGTCGAAATTGAGTACTGTTATGTTTTATAGTTTTGTGGCCACTATGATTATTCCATTCCAGGCGGTAATGATGCCGCTCATGCAATTTATGGGACTTTTGAACAATAACCTGGGATTGCCCATGCTCAATCACCGGTTTGGGCTGATCTACATGTATATTGGATTTGGCGCCGGCATGGCTGTATTTTTATACCATGGATTTATCCGGGGGAGCATTCCCGCCTCGCTTGAAGAGGCCGCTACCATTGATGGATGCTCAAAATGGCGCACATTCTGGAAAATTGTCTTTCCCATGCTCAAGCCGACCACCGTGACCGTGATTATATTGGATATAATATGGATTTGGAACGACTTTCTATTGCCTTCCTTGGCGCTCAGTTCCAAGGACCTGCGGACCATTCCGCTTTCCACATTTTATTTCTTCGGACAGTTCACCATTGAGTGGAACATGGCCATGAGCGGATTGATTCTCACAATTATTCCGGTGGTGATATTCTATATGTTCGCGCAAAAGTACATTATCAAAGGGGTGGCGGAAGGCGCACTAAAATAATGGGTGTGTTGCATTGAGTATTATCTCGAATTTCTCTAAAAAACACTTCAAATAATGAATGAAGAGTGGAGCATACATCATGCAAATTGAGTCAAATCGTCTGGATAGGAATGGCCTTTTGAGGGATGAAAGCCTTTTTCATGTGGCAAACGGTTACATTGGGATGCGCGGGAATTTTGAAGAGGGATATCCGGCCGGTTTCCAAACCATACGGGGTACTTACATCAACGCTTTTTATGATTTGGAAAACATACACTATGGTGAAAAGTTTAAGGGATTCCCTGAAACCAAGCAGAAAATCCTGAATATTTTCGATACCCAGTCTGTGGAAATATTTGTAGAAGGAGAACGGTTTTCCCTGTTTGAGGGTGAGATCCTTTCTTTTCGTCGGGTACTGAGGATGGACAGGGGATATGCGGAGAGAGAGATTCACTGGCGTTCTAAAAAGGGTATAGAGCTGCGGCTGTCTTTCAGGCGAATGGCTTCCTTTGTGTTGCTTCCACTCATTATCATGGAGATCACTGTGTGTCCAATCAATTTCAGCGGGGAAATTGCAATCCGTTCCACACAAAGCGGAAATGTAATGAATTTTTTTGACAACTCCGACCCTCGCGTGGCTTCTGTGTCCGAAAAGAATCTGTTTTTGGAAGCGTGCAGTAACCTGAAGGGCGGTATATCCCTTATTACTGCCAGAGCAGCCCGGTCCGGACTCAGGGTGGCGGCGGCCGTACAACACCGCTTTTCTAAAGAAGGGGAGGTCAGTCATCAGTTTGGGAAAGAGGGAGCGATGACTGTTTACACTGGGCGCGTTGCGGCTGGCGAAAAAGTGACGCTTGAAAAATACTGCGTGTTTTGTGACAGCCGCCGGTATGAGGATTGCCGTAGTTCCGCCATTTCAATTATAAATGAAGCCCTTGAGAGGCCGGCAAGCTACTGGTATGAAACGCAAAAAAGATACCTGGATCAATTCTGGCTGAGGGCTAAAGTTTCTATTGAGGGAGACGCCGATGTGCAGGAGGCTTTGAACTACAATTCTTATCAGCTGTTGCAGTCGGCGGGGAGAGACCGGTTTAGCAACATCGCCGCAAAGGGTCTCAGCGGGGAAGGGTATGAGGGCCATTATTTCTGGGATACTGAGATATACATCTTTCCCTTCTTCCTGCTCACCGACCCAGCTCAGGCGAAGAATCTTCTGGATTTTCGTTATGCCTGTCTCGACAAAGCCCGAAGCCACGCCCGGCTTTTAGGACATCAAAAGGGCGCGCTTTATCCTTGGCGCACCATCACTGGGGATGAGTGCTCCCCATATTTTCCGTCCGGCTCTGCGCAATACCACATTAACGGCGCAATCGCCTATGCCTTTATCAGCTACTATTTGGCCACGGGAGACCGGGGATTTATGGAAGAAAAGGGCGCGGAAGTGGTATTTGAAACAGCCCGTCTCTGGCTTGACGCGGGACATTTTGACAAGGCCGGACTTTTCCGCATTGACTGTGTAACAGGACCTGATGAATATACCTGTATTGTCAACAACAACTATTATACCAACGCAATGGCTAAGTATAATCTTGAATGGGCGGTAAAGCTTTATTTTCTGCTGGAAGAAGAGGGCAGGATTTCGGAGGTCCGGGATAAAATTAAGCTGGACGATGGAGAATTGCTTCAGTTTCGCAGGGCAGGAGAAGCAATGCTTTTGCCTTATGACGAGGAGTTAAAGATCAACGCTCAGGATGACACCTTCCTGCGGAAGAAGGTCTGGGATTTTGCCAATACACCTGCGGAAAAGTATCCGCTTTTGCTTCATTACCATCCATTGCACATCTACCGCCATCAGGTATGTAAGCAGGCCGACACGGTTTTGGCGCATTATTTGCTGGAGGAGTACGCGGAACCTTTGACGATTAAAAACTCCTACTGTTACTATGAGGGGATTACCACCCATGACTCGTCCCTTTCCAGCTGCATTTTTGGGATTATGGCGGCAAAGACAGGGGATTTGAAAAAGTCGTACAAATATTTCATGGAAACCGTACGGATGGATTTAGATGATCTTCACAACAATACAAAGGATGGGATTCACACTGCTAACATGGGGGGAACCTATATGGCGGTGGTATTTGGCTTCGCAGGGCTGCGCATCAAGGCTGACGGGCTACACTTTTCCCCTAGGCTTCCACAAGAGTGGCTGGCCTACAGCTTCGACATACATTTCCGGGGCCGCCGCATAAAAGTAAAGATGGGGCAAGATGGCAGCCGTTTTAAGCTTCTTGAAGGGGAAGCTCTCACTATCTTTGTAGATGGAAAAGCGCAGGTAGTGGAAAGCTGAGAAATCTTTTTCAATATGTCATAGAATCGCGAAGTGTGCCGCTGGACGGTGGTGACGATCATAAGCTTTCAACAGGTTTCAATTTAAATATAAATGAAGATATTTATTCCACATATCGACCCCACTGCTTTGCAGTGGGGTCGTTTGTTTATCTCAATTGCCACTTAGTTTCTCAAAGCCTGAGCCAAAGAAGAAAAATGCTACTAGCCTTTCCATTTGCATCAAAGGCTCATCCACAATCGCCGCAAAAAGTTTAGAGCGGTCGTAGGCTAAGGATTTTAGATGAATGATGCCATCCTGAATAGTTATGTAGTGGGCTTCTTTACTGGGATCATCCGGGCGACGGTAAGAGGCGCTTCCGGGATTGAGCCACAACTCATGCTCTCCTAATCGGTGGACACATCGGCGGTGGGTATGGCCAAAAATGGATCGGTGGTCCTTCATGTTCAGCAGGTTTTCGTTTTCCACAATTCTCCAGTATTTATCAAATTGAACGATGGATTCGATGGTACCGTAGGCATGGTCATACTGATGACTCATGGTGTAAGCGATGCCATCCATCTCAAAGGTATGTAATAGAGGCAGGCCTTCTAGATAGGCAATGCTATCTTCATCCAGTCTTCGGGCATTGTGGTGGGCCCAGAGTGTATCATTGGGGTCCACTTGGTCCAACCCGCCATTGCGGTAAAATTCAGCCACCCGCTTGTCGTGGTTGCCTTGGACTACGATAGTATTATGTGAACGAATCCACTCAATCACCTGAGCGGGAAAAGGGCCGTAATCCACCAAATCTCCGGCGCAAAAAATGAGATCACTGTCATTTTCCTTCGCCCAGATGGCCTCCAAAGCATAGATATTACTGTGAATATCCGATAGAATCAAAGCTTTCACATGTTTCTTTCCTTTCAATAGATAATTATGATTGCCGAACTGTTTTCCGGTATTCCATAGGGGTGGTGCCAATGACGCGTTTGAAGAGCTGTGAAAAGTGGGAAAAGCTGGTATACCCCACCTTAGAGGCGATAACGCTCACCGACAGATTGCTTTCCCGAAGAAGATACCGGGCCATATTCATTTTCTCCTGAATAATATAGTCCGACAGGGACAGCCCCATTTCTTTTTTGAACTGGCGGGAGAGGTGTTCCGGACTGATGTTAACTAGTTGAGCCAACTCGTTGCGGGAGATTTCGCGGTCTAAATGCTCCTCAATATATTTAACAATCTTGGCGTGCATGTTTTCATTGTCCCTATTTTCACTGGAGCTGGCATTGACCAAAATAGTGGTGGCGTGATGAATCAGATGCAGCATATCCTCCACAGAATTGGGGGCGTTGGCGTAACGGCTGTATTCTTCACGGCTGAAAAGGTTTTGGGCGTCGATGCCCAGTGTATCGGCCTCAGCATAGAATACCTTTAAAAAGTCCTGATGGAACCCGTGGAGAAGTTCAGCGGTGATTTGCTGATCCTCTACCAATTTCATCAGGTATTCCTCCATCTCTATATCCGCTTGAGTGTACCAGTGCCGCTTATAATAATCCATCCAAACCTTGTGGCGCTCCAAAGGATGCTGGTCAAATCCGCCGTTCTTTGAACTAGTAGGAGGAAAAACCTTTCCATAGTGGGCAACATTATCCTTGGCGGAAACTTGAAGCTGAAGGTAGCTGTCGTGCAGATGGGATAGAGGTGTAAAATTACCCATATAGCAAGCGGCAACACAGTGAAGATAGTGCTCACAGGCATTTCGGAACTCCATCAAGTAGGCTTGGAAAGTTTGGTCATCTTCATCCTCCGCCAAGGGGAACACCACTGCCGTATATTCTCCCTCCCCTGTGTGAAGAACCTCACAGTCACGGCCCAACACCTCCCGCAGCATATTTTCCATGGCATATGCCAGGGACGCGCTGTCCCAATAATCCAATGGGGTTTGCTGCCTCAAGATGGAGATGAGTACAGGAAACAGAACCGTGTCAGGGGTCATCCCCGCCCGGATCTGGTTAAAGTCGATCCGTCGAGACCATACGGATTCCCAACGATCCGTAAGAATCTGTTTCAATGTGGTATCCAACAGCATCTCCTGGTTTTCACGCCAATAACTGCCGTAATCGCTCAATTCCCCTTTAAGCTTTTCGTTGTGGATCTTTTGGATGGCCCGCTGAATGGCGTTTGCCAATTCGTCGTATTTGGCAGGCTGTAGAATGTAATCAAAGCTGCCTAGCGTTATCGCGGAGCGGGCATACTCAAAGTTGGCATGGGAGGTGAGGAAGATGCATTGGGCTTGATATCCGCACTCCCTGACCCAGCGCAGCACCTCCAGTCCGCTGCCCATGGGCATCTCGATGTCGCAGAGCATCAGATCAATATGGTTTTGCGCAAAAACCTGGCGGGCCTCAGGGAGGCTGTGAGCGGTAAAGACGTGGTCTATTTGCATCCGTTTCCAATTGATGCCATTAACAATGCCGCGAACAACATCCTTTTGATCATCTATAATAATGACGTTCACATTTATTCCACCTTTACCGGGAGTATGATTTCGGATACAGCACCTTTGCCGCTGTTATAAAAGAACAACTCCGCATCTGATCCATATATGTTTTTGATCCGCAAACGCACATTGTGTATCCCCACATGATCGTCCCTGTACACCTGATTTCTGGGCTTATTGATATCCTCTAATACTTCCGGGGGAAACCCTGTACCATTGTCCGATACGGTGATGTCTAGAAAGTTCCCGTCCTCACCCTCCAGCAGGGTTAAAGTGATATGAATTTTCAGCAAGATATCCGGTATAGCGCCGTGGTAGACGGCGTTCTCCACAAAGGTCTGGATGGAGAGAGGCGGAATTTCATACGCCAGCACCCGAGGATCCACATCAATATTGCAGACAGGCTGAATGCTCTTATTGAGCTTTTGCAGCAATATATAATCGCGTACGTGGCTCAACTCATCCTTGACGGGAATGGTTTTTTGATTATCCCTAAAGATATAGCGGAAATATTCAGACAGGCCCAGGATCATTTCCTGCACCTCCTGTGTTTCACCGTTTTCAGCCATGGCGTAGATGCTCTTGAGGCAGTTCAAAAAGAAATGAGGCTGGATTTGAAGCTGTAGATACTGCAGCTGTGCGTGTTGTTTCTCCAGTTGGCGTTCATAGGATTCAATTTTCAAATGCCGTATCTGCTCCATCATGTTGTTAAAGGTCTGGCCCATTTGAACAAATTCCTCATAACGGTATTTCTGAGAAGGAATAGGCTCATAATGACCTTCCCCAACCCTGCGGATAGTAGCAGTGATGCTGTCCAGAGGGCGGAGAATGGCTTTTCGCATCTTGAGATAATAGAAGGGGATCAATAAGATGGTCAACACCGACAGATAAAAAATGAACAGCTGGAATACAGACAAACCCTGGAGGAAATTCCTTCTCTCAATGAAGGCCGCAATCCCTGCATCCGCCGCCGCCAAATCCCTTGTATACGTCCAATATTTCCCGCTTGCCCCGGACTTTGACCCTTTTGTATAGTCCGACATATTAATACCGGCTTGCTCAATCCAATTTATTTGGGAGAGGGCCATGCCGTCCGCGTAATAAACAACAGTGTAGTCATCTTCCGAACCCAGCTCCTCCATATTGATGGTGATATCGTCAAAATCAATCAAGGTACCGATATAAACCTTGTTGAATCCCATAATGTGCAGCAGGTAATACTTTTGATCCACCTGTATGGGCGTCCAGCGGATAGAAAGCAGCTCCTCCATGTGGTGAAGAATTGAATTCATATAGCCCTCCAGGTTGCTTCTCTGAGTGATGTCCACATCGCTGCGGATAGCGGACAACAGCTGGCTGTTTGCCTCACTGTACAAAAAGAATCCTTTAATGTCGCTGTTGACCAGCAGTTGCTTTTTCATATTGTCCAGCAAGGTGTAGCTCCAGGAAAACACATTGATATCGCTGTCCTTTTCCGCCATCATTTTAAATTCAGGGCTGTTCGCCATGATGTTAAGCATGTAAGCGTCGGTGTTCTTGAGCAGGCTTTCGATGCCGTTGGCATAAATGGTGATGGTGCGCCTGTTGGATTCGTCAATCTGCTGCTGAAAGATCCACACGGAATAGAAGTTGTAAAACAGGATAAAGAATACCAATACCACTAAGGTAATCATGGAGGTGTTGCGGAGCATTTTTTTCAGTGACGGCATAGGATGGCCGGAGTCCCTTTTCATATGATAAAACCTCTCCATCCACAAAGTGTATACAAAAATCTTACCTCAACGATGGCAATAATGCAACTTTCTGCAAATAGTACCATGCTAAAAGCAGGCGCTGCCATAGACAGCGCCTGCTTATGAATAGCGGGAAATCCATTTATCCCTTGACAGCGCCAATGGTGATGCCTTTTACAAAATATTTTTGAAAGAAGGGATAGATGATCATGATAGGCAGTGCCCCCAATACGGCTACAGCCATTCTTATTCCTGTGGTTGGAAGACTGGCGGCCA
>Ga0153950_1000705_pt1 | contig 14886 bp, 21 predicted proteins | sample TSNJ034MetaG_FD_104737 | JGI IMG/M metagenome (GOLD analysis project Ga0153950, IMG submission 104737) | Attine ant fungus gardens microbial communities from New Jersey, USA - TSNJ034 MetaG | ecosystem: Host-associated > Fungi > Mycelium > Unclassified | place: USA: New Jersey, Wharton State...
ATAAGAACTTAGACTATAACGCCTTAGAACTACTCCTAGTCTGAGTTGACAAGGAAAACTTAATAGAGTCTTGATTCAATTGCTATATATTACTTATACACATTTTGTATTTACTTCTATTTATAAAGTCCTATACTTCTTCTTCAAGTTATTCTTTCTCATATATTTATTGATTTCTTAAATAATAAAAATAAAAATAAAAAAAGAAATAATGACTTAGCTATTTGGCCAAGTTATAATACTCTTAGTGTACAAGAACACCTCTAGAAGCTTGCAGTACACTTGTTGAAGTTAAATTACTACTAGACAGCTTAGTAAAAAATAATTAAGCAGTTCTCTTAGCTTCCAGGGGGTTAGCTATTCTAAATATATCTAGGAAATTCTATTGTATCTAAATACAGCAATATTTACTGATCTTAAGACCCTGTATCTTTTTTTTATACTAAAATAATTCCTGAAGTGCTCAAGAGTCTAGTAGATTTAGGATCATCAGATTGTTTTGTAGATACTAGTTTTGTATACAAATATAAAATTCCAGTAAGGGAGATAGCTTTTTTTTCTTTATTTCTATTAAATGGTACTGTAAACAATTTTATATATCAGGTTGTATCACTACCAATACAATTCCCATATAGAATTTCTTTGTCTCTTAAACTCTTTGTAACACCTCTAGACAATTCTTGTGTACTTGTTCTAGACTATAACTGGCTGTTTCAGTACAGCCCAATCATAGACTGGAAATCTCAAATACTCAAATTCTAAACTACTGGATATAATAAGGAAGGGATACTACTAGATATATATAAGAATTCAGAACCAAAAAACCCTAAGAATAGCAACTCCCTAAAAGAACAGTTATCTTTTCAAGACTAATATTATCTAAACTCTGAACCTAGTCTATCTTCTAATTAGATACCACTTTCAAAACCTTTTATATCTCTGATTAACATAATTGCCTACTAGTGAGCATATAAGGTACAAGGAGCTATAGTTTTTCAGATTGACCTGAATAAATTATCTTTTATAAGAGACCTTATGAGCCAAACAAAATCTGAAAATGCTGATCTGAGTAATATACCAGAAGAATATAGATTTTTCATAGATATTTTTAGTAAAAACCAATCCAGGAAACTTTCTAAGCACTGTCTATATGACTTATCTATTCATCTAAAAGAGAATAGCTATCTTTCTCTAGGACCTATCTATTCTATTTTTATCCTTGAATTTCAAACCCTCTAAGAGTTTATTGACAAGAATCTGAAAACAAGATTTATTAGATCTTTGCAATCTCCTTGTGGATTACCAGTACTTTTTATAAAAAAGAAAAATAGATCCTTACAATTATATGTTGATTATTGAGGTCTGAATAAAATTACAAAAAAGGATTACTACCTTATACCATTAGTAATGGATCTATTGGATGCACCTAAGAAAGCAAAGATCTATTCAAAGATAAATCTATATAGTGTTTACTATCTAATATAACATGCAGGAATATTAAGCACTGTCAGGTAGAAAGAAATAGTAGCATGGAAAGACTAGAATATACTATGAATTACTATAAATATACTATAAGTATACACTCTAGTTTCTGGAAAGTAATGCAATAAGTGGAGCTGGAAAGTAGAATATACTACTAGATAAGATAAAATATATTGTTCTCTAGTCCTGTAGTTTTACAGCTGGTCTAGAGAAAATATGATGACAACATAGAAGTAAAATGACCTTGGTCTTAGCTTGTGTACTATATCTTGATCTCCTATCATGTATATAGTTGCTTATTTTGGAGTAGTAGAATGTTGTTTGAGAAAAAGATAAATTTAGGAATAAAGAGTTATATAGTAGAGAGTAATACAAGAATATAAGAAAAAGTAGATATTTAAAACTTTAAGACTTTAATCTACAAACTAGATTGCTCTTATGTATCTACCCTATATATATACTATAACTGAAGTAAGAGAAAGCCAGTCTGAAATACAATACTTCTTCTAGTTTGAAACACAATACTCCTATAGAAGATAAATAATAATAATAAAAATGAATAAAAATATTAATTTATACTGAATTTCCAGTATATAACAGATATATATAAAAGAGATATTGAGAAAACTTCAAGCCAATGGACTATGTACATTACCTAGTAAATATGTCTTCTACCAAGAAAGAGTAGAGTTTCTAGACTTTATATAAGATTTCCAAAAAATCCAAATGGACAATGAGAAAATATATACCATAACAAACTAGTCCACATTTTACTGAGTTAAAGATATCCAAGTCTTTTTAGGCTTTGCTAACTTTTATTGGTATTTTATCTTTGTCATATACTGGAAATTTGGTATAAATTAATATTTTTATTCATTTTCTTTATTATTATTCATTTTCTATAGGAGTATTGTGTTTTAGACTAGAAAGAGTATTATATTTCAGACTGGCTCTTTCTTATTCCAGTTATAGTATATATATGGAGTAGATATATAATAGCAACCTAGTTTGTAGATTAAAGTTATAAAGCTACTTCTCCCATATTCTTATAGTGTTCTCTACTATAAAACTCCTTATTTCTGAATTTATCTCTCTCTTGAACAACATTCTACTACTCCAAAATAAGTAATCATACATGTAATAGAAGATCAAGGTACAGTATATGAGCTGAGGCCAAGATTGTTCTATTCTTATATCATTGTTGTATTCTTTCTGGACTAGCTGTAAAACCATAGAACTAGAGAACAACATATTTCATTTTATTTAGTAGTGTTATCACAAATGGCCATTTACTAATTTGTAATTGGTTGATTTGATAATCAAAGTGCTCAAAAAAGTGAAGTTAGACAAGTAGGAAAAGATATTGTTAAGTCTAAGATTGATCCTTAGACATACAGTCTTTAAATACATAATTGTAGTAGTTTGTATACTAGGACAGCCTACTATATGATCACTACCTATTGTTCTATATATAGGAGTGCTATTGTTCTTGAAATAGAGATAACCTAACTATCTTAGGACAGTTCTTTGTTCTATTCAAGAACAAATAATAATCTATAGGTAAAGATTAATATTATATACAAACATTGAGGACCTTGTATCTCTATGGGATCTTATTGCCTTGGGGTCTATTTATAGCCAAAAGAAGTGCATTGAAGAAAGCTTTACAATGGTTATTGAAACAAACAATTATGTTAAGTGGTTTTTGAGATATTAGCAATTTAGTGTCTAGTAACTTTGTGATCACTGACTGATCTGCTGATAACTTGATGAATACTTATTGCTTTGGGACATTTTTGGTATCATTTAAAAGGTCTTCTTAAGGGCTTTTGGTAGCCATCTAGATCATCAAAATCAATCAAATATTTCTGGAGTTATAGTCCAAATGAAGTTTGTGACAAGCATGTTTTACTCTTTGACTCCATTCATTGCATCACTTTCTAGAACCTGAAGTGTGCACTCATAGTATATTCTAGCCTTTCCACACTGCTATATCCTTTCCTACTTAACAGAATCTACAAACTCAGTTGGTCACTATATCATATACCAGAAATTTGGTATAAATTAATAATTATATTTATTTTATTATTATTATTTATCTTCTATAGGAGTATTGTGTTTTAGACTAGAAGTATTATGTTTCAGACTGGCTTTCTCCTACTCCAGTTATAGTATATATATTGGGTAGATATATAGGAGCAACTCAGTTTGTAGATTAAAGTCTTAAAGTTCTAAATCTACTTTCTTCATATTCTTGTAGTACTCTCTGCTACATAACTCCTTACTTCTAAATATACCTCTCTCTTGGATGACATTCTACTACTCCAAAATAAGTAACTACATATATGATAGGAAATTGAGACATAGTGCACAAGCTGAGACTAAGGTTGTTCCACTTTTATATTGTCATTGTATTCTCTCTAGTCCAGCTGTAAAACTACAGGACCAGAGAGCAACATATTATTTTACCTAGTAGCATGTTCTACTTTCTAACTTCACTTATTGCATCACTTTCTGGAACCCAGATTGCACACTCATAGTATATTCATAGTAATTCACAGTATATTATAGCCTTTCCATACTGCTATTCCCTTTCTACTTGATATACTATTACATTCAATCTCTCTAATATTTCTATCTTTATTCATTTACTCTTCATTCCTATTTTATTTATTTCACTGATGTTTAACTCCATTCATTTGACTCCAGTAGATCTGATGAACATAGGCTCTGAACTTTCTAGATGCATACCTTGTTGGACTAAATGAGTTCAATATTTGTTATCTTATGCCAGAGTCCTGTTCCCTTAACTCCCTCTGTAGAGTTGAATCTTTTGTTTGACCTCAGATTCTATATTTCCAGAACTAGTTCTTCACTCTCCTTCATCTGAGTCTAATCCTTTTATTTCACAGTCTAACCATTCTGCCCATTTGACCCTTGTCAGCCTGTCCAATGCTATCAGTCAACTTTCTAGTACTCTCAATTAACCAGTAGTCATCCATTCTTTCTGTTCCAAAGCCTATGTTTTTAATGGAATAGACCCCTACCAGTTCTATCATTTTCTTTTTTAATACCAACTTTACTTTTACTCTAGTCTAAGAATTCTTAAATCAGATTTTGACAAGGTCAATTTTGCATTGACTTATCTGTCCAGAGTAGCCCAGCAATAATTTGAAGTTGCATTAGATCAGGAGGAGCAGAACACTCATTATTCATGACTATATTTCTAGTTTTCTTTTGTTAAAGAGATCAAGACTCACTTTGGTATTTCAGATATAATTGCTGAAGCAGCCAACTCTCTAGATTATCTTTGAATAGACTTCAACCAGAGGATTGTGTTATAACTTGGCAAAATGGCTAAGTTATTATTTACTTTACTTTACTTTACTTTGATTTTATTTTCTTATTTGGACTTACCATACAAGGAAGAAGTACGGGAAAGTGTTACATATCATAGTTATATGTCAGAATGTTATAGTGTTACATTATATAATGAGTATGGAAGAGTAGTACATAGACCATATAGTAATTGTATAAATAGTGTACAAAATTCAATAGGAACTCCATTAAGTTCTCCTTGTTAACTTGGACTTAGAATGTGATTAAGTCATTTTAGGCTAAGTTGCTACAGATTGCAACTTACAATATTGCCTTCTTCCAGTATTCTACCAAATTGCATTGGAAAGATAATGTTCTTCACCATAGATATTACTTTAGACTCCTTAATTGTATTTAGGACATCATCTCTACTCATGAAGAAGATAAACCCTTAACTTTCCAGCAGTTATATTCTACAACTATTTTTATTGACAATCATTTCTGGAAGCAAAAACACAAGTCTAAAAGGGCTTTTTTTTCTACTCTATAACAAACTTCTTCTTTGGAGTTATCTGTCTCTGTCTCTGATTTGTTTTTGTCTGTTTCTAACTCTGGTTTTATGGTTTCCAACTCTCTGGTCAAACTTAAGTCTCTATCTTGGAAGGACTTATCTCCATTACTTAGCAACAACCTCTCTCTGAAGTTGCTGTTTTAAATTTCTATTCTACCTCTGTTATATTTTCTGTTTCTGTCTGTCTTAGGCTCTGTTTATTTCTGTCTCTGGTCTCTATTCTGCCTGTTTGGTCAACCATATTTCTATATCTTTTTGTCTGATCTAGTACTTGTCTATATCTAAGACTCTATAATTTACAAATTTCTGTTCATATATCCTCTGGCAATAATAAAATTACTCTGTTCTGTTCTTGTAAGTACAACATTATAACCATCTCTAGTGACTTTCTACTCCTGTTTTCTTCTGGTTTTTGTATAAATCTAGGCTTCTATGCTATCTGCTTGTTCTATCTTGTTTCTTGGTACTGGAATTACTGACTGCCTTACCTCTGACCCATTGGTTAAATAAGTAGAGTCCAACTTTATTCTGCCATTTCTGCTTATAGTACTCATATTTGTTTAGCATTTTCAACTTTCATTAGTCCATTACACTAGTGTTGTTGACTTTCATTGACTACCATCTTTATTTGATGACTCCTTTCTAGACTTGTCTTTCTCTTCTCTACAAATTCTATATTAGCATGAAGTTATGAGAACTTAGAGCTCAACTAAGGTGGTTGTTCAGGAAGAACTCAATAGAGTTTCTTGTTGGATTCTTCTAGATACTTATACAAATATTAGGTGGTCTATATGCCTACCTCCCATAATCACATGACCTTTACTAAGAACTATCTATATCTTATATAATCCTTCCCATGCTATTCATATCTTTTCTTGCGTTGTATTCTTGGATATTTCCTATTAAGTTAATAAACATGTAAGAAATATTTTCCTTCCTAGAAGTCATTTTATAACATGGTTCCTTCTTCAAGTTTCCTTATCCTGAGGAATTTTTTTATTGTCTCCAGTTCTCCTTCCATCTCTTTTCTCTCTGTTTTTTGTATTCTTTATTTGACCACCCCCATAGTACTTTTGCTGTAAACCTCCCTGGAAGTTCTCTTGAGAACTCCTTTTCATTGTTTTTTTTTTTCTGTCACCTTATTTCTTCAGCTTCTTTCTCGTACTCTCTTTCAAACTCTTCAACTAGCTCCTTTGCATTTTTCAGGTTTTCTCTATGTACTAGGAATTTTTCTTTTCCCCTGACTATCCTTTTGTTCAGTATTTTTTCTATCTCAAATTCCTTTTCTCCTTCAATGATAACTGGTTTTGGTAGAGTTTTTTTTTGTCCTTCCACCTGGGGCCTATACAATTGTACTTGACTTACATTGACTACAGAGTGTATTTTAATAGAACTAGGTAATTCTAATTCTAAAGTGTTGGTTGAGACAATTCTTTTAATTTTGTAGGGCCCCACAAATCATTCTGTTAACTTCTCCAATCTCCTTTCTATTATCTGCTATTTGAGATTCTTCATACTTAATAGTATTGAGTCCCTGACTTTATACTTTTCTCCTTTACCTTACTTTCTATCTGCGTACTTTTTCATCTCCTCCTATACTTTCTTTGATGTTGCTTTTGCCTCTTTCTGGATTTTTCTTATTCTTTCTACAAACTTCCCTGCTATCTCAAACTTTCACTTTTTTCTTCTCTTGAATCCCATTCATGGATCTTGACCATAATTTGCCTTAAAGGAGGATACTTTTGTAGCCAAGTGGATTTTGTTATTATATGCAAATTTGGCAGTCTCTAGCCAATCTGGCCACTGTTTTTGTCTGTGATCAATAAAGACCCTCAGGTATTGTTCTAGTTCCTGGTTGATCCTTTCCATTTGTCCATCTATTTAGAGATGATAGGCTGTCAACAGCTTTGTCTGGATCCCCAACAACTCATTCAGTTCCTTTATCATTCCTGCCATAAACTGTACTCCTCTGTCTGATATGATACTTTCTGGAAGGCCATGTAATTTCCAAACACGATCCCTAAATAACCAAGCAAGCCCTTCTGCTGATGTTTTCTCTATAGTTGCTATAAAATATACTATTTTACTGAAGTGGTTGTAAACCATGAAAATTATGTCATAACCTTGAGCCAGAGGTAGTTTGGTGATGAAGTCAGCTAAAATATAACTCTATGGTTTCTCTGGGATCACGTTTAGCATAAGTTTCCCTACCAGGGTCTCACAGCTGAGGACGATTGAGCAAAGAGGGAGGACCTACAACAAATACATCCAGGAATTCAAAAAGATAGTACAAGAAAGTGGCTATGAGGGAATATCCCTTATTGAAGAGTTCAAAAGAGGGTTGAGTGGAGCACTTAGAAGGAAGTTGGCAAAAGCAGAAAGCCCTCCTAGTACAATAGAAGAATGGTAGGAGAGGGCAGTAAGATTCAATAGAAATCAGAGGCAGAGTAGAGCAGAAAAAAGGATATTGGGGAGGAATGCAGCACACCTACAGGGAAATACACAGCATAGAAAAGGGTTTGGGGGAGGGTCATATGGAAGAAGGGGGGAACAGATCATGTGGGGACTAGTATAGAAAAGGATATCAGAATAGAGGAGAACAGCTGGGACCAGCAAGGGACCCCAACACAATGGAGATGGACAGAGGAAAAGAAGAAGATAGAATGTGCTTTGTATATGGAAAGTGGGGCTATATGGCCAAGAATTGTTGGCAAAGAAAGGGAAGAGAAAGGAGGGTAGTGGAGATGCCACAGGAGTTGGCAAAAGACAATGGAAGACAGTAAGCTCCTGGCTGGCCTCCTCAAATATGTACAGTGTATTGTATCCAGAAAAACTGGGAAATAAAGTTTCTTGTCAAAGCAACACTGAGGGAGTAAGAGATGTACAGTATACACTGCGGCCACTAAGAGAAGTATAGATAAAGATAGGACTAGAGAAGTTGGAAAACTATGAAGGAGTAGCAGTTAAAGTACTACTCGATAGCAGCACAACTAGGTTGTTTATAGATGTCCAATTTGTGAAAAGAAAAGGGTTCAACCTGGAAAAACTAAAAACCCCACTGTTGGTAAGAAATGTGGATGGAACAGTAAACATGGGAGGAGCAATTATATACCAGGTTGAGTGCAACATGTTCTTCAAAGGACATGTAGAAAAAGTAAGAATGGATGTATGTAATCTAGGAAAAACAGAGGTGATATTGGATATGCCATGGTTAGCTACCCATAACCCAGAGATAGATTGGGAAAAGGAAAAGATAAAGATGATGAGATGTCCACCCATATGTGGAAAGAAGAAACAAGGAGAAAAGGGAAAAAAAGTTAGAAAAATAGAAAAGAAGAAGGAAATAGAGGAGTTAGTGTCAAAGAGATTTTGGAAATGGAAAAGAGTGTTCAGAAAAGTAAAGTCAGAAAGAATGCCAGTGCAAAAGGCCTGGGATCACACAGTCGAGTTAAAAAAAAGGCTTCATACCTAAAAAAGGGAAGATATACTCATTATTGAGAAAAGAGTAAGAAAAGGTGCAAGCATTCATAGAAGATCAACTGCAAAAAGAATACATTCAACTATCAAAATCTCCACAGACATCACCAGTACATTTTGTAGCTAAAAAGGATAGCAAGTAACAAATGGTGCAGGATTATAGGCATGTAAACCAGTGGACTATCAAGAATGGGTATTTATTACTATTGATCCCCAATATCTTGGATGAAGTAGGCAGTAAGAGGGTTTTTATGAAACTGGACTTGAGGTGGGAGTACAACAATATCAGAATCAAAGAAAAGGACAAATAGAAGGCAGTGTTCACAATGCACAGTGGAGCCTATAAGCCAACTGTAATGTATTTTGGGCTCACAAACTCTTCCACTACCTTCTAGACAATGATGAATGACCTATTCCATGATATGATAAATCAAGGGAACACAGCCACCTTCATAGATGACATCATTGTGGCAATAGAAACAAAAGAGGTGTTAAAACAACTTGAAGAAAATGATCTCTTTGTAAAGCTAGAGAAGTAAGTGTAGGTGGAAGGTAAAGGAGATGGAACTCCTAGGAGTAATAATAGGACCAAAGAGAGTAGAAATGCAAAAGGAAAAGGTAGAAGGAGTTCTAAGCTAGCCAATGCCAAAGAACATAAAGGAGATACAAAAGTTTCTAGGACTCATCAACTACTATAGGCGATTCATTAAGTAAGGCCTTTGCAAAACTTGCAATACCACTATATGTGTTAGTCAGAAAGGAGGAGAAGTAAAGATGGGAAAAGGCACAGGAGGAGGCGTTTAAAAAGCTGAAAAAGGCCTTTACAATAGAGCTGATCTTGGCAATACTAGACTTAGACAAAGAAATGTGAGTGGAAGCAGATATGTTGGACTATGCAACAGGAGGAGTGTTGTCGACAAAGTGTGGAGATAGAAAATGGAGGCCAGTAGCCTTTATTTCTAAGGCACTGAACACAACAGAATGAAACTATAAGATTCACAACAAAGAAATATTAACAGTAATTCGATGCCTGAAAGTATGGAGGCATTACCTAAAGGGAGTAAAAATGGAGTTCAAGATCTGAATGGACCATAAAAACCTCCAGTATTTCATGACAAGTCAAAAGTTAAACTGGAGACAAGCCTAGTGGGCCTTATACTTGTTATGCTTCAACTTTACTTTAAAACACATTTCTGGGAAAAGCATAGATAAAGCCAATGGACTGAGTCAAAGGGTAGATTGACAGGAAGGGATAGAGAAGAATAACAAAGACAGAATGCTGATTAAGCTAGAGTGGATAAGGGGAGTAGAAATGCTAGTAGAAGATGAAAATCTAAGAGAGAGGATTAAAAAGGCATAGGAAAAGGACAAAAAAGTAATAAAAGCAGTAGAAGAACTAAAGAAAGCAGAAATGAAAAGCCTCCGAGACAAGAAGTGGCCAATAGAGGAAGGAGTAGTTATGAAAGAAGGACAAATATATGTCTTAGAAGGGGATCTGAGAAGAGAGGTAGTGCATCTATACCACAATATACCAGTAGGAGGATATGGAGGGAGATGGAAAACAACAGAGTTGGCTACAAGAAATTACTGGTGGTCAGGAGTTATGAAGAAAGTAAAGAGATATATGGATAAGTGCAATACCTGTCAGTAATATAAAAACAAGAGTGATATCTTTTGTTCCTCCTCTGCTATCTCCCCAAATTTATTTCTCATTTTACTAAACAATTCTTCTGCTATTTTTGCCTCTGATTTTCTAATCTTTTCCAACAGATCTATTTCTTTGATTATTACTTCTGTCATCTGTGTTGCTCTAACCTCCAGCCATTCCTTTTTTACTAATACTTTATCTTCATTATCTCTTTTTATTTTCACCTGCCAGTCTAGATGCCTGCTAAGGCTGTCAGCTTTTCCTATACTGCTTCCTGGTATATGTTTTAGTGTAAAATCAAATATAAATAGGTACAATGCTCATCTTGCTTGTCTTCAATTCAACTTTTGACTGTTCATGAAATACTTGAGATTTTTATGATCACTTCAGATTTCAAATTTTGTCTATGTATCTTCTAGTAGATGTCTCCATTCTTCTAGACATCAAATTATTGCCAGTATTTCCCTATCATGGATTTTGTAATTTCTTTCTGCTTTATTCAATAATTTTAAAATAAAAACTACTAGCCTCTACTTATCATCTTCACACCTCATCGAAAGTATACCTCCTATTATGTATTCTGATGCATTTGCCCTTACTTTCATCTTTTTATCCAAGTCAGATACTACTAACACCAGTTGTGTTGTGAATATCTTTTTCAATTCCTTGAACATTTTCTTTTGCTCTTCTCCCTAACTTTACTTCTCATCCTTTCCAACCAGCTTATATAGTAGTTTACCTATTCTGGCAAGATCCTTCACAAATTGCCTATAGTAATTTGCTAATCCCAAGAACTTCTGTATATCTTTAATTGTCTTAGGCCTTGGCCATTCCAGAACTTCTGTCACCTTTTCTTCTTATATCTTAATACCTTCTGCTCCTATTACTAGTCCTAGAAAGTCAATCTCTTTAACCTTCTATACACACTTCTCAGGTTTCACATATAGATCATTTGCTTCTATCTTCTTCAGTACCTTCTCTACTATTTCATCATGTCTTTTCATTTTCTGTTTCTACCAATACATCATCCATAAATGCTACTACATCTTCTGTATCTATTAGATCTCTCAGGATATTGTTTATCATTTCTTGAAATGTTGCTAGTTAAGTGCAGCTTTCTATTCATCCCTCTCTTTTATTTGTACATTGTTGTACCCCCAGTGCAAGTCCATCTTTGTAAACACCTTTTTTGTCTCCATGGTATTAATCAAGTCTAAAATTAAAGGTAAAAGGTAGTTATTCTTAACTGTTCCTTTATTTAGATATCTATAATCTTATACCATTCTTTTCTTTCTATTCTTTTTCCCTACAAAGAACACTGGTGAAGTCTGAGGTGACTTCAATGGCCTAATATACCCTTTTCTCAACTGTTCCTCCACAAATTCTTTTATTTCCTCTTTTTCTTTTCTTGACATCAAATATGTCCTCTCTTTTCTTGGTATGGTCCTAAGGCTTTCTTACTGGTATCCTTTCCAATTCTGTCTTTTCAAACACTTTAAGCCACTTGTGAAATTTCTGTGGCACTATCTTTTTCACTTTTTCACTATCTAATTCAACTTCATCATTGAATTTCTCTTTCATTGACATCTTCCACTCATCTCTATCTACCTTTTCTACTGCTCTAACTTTTTTTCCTAACTTTTTTCTTTTCTCTGTCTCCTTTCACTGCTAAACTTCTCCTACAGATTGGTGGGCATCTTATCATTCTGACCTCTCTAGTCTCCTAATTTATCTTTGGGTTATGTGCTTGTAACTATGGCATACCCAATATAATGTCCATTCTCATTCTGGATGACAATGCACCCCCAACACAAGATTTCTACTGATCAGAAAAAGATACAGGTAATCTACTCAACAACACCACCCAATTACTAGATCAGGTCTTAAACATGATACCTGGGTTTGGTACTGAGTCTCCACTGGTAGTCTCTAACTAACTACCAAGTTCTCTTTACAGCTAGGGCCTGCTATCCAAAAAGACCAGTGATTGAACTGATCACCAATTGAGAACAATAAGAGAGTAAAGTTTAGGCAGGGTCCAAAGCAAACAGTGCCTGGAGTATAGAATTAAGTTTTTCTATTAGTAACTGACTCAAGAACCTTAAGTTAGAGGTTAACTTAAGGTAGCACTTCAGGGTTAGAAGAGAACTCAATGGAGTTTTCACTCAATTGTAGTCTATTATATATACAAATACACTATTTGTCCTTGTTCAAACTTCAAGTTATCTATCAGCTACTGGTTCAACTTCAGTCCATGTTTGTTCTATTTATAGCTTCTTGTTGTAGTCAAGGTAACTCATGACACTCTATTCTGTTGCTCAGACTGTTGCCAGCAAGCTTTCTTTCAAAAGTTCGTCTCTATTTTCCACATTTGCACCTATTCTAGAAGCTGTTGCTATAACTCTTGTTTTATTTTCTAAGTCCTTATCACTAGACGATGGGATGCCTAGCCTAAAGGGGAGAATAGGTACCTAACTACTTTATCTTATGGTCAAATTCACAGGCCAGACACCAATTTATTCATTTTAAATTCAACAATTTTCAAAAACTTTTTATATCTACTTTCTGCCTCCAGTGAAATACATTCATGGAATGGACCTCTCATTAATAACTCCCTCACTTTCCTCTATCCCTCCCATCTGACAGTTCTTCTTAAACTCCTTGATTACCATTGTGGACCCTTGATCTTCTTCAACCTCTTTAATGATCTCCCTACCTTTCCCTTTATCTACCCTCTCTGTTTCTGTTCTTTCCTCTTTGGACCTCTCCTAGGAGATAATCTCACTGTCTGCATTCCTAGATTCAATCCCTGTCAGTTTTTCCAGTGCAACCACAATCCTTGTCCCTGCTGCTATCAATGTGTCCATCTTGTTCATTATCTTCTCTTTTTACTTTGCTTTCAATTGCAATTTTGTTTTCCTTGCTTTCACTTGCCTTGCTACTTTCTCTTTTACCTTTCTTCATGCTTTTTCTACATCAAAAGGTTTGCAGGCAAACTTGGCCTTTACACAGAAGGCACATGATTTTGCATTCCTGAAAATTGTTTGGAAAAATAGTTGAAAATCAAGAAAGAAAAGTTTTTGCAAAGTTCTTTTGATTCTTGAATCAGGTGATATTTATATTGCTTATCTATCAAGAGCTTCGAGAGCTCAGCCTTAAAGAGGGAATAGTTTTTTCTTCTGCATCTTAATTCCTTCTACCCCTATTACCAGTCCAAGAAAGTTGATCTCTTTGACTTTCCAAACACATTTTTCTGGTTTTATATAGAGATCATTCTCCTCCATCCTCCTTAATACTTCTTCTATTATTTCATCATGCTTTTTCTCATTCTCTATTCCTACCAACACATTGTCCATAAATGCTACTACATCTCCAGTATCAATTAAGTCTCTAAGAATATCATTTATCATTGCCTGGAAGATTGCTGGTGAATTTGTGAGACCAAAGAACATAACTGTGGGTTCATACACCTCTAGATGTATAGTGAAGATGGTCTTCCATTCATTCCCTTCCTTTATCTATACATTATTGTACCTCCATCTCAGATCCATCTTTGTAAACACTTTCTTTGTATCTATAGTGTTGATTAAGTCCACAATTAATGGTAATGGATAGTTATTCTTAACTATTTTTTTATTTAGGTATCAATAGTCCTGTACCATTCTTTTCTTTCTGTCCTTTTTTCTCACAAAGAATACTGGTAAAGTCTGGAGCAACTTTAAGGGTCTAATATACTCTTTCCTCAACTGTTTCTCCATAAATTCTCTTACTTTCTCTTTTTCTTCTCTCAACATTAAATATGTCCTTCCTTCTCTTGGTACAAAATCTTCTCTCAGATTTATTGCATGGTCCTAAGGTTTTCTCACTGGTATTCTTTCCGATTCCATCTTCTCAAACACCTTAAGCTACTTGTAAAATCTCTATAGTACCATTTTCCTCACTTTTTCTCTATCTAATTCAACTTCATTGTTAAATTTCTTCTCTATTGACATCTTCTATTTATCTCTTTCTGATTTTTCTATTGTTTTGATTCTTCTCTCTTCTTTCCTTTCTTTTTCTGTCTCTTTTTTTGCTACTATACTCCTTCCACAGATTGGTGGGTATCTTGTCATTTTGACTTTCCCAGTCTTCCAATTTATCTCAGGATTGTGTACTTGTAACCATAGCATATCCAGTATGACATCTGTTCTCCCCAGATCACATACATCTATCCTCATTCTTTCCACATAACTTTTGTGGTACATATTTACCTCCACCTGGTGTGTAATCGCTCCTCCACTACCATCTACATTTCTTACTACCACTGGTCTTTCTAACTTCTATAGCTTAAATCCATTTCTTGCTGCCATTTTTCTGTCCATAAACATTCCTGTTGTACTGCTATCCAAGA
>Ga0153950_1000706_pt1 | contig 14880 bp, 12 predicted proteins | sample TSNJ034MetaG_FD_104737 | JGI IMG/M metagenome (GOLD analysis project Ga0153950, IMG submission 104737) | Attine ant fungus gardens microbial communities from New Jersey, USA - TSNJ034 MetaG | ecosystem: Host-associated > Fungi > Mycelium > Unclassified | place: USA: New Jersey, Wharton State...
ATAGGGGCTCGCTGATAGTGGACAGTTTTGCCGGTGAGGATTTGCAAGGAGAGTACTGGGGCGGCCAGTTTGTTTTGGATGACTACTTTTTACAAAAACAGCTTGGGAAGGGGCAGATTGCTCCGAACAAGATAATTCGGGGCAATCTGATGTCCCGGGCCTATACGGTGGGGCGGCTTTTTCCGGACGAGTATGGTGAATTTTTGCTAGTTAACTATTAATCTAACAATGGAGGATATCAGGATGAAGAAGGCAGTAAAAGTGATTATCAAGGTTGTAGTAATTATTTTGGCGGCAGCGGTTATAGCGCGCGGGGTTATGGCTTTGATGGCCGCTATTCAACCGGTTCCCAAAAAGAAATATATCCCCATTTACGGCGATGAAAAGATCCCTGCTGAGTAAGGATTTCTTGGATAAATAGTGGTTGACATTCAAGGCATTATATAGTATAATCCTAACTGCGCCTGCCGAAAAAGGTGGCTTTATAGTCGTGGCGGCATAGCTCAGTTGGCTAGAGCATGCGGTTCATACCCGCAGTGTCGTTGGTTCAACTCCAACTGCCGCTACCACTTTGGCCCGTTGGTCAAGAGGCTAAGACACCGCCCTTTCACGGCGGTAACACGAGTTCGATTCTCGTACGGGTCACCATCTAAAAACCGCTTAGTTAAAAGAAAACTAGGTGGTTTTATTTTATTTTTGAACAGATAACACTCACCATGACCCACCGCATTCCACTATGATATAGTGAAAATAAATGATGATAGGTAAAGGAAGGGTAGAGAAGCTCTATGGACATAAATAATCTTGCAAAATATAATGAGCGGATGCGAAAGTCTCTTATTGATAAGATTTTCTTTATGGATAAGGTGGAAAATGTGGATACTATTATTGACTTTGGATGTGCCGACGGTACACTGTTGAAGTTTTTAGCTATAATCTTTCCCGAGTACAACTACATTGGATATGATAATTCGAAGGAAATGCTGTCCTTGGCCAGAGACGGCACCGGCAAAATAAAGTTTACCAGCAACCTAAAGGATATTATCACTCACATAGATTTAAATAGATCCATCCTGCTTTTGTCCAGTGTCATCCATGAGGTGTATTCTTACTCCTCTCAGGAAGAGATACAACAATTCTGGGCGGAGGTGTTTTATTCCGGGTTTAGATATATCGCCATACGGGACATGATACCCAACAGAAATATTAAAAGGCAAGCCAGTTACATGGATCTATCCAAGGTGTACCAACCGCAGCGCAAGGAGCAGATTGATGAGTTTGAGCATCATTGGGGGAGTCTTTCTAATAACATAAATCTGGTCCATTATTTGCTCAAATACAGGTATACGGACAACTGGAATCATGAGGTGGCGGAAAATTATCTGCCTTTGATTTTTGAGGATCTATTGTATTTGATTCCGGATTTCTATGAAATAGATTTTTGCGAACATTATACATTGCCCTATGTAAAAAATATTGTGAGAGAAGATTTTGGCATTGTCTTAAAGGACAACACCCATGCAAAACTAATCCTCCAAAAAAAACAGTGATGGTAGGAGCTATCCTCACAGTACATTCAGGACTGCGGGAGCGGGTCTATATCGTATTATGCAGGACATATTTGTTTGCCGCGTCTCATATATATTAAATCAATAGTTCCAGAAGGACGGCGTGGATACATAACCTGGATCCTAGCCGCCTATACCTCCGCCTCTTCCTCTCCCTCCGGGCCTGAATGGGGATATGAATATCTGGTGGGGAGGCATGTTTAGATATGCCCGGCTGGGCACATGCCCAGCTTGAATGGTGGAGGATATAAAGCTTTTATATAGCGGGGGTAAAAAGTATGAACGGCAATCAATTATCGCTCGAGGAATTTATCGCCCTGCCAGATACGATCCCCTTAATTCTTAGGGATGGTTCTTTAGGAAACGAAATGTTCAGGCAGTCTCACAATATTCGCAAAGGAACGGCCTTAGACGGCAATTATTCTATCGATTACGTAAATCGCGGTGAAGCGGACAGTATAGCAGCGGAAATTGGCTCGGATGAGTTTGCTATGTTTCCGATTGTGTTAGGACTATTAGATCAACAGAATTTAGAAGCCGCAGGTATCATGCAGGTACAGCGGCATCCTTATCTGGACCTGCGGGGGCGGGGCACCCTGATAGGTTTTATTGATACCGGTATTGATTACACAAAAGATGCCTTTCGGTATGAGGATGGAACCAGTAGAATTAAATATATTTGGGATCAGACAATCCAGGGAAATGCGCCTCAAGGCTTTTATTTTGGAACGCAATACGCAGAGGAACAAATCAATACCGCTTTGAGAACAGAAAATCCTTGGGCGGCGGTTCCTCATAGGGATATGGTGGGGCATGGAACATTCCTAGCGTCCGTTGCGGCTGGCCGTGAAAATGGCGAATATATTGGCGCGGCGCCGGAGGCCGAAATCATTGCGGTCAAACTGAAAAGGGCAAGGGATTTTCATTATGAACAATTTTTGATTCCGGAGTGGCAGGAAAACGCATATGCTTCCAGCGACGTTATGCTTGGCGTTCAATATATCATAAATAAAGCCGACGAACTGGATCGCCCGGTTGTCATTTGTTTGGCGGTAGGCTCCAATTTGGGAGGCCATAACGGTTTTGATCCAATAGAAGAGTATTTAACACAAATTTCTAACATCAATGGGGTTGCTGTTGTATGCGCAGCAGGGAATGAAAGCCAGACAAGACGCCATACCCATGGTAAACTTACGGGCAGCGGTGAATCCCAGTATGTCGAGTTATCCGTAGGGGAAAGGGCGGAAGACATCTATCTATCTCTATGGAATGGACCAGCGGATCGGATTGCCGTATCAATCACGTCTCCTACCGGAGAAATAATCCCCAAAATTCCGGTCAGGTCAAGGGCCAGTTATACAGCCAACCTGGTTCTGGAAAAATCCCGGGTTACGGTAGAATACTATCTGCCCCTTAGAAGGAGTGGAAATCAGTTCACGAGGATTAAAATCCTTTATCCAACGCCAGGGATATGGACAATCACGGTACACGGGGAGATTGTCTTAAATGGAGAATATCATTTCTGGTTACCTCTTACAGGCTTTATTGATCCGGAGACCGTATTTCTTACACCCACCCCCACCTACACAATTGTTGTTCCAGCTACAGCCGCAGGTGTTATCACCTGCGGAGCATATGATAGCCAAAACAATTCCCTGTATTTTAACTCATCATGGGGTCCAACGAGACAAAATATGATCTCCCCAAATTTAGTTGCGCCGGGGGTAAATGTGGGTGGCCTGTTCCCTACAGGGTATGGTCAAATGAGCGGGACCAGCGTGTCGGCTGCAATTACTGCGGGTGCGTGTGCCCTTATGCTGCAGTGGGGGATTGTGGACGAAAACGAAACGGCTTTGACTACGGAGCGCATTAAGGCGCATTTAATTCGTGGATGCATCCGTTTGGAGTCTGTGGAATATCCTAATCCGCAATGGGGGTATGGGAGGCTTAATCTTTATAATACACTAAATATTATCAGGTCCACGTAATACTAATCCTTGTTTAAATCCGCAATAAATAAAATTTTTGTTGCGGCCTAATCCGCGCGGTTTTAAGAAATTTTATTTACACTTTAATCGAAGATTAGCATAAACAGATTAGTACAGTTCGGCCATTCTGGTAACCGACACGTAGATGTGCGAAAGTTTATACCAGGTATTAAACCCCACAATGCCGTCCGCCGAAAGGCGGAATATGTTTTGAAAGGTTTCCACGGCGATTCTGGTTTGTTCCCCGAATATGCCGTCAACCCTGATCTTTGGAATTGCGGGGTAGTTGTTAGATACACTGTTTAACTGTTCCTGAATCACCCTTACATCTTCGCCAACCGAGCCTACCTGCAGCACGGTTCCGGGATAAGAACGCGGCACACCCGCAACTCTTTGGGCCTGCATCAGATAAATGTCATAACCATAATAGCTTTTGAGAATATCAATTGCGGAATGTCCCTGGTCTCCCAGCGCTTTTGAACCCCACTGCGACATCCAGTTGGGACATGTGATGCGTTTCCCGTCACAGTATTGGGTGAACAGAGGCTGGCGGATTCCAGGCCGGGTAATAAACGTGGTGAAAATATTGTCCACCGCTGATGAGATCTCACTGAAAATATTGCGTCCGTAACTGAAAGCGTGGTCGTAGGCTGTCGAGCTGGTGATAGTAAAATTATGTCCCATTCCCCTGTACCATTCGGTATAAACTCTGTTGAGCGTGAAGGACAGGATCGCTAAGACATTCGCCATAATGGTCTCTTGCGGCCAGGTTGAGTATATTTCACAGCTGGCTACATTCTTTATGTAATCTGCGAAGGGCACCCAATAATTTGGAGCTGAGGTGTTATCTGGGCGGCCGTCATGTACAATAATGAATTCAGGAATTACTGGGTTGGGCAACACGACATATCCTAAAGAGGGGGGAAGCTCTTTTATCTCATCCTCCGGAATTTTCGAAGGAAATGTCCCCCAAAGTGTATGCTCCTCAATTGTGATGATTCTTGTTTGTGAGCTGTAACTTGTGATTGGTGTTAAACTGACATTTTGTTGAGCTGTCGTGTTGGGTAAAATCTGTACTCCTTCTATAACTTGGAGCTCATAGCCATCCATCAAAACCTGGATATCGTATTTATTGTATGGCATGGATTCTCCGGACATAGAAAACTCTAATGGCGGAGCCGCAAGCTCGATGGTTGGAGTCTGCCCCGATGTATCGGTAACTAGCTCCTCTATAACCTGATTTCGAATCCCATTAGGTGTTATGCGTATCATCGCGTTGCTTGCCGGCCTGCCGACATCAACGGCAAAAGTCCCTATCTGCAATCGTCCGCTTGCCATATCAGAAACCTCCCTGTGAAGTGGTTTGTGCTTTTAGATATTTTATGCGGCAAACTAATCTTTTGTTATTAAATAGTTTTAAAAAGGGAAGGAATACTGCCCTGATACCGCGCATTTTTAGGGTGCAGCATCTCCCTATTCATTTTTTCTAATCAGTTTTAAAATGACCCTATAGCGGTTTAGACAGAGGATTTCCAATTATTATTTGGGGGGTGTAGAGGATTGCTTAGCGACTATAATCGAAACATAGATGAACTGCTAATAGTAGAACATGGTTATAACCCGGACGCAGAAAATTTGGAGGTTATCGTAAAATACAATGGAGACATACATAGGGTAGGGGACAAGCTCGGCGTCCAAGTGGAACCTTTAGTGGAAAATTTTGCAATCATTACATTGCGTAGAGACCAAATTCCCTTACTATACAACTATAGGGAAATAGAATATATTGAAATGCCAAGGACACTGACATTGATGTTAAATCAAAGTTTAAGAACCACATGCATCTCCCCGGTACAAAGTCCGGAACAATATGGCCTCACAGGAGAGGGCGTAATTATTGGTGTTGTTGACTCGGGCATCGACTATACCCACCCTGACTTCCGAAACGAGGACGGCACCAGCAGAGTCTTATATATTTGGGATCAGACGGAGGAAGGGATCCCTCCTTACGGATTCAGGCAGGGAACAGAATACGACAACCAGCAGCTGAATATGGCGCTAAGCAGCGCGCAGCCTTTAGATATCGTATCCTCAACGGATGTGATCGGCCACGGCACAGCGGTGGCGGGCATTGCCGCTGGCAATGGGAGAGTAAGCGGGGGCCGGGAAAAGGGAGCCGCACCCAGAGCATCGCTTATTATCGTAAAACTGGGATATCGGGGCTATGAATCCTTTGCGAGAACCACGGAGATTATGCGGGCATTAAAATATATCCTTGATAAAGCGGAAGACCTTGGGATGCCGGTTGCGATCAATTTAAGCTATGGCACCAATGACGGCTCCCATGACGGAAGCTCACTTTTTGAAATATACATAGACGCCGTAGCGCAAAGATGGAAAACCGTTATTGTCGCGGCTACCGGCAATGAAGGCAACGCAGGGCATCACTTTTCAAGAGCAATAGATTCGATGCAGACAATGGATGTGGAATTTGTAATATCGGAATATTTAAGCTCTTTGTACCTTACCGTGTGGAAAAGTTCTGTGGATCAGTTTACGGTAGAATTGATCCTGCCAAGCGGCGGTTCCACAGGGGTAATTAATTCCGCGGAGCGTTTAACCGTTCAAACCATAGATGGCGTTTCGATACAAGTGTATTACGGCCAACCGACGCATTACAAAGAAGACCAAGAAATTTTTTTCCTGATCCAACAGCGGGAAGCATATATCCCTCATGGGGTATGGCGGCTTCGGGTGAGGACAAGGGAAATTGTGGACGGCATTTTTGACATATGGCTGCCGACCACTGAGGAAGCTGGCGGTGTAGCCTTTACTGAGCCCACCACGGAGACAACATTGACATTGCCGTCCACAGTTCAAAAGGTAATTTCGGTCGGAGGCTACAATGGTTCCATCGACGCTGCTGTCCGGTTTTCAGGGCGTGGATTCGCCCGCAGTAATGATTATGTCAAACCCGATCTGGTAGCCCCGGCGGTAGGCATCGTTTCCACCCGCGCGGGCGGTGGCTATGACTCGTTTACCGGAACCAGCATGGCGGCCCCCTTCGTTGCTGGCGCGGCGGCTCTGATGATGCAATGGGGCATCGTTTTGGGCTATGATCCTTTTTTATACGGGCAGCGCGTAAAGGCTTTCCTGAAAAAAGGCGCGAGAAGAAATGCCACGGTTAATTACCCTAATCCGATATGGGGGTATGGAACCCTTTGCTTAAAAAGAGCAATGGATTATTTGAATGAGTGAAGGCTAATTTTTGAATCCCGTCCCTCAAGGCAAAAAAAATCCAATCAAGCAAATCACAAAAGAGGTGTTGAGGTAAACCTGATGAATCAAATTCACCAATCTACTATTCCTCCAGGAATGCTTATGAGGATCATAGAAGGCAAGCAAACTTTAATCTCAAATTACGGAAAATTACTTCATCTATTATCAAACCGACAGGATGTGGAAATGATCAGCAGAATCCACATGAATGAGGCGGAACACTTAAAAATGCTTATTGCATTATACGTCAAGCTTTTTTGTGATCAGCCGACCTTATCAGGCGTTGGAGATTCGCAGATTTATTCTTATTTCTCCGGTATTAAAGATATAATCACGAGTGAACTCAATATGAGTGTTTCTTATAGCAGTATTATCTTTTCCGATTCTGACGCCGATGTGCGGCATGTATTTGCTCAAGTACTGACGGATGATATCAGACATACCACAAGACTAAATTTTATGTACACACAATCAATTGAAATGAGAATGGCTCAGCTTATACAGGAGTAAACGCCATTACCGCAATCCGGTCTGCGACTGAAATGGTGCCGGATCCGGCGAATACAGCCACTCTGTAGATGCGGTTTGCGGCGCAGAAAAAGTAAATCGCTGAACAAATAAGGAGCCCCCTGAATCGCGATTCAGGGGGCTCCTTATTTGTCATATAACAACAACAGATCAGGCGCGGAGAACTGACAAACTCATTTAGCGCAATTGGGTATTATTGCTATATAATTCGTGACATTAAAAATGTTATTATATATTTTTCACATTACATGAGGAAAAATCATACGCTTTTTTTATATACAGGACCGTGTTATATTAATATTGGGCAATATTAAATCAATAACCGGGCTATATCGCTTCATGAGGGGGGAATAACGTGAATTCTCGCATTGTCTGTCTCATCAGAATGCTTCTTGATGGCAAATCCCGGTCAATTACACATATCGCAACGCAGCTTAATACATCCCAACGGCTGATACGGTACGATATTGAAAAGGCAAATGTTTTTTTAACAGAGAACGATCTGCCTTTAATTTCTATCCATCGCGGAGAAGGCGCGTATTTGGTTTTTTCTGATGGGGAAAAAGAAAAGTTATTGGAATTACTTGCAGGTTTAGATGCTTATAAATGTTATCCTAACCCCTCACAGCGCAAGGACTACATCCTAATGTCTCTTCTTGCGCAGGACGGTTTTATCACCAGTCAATACTTGGCAGACCTGCTGCAAGTCAGCAAAAGCAGTATCGACAAAGATCTGCTGGCCGTCCGCAAAGAAGAGCTGCCTGATGACGTTATACTGGAGGGGCGCACTGGCAAAGGTATCCGCATCACGGGAGAAGAGCGCCAGCTTCGCAACATGACGTTTGGGCTGGCGTCAAAATATATCCGTTTTGAAGATTATCTCAATGGCAAGAAAGAGGCCGGCAACTATATTGATAAAATAGTACAACAGCTCACCGCGCCTAACATGTTGCAAACTCTCACAAAAGCTGTTCTGGAGTTGGAGCTAAACCAAGGAAAAAGGCTCACGTTTGAAACTTATAAGGAGCTTATCATATATCTTAGCGTCATATCTTGCCGCATACAAAAGGGATTTGCTGTCCGGCTGGATATTCAAGAGCTCAAGCTGTTGCGCACTACAAAAGAGTATCTGTCAGCCATGTTTCTCACCAATTTCATTGAGAAGCAATCGGGACTTGAGTTTTCCCCCGATGAGATAGGGCTTGTCACCACATTGCTGCTAAGCGCCAAATACGTGTCACATGAAGAATATCAAAAGGAAAACTGGGCACAGGTGCAGGCAGTGAGCGATGCTTTGATAAAGGGGATGGAGAAAAAGCTTGGCTTAGCGTTTTCAAAGGACAAGGAGCTGTATCACGCTTTGCAGCAGCATCTGGGGCCGGGGCTTGCCCGTCTAAAAAACCGTATGCCTGTCAATAACCCGAACCTGGCTCTGATCCGTCATGAATATCCCGATATTTCTAAAACGCTCACCGAACTTGTTCACTCAAGTGAATTTGACCTGTTCCATGATATAAGCGATAACGAAATCGGTTACATAACACTACATTTCTGTGCCTCAGCAGAACGGCGCAAACGCAAACGCCCTATCTGCAACATCGTCATAGTCTGTACCCATGGAGTCGGTACCGGATATCTCATAAAGGAAATGCTCTGTGCCCATTTTCCGAACATACGCGTACTGGAAATTGCTACACGTAAGGATCTGGAAAAGCAATACTCCAGGGCCGTGGACATCATTGTCTCCAGTGTTCCGATGTACCATCCTGACATACCTGTAGTAGTAGTGAACGCTATTCCAAACGACGCTGACTTTCAGGCGGTAAGTGAGCAAATCAGTCTGCTTAAGCATAACGGCGACCGCGAGGAAGACATTGCCCTAGGATTGTTTAAGGACATCTTTAAAATAATTCAGCGGAACTGCACAGTTGAAAATACCCAGGAGCTGTTAAATTCCATGCTTGACAGCTTTCATTCCCACGGCTTGACCATACATCCGACAAATGTTCAGCCCAGCCTAAGCGAACTGCTGTGCGAAGAATGTGTCCGCGCCAACGTCCATGCGCGGGATTGGGAAGATGCGGTAAGACAGGCCGGTGCTCTCATAACTGATATGGACAATGCCGGTTCGGAATTCATTAGGTCGATGGTAGACACCGTAAAAGAAATGGGTCCGTACATCGTGGTAGCACCGGGTATCGCTATGCCGCATGGCAAGATGGGTGTCGGTATCAAAAACCTTGCTATGAGCCTCATTACATTGGAACAGCCGGTAAATTTTTCCCATCCAATTAACGATCCCGTAAGCCTGCTTCTATGTATCGCTCCAATTGATAACTACTCGCACCTGCAGGCATTGTCCGACTTTATGGATATGCTCCATACCAAAAAGATTGAAGCAATCTGTGCAGCCAATTCTACACAAAATATACTTGCAATCTTGCAATCATAAGGAGAAACAACATGCTAAAGTATCTAATTGCGGAGGATACACTGTTTAAGCAAAGCTATGACTCATTGGAATGTGCGATCCGTAGCGCCGGGCGGCTCCTGGAAAGAAAGAACTATATCCTGCCCGCATATTCCGAAGCCATGGTGGAGATGGTGCGGCAAAAAGGGCCTTACATCGTCATAATGCCAGGGATCGCACTGGCGCATGCACGCCCGGACGGCAAAGTACTTAAGAACAGTATCGCTCTTGTTACATGCAAGGATGGTGTTATTTCAGGAAATACGGCGAACGATCCCGTTATGGCTGTATTTGCAATAGCGGCCGTAACAGATAATGAACACCTTATACTTTTTCGTGATGTCGCCAAGTACATTGAGAAACAGGAAAATATAGAAAAGCTGTTGGGAGCTAGGTGTTACGGAGACTTATTTTGACGAATGAACAGGGGGGTAAAAACAAATGAGCTTGAAGCTACTGGAATGCCTGCGGGACGGCCTTATTGTCTCGTGCTACGCGGGCGAGGACATCAATGCGGAAATGGCGCATCCGCTCGTCATGGCGCATATGGCCAAAAGTGTATTGGCGGGAGGAGCCACAGCGGTACGTACCAATCTTGAAAATGTAAGCGAGATCAAAAAAATGGTAAGCGCGCCGGTTATCGGTATCAAGAAAATTTTGCGCGGGGATTTTTCCAAGGGAGACTTTCGCATAACGCCGACAATGAGGGAAGTGGAATCGTTGATGGATGCCGGTGCGGACGCAATCGCCATTGACGGTACGGCGCGGGAACGATACGATGATTTGACTCTTCCGCAATTTATTGAAGAGATCAAACACCGGTTCGAAACATTTATAATTGCCGACGTATCCACTGTTGAGGAAGGTGTAGCGGCATGGAAAGCCGGGGCTGACATGGTGGGGACAACACTTTCAGGTTACACACCTTATTCTGAAAATCCCATCCAGTTCGGCCAGCTCCCAACACCAGAGCCGGATTACAAAATCATCCGGTCGCTGCGTGAACAGGGCGTCAGGTATATTGTCGCCGAGGGCCGCTATACCAACGGCTTACAGTTTAAAGCGGCACTGGAGGCCGGTGCGCATTGTGTGGTGATAGGTTCGGCAATCACATATCCGAAAAAAATCGTACAGAGCATACTGGAACATGTATAAAGAAAGAAGAAAGGAGTGTATCAGGATGAGCAAGGCATGGAAACGCTATTTCGATGAGATGCAGGGAGTTGTTCAGTCCATCATCGACACACAGGGTGAGAACATTGAAAAGGCTGCGGAAGTATTTGCCGAAAGTACAATAAAAGGGGGGATTATACGGGCTTTCGGCTCAGGTCATTCAGCGCTTATCACAGAGGATGTGCATTGGAGGTCTGCGACGCTTGCAAATGTACAGGCAATTGTGGAACAAAGTGTAAGCGGGCCGGCAGAAGTAACCAAAAGCTCTTATGTGGAAAAGCTCACGGGGTATGGAGAAATCATCGTCAAATATAATAAAATTGCTCCACCGGATGTATTGGTCGCGATATCCACCTCTGGCAACAATGCCGTCACCATCGATGTAGCTCGAGCATGCCGCAGCCGTGGTGTCCCTGTCATCGCCATCACTGCCGTAAACTATTCCAATCAATTGAAAACGCTGCACCCGGATGCCATTAAGCTGAAAGACTGCGCGGATGTGGTACTTGACAATTGTGCCATTTTTGGCGATGCCGCGGTGGATATCGAGGGTTTCGACATCAAGGTAGGCTCCACCTCCACGATCCCGGGCGTGTACCTGTTAAATGCCGCGTTGGCACAAGCGGTGGAAAACCTCGTGCAGCAGGGCTTTGAGCCAGACGTATATTATAATGGGAACCTTGGGGCAAACCTTGACAAGGTGAACGAGCATAATAACCGGCTGATTGATAAGTATTATTATAAGATACGCAATCTGTAGACCTGATACGAATCTTCGTCTAAATACGTAATCAATAAAATTTCTGTTGCGGCCTGATCCGTGCGGTTTTAAGAAATTTTATTTACACTTTATTTGAAGATTCGTGTGAGAGAAGAAACCAAGATAAAGAGGGGGAGAACCATTTGAAAGAGCTTAGGGCTCTGACCGTTTGCGGAGCGGGTGTGGGAACAAGCGCGCTACTGAAGATGAACGTAGAGAAAGCAATTCAACAGATGAATCTTCCATTTCGTGTGTATGTTGAAAACACTGGGCTGAGCCGCGCCAAGACTCTGCCGGCAGACGTAATTTTCACCTTTGAAACATTCGCACATGACGCCGGGGAATTCCATGCTCCAGTAATAGTTGTGGAAAATCTGATGGATATTGAGGCGATTAAACGAAAAATAGAAAAATTTCTGAATGAGCAATTATAATGGGAGGATTAACATGGATTTCTTAATGTCGATAGCCAGTTTTCTAAAGAGCTATATTTTTGACCAGCCAGCCATCCTGTTAGGTATCGTCGCTCTTATCGGTCTGATTGCCCAAAAAAAGAAAATTGATGAAATTATCATTGGCACGGTTAAATCCATCGTCGGCTTTCTGATCATGTCTCTTGGCGCCAACACAATTGCCAGCTCTGTATTGCCAATTTCTGACCTGTTGAACAAGATCATGAATATTGAAACCAATACTACAGGCATTATGGGTCAGGATGCTTTCATCTCACAGTTTGGCTCCGTCATCACTATTATAATGGTATTTGCATTCCTAATAAATCTCATCCTGGCACGTGTCACCAAGTTTAAGTATATTTATCTGACGGTGCATCAGATGTTTTGGATGATTTTTGTGTACGTGGCGGTAGTCATCGAAGCAATGCCGAACATCAGTAATACGGCGCTGATCGTCGGAGGCAGTATTGTTGCCGGCCTGTATTTTACGCTGCAGCCGGCCATAACCCAGCCCTTTGTGCGGAAGGTGACCGGAGGGAACGACATTGCTTTTGGCCATACAACCTCTTTTGGCGGCATCGTGTCCTCTCTGGCGGGCAATGTCTTTAAAAAAGATAAGGATAAAAGCTCTGAAAGTATAAACATACCTGATAAATTACGTTTTCTAAAGGACATAACTGTTTCTACCGCTTTGGTGATGCTGGTATTATATGTCGTGTGCGTTATTATCGCGGGGCCAGGTTACGTACAGGAGAACGTCTCGGGCGGTACTCCCGGTATTTCCTGGGCTATCAGCCAAGCACTACAATTTGCGGTAGGTATCACAGTGGTGTTGATGGGGGTAAGTATGATGATCTCTGAGATTATCCCCGCCTTCAAGGGCTTTGCCGACAAAGTCGTTCCCAATGCGGTACCTGCTCTTGACTGCCCGGTCATATTCAACTATGCGCCCACTGCTGTCATGCTTGGCTTCTTAAGCTGCTTGGTTACAGTTATCGTGTGCACCATATTGTTTGCGGTAACAGGCTTCTACGCGCTCACCCCTCCGGTCATCACCACTTTTTTCGGCGGCGCTACCTGTGGTGTGTTTGGAAATTCAACCGGCGGATGGAAGGGTGCGATACTTGGAGGTGTCATTGGAGGGCTGCTTATCTCCTTTGGCCAGGCGCTCACCGTCAATGCGTTATCCTCAACTGTTGCGGATTTCGCCCGCTGGTCCAATGATTTTGATTACGCGGTATTCCCTTATTTCGTGCGCAAGCTTCTCGGTCTTTTTGGATAAATAAATCCAACATACGTTGCTCCTCCATCAACTGCCGGCAAATTTTAAAACCTCAGCGGCTATTCGATGGAGGAGCAAAAATATATATAAAAAACCATCTATTGGGTTAGTCATTCAAGAAATTATCCATGAGGATAATCCTGCTAATTGTGAAACCCTTATTCAACAATACAAGAGCCGCAGTTTAGCCGGCTTCACCCAGGCCTGTCTGATAAAAAGTATGGGGGTGATCATATGAAATTCCTTAGCGGCAATCCGGTTTCTGAAGGAATTGCCATTGGACGTATATGCAAATACGAGGCATCAACGCCTAAGGTAAGCGAGAGCTTTTTCCCGCCCGCGGAGCTTGACGCGCATCTTGCTGAATATTCAGAGGCAAAGGACCGAGCTCAGCAAGAATTAAAAGTTTTATACGCCTCCATGAAAAATGAAAAAGCAGAGATCTTCAAATCCCATATGGATATTTTAGACGACGAGGTCATGGACGAGGAGATTGTTGCGCTTATCACCGGTAAGCATATGTCTCCCGACCATGCTGTATTTACCGTATACAACACGTATATCGATATATTGGGAAGGACCGTGGACCCTCTGATCCGAGAGCGCACCACAGACCTTGAGGACGTCCGGAACCGCATAATCCGCAAGCTGCACCATATAGAGGAGAAGAATCTCGACTGCTTGCTGGAGCCATCGATCATTTTGGCAGAGGAGCTGTTCCCGTCGGATACGGCGACGCTGGACAGAAAAAATATCATTGGCATTGCAACGGAAAAGGGCAGTGCCACCTCGCATACCGCTATTATTGCCAGGAGCTATGGTATTCCCGCGGTTCTGGGAATAAGTGGGCTGATGGAGGCTGTGGAGGATGGTGCATATGCGGTTTTAGATGCTTTAACCGGAACGCTTATTATAGAGACTGACACCGCCAGCCAGCATGATTATACAGTGAAACGCGACCGGTTTACCAGAGACGAGGAATACGCCCGGCAATTTATCACGGCAAAAGCCGTCACAAAAGACGGGGTAAAAGTCGATATCGGTATGAATATCGGTTCATCTGCAATGCCGGAGCACTCTGATCACTGTGAATTTATCGGCCTGTTCCGCACGGAGTTCTTATATATGGAAAGTAATACCATGCCTACGGAGGAAGAACAGTATACCGCCTATAAATCGGTGTTAGCCGCCATGAAAGGGCGGCCGGTCACCATTAGAACACTGGATATTGGTGGCGACAAGAACCTTAATTATCTTAAATTACCGCAAGAGGACAACCCATTTTTGGGAAACCGGGCTCTCAGGCTGTGCTTTGACCGTCCGGAGCTTTTGAAAACGCAGCTGCGCGCTGCACTGAGAGCTTCTTTGCAGGGAACA
>Ga0153950_1000707_pt1 | contig 14873 bp, 16 predicted proteins | sample TSNJ034MetaG_FD_104737 | JGI IMG/M metagenome (GOLD analysis project Ga0153950, IMG submission 104737) | Attine ant fungus gardens microbial communities from New Jersey, USA - TSNJ034 MetaG | ecosystem: Host-associated > Fungi > Mycelium > Unclassified | place: USA: New Jersey, Wharton State...
AAAATATAGTAATGCAGAAGATTGTACGAGGAACCGTATGCCTTAATTGGGCACGTACGGGTCTGTCGGGGGATACTACCTTCTGCGTTACTGGAGAATAAAGGAGGTAGTTACCTACCATGAGAAAAAAATGGATATTAATCGGCTGTGCCGTGGCGATAGCAATAGTTATTGGTTTACCTTTGACGTTAAAAAACAATGGTGCAGAAGATCTCGTGGAGATCAAGTTGCCAGATGGAAATATTGAAATAAGACAGGAGCTGCCGGCAGAACTGAATGAAGGTATTAAGGCAGTAAAAAATGCATGCGGGTTGTATGGAGAAGCATTACTCGCACACATTTTAACAGGAAACCATTCGAGATTATTTGAAGATATAAACCAGGAGGTTTTGAGACGATATGACTATTCCTGCAATCAGGATAGTTTATCCCGGTTTTGGATTGATCTTGCGATTCTGATTCCTGAATCTGCTGTAATCTCGGTTTTTGATGTAACTCCTTCCGGTATTTCAGAAGGTGGTGTAACGGTTACATATTATATTGCCGGGCCGGCTGAGAATACTATGGATACTGAAGCATATGCTTATGATGGAAGTCTTTGGCTTACAATAATGGTGTACTTTGGTGAGTCAGGTGATATTATTTCCATGTTGCCCTGTCCGGAGGTTTCTCTTGATTCATATGCATTATCACTGGGCTTCATGAAGCATAGATTGAATAGTCTGGACTGACCTGGCAGCTCTACTATTTTAATAAAAAGAGGAGAAAGAATGAAAAAACAAATTTGCTTTGGACTTATGTGTGTTGTTCTTACATTGTCGGCATGCTCAACCAAAAACAATGAATTAACAGTATTTCCTGATGTGTCGGATGCGACCGCTAAATCTTTGGGTGACGTGGCGGCAGAGGAGGAAACTTTATCAGACGAAGAATTTAAAGAATCTCTTGCTGTCATGGCTGAAACCCTGGGCGATGGATATTCCCTTACGGCCGTTGAGAATGAAGACGGTGGAGTGGAGTATAAATTTGTACCAACACAGTTCCCGGTTTACCGAGATGGTGAGAATCATTACCTAATGTATGGTGCCAACGCTGCTACTTATATGTATGCTCCATTTACCAGTGTTACATATCCGGAATACAGGATCGCCTCGATTTCACTCCCCACACAAATGGTTAGTCCGAATAATGGATGGCAGACATTATCAAAAGAAGATTTGCTTAAATCTTCGGAGATGGAAAAAGATGTTGTGTATGACACCTCATTAAGATATTCCATAGACATGGTACCGGTATATTCTATTGAAGCCAGCAGCTTTCTATTTCGGACCTGGTCGATGCCCTTTGAAGGGGATCCCGATATGTTAGAAATCGAAGGGATGCATGGCCTTTATACATATCCGGATAAAATGTATGGAATGGATGAACAAATATGGGAGGTCAGCCAGCTGGATGACGAAACATATCAGTATTCAACAATGTGTTTTCTGAGGGATTACGTTGATGATTCAGCCCCTAACTCCTATGCAAAATTCACCGTTGTAATAAATGATGGGAGGGCATATTGCTATCTCGCTGGTGGATATGCTCCTGAAACTGCTTTCTGGCTTGCTGAGTATGTTTTAAGGCATAGTTTTATGTTTAAATAAAAAAGAGGAAAATATTATGCAAAAGAAAATAATCTGGGGATTTTGTATTTTTTTGATGTTGTCTGCAGCACCAATAACGGTGTTAGCTGTAGTAGATGAAAATGGGTGTGAATGGGGGATCTCTGACAATCCCATAATAGTGGGTGATAACTCTCACGGAGCCGGTGCTGGATCGTCCCAGGGAAGTTCCCAGTCTAATACTGAGGTTAGCGGCAGTACCCAACACCCCTCTGCAACGATTGAACAGGAGACAGGCGGCGGGAGCTCTGGGACAGTAGTTTCAGATAATGGAAATCCAGGCAGTGCGTCAGAAGAGTATATTCCGGGAGGAACATCTACTGAACAGATTATTACTCCGGGATATGAGACAAGCAATTCTTCGAAGGGAGATAGCGGTAGCACACCGGGTACTGCCGGATCAGCAGGTACAAATGGCAATGATAATTCGAATTCATCAAATTCAAAAGATAAAGACAAAGATAAGAATTCATCTAATCCTGCTGGCAAAGACAAGAATCCATCAAATACAAATGATAAAGGAGCTACTGATGGTACCTCAAACACCGGAACCGGAACAAATACTGGCAAAAATAAGGATGATGGCAACGATAAGAATAACGGAATAGACAAAGAAAATGATAATCATGGGGACACATCCGGGGGTTATAGTTTAATTTATTTTGACAAAGATGTGGGGCATAGTAAAAATGACGGTAGTGTAGACTGGGATAAGGTCCCTGGTACAATTAAAAATGTAACAGTGAAAAAAGATGGTACGATGGTAATCCATGTGGTTGGATCCTCCGGAGAAATAAAAGAATTGGTATGGGATGAGTATTGGTCACAAATAATTTTACAGACAGTTTTTGATAAAGATGGAAATGCCATAACCAAAGTCTCAACTATAAATCTCAGTGAAGAAGTATATGAGGAATGGACATATCTCTATACTGCTTGGTCTATAATGAATGCAACCAATGCAGAATCAAAGTATTACGGAGGATTTACGCAAGTGGCAAAAACCAAAGAGAGTTCCGCCAAACTTTGGCCAGATGTGGATGGTCAATACCGTGTGATTGGTACGCCCTGGTTCCATGTAAGGTATTATAAGATAATTGAGCGAGAATCACGTACTTCGGTAGGTGGAGTGGAGGTTTGCACGAAGTGGACAGAAGAGGTTACGATTAGTGAGGATACTCTTTCCAAGGCTCCGACAGAATATACGGTAGATGTACCGCTGATTTGCCAAGGATGCCCTGTTCCGGTAATGTGCATTAACGGGGCCTGTGATCCAGCTAAAGAGTTAAATGCAGTGTCCGATGATGCACATAAGCCTAATTTCGATATAGAACATTGGTCAGAATTAGAAAAATAAGCATTGTATGGGGATATATTGATTTACACACTACCAGTATTCGATACAGCTACCCGTGATAAATTTCTATACCGCCTCCCCTAATAAGGGAAGGCGGTATTAATTGGTGTTAATTGATTTAATAAGAATATAGTTGAGTAGAATAATCTCTCGTTCTATATGAATTACGATAAAAACCTATTCCGACTCTGACATCTAAAGGATCAGTCATGTTTTTATAATGACCGGGTGAATTTACTAATTCAATGTGGGCTTTATTGGTGTATTCTCTTGGTGTCTCTGTGTTTATAATACCGTTATTGGGATTCCTTTCATCTCCATATATATGAAGATTTTCGCTTAAGATAACACTTTTACCACTATAAGTTGCCCAGTTGACATCACAGGCGTATTCATTATTGTATTTATGGTCATAGTAGTTGTATCTGTTCATATGCAGGCAGCGATACGTTGCAACAACACTTAAATCAAAATCCAAGGCAAGTGGGGCTATTCCCAATCTTGCCCGTTCCTGATTAACTAATTCAAGTGCATATAATGACTCCTGCCAATTCATTTGTGTTTTAATAAATGCCTCAGTAAGAAGTTCATCCTCGAATCCATTTCGATGAATCCCTTCATATAACATTTTACCGGTGCAGTCAAAAGTATAAGCTTTGCTTTCTACCAGTTGTTCGCCAGTAAGCATATTGCCGCTTGCTGCAAAGAAGTACCAATGCTCATCGATGTATCTCCATCCGGTGTCCATAATGCCATAATTTGAGAAATGATATATCTGTCCACCGATTTCCTTAAACTCATCCGCCACGTAATTCCCGTCAGTTTTATACTTCCAGTCCTTATCCACCCGATGCCAGCCAGCGAACGTAGTCAACGCAGATCCGAGTGAGAGACAGGCGGATAGAGTCAATATGTATGTGAGTTTTTTCATTATAGCACCTTCCTTAATCTCTATCTTTGGCTTGAATATAACAATCTGAAGCAAGCAAGTCAAGACGGAAATGCCGAAACGCCTCTTTGAGCTGATATTGAAAGGGTTTTGTAAGAAAAAACCGATATATTCGATGCTGCAATCATTTTTTGTCTACCTGCGGAACCAGCATGTGTGCGATAGAACGCAGGCCATGATACAGGGGGCTCTTGTTATCGTTGACAATTGGCAAGCCGGCGTTATTGTACTTCCAGCATTGCGGCTCATCCGGAAGGATGGCACAAACATTTAGATACAGTATGGACTCTACCTCTTCTTTGCTGAATAGTCGGTTTTTTTGTTTTTGTGGATGCCGGTTCATGATAACATTTATCTTATCAAGAGGGATATCTTCCTGTCGGAGCCGTTTCCGAAAGCTTCGTACGTTTTCAATGATCCCTCTTTCATCAGTAACGATCAAAAGTGCTTCATTACTTAGCCTGATGCTACTCAGAGTGATGGAATCCAAATTATTGCCAGTATCAATCAAGATTACATCAAAATACTTGGCCAGGGCATATAATATTGCATTCATTTCAACCTCGTTAATATCGTAATGCTTGCCGTCAGTTGGTGCCGGCAATAAATATAAACTGTAATCGGCTACGTATGCAAGAAATTGCTCTATGTATTCCCATGAGTATTTTTGATCGATTTCTTGATAGGATAAATGCTCACTGTCTTCCCGGTATGCATTTATCCAGTCAATAATTGAATACTTGGCTATGGTCTGCAGCATTGCCCTCTGGGAGCCAAAGTAGTTTGCATCTATGATACAAGTCTTTATATTGCTGCCATCAATCTGTGTAGTGCTGATGGCAATCGCAAGTTCTTTGGTGATTGTACTTTTCCCCACTCCACCGGAGGGGCTTATGATGCTAATTATGGTCTGCTTCATATATTCCTGCATTTTCATCCTTCTGTAAAGTAGTGTTAGTATTATACCATAAAATTCACCAAGTGTCATGATGTTCAGTAGCAGGTTCTCATTGAAACCAGGATAAACGCATCAATTTCCTTAAAAAACTTATTGGGGCTTACTCTTGGGGGTTCCCCATCAAAACGCGTGGTCTATCGTTTCGTTCACCTTTTTAAAACCGTGGAGGATCCCCGGGCAGAGGGGATGATCGACTATCCGCTCGGTGAGATTCTGCTGATCGCCTTTCTGGCTCTGCTGAGTGATTGCTCAAAGTGGACAGAAATCGAAGATTTTGGGAAAGATAACCAGCGGTGGCTCAAAAAATTCCTGAAACTTAAGAATGGGGTCCCTTCCCACGACACCTATCGCCGCGTATTCTCCCTGATTGATCCTGCGCAGCTCCAGGACGCCATTACCAATCTCCTTTTGGAAAATATGACCGCACTCAAACAGGCAATGGGCATCAAAAAAGAAAGCTACCGCCACTTATGCATTGATGGAAAAGAAGAGCGCGGCACCGGACGCAAATACGGCACCACAGAAAAAGTACCCAACCTCCAGACCCTCCATATCTATGATGCCACCAATAGCATCTGCCTGGTCTCGGAGCCTATTTCGGAGAAAACCAACGAGATACCTGTCGCGCAGAAATTCCTTGAGAAGATGAACCTGAAGGGATGTATTGTCACCTTTGATTCCCTGCACACACAGGTGAATACCATCCGTCTGATTGTTGGACAAAAGGTGACTATGTTGGCGGACTCAAGGGAAATCAGGGCACCCTGCTTTCCAGAGCGGAAGGCATTTTCACGCCAGCGAAAAGGGAGAAGCTCAAGGCCATGGACGGACGTTATTACAGGGAAAGTGAGAAGGCTCATAATCAGGTCGAGACCCGGCACTATTATCTGGTCAAAACCAATACCTCTTTAAATGGGGAAACGGAATGGAAGGATCTTCGCAGTTTCATCTGCTGTGAAAAACACATCCACAATCTTGTGACGGGAAAAGAGACCGAAGAGATACGCTTCTATATCAGTAGTCTCACAGATATCGGGCTCTGTGCAGAGGCCATACGTGGACACTGGGGCGTGGAACAATTCCACTGGTATTTGGATACCTCATTTGAGGAAGACGAAAACACAGCAATGGATAAAAACGCCTTTTGCTGCTACAGTCTGATGAACAAGATGGCGCTCGCGATATGTAAACTTGTACAGCCATTCATGGGAAACCGCAGCATCCGCCGGATCAGAAAAAGCTTTGCACGCGATCCGGAAACAAATCTGGCGATCCTGCTCAATAATTTTGACACCGAACAACTGCGAGAAGCCATTAGCAGTCAAAAGGCGTAAGTAGAATCCGAGCAAACTGCATCGGCTTGTTTGGGTACAAAAAAAGTGGTTTTGTTAACCGCCGCAACTTCAAAAAAGCAGAAAAAATCCATAGAGCAGCAATGACCGTTCACATTGATGCTTTATGGATTTTCTTTTATAGGTTATTCATGTTTGATGCGTTTGTCCTATCATTGAAACAACTCCGTTGTACTGTTACTCCGTAAGGACTGAATCAAAAAAGTCTATGCCACTTTCAGTTCCCTCACGACTTAGAGCAATAGCCAAAACATCTGGAATCACTTGATTTTCCTCTAACTTAAAAAAATCTTCAAAATTAGTATTCACATTTGCGTATTGGGGAATCTTCCACTTATAATATATAGTTAGTAAACTGCCACCCTCTAAATCTGAAAAGGAAATTGCATTTTTATTAGAATCATAAATGGCAAGGTCTTTATCGAATTTAACAACGTAGCTTCCACTCGTACCTTTTAAATTGGTTGATTCACCTTTTATCGTTAGTTGGGTTCCATCATTTGATAAAACCACGGCTGCTAAAGTTGCCTTATATTCTGCTCCCGGTTGATTGAAGAGATAGAAATAGGTTGCGTATACGCTACATATTACCGTGCAGATTATAACAATTAGAAATATAGGTAATGATACTTTTTTCTGTTTCATAAAAGTGAAGTCTCCATTCTACCATTTATTTTACTTTTGATAGATTCCATCTGTCTTATGGCAACAGATGGAATCTTGGTAAAGGGGGCATTATCGTTACTTAATTATGGATAGATTGTAAATATACTGGTATACACTTTTTTATTTTTACCTTGAGTCCATTTAACAGTAACTGTTCCGTATGAGCCAGATGAATTAACAAATTTTGATATACTGATAACCTTTATATAATCACCAGTATACGCGACTGTAGCACTCTTAATCTCAACGAGCCTTGCACTACCATCACTAACTACATAAGTTATTTTCATACCTACCGTGGTAGAAGTATTATATTGAGTTTCGGTTAGTGTAAGCAAAGCTCTTGGAGAAATGCCATTTGTCTGTGTACGATCAGTAGTGATGATAACCTCATCAACGAGTTCCTCTGTGGATTCCACCGCTGTTACTTCTGTGTTGGCAAAACTCGCCATTGTTGGTGTTACTAAAAGCATGCTTGCCACGATTAGTCCCAATGTTCTTTTAATTAACTTTCTCATCTTCTACCTCGCTTTTTAGTGTGAATTGGTTACGATGTTAAATCATTTAGTATGACCCTCGATGCCCCTCCTTTCCGTACCTTATAGATTAGCAATAATTACGAATCTATAATTAGGATTATATACCATCAAATTGTTTTGGTCAAGAAATATTATTATTACAAAATAATTATTATTTGAGGGTTCTACGAAAGTATTATGAATCAAAAACATTTTTACTAAAAACAAATTCTTATATTTTAAACTAATATTCCTGAATATTGAAGTAGCTCATACCGATTAACTTCTATAATTTGTTCAGAACTGGAATATCATAACTTAAGCAGGCGGATAAAACAGAAGAACTGATGCTGCAAATGGAAGATTATTGCGGAGAAAAAAGCCCTTGAGATATTCAATCCGTTTTAAATGCCACAGACTGGACATCTCCAGGGTTTCTTTTCCTGGATGAGAATTAACTTTGCAGCAACTGTTCCCCGCCAGTTTACTGGTTCTATAGGATACGACGATGTTCTCTATAATGATACGCTATATAAGCAAATCTCACCCCATTTGCTCACGCTTTGACTTGAATATATATTAATTTAGTATTATTTGGCTAATAACTTCGTGTATATCAGACACATATTATAGCAACTGGGCAATCAATTGTTGAGATATTTAAAGGAGTTATTAGCAGGCGGTGCCCAAACCAGAATCGGTATCGTTAAAAAAATGTCAATGATACGGCGGGAGCTGGCAAGCGAGGCCTTTCCGCTGATCGACTGCGCAACGAAAGAGCAAACCTTAAGAGCAGACCTTAAGAACAGAGCAGGTCTTTCCCCCAAAACCGTCGCGCCCGGTTCTTTGTTCGTGGGTGGGCTTGCTTTTGGCTTTACCCGGTATTGGTGTAATCGCCGATGCCTTTCCCGTTCCTCCACTATGGATACAGCATACTCAAATCCCAATCGGACAAACCAGCAGAAACGTTGCGGATCCATTGTCTGCCCCGATGTCCATAACCCCGGAGTGCCATAATTAGCGGCTGCCATTACCTAGCCAGGTTCGGAGGGGACTGGGGAGCAACAACGTGCGACCAGCGCCCCCACAGAAACTGGCGGGCGGGGCGCGAACAATCGATACTTACATCTCTTCTCGATCCGCCATTGTAAATACTGTATACTCACGCCCCAATCTGATAAACGAATCAGTAGTACAGCGTTATCATTTAATCAAGTGTTAACAGGCGATTACTAGCAAAATAGAAAGCAACTACTTCTCATATTCGGTTAGTAGTTGCTTTCTATAGTACGGTAAATTTATTACAGATTATCCTCTATATGTCGATAATCTTCTCGAATATAAATTGCACTGTCAAAAAATATGTAGATTTCTTCCTCCTCACCCTCATATCCTGTATATACAAATGCAAAATTACAGGGTTCATAGTTGATTTTTGAACTCTTGTATATCAAATAAACTGGGCCCCGTTTATCCGTACCAGTATGGAGAAAGGACTCATGTTGATCCTCTGCCATATAGTAGGCATTTCCATTGTATTCTACGTGACTATGTAATAAACAAGTAAATACGATTTCATCACGGTTTTCCATTATGAAAAGTAAAGATTTCACCCAAAATAAAACAATCACAACAGGTAATACTATCGCAAATAAAAAAGCTCTATTTTTTTCATAATATATTTTCGCCCCTTTTCTAAGATACTTAACTGAAATACTACTTGAATATTTCATGATCTATTAAATGATATTTCGCATAACAAAAGAAATTCCAGATCGCCTCAAATTTCCAAATTCGATCATCAAAATTAGCAATATCTATTACTCCTGAGCTATTATTAATTGATGCAATTTCAGGATGAAGATGTTTGATATCCTCTGTTCCATAATACAATAATGCATGTGCAAAAGTTTCTGCTGCTATACCTTTTTCGGTCAGGCCAGCATATAAGTTATCCGTACCTTTCATTCGCGTAACTTCTTTTGAAAAATCAAGAACAAATGGTTTAGATAAATAAATGAGTATGGTGTTATTATCATCGGCCCCTCCTCATCAAATAATGTTATTGATCCTTTTTATCAATTAAATGTTTTTGTTTCTCTAACCAAAATTCAATTTCTGCTATGACTTCCTGATTTCGCTCTTGGTGAAAACCCGTCAAGGCAGATAAAACAAAATCGATTGACCCATCTTGTAAGGTCTCAAAATGATGAAGGTGCATTGCTTCATAAAATTCAGGTTTAGATAAAGTGGTTTTATATAATATTGCTCTGGTTCTTGCAATAAGTACTTTACCAGCCTCTTCTACTAAACCTTTTTTCTTTAAATTGGATATAGCTGTATATACGGAATGGCTATTCCATTTATTGTTAGGTATGTGTTGAATAATTTTTTCATGAGTCATTGAATCTTCTGAGTCCAATAATATATTAAAAACAATTTGCTCTAATTGAGTCATTTTATAGTTTATCTTTTTCTTCAACACGTCATCTCCTTTAAAATAATTCACTATGATAATAATTCTATAGTATAAACAGAATAAAGTCAATTATTGCTACTTCACAGGGCAGTAGTATTTGCAATTCTCAATATTAAACTATAGTACATGAATGCAACCCTATGTGTGTGGATTAATACAATATCTCATTTGTCTCGTCCCCCTCAGTAATTCCAAATTAAGTCATTCTTTCTTTTTACGTTGACTACGCGTTGCTAAGGCACCGTAATTTTTTCTTCCCACTTTTTCTTTCCTTACTGCATAAACAGTACCAAAAACGCCTGCGGCGATAATCAAAAAAAACTTTTACCCAATAATCAACAACACATGAATGGGGTGGGATTTGTCATAACCCGCTCACATAGGGTTGCATTAATATACTATAAGGTATATAGCAATTATTCACTTTACTTTCTTACAAAACTCTTTCAAAACGCACCTCAAATGCCCGTTTGAGCAGTTTGTTATTGCCCCTCCTCTTTCGTAAATGATATACTTGTAATATGAGAATTTGATATTTTGCAACAGAAACCGGCATTTATCTAACATTTAAATCGAGGAGAAAAACATGCCTATAAATACTTTATTTAATCAAATTGGCGGTGGGATAGAAGCAAATACTGCTAACCACCTGTCCCAAGATACGCTGAATTATTTTTCAAATTATAGCAAGCGCTTAAAGAAGGAAAGAACCAAAAAAGAATACTATTACATACTAAACGTCTTTTGTAACGCTTGCGGAGCAGATTTTTTAGATTTGACTAAGACCGCGATCATTTCATATTTTAAGAAAGCAGAATCCTCACTGGCCACAATGACTCTCCAGCTGCACATATCTTTTTTACGGGGCTTCGCTACATTCATTGACGAAGAAACTGCCCTGGACGAAGAGGACAATACACACCACTATCAGAAACTCTTTCCAGATTTTGAATTTGAAAAAATTCCACTGAAAGATGCACCAGCCCCAAATCGTCTACTGGTTGACCGATTGCTTACTTGGTTTTATGAGAATAATCATATTTCAGCATTTGTTGCTGCCTGCATGGTTATACGATGTTCATTGACTGCAGAAGAATTATTTTCTTTATGTCCAAACAGCTTCATCCAGGATCAGGAGGGCAATTACGGTATTGTATTTCCAGGATATAGAAAGCGTTATGTTAAAGTACCACTGGATTTGATACCGTTAATCTGTACCCTGGCCCGTGATATTAATGATGCAAGCCATCCCATATTTCGGACTACAAAACGTAATGCACCGCTAAACAAAGTTAACTTTCATCGGTTATCCAAGATGGCCTGTACAGAACTTGGAATTCCGCAGATCACCCTGCAGAATCTTCGAAATTTCTCTATCAAAGAAATGATCTGCGGCGGGGCGTCGGACATAGAAATAGCTGAATATATTTCAACTGACGCTTATTGGATTCATCGGTATAATGGTAACCTTCCGGAGCTGAAGCACGCTGCCGTTGAATACAATCATATTCGTATTGTTTTATAGAAAGGAGCCCTTTCATGTTAAGAAACCTTTTTAATAAAAAAAAGCGGGAAGCAGGAGAGAAATTTCATAGCCAGACTCTGTCCAGCATGGCAGTAAGGCCGGCCACCGTTAACGCAGAATGGTTGATCGGTGAAGTAACACAAACACTCATAGAATACATTGAATCGTTTTATAACTTAAACTCGGACAATCTTCCAATGCACAAAATGGAAGAACAATTTTATTATGAAGCGGTACGACGTGTCTATGTAGTAACAAATAGTCTCGAACAGAAAAATATTACGGCCCGGAGAACCACGCAGCTGCAGGTGGAAAATATTACGCTTGAAGACTTTGACAACCGCGTGAGATATGCTGTCACTTCTCTTACCTACCGTGCAATCTATCATATTACCGGCATATCCCGCCAGGGAAACATCGAAGAAACATTTAATCATAGCGGAAAATTGCTCTGTCAATTTGACTATGATGGGAGGATGGGATGGCTCCTATCGAAAGTGGAGGAACTGCCTTGATAAAACGGTCATTAATAATGCATAGTACACGAAATGATGGTATAATTGATCTTAAAGAAATTGCAAGAAGTAAAAATTTTCTGAATTTATGCCGCAACAGCGTCCGGACAAGCCAGGAATCTCTCATTATACCTGGCGAATCAGTATTTGGTTATGAGCTTAGAAATGAACGGTGCCAAAAATATCAGCTTGAGGGAAGTATACAGAATATTGCAGCATTCCTTGCATCGTCAAATTATCATAAGCTGGTTTGTACGATGATGGATCTAGCAATACTTAATTCTAATGGCTCAGATTTAGATTTATGTGTGGATCATATCTACCGGCAGGAATTATTATACTATATACATGAGCATAAACTTGATTCTCAGGGGGACTTTGTGTTCTTGGAGCAGTGAGACAGGAGATTATATGACAGAGCTGAGTAAATCAAAAGAGTGCAAAGAAGCCACGGCAAGTGCCAGAATATACATTCCAATTGAAAGCATAAAAGCAAGTTGAATCAATTCGAATAAATATAACCAGTTCATCTTAAAAGATATTCTGAACAGTGCATTTATGGAGTTTCCAGAATATCTGGAAGATTATATGCATTGAAATTCAAATATAATAAAATATTTCGATGTCATTTTCCTAGTAATATCAGGAAGATGACTATTTTTATATCCACACCCTTATTTCTTGCTCTAAGGTTTGTTCCTGCCGATGATGGTTTCGGCGGCGTGCTCACCGATCATAGTGGAAGGTGCCATGGTGTGTCAGCCGATGATCCTCACCATAATCGACGTTTCCGCGATACGCAGACCTTTTACTTACGCCCCGAACATAAAACTGAGCGTCCATACCGCAGTCGGGTCGAACGGCGAACCATTTTGGTTGTGTCGACCAGATGGTATGCCATGCTCCCGTTAACGCGGAAATACCGTTCGAGCTTCCTGTACCGCTTTAGTGACGGTGTTTTCATCACTCTGCCGGCTGAACGTGCCAAATCGGCCATGGACCCACATATTCGGTAATTATAAAAGAATTTGATCATAATATGTAATACTTAATATTACGTTGTATTGTAGTGCAATACATTCACTTTCTATATATTTTAGATTGTAGTTCTTGAAAATATGATGTATTTGTAGTGCATTACATATACTCTGCAAGCCGGCCAACTGCGTTCCCTTGGAGAAATTCAAGTAAACATATACAGATTTGCTCCCCAGCAACACGGAATATGTCACAAATCCAGTGCAACTGGTATTGGGCTCCATGATCATCCAGACACGGTACCTGTTCGCTAACTCGGTAGAGCACCGGATCGTGAGCATCAGCCAGCCATGGCTGCGTCCAAACGTGAGTGGCAAGGCGAAATCGCCGGTGGAGTTTGGTGCAAATTTCTACCTGAGTCTTGATTCGGAAGACTATGAGCTGATAGAGATGAGCTCTTTCGAAGCTAAGTATTTTTTGCACCGGTAGTATTTACATGCAAATTATTTATGATATACTATTAAAAAAGGAGGGTAGTAATATGGATGAAAAAGAAAAAAGAGAGCCGGTGAAACCCACATCAGTAAGATTATCAGATACTGTACAAGAAAAATTTCGTAAATTATGCTCAGATCTTGACTTGAATCAAGATAACACCTTAAACACATTACTCAGTGCATATGAGATGCAAGTAATGAAGGACTATATACCTGAGCGTGCTGTGGAAATTGAGAGCTTTCTGATGCATATTGAATCATTATCTGCAGCATTTAAGGCGAGTCTACAGATAAATCAAGAAGCGGAAGAGCGTGTTAGGTTAAATTTCAATCAGCAGTTAATATCTAATCAGAAAACCATAGAATCTCTCCAGGCCGAAGTTGAAAAGCAAAAAGAATCCGCTAAATATTATCAAGAGGCTTCGAGACAATCATCAGAAAAAGCCAATAGTACTGGCGAAGAATCAAAACGATTAAAAGGAGAATTGGAGAAAGCAGAAGAGTTGCTTCGGGAATATAAGGAGAAAAATACATCTTTAAGTCAAATGTTGACAGAATATGTCGAGGACAGAAAACAAATCAAGGACTTGGAAATTGCTCTTAAGCAGACAGAAGCTAAATTATCACAATTGCAAAGCGAAAAGAGAGAATTGGAAATTGCTCAACAGAATAAAGATAACAAGATAACTCAATTAAAAGCCCAAGCAGAAGCGGAGCGACAAATTGCAATTCTTACTCAGAAGAATGACTTCTTAGAGAAAATTGCAACAATTAAAGATGAAAAAAACGACGAAATAAATAGTCTTTTAAAAGAATTGGATTCTTTACGCAATGAAATTTTAGTATCAAGTAGAGAAAATGTGGTTGAGATTAATTAATACCCTTGCGATTAGAACACGGCTTGCTCCTGGACATCACCAACAAGCTTACAGAATTTCCGTACTCCAATGCTATTCGCGCTACTATTGGACCTTTGAAAAGGGAATACCGTAAGCTAATTGTACAGGGTTATATTATGTTTTACAAGATAGACGAAAAAAGTTATATAATATCTATTACATCTATAGCAACTATTCGTTAAACTGGAATTTCGCGAATAGTTTGCTGTCGGTACCTATACTGGTATAACCGGAAAAATTTTTTCGGGGTTATTGTCGCATGAAGTTCCACGAATAATCAGAGATATCCCTTGATAACCGCTCATTACTCTCTGACAAATTGCTTGTTATACTCCTGCCAGTCGGTTTTCATCACACTCCACACCGAAGTAATACCCATGTTCCTGATCTCGTACTCAGTCATTCGCCTCCATTCTGCCGGTTCCCGGCTCCAGCCAGTACCACTTCCCATCCAAGAACCGCCAGCCACCGGCCCAGTATCCGGACAGGTCAAAGTAATACCAGATGCCCTCA
>Ga0153950_1000710_pt1 | contig 14797 bp, 13 predicted proteins | sample TSNJ034MetaG_FD_104737 | JGI IMG/M metagenome (GOLD analysis project Ga0153950, IMG submission 104737) | Attine ant fungus gardens microbial communities from New Jersey, USA - TSNJ034 MetaG | ecosystem: Host-associated > Fungi > Mycelium > Unclassified | place: USA: New Jersey, Wharton State...
ACTATCAATTTAATATCTGGAGTCACAGATGGGCTTATAAATATCAAAAACCGGAATTGGGTAAATCGTTATATGATTTATATAAACAGGGAAAAATAGAAGATGAGGAGCAGTTTATAGAGCGGCTAAAAGAAATGGGAGGGATTGATTATGCTTGAGAAGGACATTTATGTAATTGCAAAAATATTCGACCAACAGGGTTGTATTGCCTATCGGTGTAAAACTGTTAATGAAGCAAGATGTCTTCCGGGAACATTGGAAGCGTTGAGAGCTGAGGGGGTACAGATTGTAATATTAGATAGTCCGGAGATTTACGCAGAATACGAGCCATATAATTATATAACTGATATGAAAGAGTTTATTGACAGAGTATCAGTATTAAACAAAACGGCATAACTATCAACTACTTCAGTATTTCATGAAGAATCTGCATAGCTTTCATTTTAGCAGCCAGTTATTTATCCGATCATTATTTATTGCTATTCCAATATTGGCTGCAACTTATGGATGGTCTCCAGTGTTTAAAAAAATCCTGCTTATAGGGGCCTGCACCCCAAAATAAGGACATCATAAAATCAAGATAAAAAAAGCAACCCCAGAGAAATTTATCAAGGCAAGAAATGCCTGGTTTTTCTGGGGTTGAGCTTATTACGCCAGGGGGAATCAGGCTTAAAATTAGTATTTCCCGTCAGCCCCTGCCGATGAATTATAGCAAACGTAATTCATTGCAGGTCATATTCAATTCTCGTCCGGCTTACACACAGCGCAACTGTCTCGCTCGACGATATAAAACGGAAGAGATACATTCATGTAGATGGTATGCCCTTTGGAAATGCGGTCAATCAGTATCTTTGCGGCTATCGTACCAAGCTCTTCCATGGGGGTATGTATCGAAGTCAGCCGCGGGCGTGAATATTGAGAAGTCTCCGTGTCATCAACGCCGATGATCGACATCTCTTTTGGAATCTTGACTCCTGCATCCTGTATTGCTTTCATGGCTCCGATAGCAATGTAGTCATTCCGGCAGAAAACTGCGGTCGGACGCGGTTCCAAAGTCAAAAGCTGCTCAGCACCGCGGTATCCGCTCTCCATGGAAAGACTGGCCGGGATTGCAAGATCTGCCTCATATGGGATTCCTGCATCGAGCAGTGCGTCGCAGTACCCCTGGTATTGTACTTCGTTTATAATGTCGCCGATGTATGCAATCCTTTTGTGATGCTTGTCTATCAGATACTTGGTCGCACTATAACCAATCTGGTGCCCGTTGCATATGACGGAATCATATTTTTCCTCAGCGGGCGGCATCAACCCCGCATAGACAATATGACGGAAGCGCTTACGGAGGAGACGTACGGTTTCGATATTGTGTCTGCCTATGATTATAACCCCATTCACATTGCCCTTCGGGAAAACTGAATCCATGCGGTTGTTAAGCAGATCAAAAGATGTGAAGGAGCACTGCACGGAGTAATTGGCAAGGAGTGCCTCTTTCTCGAAGCTTTGCGCAATGCCGGTGAAATACGGGTTGTCGGATATGCTGATGTTGTCTCGGGCGAAAAGGCAGGCTATGATTCCAAGCGGAGTCTTGTCCTCGCCGCCCATGCGCAGCATACGGGCCGCTGTTGAAGGGATATATCCGGTACGGCGCGCGATCTCCCATATTTTGTTCTGCAGTTCAGGGGTGGCGGCATGGCTGTTTTTCTGATTGAGCACTCTCGATACGGTAGAGATCGACACTCCGGCTTCCTCTGCTATTTGTTTTAATGTCATATATGACCATACCTTTCTGCAAACGACACCTGCGAGGAATGAAATACAGGTGCCAATTGCGTAGAATTGAAGAAACAATTGGTATAAGAGCAGGATTTTGTGCTTTTGTAAAGACACTAATTCCTCTTAGTTGCGGCATCCAATTCATGACCACTTTGAGCAAACGTTGTCTAATTTTCATGCAATAAATTTGCTTGCAGCACTTGAAGAAGCATAATGCTTATGTTAATATTATCATAAAGTTATACGTTTTTCAACAAAGTTTTGTTGATTATTTTTTAAATTTGCTGTTTTTTGCATTTTCAATGAAAATGTTTGCGTACTCGCTTTGCAAACATACAAATCAACATCATAACGTAAACATAACTATGATAAACTTTGCGCAAAGTCAATGAATAGGATGAGCAAATTACCGACAAATCTAAATTTAAATTGTAAAAAGGAGGAAATCAAAGCATGAAACACTTGTTAGGTCAAGAGTATTTCAACAATGTACGAGGAGCAGTCTACATCCCATGCAGAGCGTATAACGCATTCCAACAGTGGCGTGATTATACACCGGAGGTTACCGAACGCGATTTTGGATATGCAAAGCAGCTGGGACTCAATGCCGTACGTCTCTGGCTCAGCTATGAATTCTGGAAAGAGAATCCGGAGGCTTTCACCGACCGGCTCGAAAATCTGCTCCAGATCGCAAGCGAAAAGGATATCAGAGTAATGCCGTCCTTATTTGAGTGCTGTGGCAGAGAACCCAGCAAGGAAAACATTGAGGACACCGATCAGATGACCGCCACGGCAGTCAGAAGTCCAGGTACCGAGATTACAGAAGATAAATACAGGTGGGCCGAGCCCTTTGAATTTGTGGAATGGTTCCTTGCAAGCTACAAAAATGATCCTCGGCTTCTTGCTATAGAGGTCACCAATGAGCCCAAAAGTGTTGCTGATCACTTTTTTGCCATTGCGCTTGCTGAAAAGGTAAAGGCTGCCGGCGGTTCTGTTCCTGTAACTGTGGGTGGGCAGGAGTTGCTTGACAACCTTGCTTACGTAAAACTAATCGATATTTTTCAGTTCCACGAGAACTTCTGCATCTCCGCCGAAAAACTTAACACCACATTAATCAGAGCGGAAATGATTCAGACTTTAACCGAAAAGCCTGTATGGGTCACTGAATGGCAGAGACTCCGCAGCGGCGCCTCCTCCGGATTTTCCGGTACCGTCGTTGATAAATCACAGGTCAGGCCTAACCACGCACCACTTGCGGACGTTTTCCGTAAGCACAATATCTGCACTTTCGTGTGGAGCCTTATGCTTAAGCCCGCTTATCTCACCGGTGCCCGCAACCACGGAACATTCAGCGGCATTTTCCACGAGGACGGTTCGGTATACAGCCTTGAAGATGCGCGTGCAGTTTCCGGAAACAGCGAACTGGAGCTGCGGGAAAACCATACTCTTCCGGTTTGCTTTGACCGCGTTGCGAAAATCAGCGAATGAGGTGAAATATGAATATAGCGAAAATCAAAGAAGCTGTAGTCGAAGGCAACAAAGAACTCCCCAGACAGAACCTCGTAAAGTATAGCTGGGGCAACGTTGCGGCGATTGACAGAGAAAAGGGAATCATCGTCATCAAGCCCGTCGGTATGCCCTATGATGAGCTCAGTGTGGATAATGTAAGCGTTGTGGATCTACAGGGCAATATCCTTGAGGGACCATTCAAGCCATCAGTTGACTTGCCGATAGATATGGTTCTTTTTGAGAATTTTAAAAGCGTTCAGGCAATCGTGCATACGCACTCCACCTTTGCTACCATGTGGGCACAGGCCGGACGTGATATCCCGTGCTATGGCACCACTCACGCCGACTATTTCTATAAAGAAATCCCTTGCACAAGGCAGCTTACTGATGATGAGATAAACGGTTGCTTCGAAAAAGAGACCGGCAAATTAATTGTCGAACGTTTCGAAGGCCGTGATCCCATGGCGGCTCCTGGTGTGATTGTTGCCGGTCACGGCGTGTTTACCTGGGGCAGCGACGTATGGGATGCCGTACATAAGAGCGTTGTCTTGGAAGAGATCGCAAAGATGGCCTGGGGAACCTGTCTGCTCAATCCGGCAGTTCAATCCGTCCCCGCCAGTCTGATGGACAGACACTATTTCCGCAAGCACGGTACCAACGCTTACTTTGATCATGACGATCATGGCCGCGGTATGGTCGGCCATGACTGATATCAACAAAGATTGGAAAAAAATCAAATGAATATTAATGATAAAAAAAGGCTGGAGGTATTTGCCGCCAGGATTCGCCTTGAAACAGTAAAAGAGTTCATAAGCCTCGGATTTGGCCACATCGGCGGTTCTCTCAGTATAGCTGATTTGCTTGCCGTTCTTTATGGCAAGGCCATGCGCATTGATCCCCAACATCCCCAGTGGCCAGAGCGTGACAAGCTCGTCGTCTCCAAGGGTCACAGCGGTCCCGCCGTCTATGCGGCGCTCGCTTTAAAAGGATATTTCCCGATGGACTGGCTGCGCACCCTCAACAGAGGCGGCACCAATCTACCCAGCCATTGTGACAGGAACAAGACTCCGGGTATCGACGCGACCACCGGTTCTCTCGGTCAGGGAGCATCTCAGGCCGTGGGCATTGCGCTTGCCGACAAACTTTCCGGTTATGATAACTATATTTATCTGATAGTTGGCGACGGCGAACTGGAAGAGGGCCAGACCTGGGAAGCAGTCATGTTTTCCGCAGCGCATGAGCTGCAAAATCTGATCGTCTTCGTGGACAACAACAAGAAACAGCTTGACGGATGTATCGACGAGATACAGTATCAGTTCGATATTCCTGCTAAATTTGCTGCGTTTGGCTTTGATACACAGTTTGTACAGGGTCACGACGTTGAGCAAATCTATGAAGCAATAGAGAATGCAAAGCGCGTTCAGGATAAGCCCCACGCAATTATTCTGGACACCGTCAAGGGCAAGGGTGTTCCGGAGGTGGAGCAGACCTATGCAAATCACAGTTTGATATTGACGGAGGAGCAGAAAGAGAATTGGCTCCGGCTGCTGACGGCGGCAGTTGAATCGAAAGAAAAGGAGGGCTGAATATGAGCATAGTTTTCGACGGAACAATGGAATCTTGCCCGATGAAGGAAGTGCTCGCCAGAGTTATCCCTCAAATTGCGGAAAGCGATAGCAAAGTCGTCTATCTTGATGCCGATCTTATGAGTTGCGTCGGTATGGACAAATGGGCCGGAGAACATCCGGATCGTGCCTTCAACTGCGGTATAGCCGAAGCGAATATGATCGGTATTGCTGCCGGCCTCTCTGCGATGGGCTATAAACCGATCGTTCATTCCTTTGGCGTTTTCGCTTCACGCAGATGCTTCGATCAGACGTTCCTGTCCTGTGGATATGCAGGCAACCCAATCGTCATTATCGGATCCGACCCCGGAATATGCGCCGAGTACAACGGTGGAACGCACATGCCGCTGGAAGATGCTGCTCTTTTGCGGGAAATCCCCAATTCGACAGTGGTCGAAATTACCGATGCCGCTATGCTCACTTCTGTTCTTACTCAGATGAAGGATCGAAGCGGTGTGAATTACATCCGCGTCGGCAGAAAAATGTACGCAAAAGTGTACTCTGACGATCACAAATTTGAGATTGGTAAAGCCGAAGTCATTAAGGATGGTCGGGATGTAGCCATAGTCGGCACCGGTATTATGGTGCACGAAGCAATGGAGGCGGCAAAGCAGCTCGCTGAGCAGAACATAGACGCTGCAGTCATCGACCTTTTCACTATAAAACCTGTGGACAACGAGTTGCTGGCGAAATTCGCACGCAAAACCGGCTGTGTCGTTACAGCGGAAAACCACAACAAGATCGGCGGAGTGTACAGTGCCGTATGTGAGTCTCTTGCCGGTATCTGCCCTGTTCCCATCAAGGGGGTAGCCGTTGAAAACTCCTTCGGCGAAGTCGGAGACAGAGCTTATCTGCGAGGCCGCTTCGGTTTGACAAGCGACAGGATCGTACAGTATGCCAAAGACGTCATCGCAATCAAAGTTAATGGGACCTGTGCATCTGCCGGATAAGGAGGTTGAGACTTATGAAAAACGTAGTGTTAATATTGGCGGACCAACTGCGGAAGAACTATCTTGGTTGCTATGGTAATTCCAACGTCAGCACTCCCAACATTGACAGAATAAGCAATATGGGAGTCAGGTTTGAAAGCTGCTATGTGAGTCATCCCTTCTGCATGCCAAGCAGAGCTTCGATTTTTACCGGGCAGTACGCCCACAACCACCAGCTTTGGGCAAACGGTGTTCTGTTGCGTCAGGAGCTTCCCACCATGGGTTCTTTTTTAAAAGAGGCAGGATATGCCACCGCCAGCATCGGCAAAGCTCATCTTAGCCCGTACGGTGCCTTCGGAGATGCTCCACAGGACAGTATGGAGGATCATCGCCGATGGAATGACCCGCAGATGCAGAAATGGCACGGTCCGTATTGGGGTTTTGATTATGTGGAATTTGTGCTAAATCACGCCACGCGGCCGACCGGACATTATGGTTCCTGGTTTTTCGCTCATGGAGGAACGGTCGAGATGATTACGGAGAGTGACTTCGGCAAAAATCGTATAGGCAATACCACTGAGTGTCATACTACAGACATACCGGAGCGGCTTCATGACTCTACATTTATAGGCTGCCGAAGTGCGGAGTTTATTAGGGAAAAAGCCGACGAAGGGAATCCTTTTTTCCTGACCGCCAGTTTCCCGGATCCGCACCACCCATTCAATCCTCCGGCGGAAACGGCTGCACGATATGTCGACGCCGGGGTGACGCTTCCCATTGCCGAGGATGACAATCTTGAAGATCGGCCGAGGCATTACCAGCTGCACCAGCAATGTGTGTGGCATCCAGCTGGAGCTCAGCAGGTAACGGACGATATGAGCGAAGAGGAGCGGGCGGCTGTTCCTTTCTACCGGGAGCTTGTGGAAAAACGCCGCAATCCCAAAAGCGAGATGATGGAAGTCGGCAAAAGCTCGCAGAAGGTCACTAACGATGAGCGCGATGCGCGCATCCGCAGTACATATGCGATGATAGATCTGATAGATAAAGGCGTCGGCAATATCCTGTCTGCACTTGAAGAGACAGGTCAGCTTGATAACACTGTCATTATTTTCGCAGCAGACCACGGGGAACTGATGGGCGATCACGGCCTTTGGAAGAAGGGACCCTTCTTTTACGACGGGCTTATGAATACGCCCCTAATCATCTTCGATCCGGATCATAACCCCGGTGTGTGCTATGGGATGGCCTCTCTTGTAGATGTTTTTCCCACAGCCGCAGCGCTGCTTAACCTGCCTGCTCCAATATTTTGCGATGGGATGGCGCTGACAGCCGCCATGGAAGACGGTGTTTCACGCACGGAGTGCTTAATCGAGTACCGTAACGGTTTCCTCGAACACGAGCTACACGCCAACGCAATTGTAGACGACCACTACAAATTTGTACAATATAACACCGATGAGTGCGAGCTTACCGACAGAATAAACGACAAAGAAGAACGCGTCAATCTGGCGGCAAACGAAGCCCATGCGCAGCTGGTAAACGAATACCGGAAAAAGCTTCTGATGCTGCTGCTCAATACGCCAACCAGGTATCCGATAAATATTTCCAGTTTTTAACACACCAAAACACTGCATAGAAAGAAAGGGGGTAAGGCAATGCCACAAAAAGGAGGTTTATTATTTGAAGTCAAAGATCTATGCAAAAATTTTGGTGTTACCATTGCATTGTCACATGTGAATTTTACACTGCACAGTGGCGAAATTCGCGGTCTGATCGGTGAAAATGGATCCGGTAAATCCACAGTCTCTTCCATAATCGCCGGCATGCAGCCTGCGAACAGCGGTGAGATGATGTATAAAGGTGCAATTTGGAATCCTGCAAGTGCTATTGAAGCACAGAAGGCCGGTATCGGTATGATCGTCCAGGAGTCAGGAACGATTGCTGGCATCAGCGTTGCCGAAAACATCTTTCTCGGTGATATGAGCCGCTTCAGGAAAGGTCTGGCAGTCGACAAAAAGGCTATCTTCACGGCAGCCAAAGAAGCTCTGGAAAACATTGGTGTTACCGATATCAATCCCGCCCTGCCTGCCGGACACTACGATATACAGCAGCGCAAGCTGATTGAAGTCGCAAAGATCATATACATGGAGCCTGAGCTGCTAATCGTGGATGAGACCACCACCGCTCTTTCGAAGCATGGACGTGAGATCGTATATAAGATCATGCACCAGATGGCTGAGGCGGGAAAAACCGTGATGATTATCAGCCACGACCTGAACGAAGTGATGGAACACTGCTCCGTACTGACAGTTCTTCGCGACGGCGTTATCATCGACAATATCTCCCGCGAGAATTTCGATGCTGACGATATCAAGAAAAAAATGGTCGGCCGCGAGATGAAGGGCAGCTATTACCGCGATGATTATGATGGATACGACGAAAACGACGTCGTATTAAAAGCCGACTGTATCACTACCATGAATCAGCTTTTGTGTCTCAATCTTGAGTTACACAAGGGTGAGATTCTGGGTATCGGCGGTCTTTCCAACTGCGGAATGCATCCCCTTGGGAGAGCTCTCTACGGTTTGGAGGATATCGTTGACGGACAAGTGATTCTTCAGCATTCCGGGCTTGTAATAAAAAACGCCGAAACAGCTTTTAAGAACGGCATGGGTTACGTTTCCAGGGATCGGGACAATGAATCGTTGGAACTCAATGCGTCGATTTCGGAAAATATCGCTTCCACGGGATTCAAGAAGAACAGGGTTGGTCCTTTCATTTCATTCAAAAAGGAAAAAAGCTATGTTGACCGACAAATTCAGGCTCTTTCGATTAAGTGCCTTAAAGCATATCAGCCTGTCTCCACACTTTCCGGTGGCAATAAACAAAAGGTTGTTTTTGGCAAATGGTGCGCAGTCGATTCGGATATACTTATACTCGACTGTCCTACCAGAGGGGTCGATATCGGCGTCAAGGCAGATATGTATCAGCTGATATGTAATATGAAGAAGAGCGGAAAATCAATCGTGATGATTTCCGAAGAGCTTCCCGAACTGATGGGTATGTGTGACAGAATGCTTATTATGCGTAATGGACAGATCAGCGGCGAGTTCTTCCGCAAGGACGGGTACAACGACCACGTGCTAATCGAGTACATGATTTAGGGAGGAAAAGTCATGACAAATTTAACTGTGTCAGAAAAAAAGACGCCTGTAATTTTGAGCGCTAAGGACAAGATAGCCATTCTGCGCGCTAACCGGTATGCCATGATGATCTTGCCCTTTATTGTGTTGGCCTTAACAGTAGTGATTTTCGGCTTGCTAACCAGTGGCAGATTCTTCCGTACATCCGTACTGCTTGGAATACTCAGTCAGACAGTCATAATCGGAACCTGCGCCACAGGCGTTGCGTTTATCTATTCAAATGGCAACCTGGATATCTCTATCGGTGCCGTTATGGGCTTCTCGGCAACCATCGGCGTACTCGCATATAACAGCACCGGATCCCCCATCCTGCTGGTCGCTGTAAGCATCGCTACCGCTACTGCGCTGATGCTCTTTAACTGCACCTTGGGTATCGTATTCCGCATACCGACCATCACCGTCGCGATCATAGTTACTCAAATCTATAGTTCAATCACTACGCTGATGATAGGCGGCGCCGGTTCAATTTATATCGATTCCGATACGGGAAGCATGCTCCAGACCGGTCCCTTTCGCTATACGGCTTTCTTTGCATATTTTCTTCTTTGTATCGTGATTTATCACTTCACCAGCGTTGGCCGTACGCTGCGATTTATTGGCGGCAATGAAAACTGCGCCGTCCAGGCGGGTATGTCCCGTAACCGAGAGACATATATCAGCTTTCTTGTGGCTGGCATCGGTGTCGGTCTCGCGGCGGTATTTAATGTAATAAATGTAAACGCCGTCACTCTTGATACCGGCGGCAGCATGGGTATGAACGTAATGTTGGCGACAGTTCTCGGTGGCATGTCGATATTTGGCGGTTCAAAATCCAACTGCTACGCAGGTTTTGTCGGTGCCCTCACAGTTTCCGCGCTTAACAGGGGGCTGCTGATGGTTGGTGTTCCCACCGCATATATACAGAGTATCCGCGGTGTAGTTTTCCTGATTCTGGTATTCCTGAATTTTGAGCGGCAGCGACTGCTGCCCGGTCGCGATCAATTTTGATTGCAAAATTATAAAAAAGAAAAGGATAAAGGTGAATTCAATGAAGAAATCAACAAAAAAACTTATGGCACTGCTGCTAGCCATCCTTATGCTGGTTGCACTTACCGCTTGCAGTGAGCAAAAGACAGAGACAGAGACTCCCTCCAGTGAGCAGAGGGCTGAGACCGCTGGCAGCGGTTCTGCAAAGCCGGAGGAGGCCAATGCTGTTCCAGAGAAGAGTTACACCATCGGCGTCGCTGAAGCTCAGGCAATTGAAGATGTCACCATTCGTCACGAGTATTATGAGAAGTACCTGGGCCCTCTTTACAACGTGAAGTTTATCTTCTCCGAAAGGCTTGAAGATGATAACGCTACCAAGGCTTTCATCGAAAACTGCATTGATATGGGAGCTGACGCTATTATCGACTTTAAGAGCTGCAACTCCACCATGGCCAAGCTTTGCGAGGAAAACAACCTTGTTTATGTCATCAACTCCGTGCCCCGTTCCACCAATTATGATCTCTATGAGGGCGTAAGCTCTGCATTTGCCGGCGGTGTTGCAGGTAACATGCCTGTCACCGGTTCCTACATCGCTGACTGGCTCACAGAAAACTCCAGCGAAGATGGCAGTGAAGGCTTCCTGATCTCATCTTGCATGGCTTCTACCGGCGTTGTTGAGCATATTGAGATCACTACTCGGGCTCTTGAAGCCCTGCAGAAGAAGTACGGTCTCACTTACACTCAGGAAATTGGCTCCATCGTCATGTCACCCGATCCCGTCATCGTTGAAAACGACAAGGGAATCAACATCTATGTTTACCCCGGCTCCCCCAACAGGGACACCTGGCTGCCCGGCATTGTTCCCTTGCTCACGACCGGTAACTATGGCTTCTTCATCAGCTGTGCGGAGACCTATGACACGACAGCAAATGTTGTTGATGAAGTAGAGCGCGCAAAGAACATCGATATCAAAGTAGTATCTCTTGGTGCAATGAGCAGCGCTTCTCTTGCCTTTTCCAACCAGGATGTTCACGGCAATGTCAGCGTTGACCTTGTTATTGCAACCTGTTCCACCGCACAGTCCGGAACTTTATTCGCTGTCACTTACAATGCCCTGACCAACGGTGTTGAGTCCCAGTATATTGACGGCCTGCCCACCTACTACACCGTCAACAAGCTTCGCCTCGCCGGCCTTGGAGAAGCGGAGACCCTCAAGGGATGGGATACCATGCAAACCAAAAACTGGATTGCCGATCAGGAATTTATTGATCAACTCCTTATAATTAAGAATCCCGATCTTGATCCTGCCGGCATGAAGGAATTTCTCGCCAGTATTGATTACGATGCCATTGTTGAAATGATAAGTCGATAATCCGGCAATTCTTTTTCGGGCGGCTCCGCCATTGTGAGATGGCGGTGTTGCCTGCCGGTCAAAGGAGTGTGATTTTATGAGTAAAATCAAGAAAGCGCATGTAACGCTTTACAACGTACTCTTTACTGTAATGATACCGCTTTGCGTCTTGATTATTATGGAAATGCTGGTGCGCTGCTTTACCGGCGTACATCTTATCGATTCTCAGGTCGATTTTATTACTCTTATGAGAAGGGTTGTTACGTCCTTCTGCTTTGCGCTCGGTCTTAACTGCAACCTTGCACTGGGACGTATGGATCTGTCCGCAGGTTCACAAATGTATCTTGCCTGTATTCTTGGCGGCAATTTGGCTATGAATCTTACGGGATCGTTGGGCGAAGCGGCGGAAGGAATATTTATTCTATTGCTCAGCATGCTGGTCGGGGCTTTCGCCGGTGCGCTTGTGGGTTTTCTGTATGTAAAACTTAGAATTTTACCCATGGTTCTGGGCCTTGGTGTAGCGCTGGTCTATGAATGTATTTCGTTCATTGTTAACAACAACCAGGGCCTTATCATGTATGGAAAGGGCCGCGTACTTTCCAATTGGTGGTTTTTGGGCATTACGGTTATTGTTGTAATGGCTGTCATGACCTACCTTTTCCAGTACAGTTACTTTGGCTTTAATCGCCGTGCTATTCGTGGCAACCAGAAGTTGGCGGCAGATGTAGGTATAAATATTTACAGCAATGCAGTCGTCTGCTATATCCTTGCAGGTGTATTGGTGGCGATTGCCGGTATTTTTACAACTGTATATGAGACCCGTCTTTATCCGGTGCTGGGCATGAGTTCCAACAGCTATGTCTTTGTGAACCTGTTCCCTATGGCGGTTGGTATGTGGCTTGCGCGTAAGACTAACCCTGTCGTTGGTATTTTTGTTGGGGCGCTGAGTGTGCAGCTGCTCATTCTCGGCCTCGGCAAGTTCAGCGTTATCGGAATGAGCAGCTATATGCAAACCTGCATCCGCTATCTATGCTGGTTGGTGTTCACGATATACAGAATGAATGAAGACCGCTTTGGCTACGCAAAAGAGCGTAAAGAAAGAATAGCGCTTGCCAAAGCAACTCGTGCAACCATGGCAGCCGCTGGCTGAACCATGCTGTCAAGATTAATTATATTTTGAAAGGGAAAAAGAAAATGGATGCAAATATGAAAATAGTGATAGGCTGTGACCTTGCTGCGTATGATTTTAAAGTCGAACTTATCGATATTCTTCGTAAGAAGGGCTACAAAATTACCGATGTCGGGTGCGATTCCTCTGCCGAAGGAGAATATCCGGTATATGGTAAGCTTGTGGGCGAGAAGGTTGCAAATGGAGAATATGACCGCGGAATTGTTATCTGTGGCACCGGCAACGGTATCTGCATAGCGGCAAACAAGGTAAAAGATGCACGTGCTGCTCTTTGCTACGACGTACTCCCCGCGCTAATGAGCAGAGAGCACAACAACGCCAATGTTCTCGCACTCGGCAGTTGGATAATCGATATCCCCCAGGCAGTACGCGTTGTTGAAGCGTGGTTATTCGGCAAATTCAGCGGCGGGCGCCATATAAGCCGTATTGATATGATAAAGGAAATCGAAAACAATAGATAGAATTTTGGCCACAACCACCCTTTAACCAATAGAGCGATTATCTTTAGGAGGACCAAAATTTGAACAAAATGAATGTACTTCTTATAACGGTAGATGATATGAACTATGATTCTTACGGTTGCATGGGATGCACTACTCCGGATATCACACCCAATATTGACAGGCTTGCTTCCGAAGGTGCACTGTGCGAAAACTCTTATGTCGCTATTTCCGTGTGCCAGCCTTCCCGTACTGCACTTATGACCGGCCGCTATCCGCATAAAACCGGCACTCTCGGTTTTGAGGAAATCAACAACTGTGTCACAACGCTCACGGAGCGTCTTCGAGAATACGGCTATTATAACGGTATAATAGGCAAAGTCGATCATGTGGAGCCGAGAGAAAAGTTCGCGTGGGACTTCATCGTCAAGACTTTAAACCCCGAAGAGCACTGGGGCCGAGATCCAGAGAAAATGTATGAACGAACGCGTGATTTTGTAAGGGAAGCAAAGGCGAACAACAAACCGTTTTTCTTGATGGCGAATTCCCACGATCCCCACAGGCCTTTTGCAGGCTCTGTCTTCGAAACACCCGAATACCTCTGCAAGTCCGGTAAGAGGGTAACGCCTTTTGAAAGCGAAGGTGAGTATTACCGCGGTAAGTATGTTAAATGTGACAGATACTATGAGTCCGACGAGATCGATATTCCGGGTTTTTTGCCGAACCTTGCCGATATCCGCACGGAGATCGCCGATTACTATTCATCTGTCCACAGAGCTGATGCCGCCGTGGGCCGGATTCTTGATGCGCTCAAGGAAGAGGGTCTTGCGGATAATACGCTCGTGATGTTTCTCACCGATAACGGTGCGGCGCTGCCCTTTGCAAAGTCCAATTGCTATCAGAATGGAACGCACAGCCCCTTTATCTTCCGCCTTCCCGGTACCATTCCCGCCGGCATGCGCACTGATGCGCTCATATCCTCCATTGACTATACACCTACAGTGCTGGATATGCTCGGACTTCCGCAAATCGACGGAGTTGACGGTTGTTCCATCAAGGATATCCTGACCGGCAAACGTGCGGAACATTATGAAACAATCTTTACGCTTTTCTTCAAGACTGCCCCCAATTTCGTCACCGGCAAAGCACGGCATTATCCCATGCGCTGTGTCCAGAGCAGGAAATACTCCTATATCTATAACGCTTGGGCAGACGGGAATCTTGCTTTCCAGAATGAATCCATGGCAGGTTTGAGTTTTGCGGCAATGCGCGATGCGGCGGAGACCGATACGGATATCAAAGAGCGTGTTGATTTTCTGCTTTACAGAATTCCTGAGGAGTTCTATGACATTGAAAATGATCCGGATTGTCTGAATAACCTCATTGATTGTGAGGAGCTGCAACCGCATATAGAGTACTATCGGAACAAAATGTATGAGTATATGAGCGTAAGCCAGGATGCCCTTGTTGCCAAATTCAGCCACACCATATTGAAAAAAGATTAAAATACCTGGACAAGTGCAAAAGACCCGTGCCCCTCATTCCGGTTTATCATAATCACGTCATCCGTCTCTACCATAATGGTATCAAGCGGTGCTCTGCAAGACAGCTCAGGACGTGCTGTCTACTACAATGCTTTTGAGCATGCAAAAAAGTTTGCACCTAATGTTGTCATTCGCCAGGCGACCAGATTGGGAACACCAGAGAATCTGGCTGAGGTTTTATCCCGATACCATGCACAGATTTATTTTCCATCCCACCATGAAGCATTTGACCGCTATAAGGAGAAATTTCCGGATCGTCCCGGCACGG